>Ga0255781_10004364_pt1 | contig 10717 bp, 27 predicted proteins | sample 101ome_21_FD_179979 | JGI IMG/M metagenome (GOLD analysis project Ga0255781, IMG submission 179979) | Coastal salt marsh microbial communities from the Groves Creek Marsh, Skidaway Island, Georgia - 101413BT metaG (version 2) | ecosystem: Environmental > Aquatic > Marine > Intertidal zone >...
GTGTGGATAAAGTTGTGTAGTCATAGTGGCAGAGGGGCTTGCCCTCTACCTCTGTGTTTTGTACTACGTTCAGAAAGTATTTATATTTATCTTTAGTTTCGTCACGTAAGTTCCTGTAATCATAGGAAGAATAGTAGTTGTCTACTAACTTAGTTAGTTTGTTCATCTACTTCTTCCCAATCAACAACAACTCTCCATCCAAGAACTTTAGCCCTGATACCACCTGTATACAAGTTAGTCTTCCAGTTAATTATATCAAATAGAAGGTTGTCTTCCGTTTCTTCCGACAAACGTAATTCTTCTTCCCAAGAAGTACTCATACTAATATCTCCTTTCATAAAACTCAAAGCCAAACTGCTTACAATATTCTTCTATCGTATCCAGTTTTGGTTTAAAGCCGCCCTCACAATGTATGTTCTTTTTTAGATAAGCAAGAGCCGTCTCTTCTGTTTCGTATACATCGTAACCTTCTTCAGAGTAGAAACCATCTATGCATGTTGGATCTTCTACATCATACCAGTATTTGATTACGTATCTAGGTTTATAGGTATAGCCAGTTGATGTAACACCTCTTGGTTTTTTTAACCACCTTTCATACTCCCGAATGTATTGAACTAATCCAGACAGCCAGAGAGGGCATCTATCCTCCATTTCACCAGACCAGATTAATTCGTAGGCTATAGGAAGCCACCGTGTTGGCGGCTCCCATTTATTTGTTTCAGGATTAATGAATACATCTTTCCATGTATATTCCTGTAGTTCTCCGTCCTTATTAAGGATAGCCATTATGCCGCTACCGCTTGGAACTGTGGTGAACTGATCCACTTGGAAACTTCCTGCTCTCTTGCCCACATTGACTGTGCGGCAGTGTCGTTGCCTGTGTTGCGTAGGCTGAAGCCGTTACGCTCATCAGCGTAGCTAGAGTAGTTTGTGAAGGCAGAATACAATGCCCACACGTTACGTCCACGAGTGCTAACCTCTTGATTATACAAGGTAAACATCTTATCTGACTTACGCTCAGACTTGATAACTGAATCAAGCAATGCTTTGACATCGACACTCATCAGGCTTGTTTCTGCCCACCGCTGGAACTTGTCAGCCGTGTCATAAAAGTCAGTGACAGATGATTGTAACTCTTGGATGAACTTTTCCAAGCTGAAGTTGGCAGTGTTCTTGCGCCTGATTTTGTCGTAGTCACCAGTAATCATGCCGTTGGTGCAGAAGAAGTCGATAGCCCCAAAGAACACCATGTTGCTGCATGAACCGTCAATGCCGTGCAGGGCAATGAGCCGGGGTGCAATGGTGGTGGTGTGCTTGTCTGACTGAATCTTACGCAACACGTTAGGCATAGTCATGTCCATCATAACCCACGCATTGTTACGTGCGGTGTGATACTTGATGTTCATGCTGTCACAAAACTCCTCGCCAAGATGCTCAGATATTGTGTTGTGTGCCTTACTGAAGAAGTCGCCGTGGTTGGCACAGCTAAAGCCGTTGCCCACGATACCAAGGTACTCACCTGTGTTACCGTTGATGACGTACTTGGACTTGTCATATTTTGTAGGCTCAAACTCCACAGGGAAGTTGATGTGGTCTGGAACGATTTGGTCTGCTGTAAAATCTAATGGCATGGTTGTTTCTCCTTTCATACCGTCAAGTGATATTCTGTTATATCACAGGTTAAATTGAAATGCAAGTGTATCTTTTGCGTCAGATAACTCTTGTAGTTCGTAGGCTGACACCATCTTGATACCACCCATGTCGGGGTACAGGGCAGTGTCAAGAATGCTATCTAACAATTTGTTTACATTGATAACAGCCGCACGTTGGTCTATGGACAGCTTACCTATGCGGTTTCTGCGCTTGATGCGTTCTTTCTCACGCTCTTGTTCCCAATATGCAATGCGTTCATCTGCAGTCATGTTATGTAATTTTTTAGCCATTTAGTATCTCCTCTCCTTCAATCATCCATTGTGGTTTAGAACGTCCTTTGTTATATCGTGCAAACTTAGCTTTGTCAACACAATAGAACGCACGGTACGCCATGATAGGCCAGTTCTCATCTGTCTTGAGATGATCGTGACCACTGAAACACTGCGGGTGCGGTGTCATAAAGTTAGTTGTATCAGGTATCTTGCAGACACCGAACTCCAACGCACGAAGATGCTTACCTGCACCATGTTCTTTGCCGTAGCGGTGGGTGTACTCACGCAACATTGCATCATACAACCGCCAAGCAAAGGCGTAGTTACGCTGGTTATCCATTGCCCACAGTGTGCAGGGGTGCTTCTGATGTACAGGCTTGTACAAATCCTTGACCTCTGCATACTCAGGGGCATGATGCCACAGTGCAGTGCATAGCATCTGCGCTTCTTCCAATGGCATCTTGACAATATGCTGGTCACACAATGACTTAGCTATTGCATCAGGGTGATGGTCAATTAGAAATCTATTCATCGTCAATCTCCTGTATCTGGTAGTTAAGTAATTTGATTGCTAGTAATCTGTCTATCTTAAACCACTCAGATTCTTTGTCAACATTATTTGTAACACCACGCATGGATGAAAACTCTTGAAATACTTTCTGCATTTCTTTTTCTTTTTTGTATCGTTCATCACACCAAATTTTAGCAATCACTCTGTAATCACGAAACGGTGAGTACGTTTGGTATGTTGCAAGTCTGTCATCTGCGTTTTTTGCACAGCCTAACTTTACCCAATCAGGCCATGCATCATTCACTATGGCGTAAACATACCCTTTACCTTCACGCTCTAGTTTTTCTAGGGTGTGTACATGAAGCCATGTTTTCCAACGCCCCGGCTTAAACAACGGGTCAGACTTAGATATCTCTTTACCATTTACAAACATACGTTGCTTGTCACGTTCATTCCAACATGTCTTACATAAATACTTACCTTGTGACTTACGTGCCTCTGTCCAGTTGTCACCAATCATTAAGGCTGTATCGCAATCTATGCAAAACCGGGTGTCAAACAAATCTAGGTTCAAATTATTCATCTGCATTCTCCTCTGTCAGTATCCAGCTATGGCGGCAGTTAGTCTGCCAGTTGTTCTGTGTGCCATCCCAATCGCACTCGTAGACTGTGCAGACAATCTTTTCTGTTAGGTCATCAGTCCATACGTTTAGGTCAAACATCCTGTCACCTATTTGTAAGCCATACCACAAGTCATCTTCTTTATCGGCACGGTATTCTGGCAAACAGTTGTCATAGTAGTAGACCATCAGCCCATTTAGTTCCTCATTAGATAACACAAGGTCAAAGCCGCTGTCGTAATTGTCACTCATCGTCATGCTCCTCATCAATCTCAAACAAGATACGAATGTATCCCTCGTCCTCACCTACCCAATGCCACCCATTGGTAGGACAAGTCTCAAGCCATTCAAATAATTCATCTCTAGTCATCATCTTCATCCTTTACAAATAGTTCATGTGGTATCTTATCCCATTCCTCACGCCTGATACGCCACTTGTCATGCTGTATCGGTGTGCAAAAGCGTACCCACTTTCTGCCCACCACTACCCAGACAAGGCGTGTGCCGCATACAGGATAGCGTGTGTCGTATAGGTCACAACGATATAGCTTGGCATTAGCCCACGTTGCTTCGGTTGGTTGCCAACTAGGTGTCATATCATCCATCCTTATATAGTTTATATATTATATAACATATTCCGATTACAGATACAACCAGATAACCGCCAATGAACACACTGTCCCACGGTATCTGATTGTATAAGCAAGTTAGTGTAACACACTCAGACATTTTGTCTGAAGTTCAGACAGTTACTTAGCTTCGTGAATGACATAATCGTTGCCATTCTTTGAAACTACACGGTACAGGTTCCAGAATGGGTTGCCGTAGTACCGAATGTGTTTGCCATCATTGACCTGCAAGAACTTGCCATTAGCTGACTGACCCACATAGTATTTGCCCATGCGGTTGTATGAGCGAACATTCTGGCGGTCAATGCTAGGCTTTGTGCCTGTTACTGCGTTGAGGATATTGATAGCTTTTACTTTTACAAACATGATTAGTTCTCCTTTTTACTGGTTGGTTAAGGTGAGTAGTTTTATGACATACTCAGGTCAGCTTGTCAACCCTGTGCGAAACGCTTTTGCAGTCGGGCTTGCTTTAAGCGCATCGTCTTGGCCTTGTTGTGCCTACGCCAATGGTCACGCTTGCCATCCGCCTTTTGGGTTTTCAAGTTCTTCATTGCTTCTAACTTTACTTGCACGGTCTTTCTCCTTTTTTCTGTTGTACTTAGTCTTGTCTTGCACTACTTGTGCCGCCCTGCGGCGTTGTAGCATACTCTTTGCCACAGGATTTACAGTACCACTACGCCGTATCATTGTCAAGCCACCATAGCATAGACAGTTGGTCTGCCCATTTCACTTGTGACCATCTTGGCATATAACGCACCACGGATAGGCTTGTCCTGTTGCATGAATGTGTCATCCCGAAATGGGTTGTATGACACGCGACAGTTATCTGGCAAATCATCATCCATGTGTAGCGTCATGGTACCCACGACAAAGGCGTGAACATTCTTCTTGCGTTCCTCACGCACACGCTTCTGCCCTGCCTTACGCACCACAAATGCTGGCTTGTATATAGTCAGTTCATCTGTGTGTAGTACAACACGATTGGTTTTGCAGCTTTGCACAGACCAGCACTTCTTGTGCAGGTTCCAATACACACGCACTCTTTCTGTTACTTTACGCATGACTCTTTCCTTTCCTCAAGTTCCATCTTTATAAAGTATATGATTTCTTTGTCATCATCGTTGCCTATGCAATCATACTCACTGATTTCATCAACATCGTCAATGGTCAAATCAAACTCATCAATTATTTCATCAGCCAATCCGACTAAGTATTCACGCTTTATGTCTGACCAGTCTGATATGGCTAGTGCCGCACCTAATAATTTACGCATCATCATCTCCCAATACTCTAGCTAATTCAATCCAGCCACCCACAAAGCAAGCCACACTGCCTGCAATGACGTAGCCCATGATTGGCGCACCTGTTATGTGCAGTTCGATAAACCCTACTAGCCCACACAATGCGCCAGCAAATATCATAAACATTAGACCTACGATATACATATTACTTCTCCATTCCGTTGATTACATACTTAGCACGGTTGATGTACTGCCTAGCAATATCCCCATGCCCTATGGCAATACGCTCTTGTGCATCTGACAAGATAGACATTGCCAGCATACGCCTACCACCCATGAAAGGTTCGTCAGCTTCAGCAATCAATTCATCCAAGTCATCCTTGGTGCATCCATACATCAGGTGGATTTTTTGTTCAATATCAATAGCCATGTTTTACTCCCATCCCACAAATAAGTGTTGCATTTCACCATACAACACGTTGAACGCATTGGCTTCGTACTTGAAGTACTCAAAGAACTCCTCGTCATCAGCAAAGAAATCTGCCCCATCACAATGCTGTTCCCATTCATCAATCAGGCCAAGCATGTTGTCAATAATGGTTTCACCATAGCGGCTCATTACATGCTCTGCATCTGTGAACGACAGATTTATTTTATACATGTCAGGTATGTTAAACATTTTCACTCTCCATACATTCTCTCAATTTCAGCATCCACTTCGTGGATACAAGCTTGCAAGTAACCCCAATGCCTAGAGCAATCAGGCGGGTCTTGCTCAAACGAATACACAGCGGCTCTCGCATCTATCTCTCCCGTATCTATCTGATACCTTGCCATCTGATAGCCCTCATCATAGTCGGCAAAGTAAAACTGTTCAGCATGACAGAAGCCACAATAATAATCATCCGCACTGCCCACATAAAACAAACCAATGTTAGTATGCGGTACGTCACAACATGCACATTTTCTAGGCATTTCCATTCTCCATAGTTATTGTCTGAAGTTCAGACAGTTTAGCCCCATCTGTATTTAATCCACTCATCAACGTCTGTGTCGATGACAAAACCAGACTTGTCACGCTTGGCCTTGCCCTTGGCTTTGAGGCCAACAACCACACCCTCTGGATCAAGAAAGCGTAGGTCATCCTTGTCACCGTCAATGACAGGCAAGCCACGAAACGTGTTAGGTAACTCACCCCTAAACACTACAGCCATATTGGTGCCAGTTTCAAGCACAGCCTTATGCACTTGGTCAGCATAGTCCATGTCAGCCTCGCTGTACGATAGCGTCAGATGGTAGTTGTCTGGCAAATCCATGTAAGCACGTTTGACCACCTTGGTGTAGTCATAGAACTGCACGTCAGGGTAAGAGGGTGCCAGCTTGATAGCGTCACCCTTGTCATCCGTGCCACCAAGCCGCACACAAGGCGTGATGCCATTGCGTAACTGTCGCCGCCTGAATGTTTCAATGTCTTTGTTCAAGGCATCATAGAAACCCACAGGGTCAGACAGTAGCCACATAGTCTTGCGTTCACGACCACGTTGCACGTTAGACATTTGACCACGCCCTGCCGTAAACAAACATGGCTCATGGCACTTTGCTTTCTCAGCCATAGCGCATAGGTTATGCACCTTGCCCTTGAACACAGTCTTGAATGGCTTGAGATAGCGGATGGCAGTCATGTATTCTGAGCCATCACCCTTGATAGTCTTGGCATTGTTGCCCACACCGATAATCTGATAAGTCATAGCAATCTCCTGATTGTCTGAAGTTAAGACAGTTTTTTGTTGGCTATCCTAGCCGCGAATAATAGTATGTTGACTGTAGCCACAGCCATAGGCACATCAAAGTCATACTCAGGCCACACCTTGAATTTCCATGTGTGCCAATCCACAGGATTGTATTTCCATATCTTGGCATGGTCAACGTGACCCTTGTAGACAGTCATGCGTAATTCTGCGTGTTCCATTTCAATCTCCCGATTGTCTGAAGTTAAGACAGTTTCTCAATATCAATTTCAACTTGACCGCTAGTGCCAATCAACACAGATTGCACACGCACCTTACGCCCAGCCTCTCGTAATGACTGCGCTGTATCACTAGCATCTGCAAGACTATGTGTAGCCCGAAAGCATACCCAATCCCCAGCTTTTGTGATGCCGCCATAGTTACCGCCCTCATGCACCATATTCACAAGAAATAATTCAGTCATTTGCATCTCCGTTTGTCTGAAGTTCAGACAGTTTGTGTGTCAATTTCGATAGTCCATACAACCTAGCACACGCCCTATTTGTTGTCAAGTCGAGCCTGTAGCCTAGCCCTACGGCGTTCAATCTCAACGTCCAATGCCGCATGAACACGCTGGCGTTTTTCCTGCACCACACGTTGCAGGTAGTGTTGCCATGACGCATTAGCCTGCCCCACATTTAGGCAATGGTAGCCACGCTTGGTGCGTTCATTAGGTTCGCATGGCATGGCAGGCCAAGAACTCTTGACGTTGCCTCGCGTGATAGGAACGATAGTGCCGCCCTCAAAACCAATATTCTTTTTCATATTCAATCTCCAATCTGTCTGAAGTTCAGACAATCCGTGTTGTTTTCAAGCTGTATTTCAAGCATCCCTTAACCTAGCACACCCCATATTCGTTGTCAAGTCAGCACGTCACACCCCACACCACACCCCAATACGGTCATAACTTCGCACCACACCCCACCCCCTACGGTCATCAGTCGCCAGCCAAAACGCAGGCAAAAAAATACCCCGGCCAAGTGAATGACCGGGGCAAGTTGTCTGAAGTTCAGACAATTATGAAGCTTGCGCCATTTTTTGGTCTAGCTGAATATTTTCTTCACTATCCCACTTGCCAAGCAATGCCAAGGCGTCAACTGAATTGACACCAAGCTTGCGGCAATCGGCATAAAATGCATTAGCAAGCTTTTGAAATTTTGCCACCTGATCCATATCGCCAAAATGATTAGCAAGGTCATATGTGCCAGCCGTAATTTCGGTTGAATTATCGGCACCGGCTGGCTGAATAAGCTTGGCATTTTGTGGCTTGCCGCCAGTCTTAGTTTTGCGGTGATCAGCCGCAATCTTAGACAATACGCCGGACATGGTGTTGACCTTGCCGCCAGTCTTGGCTTGCTTTTTCAAAAAGGCATTAACGGCTGGCAGATTATCGGCAAGCTTGACGCAAAGCGACCGATTGTCACGGCTGAATAAATCGCGCTGAACAGTTGACCGCTTGTCATCTTTGCCAGTCTTGGCATCACGTAAACCAAGCTTAACCAATGCGGCATCAAACGCGGCGCGGTCTTCAGGCAAACGCTTCAACACTTTACCAAGCTTGGCATAAGCGGCAATAGACTGCCGCACTGTCTGATCAAGCTTGTCGGTGGCCTCAATAGCGGCCTTGGCTGTTACAATGTTTTGCTTGGTGATGTTTACTGTCTTAGTCATAACGTACTCTTTCTGTCTGATGTTCAGACAATCCATCTAACCTGAATTGATTAGAATATAAGCTTCAATATACCAGTCTTAATGGCTTGTCAAACTGTCAATAGCCGAAAATTGAAAATAACAATAATGTTTCAAACTTTTTTTGTTTTGTGAAATATTGTTTCAATAAATTGTAATTTTGTTTCAATGTTTGATGAGTCATAAAAGGTAAACATTGTTGACCTATTGTTCCTAGTTCGGACATGGTTTGTTCTCGTTGTGTTCTGTCTGAAGTTCAGACAATGGGTTGCCATGTTTTAGATATACCCCGTTATGGTATTTCATGCCGCTATTTATATGTCATCATTTTATCGGCACCATGATTGCGACAAGTGATACGCTATCACTTAACGATTTTTACCCATTGCGCGGCAATCTATTGATTTTATTGACCTATTGGCAGAATATTTTTTATTTTCAGCGGCTTGACACGACATGATCAGTCATCAGGCAGACGGGCAGGCGGGTGCCACACCCCCGGTATACGTACGTATATACACAGAAACACACAGATCAGGAAAATTAAGTGTTAACCACAAGGGTAAGTGATAAACTACTATGCACAAGTATTGTGCAATTGCCTAAAAAATAGGCAGTAATATAACTTTTTTCAAAAAAAGTGCTTGACGGGGTTGACAAGAATTGGTAAAATATGTATAACTACACTACACTATAAGTGATCCACTAAAGTGTTTATAAATTAAGATTGTTAAAAACACTATAATGAACACTTAAATGTACAGTATAGTATATATTCGTGTTTATAAAGAAAGTTCTTGACAATGACTAAAAAATCTGTAAAACTATACACAGACAATGTACTTGATGCATTTTATGAAGCTATTCGTACCAACACTTTAGATCGCTTACATATCCCTCATAGTGATGTATTTTACGTGCGGCAAGCAGTAGAGGCTCACTATGGGCGTTCATTTACGTTAAAGCACGTAGAAGATGCTATGAGAGCAGAGGGATGGAAAGAGCGTGATGAGTGATGGTTTCATTCTTCCTATATCTATCTGTGATTATCACAGTGGATGGACAAGTTAAAACACATACAGAAGTTGTAGAGCAATGCCCCACCACAGAACAGGTGATGGAGTGGCATCAGTCTATGGTAGCGTCAGGTGAGATACTTGACTGGAGAGCTAAGTGTACGCCGCACACATTTGACATGCCAATGCCAGAAAAAGGATTAAGCACGTAATGTCTGTAAAATATCGTGGTATAACATTCCCCGGTTACAACAAACCTATCAAGAGTAATCGTGCGGGTAAAAAGAAAATGGTTCTTGCCAAAAAAGGTGAAACAATCAGATTAATTCATTTTGGTGCTACAGGCTATGGTCACAACTATAGTGCTGCAGCCCGTAAGTCGTTTCGTGCTAGACACAAGTGTGATACTGCCAGCGACATCTTGACAGCCCGGTATTGGGCTTGCCGTACACTCTGGGGTGGAGCAGGCGGCAGTACTAAATCATCACCAAAGTCTAGGAAAGGAAAATACTAATGGCTATCGGAGATCCAAAAACAGCAACGGCTATGAAAAAAGAACTAGCCGCACTAAAAAAGAAACGGGATGCAGGCGACATCACTGCCTTTCAATTTCGTAAGCAATCAAATTCTATTAGGAAAAAGTATGGAGGAAAACCTACGCCATCTAATGTAAGCAAGATATATACATATATTTCTACTAAAACTCCTATGGATGCTTTACGTGATTCAGGTGTACTTACACCAAGCCCACGATCTGCAAAAGCACGTGCTAAAGCAAAAGAAACAAGCAAAAAAACAACAGTTAGTGATGCACAAAAAGCATCATCACAAGTTAGAAAAAAATCAAGCCCTGTCAGAAATGGCGAGAGAGATATCTCTAAAAATAAGGGTGCTGCGCCTAGTAAATCTTCCGCTAAAACATGGAGAGATTTTAAATCTGTAGCTGCAGCAAGAAAAGCAGGTCTTAACTACTTTACTGGCAAAGACGGTAAAAAGAAAATTGCTATTACGGCAGAACAACTGAAGAAAAAAGGCATGACTTTGAGAGAATACGCAAACTCTATAAAAGGAAAGAAATAATGGCTAGTAAAGCAGAACAGCGTGCAGAAGCAATGGAAATTCTTCGCAATAAAGAAAAGTATAGTGCAGCAGAAATTGCTAAAGCTGAAAAAATTATATCTGACTATGATGCCATTCAAAAAAATGATACTAAAATGGCTTATGGCGGCATGGCTAATGGCAAGAAGCATATGTACCTCAACAAAGGCGCAGTAGTCACAGACAATGCTGGCCTGCAGG
>Ga0255781_10004368_pt1 | contig 10710 bp, 19 predicted proteins | sample 101ome_21_FD_179979 | JGI IMG/M metagenome (GOLD analysis project Ga0255781, IMG submission 179979) | Coastal salt marsh microbial communities from the Groves Creek Marsh, Skidaway Island, Georgia - 101413BT metaG (version 2) | ecosystem: Environmental > Aquatic > Marine > Intertidal zone >...
TCGTTAACTACCACTTCCCCACTGCTTGGGTCTAAATCTGCACCTACATCTGCAAAAGACAACGTACCACTTCCATTAGTTGTTAATGCTTGACCATTAGAGCCATCAGATAAATTAAGTTCTGTTACTCCAACAGTGTTTGCACCCGGTGTAATTGTACCCACAGCTTTAGCTTGATGGACAACATAAATATTGTTTGTGCCGCTAGGAGGAGCACCAGTAAACGATAGTGTTGTTCCAGAAACAGTGTATGCTGAGTTAGGGTCTTGTCTTACATTACCAACAAATACTTCTATATCTAAAGTAGATGAAGGTGCTACATCTAATGTAAAATCTGTTGTACTCCCATCACCATTAAACCTCTTACCTTGAAGAGATTGAAATTGGTTTCTGGTATCTATAGGTGTCCCTAAGTATGCCATTCTACGTTATCTCCATGATTGACACAGCAATGTCAGCCGCACCCGATGCTGTTAATTTTAACACATCAGTCGTTTCCATTACTATTTTATTTCCACTTAACAGTTCTAGTGTACCGCCCACAGGAACTGGTGCATTGGTTACTAACTCAACATCTTGGTTAGCTTCATTGTTCGCACCTGCTCTGTTTGCTGTATCAGAACTTAACGTAACAGTTGCAGTGATTTGACTAGTTGTTGTATTCCCTATCATGACACCAAGAACAACAGTTGTTGTTGAACTGGCTACAGTATAGATAACGTCTTCACTAGTTACCCCTGCTTTAGTTACTGTTTTAAAAGTATTAGCCATTTATCCTCCTATTATCCTAAAGCAATTGCCAGTGCCGTTGGGTCTTCTGTTGAAAATCCTTGACCTGTCATATAAGTTGTTAATCGAGATAGTGCGGCTTTTCTATTTGTGCCACCTGCACCATCGTCTACTACTATTAAATCAGATGTAGTTAAATCTGCTCCTATGTCTGTAGCACCATCGATGTCTACAGCGTCTACGGAAACTTTGTTTGCTGTTGAAATTGTCGCTAGTTTTGAATCAGCGATTGCCGCACTTGCATTAATGTCTGCATTGACAATAACACCTGCACCAATAGCCGCTGTCCCACTTGAAATTGTTATATCACCACTAATTTTTCCTTCAATATAAGTTTGAAGTCTTGATGCTGCCATTTTTCTATTTGTGCCGCCAGCTCCATTATCTACTACTAATAAATCTGCATCTGCTAATGCTTCACCTATGTCTGTACCGCCATCAATATCTAGGTTATCAATTGAAAAAGCACCTGCACTAGCACCTACATAAGTTGCTATTCTAGAAGCGGCTAATTTTCTATTTGTACCACCTGCACCATCATCAACAACAAATAAATCTGCATCAGCAAGGTTTGCACCTATATCAGTGCCACCATCAATATCTAAATTGTCAATGCTAAATGATCCAGCTTCAGCACCTACATATGTTTTAATTCTTGAAGCAGCAGCTTTACGTTCTGTTCCACCAGCACCGTCGTCTACAATAAACAAGTCAGCATCTGCTAATGCTGCTCCAATATCCGTAGCACCATCTATTTCTAAAGCTCCAATATCAACTTTTCCTGCTGTAGAAATTGTTGCTAATTTTGAATCTGCTATTGCAGCGCTTGCATTAATATCATCGTTAACAATAACTCCACTTGAAATACTAAACACGCCTGCGTTTGTTAGTCCTATATCACCGCTAGGCACTACAGGATTAAAATTTGAACCGTCAGCCACCATGATTGCAGTGTCTGTATTAGTATTCATGGTGATATCATCACCAGTAACAGTTAAGTCACCAGTAACAGTTAAGTTACGACCTATTGTTACATCGTTATTAGAATCTTCAAATATTAATTTACTTGCAGGTATTGTACAAAATACATCTTTTGTACCTGCTGCAAAATCAACCGCACTGTCACTGTTAGAGGAAGAAATAACAGTTGTTCTTGTTAAATCAGAACTGTCACCATCTAATGTACCAAGACCAACTTCAAACTCATTTTCTGTTTGATGAACAATAGCATAATACGTTGTATTACTATTACCTACACCAGCAGCAAAAGTTTCAAAGCCAGTTACCGCACCAGCAAGAGCAACGGCTCCTGTGCCTGTGGTAGTTGTTGTTTCTTTTACACGATCATTAATGACTAAAGCCATTTATTCTCCTATGCTAAACGTAATATAGCGTTACTTGCATCAGCCGTTGGAAACTGAATTGTAAAGGTTCCACTTGTAGATGTCTTATCACCACCAAAATCTAAAACAGCAACTGCCTTATTAGAGTCAGAACTGTTGTAAATTAAAGCACCTCTTGCTGTGATTGTAGCTGATGTAAAAGATATGTCAGCAAAATCACAAATAGCAGTAGTTCCAGACGTTGTTGGAGTTACGCTAGTTAAAGTTCCTCCACCAGAACTATACGTTCCAGAATCAGAAACTTCGTTACTTGTGCTAAAAGCAGTTGTAGTTGCATCCAAAGAAGCAGAACTTGTGTACAATGCTATTTTGAAAGTATCACCAGTTGACGCTGTAAAATCATGCGTACCTTGCAATAGCTCTTGTTTGAAGCTTGTACATACAGCTTGAGTTATAGCCATGTTTTATCCTCCTATGGGTTTTGTGATTGCAGAGGAGTACGTAACGCCCCGTGCATGTATTCATCTCTTCGGTGTCTTCCTTGTTGTTCTATAACAAGTTCTTGAAGTGCCCGTTGATATGATTGTTCGTATAATTGCAGCATTTCTGCTGGTCCCTTCAAAAATTTGAAGGCTTCTGCAAGACATCCATAAAGTAATAGTGCAGGAGCATTATTACCCAACCAAGAGGTTGCATTACTACTAGACAGTCTTGTTGGTAATCTAGTAATTCCTAATTCTACGTTATACGCTACATCGGGCGTTGGCGCAACATAAATTGTGTTATGATCCCACCAAGCCCAATATCTAGGGGTGCCTGTAGAAGTTCTATCCGGCCAATATTCGTTCATATAACTAATATCGCGTTGTTCTAAAAATGTCCTTGATGTTCCAGAAGGTGCAAATATTTGCATGTGCCTCACCGTTCCAAGCGATGTTGGATCTGGAGACGCGCCACCCGGCAAAGATAAGAAAGCATTACTTGCTGTTAAATTAGCAGATTGATGTGATTTAAAAACATCTAAATCAACGTCTCTAAATATTCTGTTTTCTGCATGTTCAATAAAATCATTAACTACAGTGTCAGATAAAACGTTGCTATCTACCTCTGTATAATTTCTTATTTGTGTAACTAGTTCTGAATAAGTTGTTGCCATTATGATGTGCTCACTGTTACATTACCCACACTCAATCCAACAAAAGGTGGATTTTTTGTGCTCTTTTCCATAGAGTTATTATGCTCAAAAAAACCAGCGCCACCTACAAATACTGTCATTGGTTCTAGTCTGTCTGGTCTAGCATTTTTTATACTTTGTGCATCAGCCGCGTGACGTTGTCTTTCAAGCTGTGGATGTTTAGGCTCGAACTCAGATTTATGGACCAAAGAACCATTCCACTCTTTGACCATTTCTTTGTAAGGAAACTCCATACCACTGCGATCAGATATTGCATTTGAGTATTTACCAGATGCATGTGCCATTAAATATATCCTCGCTCTGGTGTAGCAAAGAAACTGGAACGTGGTCTATCTTCTTCAGAAGCACGTTGCCATTCTTCATCATAAATTTGTTTTAACATTGGTGCTCTTTCTGGTGCTTTTTTAACTGACACATAGTAAGCTAAACCAGAAGTTAAACATGGTATAAATCTTGTAGGAACTTCTACTTGATCATTATAGTCACCAGCATCCTGTATTTTTGTCAAACCATAATACTTGAAAGTATGTGCACCATCTGGTGTAGGATACAAATACAACGTAGGAGTTGAAGCTCCTCTTTCCAAAAAGTATTGTACAGGTGTTCCTGTTTGAGACTTTTGTGAGATGTTCAAATATTCTGCTCTACTAATTCTATCAACCTCAATATCAGTTGTTGTATCACTAGATAAAAATATAACAGCTTCTAAAATATCAATAAGATCACTATCAAGTGTATAACTTGTTGTGCTTCCTGTTAATGTTTTAGTTCTAAGTTCAACAGTCCAAAGATTAATACCTCTGTTAGCCCATTCAGCTAACATGATATTTAAAGAACGTCTTGCGCTTTTTAAATCGTAACCAGATCTAGAATTAATTCCACATCTTTCAAATGCTTCTTCAATAATCTGATCAACATCTAAATCAAAAGTGTTAGTACCTGACGTTGCCATTCTTCACCTTTTGTTTTTTCTTTTTCTTTTTTTTAAGAAACTTCTTTTTTTGACCGGGTTTAGATATCTGTTGCGGCATCGAAGACCTTCGTATCATTTTTAATTATAGTATGCTACAACAAAATCACAGTTAGTCACATCAACAAAAGCTGCTGTTTCAAATCTAACGCCATTTCCTTCAAAACTCATTACTAGAGGTTCATTAGCTGCTGTACCCCATTTTAAATGAATTTTAATATCACCAGATGCCGCAGTGTTGTCGTAAATTTTTACTTCACCATCTGCTGCACTTGATTGACATTGTATTGAATGAATTCTTAGTGGACCAAGATTAGTAGCACTGCCACCAATAAACCCTTGTAATCTACCATCAGATGTTAATGCAACACTCGCTTTTACGTCACTCATATTATCTCCTAATTAACAGTGTGGGGCCGAAGCCCCACGATATTGTTTTACTGATCAGCAAATGCTGGTGCAGTCGCTGATGTTACACTACCAAAAATTTGATAGTTTGTTGAGTCTTTACCAATAATAGTTATGTCAAATGCTTGTGGTACATTTATCTGAATACTACTATTAGAGTTACCATCAGAGAAAACTGAACTGATTGCATTGTCAGAATCATGAAAAGAAACTCCACCAATGTAAAAGTTTGTGTTGCCCGGAGTAACGATGATTGCATCAGTAGCATCAGCCGCTCCACCTGCATAAACAAATCTAAATACAGATCCAGCTATTGGTGCTGGTAGTGTGTATGTGTTATCTTGACTTCCATCTGGAACAAGTAAAACTCTTCCACTGTGCGTTGCGTTTGTAAGAGTTACATCTCCATCAGAAAGACTTACTGGTCCATCCCCAAGAGTTGTTACTTCAGTAATAGCACCAGTAGTAGCGTTTTTACTAACAGTTTTAAGTGTGCTTTCAGATCTAATAGGACCCGAAAAAGTTGAATTAGCCATTTTTACCTCGTAAGTAAAGTTATACCGTCTCTACGAGCGTCTGCTAGGGCAGTCAGTATAACTAGTTATCCTAGTTGTAATGTGGGGGCATATAGCCCCCACAAGTTAAGAGTAATTATGCTCCCGGAGAACCAAAGATACCTCTGAAGTCAGAGAACCCGAATGAGTATCTCTCTCTAGATTTGTATCTAACGTTTCCAGTTTCAAAATCGCCTTCCATCTTAGTGGTAATTGGCGCTCTTTGGAAGTGTTTTAATCCGTTAGGTGCATCAGTTTTGATAAAGAATGCGTCAGTGTCAGTTAAGAAGTTATTAACTACGTAACCTTCTGGAATCATTCCCATGCTACCTACAGCGTTGATATCGTTATCAGAAGTACCAACTCTTTGACCAGATTTCATCAGTCTTTCAGCAGTGAACTGAAGGTTTACTGGAATAATTAATTTTCTGCCGTTAAGAGCGATTTTTAATCCTCTATCGTCAGTTAATCCAGCAATGTCAATCAGTGCTTGCTCTAAAGATGTTTCATTTAGGTCAGCAGCAGTTGATAACTCGTTTTTGATGTTTCCGCCAGTTGTTGGATGCGCGTCAGAACATAGTTCTACACCGTCTCCACCAGTGAAAGATGAATCAAACGCATTGTTTAATACGTTAGCTGCTTTCACTTGTTTAGCGTTTGCCATTGAACGAGCTAATGCTTTTGTGTAACGAGAACTGATTGTGTCGTAAAGGTTGTCCTCTACTGCTTCTTCAGTAATCGCAAAAGCAAGAGCTATAGTTTCGTGAGTGTATCTCGCAGTGAAAGACTCAGTAGCATTGTCGTAATTTACGCCAGTGCCTTCTGGTTTTACTTGCGCTGTACCGAAACCGGATAGCATTACTTCTTCTTCGAAAGCACGATCAGAAGTTTCTGTATCGAAAATCTCTTCGTGCTGGTTTTCGTATCTGGCATATTCCAAACCGAACAAAGCGTTTAGGCCCGGTTCAAGCTCTTTTACCAGTTGTGATCTAGAAATTGGCATTAAACCCTCCTATTATATCGCAGTAGTTAGTAACCAAGTATGCTCACCAACGTTAGGTACTACGTACGCGTTAGCGTTTGCAGAACTAGTATCGCTGTTGTCTGGATCCTTGGAGATACCAACTTGTTTGAATTGTCCAGAAGTTGTGCTGGTAGAAGTGTCTAACTCTTGTGAAGATCTACCAGACTTGGTGCTTCCACCAGTTCCTACTAAATCAAATCCACTAAAGTTCATAGCTGCTGTGCCAGTACCATCATGTTGGACTTCGAAGACGATTCTTGGATCGTCGTATACGTAAGCCACTATATCAGCAGCAGCAATGCTGCCCGGATAATAGTTACTAAAAGTTGGCTTACCTGTAGTCGGGTCTGTATAGAAACATCCACCGAAAATACCTAAAACTACTTCGCCAGCAGCGCATGACTCAATGCCACCTGCTGCAACAGCTTTTACTGCTTGACCATGATAGATCGCAGTATTGTAGTTGTTAGCTATCGCGTACTCGTTTGTTCTAATCAGACCGCCTGTAAGATGCCTAACGGGTCTGAACCCGAAAGCTGCGTCTTTATTTGCCATCGTTATGTCCTTTTTTAAAGGGTTAAAATTTTAATTCGATGGACAAAGAGCTAAAAAATTAGTTCTTCTTGTTACCACCGAAGGTTACACGAGATTGCCTGTCTGGTTTAGAGACTGGCATACTGGGATGTTGCTCCTTTAGTAAATCATTTGCGACCGCTTCTTCTTTATCCAGCACTTGCTGTTTAAAGTAAGCTTCTCGCTCCTTAACGATTTCTACCGGAATCTTCGCCAGTAATAAACCACCAACGCCTATAACACCTTGGTATTTCCCTTCCTGTATTGTCGGATACTGACTATCGGCATCTGCTCTTACGAGTTCGAAGCCTTCTCTTAATCGAGCATTCAAATTTTTATTATCTGATTGCCCTAAAGTCTCAGCGCGTATCCACCTATATTTGTACCCATCGGGTGCAGGAGGTGCGTCTAGGGATGACGGGGGTGCCCATGGTTTCCTACGAGTCGTTTTCTCGCGGGATTGAGCAGCGCGTGGAGTTTTATTTTCGTCTATTTTATTCATATGCCTACTCCTTCACGTATTTCGCATATTCTTCAAGTGGCACACCTAATTTTTTAGCAATTGCTACTTGTGATGGTGTGAGCCTCACTGTTTTGCGTCCGGTTCTTGTGGTCCTTGTAGCAGAGGCAACTGTTTGGACGGGTTGTTTGCCCCCTTGGACTTCTCCCCCATCGTTAAACTTTTGGGGAAACTCTTGTCTGAGCCTTCTGTCAATCTCTTCGTAGTATTCATCAGAAGATGGATTAAACCCTTCTTCTTCCACAAGTTTTTTGTGGATACCAAACGAAGCGTATGTCATGGCTTCATCTTTACCAAACCACTCGTTTTTTTCAGCCCAAGCTTCTGCTTTAGGGTCTGGTTTTGGTGGTGGTTGTTGTATGTTACTTTGTACAGGTTGTTGTATGGTCTGTCCAGCATTTTCTTGCGAATTTTCGTATAATTTTCTCTGCTCTTCCGTAGCATTTATACGTTCTTGCTCAATTGCTAACCTTGCTAAAGCTTGGTTTGCCGCCACTTGTGCGTCAACATCACCTTTTGCTACCGCAGCTTTGAGTGTATTTTTTGCTGTTTCGAGTTCTGATTTTACACGATTAGAAAACTCATTTACATAACCATCATCTAGTTTTGTAAACTTTGTTTGTAATTCATCACGTTCTTTTTTAATCTGTTCTGCAAAGTTAAGAGCTTCTTTTTCTCTTCTCTCTGCTTCACGAATTTTGTATGTCAATCTGTCAATACGTTTTTTGACACCTTCACTGTACTCTTCGCGTTCGTCTTTTTTTTCTTTAGGTGACTCTTCTTTTGTTTCAACCTTTGATTGTTCGGTCTCTACTTCCTTAGTGTCATCCTCTTTAAGTTCAACATCAACAGCGTTTCCAGATGTATCTAGATCAACCATCAAGTTATCTTCTTTTAATGCTTCTTGTGCTTCGGGCATGGGTTACTCCATGTTAGTGTGTTACGGGCGACAATATACTTTCCGGGTCTGCTACAACTCCTAGAATTTCATCATCGTTTAATAAGCGCAGTTCGCCGCCTTCAATGTTAAGACGTGAGCCAGCGTATCGGGCAAAGATTACCCAATCATTTTTCTTGCACCACGCACCATTTGGAAAACGACTTTCATCGTTATATGCATCTGGTCCTACCTTTAGTACAAGTCCAACGTTCGTTGCAATTTGTGATTCTTCCATTGTTTTATCAGAAAGAATAACACCACCTTTTGTTTTACCTTTTCCTTTGTGTGGTAAAATTAAAAGTCTCCAACCTGTTGGTTCTGGTAACTTTGAAGTTTCTATCTTCTCTTCTTTTTTCTCTTTTTGTTTTTGTTTCGCACGCGCTTTCGCGACATGTGTTGGTAAAATTAAGTTAGTCATTTTGCTCCTGTTTCTTTAGCAGGTCCGAGAGTTCCTGTTCGATATAGTTTAGAGTATCAAGTTGACCTAAATGATTTTGATAATCATTCCAATCTTTTACTTGATTGTTAATAATTATCTCAGTTAGTTGGGTTTGTCTAGTTCTAATTACTCTATATAGCTTTTCAGCTAGATATATTGCATCCATTTATTTCTTTTTAAACATATTAATTGCGCCTGCACCGGCCTTAATGCCGAAACTGGCTGAGATCGCAATGTACAACAAATTATGGTAATACGACGGCAGGTCTTGCAGTGCGAGGAACCCTTTGTGTATATGATCTTGAAAAGGCGTGAAGACCAAAACGGCTGGAAGAAGTAGAACAATTAAACTTACTTCGTCTTTCCAGCTTCCTTTCATTTGATCTACAGCACTTTGCTCCCAAGCAACTTTACCGGCAATTTGATCTTCTTTTAACTTCTGCGTAGCTTTAATTTCAGTAAGTTTGAGTTCTTGTTTTGCCTGCTTTGTTGCTACAAAGCCCTTGACGCCGTCAGCGACGACGCCAAGTAAAGGTTTAGCTAAGAGTTGCCAGACCATAGTCTAGGCTCCTCCTCCTAATTGACTAAGAATGATGAGTACAATAATAGCTACGATACCCGCCTTTATCCAGTCCTTCATTTTCCAATCGGACCATTCTTTCAAATGTGCCCATAAGTCTTTCAGTAAATTCATTTTACCTCCTAATGTTCGGTCAAGTCAAAGTCCGGTTCGAACTCGACAACCTTTATTGGATCTAAAACTTCCTCAAGTTTTGTAAGTGCATCTTTTATATCATGTTCACAATTTAAGCAACCACAATGGCATTTACCGCCATTACCATGGTGACATTCATGTTCACAATGCCTGCAAAGAGCCATTAGTGTATTGTCGCCTTTTTATAATCGTGGTTCTCTAAATCTTCTGCAAATGCTTGAAACATATGAGAAGTCTGTTCTGGACCCAATATATCTAGATAAATTGTCTTTGCTACAACCAATAACGATGCACCAAGAGCCATAGGATCTTGATGATATTGATCTGCAAAATCAAACACTTCATCTAAAATTTGTTTAGATTTTTTATTTTTTCCGTTTTTTAACAACTTTTTTACCTTTTTTTGCAATGTAGCCCCCATTTTTTGCGTAAGTAGAAACTTTAGTTCCTCCAAGTTGTTTTTTTATAGATGTTGAGTCTCCAACTGTGGTACCAAATTTTTTTCTATATCTTGGATCTTTTTTTAATAGCTTAGCTATTCTAGCACTAATCGCCACGTTGCCTCCTTTGTCCTGCTAAAGTCACTTCTGCTCGTAAATCTGCTTGATCTTCTTGACTTTGTAACTTTTCTTTGTCCATTTCGTCCTTTTGTGCGAGTTTTTGACCTTCAAAATTAAGCTTTTCTGCGTCTAAATCAAGTTTTTGCTCTGCAATATCTTTATTTTGTTGTATTTCTTGCGCACGAAGCATTAATTCTTGTTGTTTTAGGTCAATTAATGGGTCAGAATCTTTTTTACCAAGGTATTCTTGCTCTTCTGCCACTAATTCCTCTGTCATTTGCACAATTCTCTCTGCAATTTCCGTTTCATTTTGTGCTTGAAACTGTTGCATTAGTTCTGGTGGCACTTGTCCACCAAATTTCATAGCTTGTTCTTGCATAGCTTGTGCATTTTTTGCTGTAATTTCTTCTCTTGCCATCATTGCAATGTGTTCAGAAATATGTGATTGCAATATACCCATAGTTGGTGGGTTATTGGCAACCAAAAACGAACTCATAAATGCTTGGTGTGCATTTATATGCGCTGCATGGTTTTGTCCTTGGAATGCTTGCAGCTTCATCATCTGTAAAGCTTTCGAGTTTTCCATTCCGGGATCTTCTGGTTGAGGTTGTTGAGGAGGAGGAAGTAACATGTCAATGTCTCTTACACCAAGTGCTTCATACATACGTCTGTACGCTTCA
>Ga0255781_10004374_pt1 | contig 10699 bp, 9 predicted proteins | sample 101ome_21_FD_179979 | JGI IMG/M metagenome (GOLD analysis project Ga0255781, IMG submission 179979) | Coastal salt marsh microbial communities from the Groves Creek Marsh, Skidaway Island, Georgia - 101413BT metaG (version 2) | ecosystem: Environmental > Aquatic > Marine > Intertidal zone > Salt...
ATCCCCGTCTTCTGACTGATATTTCGGAATTTGGAATTATATTCTTGTTATTTCTGCTTGGCCTTGACATGCAACCGGCCAAATTACTTGCCACCTTAAGGAAAACCTTTCTGGTAACCATGGCAAGTGCACTGGTTTTTATACTGATTGGTTACAGTACAGGCTTGCTCTTTGCTTTTTCCAGCATTGAAAGTCTGGTTATCGGCTTCAGCATGATTTTTTCCAGCACAATCATCGGTATCAAATTACTGCCAACCACCGTTCTGCATCAAAAACACATGGGAGAAATCATGGTTGGCATTTTACTGCTACAGGATTTTATCGCCATTTTTATTCTGGTATTTCTGGATTCAGGCACCTTTGAAAAGGCTACAGCATTACGGGTGTTGCTGGCGCTACCTCTACTAATTTTTGCTGCATACATCGTTACCCAATACCTCTTAATTAAGCTGATTGCCCGATTCGACCAGTTCAAGGAGTATATTTTTCTTTTAGCTATCGGCTGGTGTCTGGGAGTCGCTGAAACCGCTTCCCTTCTGGGCCTGTCTGCTGAAATTGGCGCATTCATCGCCGGGGTATCTCTTGCTACCACACCGATCGCCCTATATATCGCTATCAATCTCAAGCCTTTAAGAGACTTCTTTCTGATTCTTTTCTTTTTCTCGCTTGGCGCACAATTCAATATTTCACTACTCAGTGAAATAATGTGGCCTGCACTATTGTTGGCGGCTTTGGCTTTAAGCATCAAACCCGTGGTTTTTAATTACCTGCTCAAGCAATTCAGTGAAAGAAACAATCTGGCCTGGGACGCGGGCCTGAGATTGGGTCAAATCAGCGAGTTTTCTCTCTTAATTGCTTTTGTTGCCAGCCAATCAGGCGTGATCATTGAAAAAGTATCTTTGGTGATTCAGGCTGCTGCAATAGTCACCTTCCTGATCTCCTCGTACATCATCGTGCTGTTTTGCCCCACGCCCATTGCCATTTCCAGCAAACTACGCCGTGATTAATCAGTTTCAGGCAAACACTAGTTTTGCCTGTGACCTGGCTTTCAGGCTATCTTTGACTGATAAAGTTGCTTGAAAAAAGCATAAAAAGGCTTATCAGGCAGAACTTTATTACAAAAAATCGTAAAATTAGCTGACATTTGCTGCTAAAATCGTAAAATACGTTGCCAATTCTTTGATTATCTACACGAACAGTGACACATGACGACAATTCTCGTAATCAATGGTCCAAACCTTAACCTTCTTGGAGAAAGAGAACCTGAAATCTACGGCTCGCAAAGCCTGGAAGATATCAATACTGTTTTACTGGAACAGGCAAAAGCGGCAAAGGTGAATATTGATTTTTTACAAAGCAACGCTGAGCACACATTAGTTGAGCGCATACACCAGGCAAAAAAAGACGGCGTGGCTTTTATCATCTTAAACCCTGGTGCATTTACTCATACCAGTATCGCTTTGCGTGATGCCTTACTGGGTGTTGAAATTCCATTTATTGAAGTGCATTTATCTAATGTTCATGCCAGAGAAGATTTCAGAAAACACTCCTACCTGTCCGATATTGCCAAAGGCTGTATCGTTGGGCTAGGTGCTCAGGGTTATGAGCTGGCTTTGCAGGCAGCATGCAGACAATTAAACTGAATCAACAAGTATCAATTAAAGAGACAACTAAAGAGAACAGAGAAAAAGTATGGATATCAGAAAAGTAAAAAAACTGATCGAACTGCTGGAAGAATCAGGTATTAATGAAATCGAAATCAAGGAAGGTGAAGAAGCGGTTAGAATCAGCCGTGGTTCAAGTGTTCAGCACGTTCAAGTAGCTCAACCTCAAACTGTTGCCGCGCCCGCTTCAGCAGCACCAGCAAGCCCGGCGCCAGAAGCTTCAGCAGAACAGGCCAGCACGCCTGCCGGTCATGTCGTCAAATCACCGATGGTTGGCACCTTTTATCGTTCTCCTTCGCCAACCTCACCACCTTTTGCTGAAGTCGGCAAGCAGGTCAAAGCGGGTGATGTCATCTGTATTGTTGAAGCCATGAAAATGATGAATCAGATTGAAGCCGATAAAAGTGGCGTAATAGAAGCCATTTTAGTTGAAGACGGTGAGCCGGTTGAGTTTGATCAGCCTTTGTTTACGATCTCTTGATAATAAAGTTCACCATTATTTACTCTTTAAGCCAGCAAGGTTGATTCCTTTTTATGATCGAAAAAGTATTAATAGCTAATCGAGGCGAAATTGCTCTACGCATTCTACGAGCCTGCAAAGAGCTTGGGATAAAAACCGTAGCTGTTCATTCAACCGCTGACAAGGATTTGATGCATGTTCGTCTTGCTGATGAGTCTGTTTGCATCGGCCCACCCAAATCAGCTGACAGCTATTTGAATGTTCCAGCACTGATCAGTGCCATGGAACTGACTGACGCCCAGGCAGTTCACCCAGGTTACGGCTTTCTATCCGAGAATGCGGATTTCGCTGAGCAGGTTGAGAAATGCGGATTCATTTTCATTGGTCCCCGAGCAGAAACCATCAGAATCATGGGCGACAAAGTCGCTGCCATTGAGGCCATGATCAAAGCCGGTGTTCCCACCGTCCCCGGTTCGAACGGTCCAATAACCGAGGACAGTGCACGTACTCTGCAAATAGCCCGCGAAATAGGTTATCCCATCATGATAAAGGCTGCGGCTGGTGGTGGTGGACGCGGCATGCGTGTGGTCGAGAAGGAAGAAGACCTGCTTAAAATGATTACACTGACCCAGAACGAAGCCGGTACTTTCTTTGGCAACCCCATGGTCTATCTGGAGAAATTTCTGGGCAATCCCCGTCATGTTGAAATTCAGGTCATTGGCGACGGTAAAGGCAATGCTATCAGCCTGGGCGATCGTGATTGCTCTATGCAGCGACGTCATCAAAAGGTTGTGGAAGAGGCTCCTGCTCCAGGTGTCAGCGACACAGAACGTCAGGCTATTATGGAAGCCTGCATCAAAGCCTGCCAGAACTTGAAATACCGCGGTGCCGGGACTTTTGAGTTCCTCTATGAAGATGGAAATTTTTACTTCATAGAGATGAATACCCGTGTTCAGGTGGAGCATCCCGTCACGGAAATGATAACCGGTATCGATATCGTTAAAGAGCAACTGCGTGTTGCTTCTGACCTGCCTTTGTCTGTATCTCAGGATGAAATCACGATAAAAGGCCATGCCATAGAGTGCCGTATCAATGCCGAGGATCCAGTCACTTTTTTACCCAGTCCAGGTAAAGTTGATATTTTTCATGCTCCAGGCGGGAACGGCATACGTGTCGATTCTCATATGTACAGCGGCTACAGCGTACCGCCCTATTATGATTCACTAATCGCTAAATTAATTTCCTTTGGCGCTGACCGTGATGAAGCATTGGCAAAAATGTCTAACGCACTGGAAGAAATGCACATTGATGGCATTAAAACCAATATTCCCTTACATCAGGATATTATTCATGATGAGGGTTTCAGGGCTGGTGGCGTCAATATTCACTATCTGGAAAAAAAGCTTAAGCTTTAAGCCACGGGCAATTCTGTTATGGGCTGGATTCAATTACAGTTGAGTACCACGCCTGATCTCGCGCCAGAAATTGAATCGCTGCTGGAAGCTCATCACTCTCTTGCCATCACTCTGGTGGATGCTGCTGACCAGCCCGTGTTCGAACCTGCCAGGGGAGAAACGCCACTCTGGGACAGTATTATTCTTACAGCACTCTTTCCGAACACAATAAACCCTGAAGAGCTCATACAAAATCTGAACCAGGATTATCATCCTAAAAAATTGCCTCCGCTTGAGTTCCGTTTATTGGAAGATGAAGACTGGGAACGCACCTGGATGGATAATTTCAAACCAATGCGCTTCGGTGAAAACTTGTGGATTTGTCCAAGTTGGGCAACAACGCCCGAGCCTGAAGCCATCAATATTATGCTGGATCCAGGCCTGGCTTTCGGCACGGGAACCCATCCTACAACAGCGCTTTGTTTAAGCTGGCTTGACCGGCAAAATTTAAAAGACAAGCATCTCATTGACTATGGCTGTGGTTCCGGAATCCTGGGTATCGCTGCTTTATTGCTTGGTGCCAGGCAGGTAATCGGCGTCGACAATGATCCACAGGCATTAACTGCCAGCCGAAGTAATTGTGAAAAAAACCAGCTTGATCTTAAAAACTTCCCGGTTTATTTACCCAAGGAATTTGTCCGGCAAATCAATCTTAAAGCGATACAACCAGTCGATTTACTACTTGCCAATATATTAGCCGGGCCTCTTATTGAATTAGCCGCCTACCTTGCTGCACTGGTAAGGTCTGATGGTGAAATTCTTTTATCTGGCATTCTGGAAGACCAGGCAGAATCAGTACAGGAGGCTTATGCTCCCTGGTTTGAAATTGAACCCATAACATCTCAGGATGGCTGGGTTAGAATTGTCGGGCGACGTCTAACTTAAACAGAATCATGTCTTCATTTATTACTCAATGCCCGCACTGCGAAACGTCTTTTAATATCACGCAGGAGCAGTTGCAGCTTGCCAAAGGCAAAGTGCGTTGCGGCTTTTGCCTGCAGGTATTTTCTGCTCTGGAGCAACAGTTATTTTTTGAAGAAGAGGATATTGCTCATCCTGATGCTGAGAAACTTCTTAGCCCGGAACCAAAAAGTGAGCTGGACGATTACTATGCATATCTTGAGCAGACCAACGAACAGGCGAAACAGCGATACACAGGTAAATTGGATGAAACCAATGATAGTCTGAATAGCGATGAAGATATTGATCCGGTTCATGAAGAAGGTCTGGACAGTGAAACTTATACCGATCTCGAGGAAGATGCAGAAGAATATCTGACAACAACTGACGACGATGAGAAAGACGATGAAGAACTTGAAAGCATCGACTCGGACTTTCTTGATCCAGACACAGAAATTTCTGAGGAAGAAGATGCAGAGGATAAAATCGAACAGGAAGCTGCTGAAACAACAACTGAAACATCAGCAGAAACAACGAACATTGATGAAAACGAGCTCCCTCCTAAAGAAACACTGCTAACTGCTGACAATGGCATAAACCTGTATGAAGAAGAAATAGAAGAGGAAATTAGTGCCGACAGTGTGCAGCCATTCGAGTCAGAGTCAGAGTCAGAGTCAGAAATAGATGATCCTCAAGGCGCATTAGAAAGTGAAAGTAAGCTTGAGCATAGCGCCAAAGCTGTTTCCGTAACTAAAACCAGCGACAGGAAAGCTGAACTGCAGAGCCTGGAGTCTCTGTATGATGAGGATTCCCTAAATAATGATGGTGACAATGCCATACCCACCCTCATCGAAGAACCTATTCCCATTTACCGTCAGTATGAGCGTACGGCACTATTTACCTTCCTGTTATTCTCTGCCAATTTTCTGCTTCTGCTCATGCTGGCTGGCCAATATGCCTGGAAAAATATTGATGATTACCTGCGAGATGACCGTTTTGCTGCACTGACTGGATTTGTCTGTAAATATGCTGACTGTCCGACTGTCGAACGCTTTGATTTAAGTTTATTTTCTACAGACGAACTGCTGGTTAACAGCCACCCATCCATTGCCGATGCCTTACAAATAGATTTTATCTTCCGGAATACCGCTGAGTTTGAACAAATCTTTCCGCTGGTCGAATTAAACTTCTCTGACCTGAATCGAAGGCTGGTGGCTAATCGATTATTCCGCCCTGAAGAATATCTTGACCCCGAACTTCAGCAGTTCACCCGTTTACCGGCTAATTCTTCCATACAGGTCCGCCTGGAAATCAGCGACCCGGGGCCGGAAGCCATCAACTACTCATTAACTTTGCGTACGCCTTGACGCAATAACACTTAAACAAGCGTTCATTTAAACGCATCAACTTTTTTAGTAGAATGCTCAGCTTCGCTTTTTCTTACAGGCTACTTACTTAAGTGATCCAGATTGGGCCCTACACACTTAACTCTCAGGTAGTACTTGCCCCTATGGCTGGTGTCACTGACCAGCCTTTCCGTTCATTATGCCGTGAACATGGCGCGGCTCTCACCTCTTCTGAAATGCTGACCAGTAATACGAGACTCTGGAACAGCGAAAAAAATCGCCTGAGACGCCACCATGATGGCGAACTCTCACCCCGAGTTGTTCAGATTGCAGGTTCAGACCCAGCCATGATGGCAGAGGCAGCCAGGCTTAATGTCAAACAAGGTGCCCAGATCATCGATATCAATATGGGCTGTCCCGCTAAAAAAGTATTGAAGAAAGCTGCCGGTTCGGCATTACTGAAAGATGAGCAACTGGTCGCTGAAATTTTAAATTCAGTCGTACAGGCTGTTGAAGTTCCGGTCACATTAAAAATCCGCACCGGCTGGAACCCTGCCAATCGCAATGGCAGCACGATCGCCAGAATTGCTGAAGATGCGGGTATAAAATCACTTGCCGTGCATGGCCGTACCCGCGAATGCATGTTCAGGGGTAAAGTCGAATACGACACCATTGCAGCAATCAAGCAAAGCGTCGATATCCCGGTATTTGCCAATGGTGATATCTTGAGTCCACAAAAAGCTGCCGCCGTACTCTCTTACACAAAGGCTGACGGTGTCATGATTGGGCGGGCGGCACAGGGGCGACCCTGGATTTTTCAGCAGATTGATCATTATCTTAAATACCGGCAACTTGAAGCTGAGCCCTCTTTAAGTGAGCAACTCAATTTAATTCTCGGTCACCTGCAAAATCTGTACGATTTTTATGGTGATTTTAAAGGGACGCTGATTGCGCGAAAACATGTTGCCTGGTATTGCCAGAATTTATCCGAATCTCTTTCTTTCAGAGCCGCTTTTAATAAGCTTGATGAACCAAAACAACAACTTGCTGCTCTGACTAATTATTTTTCAAATCTGCAAGACTTTCCCTGCAAGAGAGCTGCCGCATGAGTGAAGACAGACCCCAGACCCTGAAACAGTGTGTCAATGAAGCCCTGGAAGAATATTTAACCCAGGTAGATCATGAGCATATCAGTGACCTTTATAATATGGTGCTTGGTGAAGTTGAAGCCCCAATGCTGGAAGTCGTTATGAAGCATGCACGTAGCAACCAGAGTAAAGCTGCGGCCATGCTGGGCTTGAACCGGGGCACACTGCGAAAAAAATTAAGACAGTACAAATTAATAGATTAACCCTTCAATTCACCCATTACAGGACAAGTAATATTCATGACAGCAAGCAACTGGACCCCGGTAAGACGTGCCCTTCTTAGTGTTTCCGATAAATCTGGCATCAAGGAATTTGCCGCCGCTCTGGCAAAACAAGGCATAGAGTTACTTTCAACCGGCGGGACCTACAGACTTCTCAGTGAACAAGGGATAGCCGTTACCGAGATTGCCGATTACACAGGCTTTCCTGAAATGATGGATGGCCGTGTTAAAACCCTGCATCCAAAAGTACATGGCGGCATTCTGGCCCGGCGTGGCACCGATGATGCTGTCATGCAGGAACATGACATTCCGCCGATCGACATGGTCGTCGTGAACCTCTACCCGTTTCAGGAAACCATTGCCAAACCGGACTGCGACCTCCCCACTGCAATTGAAAATATTGATATCGGTGGTCCCACCATGCTCCGGGCAGCAGCAAAAAACCATGCCCACGTCGGCGTTGTTGTTGACCCGACTGACTATGACAGCATCATTACCGAATTACAGGACAACAATCAGCAGCTCAGTCAGGCAACACGTTTTGATCTGGCGGTTAAAACCTTCGAGCATACAGCCCAATACGATGGGGCTATTGCTAACTATCTTGGAAAAATAGAAGGTGACAGTGAATTCCCCCGCACCTACAACGCCCAGTTCATTAAAAAACAGGACATGCGTTACGGCGAAAATCCGCATCAGCAGGCCGCCTTTTATGTTGAAGAAAAAAATACTGAAGCCAGTATTTCCACCTCAGTGCAACTCCAAGGCAAGGCACTTTCATTCAACAATATTGCTGATACAGATGCAGCACTGGAATGCGTTAAAAGTTTCACCAAGCCAGCCTGCGTTATCGTCAAACATGCCAACCCCTGTGGGGTAGGCACTGCTGAAGATATTCTCGGTGCTTACGAAAAAGCCTATCAGACTGATCCCACATCGGCTTTTGGTGGCATTATTGCCTTTAATCGTGAACTGGACGAAGCAACTGCCCGTGCTATTACTGAACGCCAGTTTACCGAAGTCATTATTGCGCCATCAGTATCGGAAGCAGCCGCTCAGGTCGTCAGCGCCAAAGCCAACCTGCGTCTGCTCAGTTGCGGTGAATGGGATAATGAGCAAAGTGACAGTCTTGACTATAAACGGGTGAAAGGTGGCTTACTGGTACAAAATCTGGATACCGGTGTCATCACTGAATCAGACCTCAAGATAGTGACTAAACGTCAGCCTACACCAACAGAAATCTCAGACATGCTGTTTGCCTGGAAGGTCGTAAAATTTGTGAAATCCAATGCCATCATTTACGTAAAAAATAACCAAACCATTGGTATCGGCGCCGGACAGATGAGCCGGGTTTACAGCGCCAGAATAGCCAGTATCAAAGCAGCCGATGAAGGCTTGCAGGTTGCTGGCTCAGTAATGGCTTCGGATGCCTTTTTCCCCTTCAGCGATGGCGTTGAAGCCGCTGCCGAAGCAGGTATTACAGCGGTAATTCAGCCTGGTGGTTCTGTTAACGACCAGCAGGTTATCGACGCAGCTGATGCCGCTGATATGGCAATGGTCTTTACCGGCATGCGGCATTTCAGGCACTAATATTTATCTGAAAAATTTGGAATCAAATAACGAATGAAAGTAATGATTATCGGCAGTGGCGGCAGAGAGCACGCCCTGGCCTGGAAAGCGATCCAGTCACCGCAGGTCAATATGGTGTATGTCGTCCCCGGCAACGCCGGGACAGCCCATGAAGCCAATATTGAAAATGTAGCACTTGATCCTATGGACTTTGCTGCGCTGACTGATTTTGCAAAGGATAACCAGGTTGAACTGACTATTATCGGACCGGAAGCGCCTCTGGTTGCCGGTATCGTCAATTACTTCAGTGAGCAAGGTCTTTTCTGTTTCGGCCCAAGTCAGGGAGCAGCCCAGCTGGAAGGCTCAAAAGCGTTTACCAAGGATTTTTTACACCGCCACAATATTCCAACGGCTGCATACTCAAACTTCACTGAAATTGATCAGGCTCTTGCTTATTTACAAACCCAAAGTCTGCCCGTCGTGATAAAGGCCGATGGTCTGGCGGCAGGCAAGGGTGTCATCATTGCCCAGACCATGGATGAAGCAGAAGAGACAGTTAAAGACATGCTCTCAGGCAACAGCTTTGGTGAGGCGGGTCATCGGGTAGTCATCGAAGAATTTATGCGGGGTGAGGAAGCCAGCTTTATTGCGCTGGTTGACGGTAATACAGCCCTACCCTTTGCGTCTTCCCAGGATCATAAAGCCCGAGACAATGGGGATCTCGGTCCCAATACCGGTGGTATGGGTGCTTATTCTCCGGCGCCAGTGGTAACACTTGAAATCCATGAACGCATTATGCAGGAAGTGATTATTCCTACCGTAAAAGGCATGGCCGCGGAAGGAAATACTTATGTTGGCTTTCTCTATGCCGGATTGATGATCAGCCCCGACGGCCAGCCAAAGGTTGTTGAATTTAACTGCCGCTTTGGTGATCCTGAAGCCCAACCGGTCATGATGCGTTTGCAAAGTGATCTTATTGAACTTTGTCAGGCAGCGTTAAACGGAAAACTTGACGACATGAGTATTTCCTTTGATTCACGACCAGCAGTTGGTGTCGTTCTAGCAGCGGGCGGTTACCCTAACGCTTATGCCAAAGGTAAAACTATATCCGGGCTGGACACTGCACAGGATAACAGCAAAAAAATCTTTCATGCCGGCACCGCGGAACAAAATGGCGAGATTATCACTAACGGCGGGCGAGTCTTATGTGCCACTGCAATGGGAGACTCCGTAACGGACGCGCAACAGGCCGCCTACAAGCTGGTCGAGCAAATTAACTGGGACGATGTATACTACCGGACAGATATCGCTTACCGTGCCATTAACAGAGAACAGCAGGTTTAAAACAAACAGGTGTTTAACATGCAAGGCAACATGACAGACAAGCTGATTAAACAATTCGACCAGGCCTTAAAAACGCTGCTTCCCGGTTCAGTAACTGCCAGCCGACCCAACCCTGCTGCTGCCAAAACTGAAAGTGAACTGGAGGATTCGGAGCGAAAACATAGCGCTGGCTTAATGCGCATTAATCATACTGGCGAAGTTTGCGCTCAGGCCCTGTATCAGGGACAAGCTTTGACAGCCAGACTGCCTGAAGTCAAAGCACAGATGCAACAGGCTGCCGATGAAGAAATTGATCATCTGAGCTGGTGTGAAAATCGTCTTAGTGAACTCAATAGCCAACCCAGCCTGTTAAACCCACTCTGGTATGTCATGTCATATGGTATAGGTGCTGCTGCCGGTCTTGTCGGCGACAAGTGGAGCCTTGGCTTTGTTGCCGAAACTGAAAATCAGGTTTGCGAACATATCAACGAACATTTGGCAACGCTGCCGGAGCAAGATGAAAAAAGTCGGGCTATTCTGGAACGTATGTTAATTGATGAGGGACAACACGCGACCATGGCAGAAAATGCTGGAGCACAAAGTTTACCCCCGCC
>Ga0255781_10004377_pt1 | contig 10693 bp, 14 predicted proteins | sample 101ome_21_FD_179979 | JGI IMG/M metagenome (GOLD analysis project Ga0255781, IMG submission 179979) | Coastal salt marsh microbial communities from the Groves Creek Marsh, Skidaway Island, Georgia - 101413BT metaG (version 2) | ecosystem: Environmental > Aquatic > Marine > Intertidal zone >...
GTCATAGGTAGTACGTACACGTATGATCTAGGGATAGGCTTCGTTAACGATAAAGGGAATGTTGACCGATTGAATCATGATTAAATTGGTGGCGATTTATAGGGGCGGGCCTGAGGAGAGACGATTTGCCTCCCGGTGTGTTGACCTTCGGAGAAAATAAAAAGCCCTTAGGCGCGAACCTAGGGGCAAAGAAAAACCCGGATTTCTCCGGGCGTGTTTTGGTTGGGATTAGGCTCACTCTAATTGGTAGACGTATCCACGGCTATGCAGGTTGTCTATTGCACAATCGGCGGCAGTGTGTGGCCGTTCCGCCTCACCTAAGCCAATGATTATTCCCTTGTGGTTTTTGATTTCGGCAACATACGTTTTTGTGTGTTTGTCTTTCATCACCCATACATTGTAGGCATTCCCGAATTTGTCCCGTCTTTGATATGATTGTGGAATATACATCAATGACCTTTTGCTGATATTAGTAGGGCAATCAGTGTGCCGAATTGGATAAGGGCCAATAGCGTGTCCATGCTCATGCGTTGGCCTCCCCGTATGCGCTTTCGATCTTTTCCCCGGTATGGTCACAAATCAAATCAGAGTCCTCCCAGTTTACATCAACCGCGACGACTTGCCAGCCGTCATCGCAATCGCCTTCAATACTTTCACATACCAAGTCGCGGTTTTCTTTTGCAGCTTCAAAAGACAAGGCTGCGCCATCATTTGTAATAAAGTACAAAGGGTATCCGCCCGGCCAAGCGTGCCCGCCGAGTTTCAACTGTCTTTGAAAATCTTCAACAGTGTATTTATGATGGATCATGCGTTGGCCCCCCGCTTTGCCTTGGCTGCGTCCCTATTCCATTCGATACGCCCTTGACTGATCAGCTCAACAGCTCGCGCCTTGGTTATTCCATAGTCAAAGGCAATGCGGTCTGTGGTGAGGTAGTTAGTCCACCAATCATAATAGAATGCTTTTGCGTTAATCATTCCCACCCCTCCGATTGTGCAAGGCGGTCTACCTCATCCCATGTAATCCGGTGACAACCGACAACTAATCCATGCTCATTCACGCGATTCAACGGGAAGCCCCCAACGTCAAAGCTTTCCCCGGATTCGCTAGACCATCCAATGTGACGCAAGGGCCGTGTGAAGCGATAGAGCAAGCGGGCATCATCAAGGGGAACCCGTGCGCCCCATGAGGTCTGGACGCTATTTTCGCTAAAGGGTTCACCCATGAATTTCCGCAAGTAAACCTTTCGGACGCCATGCGGCATCTCACGGCGTGTGCCAGCTTTCCACTCCTCGACGGCTTCGCGGTTTCTTTCTTCAGCTCTCCGCGCACGTTCCGCCTCACGGGCTTCCGTTTCGGCTTCCCACCGCTCCGCCTTGTCGATGATATGCTGGCGTTCTGCGTCTGAAATGCGAAGTCCCTCGATTGATCCGCGCAGCTCCGCCAAGTTTTCCTCAAAAAAGGCATTGATGTATCCGTGTGCTTTTGCGATGAGGTGCACGGCTTCCCCTAGGTGCATCTTGCCGTACTTCTGCGCCCTTGCTGCTTTGCCATAGGCGGTGGTGATACGCTCCCGGTAGGATTCAAGGTTTTTATCGTGGCGCGTAGACCACGGCAATCCCGTGACAAATGGCACCTCATAAACGTCGAATGTGTCCGGGATAGCACGGCGGACAATGGTTTTATGTTTTGAGGTGCTCACGGAATAGTCCTCCGTGGTGAATAGGACGGCCTGTTCTTGTGACGTTGCACCGCTATGGTGTGGCGTAGGTACAGTCACGATCCGTGCAATGGGAAAATGTGCCCCATAACTGAATATGGTGTCCCCTTCAAAGTAGACATTACATCCGCGCATTGCCTCGTGTGTTTGGTTTGCCCAAGCATGGGCCACCTCGTCATGTGTTTTGCTCATAGTGTGTTTGTGTTGTGTTGTGTGTTGTTTGTTGTTTGTTAGCGCTTAACGGGCACAAAGGTGTAGTCTAAGGTGTCTTTTCTGTCGTCGATGATCTCCGTTTCGACTTTAAGAATAGGAACCCTACCCTCTTGAACATCCGTCGCCATGTCGCCGGGACACATTCCTTGATACTCTGTCTGCCGTGCAACCAAGATTGCGTCGTCTAGGGTGTTTGTAGTGAGTATGTGGGTCGATCTTTTTCCCCATGCTTTTAAGGTGATTCTATAAGTATTCATGTGTGTGTTGTTGTGTGTTTAGTCCTGAAGGAAGTGAGAAAACTCTTTCCGCCATGTTTCTATGATTGCGCGCGGCTCAATGTTGACTTGCTCTTGTGCCAAGTAGATTGAAACCGCATTGGCGAATCTCTGAATCCTTTTGTCATCCTCGAGCATGGCAGGGTTGTGCCAGAAAAGGATGCGGCCAGTGTCAGAAATGAATTCGGAAGTTAGTTGATGGTGCTCTGTTGTTGTCATGGCGGGGGACACTCTACGCCATGAGCAACAGATGTAAAGTCTTTTTCGCAAATAAATTCAGACACTTACTAACAGCCGCACACAAGCTAAAATAGATAAAGGCATAAAAGTTTGATGCACCGAACTTTGTTTGACTTGCCGACAAAAAATTGACCATTCAATTCCTTAAAGCGGATGAATAGTCCATTTCCACCCCTGAAAAACCAATGTTATTTTTGCTCGGTGTGGCGAAAAATGTGGTTTTGCCTATGACTGTATCGATAAAGCTGGCAGGGCAAAAATGCATGACCCCCACGGGGGGTGACAAGCGGGTAACATATACGTATACCCATTCAGATTTTTCTGCCAAAAATTTAAGAAAGTCCCCTACCTCGAAGCTAGGTTGCCGGGGAGAAGGCAACGACTAACTAAGGGACGAGGTAGGGGACTGTAGGGAGGTGTGGGGTAGCGAGTTCCCCGATGACACAACTAACAACACAAACAAACAAAAATCCTTAGTCACCAAAAAGAAACTTAGTCACCTCAGGGTTATCCTTAGCCACCCCAAACAAACCTGCTTCTAATCCCAGCACTTGCTTTTCGCTAAGTCCGATCCCATTAAGGTCACTCACTATGTGTAAAATCTCGTGAAGCAGCGTCATTTGGGCTAACTGGGGGTCTGTCTCTAGGAAAGTCCTATCCACAACTACAGCCAGCTTAGGGTAGGTCACTGCATACCCTGAGCAATCTCCTAGTTCTTTGTCTGGGATAACTGAGGATAATTCATCATCACTACTGACCCAATAAATAGGGACATTACAACCATTAACCCTGAAAGACTTAGGGGGATTATCTAATGATTGATTCATAATCATGATTATTAACAACCTGACTAAAGATAGCTAGAAGAATCCTTTAGTTATCTTAAAGTTTACCTAAAAGTTTACTCTAGAGTTTGTTTGTTAGTTGTTATCTTAGAGATATTAAATAAAGAGATTTCTATAGTAATCTTTAGTTAGTCTATAGTTACCTTAGAGTTACTCTATAGTTAACCTATAGGACACCCCCCTTTATCCCCCCTCTATGACTTTGGACACCCCTTTATTCATTAACACCCACTAATTAAAAACCCTAAGAAAAACAGAGTTATTCCAATGTAGATTGTCGTTTCCCCGATAGGGGGTTTGAGGTCGGGAGTTTCCATAGGACTTTTCTTATTTTTGGTAGTTTTCTTGTCGGAGAAATTACCCCTTTACACGAAAAGCTATCACAATTACCCCAACAGCCGTAGCAATCTGACAAGCTGTATCCACAAGAGCCATGATTAGTCCTAGTTCATTCATAGTCTTTGTTAGACGTCTGAACAGGGGGTTTGGCTTCAAACAGCCCTAGAAGCCTCTCTAAGCCCTTTTGTCTTGGTTGGAGTGTGTTGACCCTAGTTAGGGATTAGAATGGCTTGTAGACCCCTTAGAGGCTCAGGAAAGGGCATTCCTAAATATCCATCCAAGTAGCTTCTTTTGCCCTACCGCCCGTGGTTATCTCCATGAAGTGTTCCAGTTCCTTCATAATGAGGGCATCTTTGTGGGCTAGGGCAGCTCCTTCGACATCTCTGGCAAGGCTTTCAGTCCAGTAATTGACCACTATGCTTAGGGCATCCAAGCGGTCATCGTGGAGGAGACTGCCTCTATCTCGGGTTAACCGGGACATCTGGTAGAAGAGGCTGTATTTCTCTGCCTGTTCCCCTCCAACGGCTGTGGCGTAGTTGATGGAGCTATCGTAGTCCTTTTGGATAACCTTAGGGTCAACTATGAGCCTGTGCTGGTTGAGCACGGGTTCCAGCGTGTCAATGATCCGCAGTTCCTTCTGTTTGCTGTGCCTGACCTCCTCGATGGTGGTGGGATGGATTTTCCCAAGAACAGGCTTAAACAGACTACTGAACATCCCATCGCCAAAGTTAGACTCAACGATGATATAGTTCACCCCGTAGAGCTTGGCTACATGGGCGAGGGACTCTAGGGTTTCTGTGGAGTAACCTCCCCGGAAGCCTCCAGCATCCACTAGGAACAACTGCCCGTGTAGGCACTTAACCACAGCATAGGCTGTTTCATCTTTACCTCTACCAGAGGGGTCAATGCTCATGGCTACCCCTTGGAACTCTGTGAAGTCCTCAGAGACACTCATGGGCCTGAAGAAGCCATCCCCATCCATCCCTACGTTGTGTAGGTCGTTGTACCGTAGGTCAGGGCTACTGGCCCACACTAGGTGCGCTGGGCCTCTCTTGGGGTCAACTGGGGTCACTATGAGGTCACTGAGCTTCAGAGGATACCTGTCGGTATCTGCCAGCTTGGTATCCAGCATAAACTGGAGGGCAAACCCTGAGCGACCATAGGAGGCTTCTCGCTCCATTAGGTCATCATCAGAGAACCTCTTGGGGTCTGTGGAGGTTCCCGGTTCCCCTCCAGAGTTAGCGATAAAGGGAGCCAAACGGTTGCCATAGCTGACCATTTGCTCCTCCTCCAGATGGCGAGCGGGCCATATACGGCAATCATAGCCACGGTTCAGGAGGCGTTCGTATAGACTCTGCTCGGTCTGTGGAGTGCCGAGGTAGATAATCCTCCCGTCAGGCTTCAGGATCGCATCAAACTCTTTCACGACCTCTGCCAGCTTAGTCCTCATCCCCTCGGTCATGGAGTTGTTGGCACTCTCTACGTCATCAGCAATGATGTAGTCAGCACGGGAACCTGTGAGCATCCCAGTGATACCCACAGACTTAACGCTGGGGCTATGGCTGGCTTGGGCTGGGCCTACATCAAAGGCAATCTTAGATGACCTTTGCTCATCGCTAGGATGGAGATGACGAAGCAGGGGGATTTCTGAGATCAACCTAAGGGTAAAGGTGGAGAAGTCATCAGCCCGAGCCTTGGAGGCAGAGACCACAAGGAACTTCAGGTCAGGGTCAAGGAGGAGCTGATGGCAGACGAAGGCACTGGTAATGTAGGACTTACCTACCCCACGAAAGGCTTGGATAATGGCTCGCTTAGGCCCGCTCTGGACAAACTCAGCGATGTCGTATTGGACAGGGGTTGGCTCAGGCAGATTGAGGTGCTGCCAACACAGGTAGAGGAAGTTCCTGAAGTCCCGTAGCCGGGGGTCTATTTCTTTCACCTATTAGCCCTTCTTATCCGCCCTGTTTTCACTACGGGATCGGATGCGAAGGTTCTTGTACCCATTGCCGCCCCCAGCTTTGAGAGACCTTTTATGGTCTACATCTTTTCCTTTTAGTGCTGCTTTACCGTGTTTACGGATCATAAGCCGTCTTGCAGCGTTTCTGGCCACCCTCTTTTTGACCTCTTTAGGCCGCTTCTGGTAAGCCTTATCGTACTCTGAGTAGACCCGCATGATATTAGTTTTTCTTATTAGGAACCTGCTGGTCATCCTCAAAGGGAAGCACTAGGCCAGTAAGGCGATTGAGGGGAGAGTCCTCGGTCACTACAGCGTCAACTGAGTTGTCCTTTAGGAATTGACGGGCCGCACTGAGGAGGGAGGGTTCAGCTTCCCCAGACTTGATGCGGGCAATGAACTCCTCTGTAAGCAAGCCGTGGAGGGCTTCCAGCTTCTCTCTGTTCTCTTCTTTGTCCATAGCAGTTTACTCTTGGATTACCTTCCAAATCTTTACGGTTGTCCAGATGCAGGTAAGGATGAGCATGACAATCTTCAGCATCAGCTCAAGATCAGTCAACGACACAACTCCAAGAACGCCACCGTTCACTCCAAACATCTTAAACCAATCTGCGACGTCTTGCATTGTTTTACCATTTCACCTTATTTGCCCAGTAAGCAGCAGATAGCTTTCCTTTAGCAATGTTTTTAGCGTGGCGAGCCTTAAAGGATTTCCTCCTAGCTTTGTCTTTTGCTGACTTAGGATTTTTCCCAGCTCCGCTTATTCCTTGCTGACCAAACCAGATGGTTTTGACAGTTTCTCCTGACTTAGCCACAACAACGTGTGACTTCTTAGGGTGACTAGGAGTTCGCTTAGGCTTGTTGTAGGCGGTGAGGCCAAGCCGTTTTAGTCTGGGATCGCGCTGTTTAGCCATTAGTATTTTTTCTTTTTGGCAGTCAGAGCTGACTTACGAAATGCAGATGCAGTAGGCGCACCTTTGGTTCCGGGCTTCCTCATCTTTTCACCAGAACCAGCAGCGATGCGCTTCCGTTTCTTGTGGATGTTGGCATATAGTCCGGGTCTCATAGCTTTAGTATTTCTTACCTTTTTTCTTTTTCTTATTAGGCATTGTTTAGGTTCTCCTGTTCTGCTTCAGCCGCTTGGGCTTCTGCTAGTTGATTATCGAGTTGAGCCTGTTCTTCAGGATTGATCGGCCAATTCTGAACAATCGCGTCCAGTGCCTCGTAACTTTCGGCAGTGCTATACTGGGTTTCCAGACGATCCGCCTCGGCAATTACAGCGGCACGGTATTCAGCCCAATCCTCTGCCACTGCTCGGTTCCTTTCCACGCTGGCAATCACCATCCAATCAGATTGAGCCAACATCTTACCCGCAGTGTCTTTAGCCCGCGCTATGCCGTCACTCTTCTCACGATCTAAAGGCGCACGGACTACTGGTGGTTCTTCAGGCGTAACCCAGCTAATGCCTTGAGCTTCTTTGTCGGCAGGTGTGGATAGCCGGAGCCAGTTAGCGGGGAATGAGATGTTGTTGTGGGTGAACGCCTTGTCCATCGGGAGTGCGCGTCCTTCTTGAGTGGTGTATGGCATAGTAAAATCTTTCTGTTAGCTAGCGAGCGTTTGCCTTGGCGAACGGACTGTGCGCCCACGCGATAAATATATAATTATTGTTGCTCGACGAGTTCGTGCCGTTTCCTGACCCGCGCAACTTGAACCCGTTGGATAAGAAATCGACTTTGTTGGTAGAGGAGTTAGATTCCGCATTGCTCAAATCCGCCCACAAGCCCGCGTCGGTGACATTATATCCATCACGTTGGTCATCCCACATATACCAACTGTTACTACGGTCAACCGCCTTGGCTAAAATTAGAGACGGCCTAAAACCGCAGTAAACCATAGGACCGTCATCGTCGCCGTTGCCGACCCAACTGCCTACTTTCACCATTCCTTCGACGCCAGCCCAGCCATAGAGAATGTAATCCTCACCAGTGCCGTTGCTTGGGCCGGAGTTCAGGTAATGGTAATTGTAGTTTGAACCATCCGTGCCGTTATTAACTACAACTTGATGCTGTGAACCGCTGGTTGCCGTACTAATTAAATTGTAACTAGAAGCTTCGGTGCGCTGCGCTGAGGTTGAGTTGAGGTACAGGTATTTACTACTGCTCAATTCCTTATGCCACACAATCCAATCCCCGTTGTCATACCCATCGTTACTCGTTCGCGCTTTAGCGATTACAAACTCAAGTGGAACACCGAGGCTGTGATCGAGTGTCTTGGTGTTGCCGTCTGTATAACCATCACCAGCGTACTTAATTATAGTAAAGCCAGCGGAGCTATTATATTTTTCTGTGTCCGCATCGGTCGCTTCAACAACGCCAGTAGTAGCCGCGTTTGTGGAGTCAAAGCTACTGGGCAGGTAAAAATTATCATCATCAGAGGGGGCGTCGGAAGAGTTTCCGCTCCAAGTATTACCGTCCCACGAGGCCAGCGTGGTGTTACTGCTATTCTTCAAAACAGCATACATATTATACCAATCACCAGCCGAACCATCGACGTACCAAACTATTTTAATCTTATTCAGATCGTTCGTTTTAATGTTGTAAATTTTAGAAGAGGACGAAGGCGGGTTTGTTATGTCTGTAAGTTTAGTGGAGCCTTCCCAGACCTCTAACTTTGTAGTCCCCCACCCACTGCCGTAGCCGTAGTTATCGCGGACGTCGAGCGTTAACGTGTTGGAGTAGCTGGTAGAGCCTTCTTGGTGGGCTTTCCAGTTCCAGCCAACGTATGTCCTGCCAGAATAGTTTGATCCGTTACCCGAACCTAAAGTAAATCCATCGCTGTCAAATGATGTGAGGTCAAAAGAAACCGTGCCTTCTGTTGTGGTGTTATCGGTTTCTAGTTTTTTCGTCACGCCCCGAACGGAATCATATACCTTATGACTTGTGCCCGATGTTGACCTAGATTTCGTCCACAACAAGTCCGGTTGGAATCCTAATCCGGTTATGGCATTACTGCTGCTATTCCCGTTGTAAAGTGCAACCCCGAAATTCTCTGCTGGATTGACGGTTGGGTCATCGAGATTGCTGGTGTTCAGCGAGGTAGCTGTTGTGCTGCCAACACTCGGAGCAGTCCCCCACCATTCACCAGCTTCAAAATATCCAGTAATTGATGTCGCACCTGTGTCGTGTGAGGTGGCTGTAAATGTTGCACTGCCATCAAAATCAATACTGTCGGATGACGTTAGGCTTTTCAACAGGGTCATCGTTCCGCCGGAAGTAACAGAGTAAAAATCAGCTTTGTTATTTGCTCCGTCAAACGCGATGCCCAAGCGGTCGCTGCCAACTGCCGAAACTGATGTGCTACCGGACGGTGAATCAACATTGCCGCTTGATCCGTAATAGCACCCGCCATAATTCGTGGCGTAGGAATCAGCGTGTCCATCATTCCATCTTGCCCGAACCACTCCTGCACCAGAGATTCCCGATGTGCCGCCGCTAAACGCAAACTCCGCATAATGAACGCCGCTGGACGCGATGGTTGTGGATGTGTGGGCCACGCCTCCAGTGTATGTGGCTACTGTGTTGCCTTCGGAGTAGGTGAAAATGTTAGAGGTGCTTGACCGCTTGATCAGAGGGTTCCAAGTTGCGTGGTTCTTAAATGGATTGTCCTCGCGGATGTCCGTTGAATTAAGGTTCGTCGGCGTGAAATGATTTTTGTTACCGGATTGGTCGGCTCCGATGTAAACGGGGTTTAGCTCGAATGGGGCTGATGGTGCAGTGAAGTTACTGGTGTATCGGGCTTCACCTTTGGTTGCTCTGACATCAAATAAATATCCAGTAATCTCTTGCCCTGAAACACTGCGGCCAATCTCAATTTGATCGCCTGTAAGGTTCCACCCCGATGTAGTTCCAGAGGCTACGGATGTGCCATCGACAAACAAGCGAGTGGTTGTTGTTGACGAGTCATAGCTGACAGCGATGTGCTGCCATTGGTTAGCGGTTAATGCGCCGTCCGCAACAAAGCTAACCCAACTGCCGCCAGTGTTCTTAATCCAAAGTGAAAGTTCATCATCTCTTTGTGAGACAGCCCAGCCTCCCGTGTTACTGTAAAGCTCATCAGAGATAATGCCTTTATAGGCGGCAGAGGTGTTTACCGTTGTCGGGTAGAACCAAGTTTCTACGGTAAAGTCACCTGTTCCAAATGTTAAATCACTACTGGTGCTTGTCTGGAGGTAATCCCCGCTGCCATCAAAATACATCGCAGTCCCAGAGCCAAAAGGATTGCCAACAGTGTTGTCGTGATGAGTGTTCCCGTACCGAGTAATCGTATGCCCCGCTGCCGCATCAGCAAACAACGTGTCGCCATCGTTGCGGTCAATGGAGGATACGAGGAGGTCGGCATCGTGGGCTGACTGGGCGTCGATGTGGAACGAATTGCCAGAGTAGCCGGAAATATCGAACGCCTTGGGCTTGTAGGACGAATACCCCGTGCTTGAAATTGTTTGGTCAACTGGAGTGCTTAACGCTGTCCCGTCAATGAAGTAGAAGTCAGACACTAGCCCATCGTGGTACCCCGTTGAATCAAACCCCCGCTGCCCGATTTGATGCTCTATTGTTTTCCCGAATGGAAGAACTGTGGAGCTTGAGTTCGTAGTGTTGGTTTGCAGGGAGGGTTCTTCGCCGTTAACAAACAACTTACCAGTGCCGTTTGTCGTGTCGATGGATACAAAGATATGATAAAAGGCACTGGGGTCGCGGTAGATTGCATTTGTTTTTAACTCAAAAAACCAACTCCCATTGTAGCAAGCAGCTTCTAGTGTGTTGTTTGAATTAAATCGAACATGACCTCGGTCGCCACTAGCGGTTCCAGCGTGAAACACTGTATTCTCTTCATCCGTTTTACCTCTCTTAACCCAAAACGAAATAGTGCAAGCGGTTGCGCTGGAGGCAGAGCTAGGGGTGCGGGTCAGTTTTGAACTGCTTCCATCAAACCGCAGCGAACGTGTCACAGGGTCGGCTGGGGTTGAGTCAGCCGCCGCGCTTCCTGCTGGTAATATTAGGTTAGCTCCCATTCGATTAACTCACGTTCAGTTGGCGACCCACTTCGAGTAGG
>Ga0255781_10004387_pt1 | contig 10674 bp, 4 predicted proteins | sample 101ome_21_FD_179979 | JGI IMG/M metagenome (GOLD analysis project Ga0255781, IMG submission 179979) | Coastal salt marsh microbial communities from the Groves Creek Marsh, Skidaway Island, Georgia - 101413BT metaG (version 2) | ecosystem: Environmental > Aquatic > Marine > Intertidal zone > Salt...
AAGCACGCAGGATGGGCCGCTGTTGCTGGCAGGTGGCGACCCTAATGGCTTGACTGTGACACAAGCGCTGGCTGCGCTGGGCGTACCTGTCAACTTAGGTGCGGCACAAGACATTCAAAGCGTTGGTGCTGACATCAATGGAACGCCAAGCCTTGAAGGGATTACGCTTGAAGGGCCAGACGCACGCGCGGCTGAGTTCCAAGGTGGCGTGCAGGCATTGACAGGTGACTTGCGCGACCGCACGCAGGCGGCTGTAGATTGGGCGCGGCAGCAAGGGCATCCGAACCCTGTGCAAGCTGTGATGCAAAGTGCAGGCTTCCGCAGTGCAATGAAGCAGTACGCTAGCGACGTGGAGAAATTGCAGTCTGCATACCAGAAGCAAGTCATTGCAGACTACGAGGCCGGTATTGAAAACTTTGTAGCAGAGCAAACACCTTCAGCTCTTGCGCGGCTAAAAACCATGTCGCGTTCTGAGTTTATGGCAGGCGTTGCAGAGTCGGGCGGTCAACGGAACTTTGCCTTATCGCTTCTGAGCGAAGATGAAGACATGCGCTCGCAGATTAATGCGCTGTTTCCCGGTGACGACTTTAAGAAGTCAGGTTCCGTCTTTGACCAAGTGCAAACGCTCTATCAGGCTTTTGAGATTGACGCCATAACAGAAGGCCGCGTTTCTGAAGCAGAGAGCGCGCTGCAAGAGGTACAGTTAAGCGGCGGTTCGTATTCCTCAGTGCTGGATGCAGGGTTCGACACGCCAAGCGTAGAGGCCGCAGTTACCAACATCATTGACAGTGTGCAGCTAGACATAAAGCGCTTTGAAGCTAACAAAGATTCGTTCAGTCCCGCTGATGCTTTGGAGTTAGCCAAACAGCTAGACCACCTGCGCAAGATGGCTGACGATGACGAGTTCCTTACGCGCTTGAACCCTGAGATTGCTACTCAGCTGAGCAAGGTGGTCGAAGCAGGGGTAAAACTGCAAGAGCCAATCGCCCTAAACTATAGCATGGGGCTGCTGAGCAACGCACAAACGCAGCAAGAGGTCGTCGAGGCTTACCAAAGCGGCTTAGAGTTTGGCGAGAAGCTGCGCCTGTCGCGTGACGTCAACGCTGACAAAAACTACTTCAACGAAATCGGCAAGGCAGCGGCGGCACAGTACAATGCACTGCAAGAGCAAGCTATCAGTCAAACAAACGGCGCTGTACCAAGCCAAATTGACAACCTTGTCTGGAACGAGAACGGGCAGCGGCTTGAGAGAATTACGCAAACAGTAGACATTGCAGAGGTCCAGAAGGCCCAAGCAACCCGTATTGCTGGCAGGGTTACACAAGTGGAAAACTTGGAAGAACGCGCAGGCTTGTTCAATTACGCTTCGCAGCTAGGCTTGCAAGGTGTCGGTTCGCAAGTCATGCAGTTAGCGTTTGGAGCAGACACTAACCTGCAAACTCCCGAGCTACGTGACTCTTACGATCAGATCATGCAGGCGATGAAGGCAAGCCAAGCTAACCCGCTGCAACTGTTTAGCGAGACGCAAGGCTTGAACATGTTGGTCCTAATGCAGATGGACGACCAGCGCAGGCCGCACGCTATTCTGCAAGACGTACAGCGCCAGATCACCAGCTTGGATAAGAGCTACGTCAACTTTGTAGATGAAGTAAATCTTGCTGGTATCCCTATGACAATGCGTAACAACGTCAAAGCGGCGCTGCTGGTAGACGTTGTAAGCAACATGGGCAATGGCGCTGAAAAAGCAGACGTGATGAAGCGCTTTGAGAAGACGCTAGGCGGCATGGTGCAGCAGAAAAGCTACGGCACACTTTTCAATACAGGCGTCGTTCCGTCCGCTAACGCGGCAACTAGCTCAGGCAGTACCGGCCTCAAGATCAAAACATCTAACATGCAGGGCGAACAGCCAGTAGCTAAAGACTTTGCGTCTCTTGCTGCCGCGTCTGTTGCGCAGCATGCCATGCCACCTATACAGGACTTAAACGCTGAGCTTGGTCCATCACAGGTAAAGACGGACATACTTGCAGGCGGCTTCAACGTCTCCGTTTCGCCTGACGGGATTATCCTGACACAAGGTAAACAAGAGCAGCAGGTACTTGAGCTTGGAGGTATCCCAACGTCTCTGACGTACAATGACCGAGTGCGCGCCACACTGCGCCCTGCGCGCGTCAGTACCACAGTGCAAGACGTTGAGACTGGTGAGTACAGGCGTCAGGAGCAAGCAGCAGTCTTCCTAGACAGTGAGTTCTTTATGGACTTGACCGACGTGGGCAGCGTGCAAATGCGTTTCATTGGCGTCAATGGCGAGACAGACGTGCGCGACATTCCAGTAAGCGAGTTGCGGCCTGTCGCTACGTCCGCAGGTGCTGCCTACATTGACACGCGCCGTACTGAGCGAAGCCCTAACGTACCCCAATCCAACGCAACAGTTGGTTACTTCTACGTCCTGCCTGATGACGTGCGCGAAGTTGTGCCGATGGACATTGACATTGACGACATTTCGCTGAGTTCCGGCTTGCAAGGCAACGTAGGCATCAACAGGCGGATTATCCAAGAGGCTTATGATGCGTACAAGGCAAACAGCTATGAGGTCTTTATAGATGGTTAAGGTACTCGGCGGCGCACCTGAGCGTAACTATAGCTGGTGGGAAGGTACTGTAGCGCAGTTTAAGAGCTATAGCCCTACGTCCTACATTGCGCCTTTGCTCGACGTAGCAAGTCAGACAGGACACGGTGACGACGAACGCAGCTTGTTTCGCGCACAGGTGAATCCATTCAATCAGCCAGCCGCTTTGACGGAAGCTGAGTTGGACATGACGCTTACTATGGGCAACGAGTACGGACTGAACCTAGAGCGCATTGAAGACCTACGTTACGCCTACGGCGAGATGCGCTCGCTAGGTTTAGAGCCTGAGCGTCTTGACGAGTTGACCCGGCAGCGCGCTCAAGACCTTGCAGCGTTACCTGACAAAGACCGTATCTCAACGCTTAGCGACGTAACGGCTAGCATCTTTGACCCATTTAGCATGATGACTTACGCGGCAAGCGGCGGCGCAGCAGCGTCTGTGCGTGCGGGTATGCTGACCCGTGCAGCCACAGGCTTTGGCATTGGTGCAGCGGCAGAGACGGGCGTGATGGGCCTTGAGTCTGCTGCAATGGACGAGGACCGCATGAGCCTGCCACGCGCACTTATCGGCGGCGCTATCGAAGGCACTGTAGGCGTACTGGCCGGTAAGAACCCGGTGAAGGCTAAGCAAGCGTTTCCGCCTAGCATCCAACGGAACATAGTGGCAGGCACCGGAGCCACGTACCTAGACGCTAAGCCTTTCCTTGCAGACAGCGGACTTGGCAGCATCCTAGAGTGGGGTACGCCACGGCGCGCAGGCATGATGACTAGCGACACGCAACTGTCAGAAACCGTAAAGCGCTTCGGCGGTATTATCCTAGAGGAAAACGGTCAGGTTGTCGGGCGCGAGACGGACATTGCGGTGGTCTACATGAAGCTGGACTTTGAAGACAGCAAGATACTTAACCACGCAAAAAACATGCTGATACCTGTCTATAAGACGCTGGGCATGTCGTATGACAAAGGCAACACTGTCTTCACGCAGTACCGGCGATTCAAAGGCAAAGGCGTCGAGCCAACTGCTGACCAGTTAAACATCACGCAGCGCGAATTAGACACACTGTCAGGCGAGTTCGACAGCGTAGTGTCGCAGTATTGGGATGAGTTTTACGAGACAAAGCGAGTTCAGCAGATGGACGCGCAAGTTGGCAATGCGGACATACTGACCTTTAAAAAGGGCAGCGAGTACACACCACGACTTTGGGACCAGATCAACATTCCAATTATCTACGAGCGCCTGCCTGCGGACCTGAGAGAAGGGATGCTGGGCAAGCTGATAGCAGGTGCAATCCGCGCAGAGCAAGGGGAGAACCTAGAGCTAATCGCAAAGAAGCTGGCTAACCGTGAGATTAACCTACGCGGCAAAGAGTATTTAGGCCAGCTAACGCCAGAGCAGCTTCTCGCTAAGCACCTAGACGACGTTAAGTTAGCCAGCGCGCGGTACTATGAGCGCTTTGGGCGTGGCTTTATGCGGTCAGTAACAGCCCGAGTAGCGGCAGGCCGCGACGAGCAAACACAAGTCATCCGGCTTGACGACCTAGAACAGTCAGTCATCCGTAGCATGAACGACCGGAACTTGGGCGGGGCTGTAGGGCTAGACATTCTGACTGAAGACGTCGAGCAAATGGTCAAGGACATCTTCACTAAGCGCATGGAAGGCAAAGAGGCTAGTGAGTTCAGTCCGCTTAACCGTCGTGTTGCAATGGATGACACGTTTGAAATGCGCCTTAGTGACTTGGATGACGCGCTGACGCCAGAAGACATTAACGCCATAGATGCGCTACTGACCGAAGTGTTAGGCGAAAAGCGCACCAGCCGACCGGGTTTTATTCGTGTCAGTGACCTGCTGAACAATGACTCGTTTGACCTAGCTTCTCGCTACTCGCGCGGCTCTAACCGCAAGATTGGTATGGCGCAGCGTGGCATCTTTGAAGAACCACTAGACATTGTTGAGGCTGCTAAGGAACGCTTTCGTAAGCTAGACAAAAGCAAGATGAGCAAGGCGGCAATTAAGCGCGAAAAGATGCGCGTCAATTCTGCTATCTACGACATCTTACAGAACGCTGGGTACTCAGACGCTCGCGCCTTAAAGACAATGATTGACGTCCCTGATTGGGTAAGTGCTAACAGCACCAGCCTAGATACACAGTTTGGTACGTGGCTGGGCGCTGCTAAGAACTTTGCGACTTCTGTGTTCCTGCCGGGTGTCGTGTTCGCACAGATACCAGAAGCCGTCGCAGTCCTAGCGCAGATGGGCATACCGACGCTTAAAGAACTAAATCAGATTACAGAAGTTTGGGACGCCATGCGGCGCGTTGGGCGCGGTGAGGTAATTGACGACGAGTTCCAGCAAGACATCATGGCGCTGCTTGACTTCGACCCTGCAAGCGCGCGCGGCTTTGACAACGTGGACATGGAGTTCCGTGTAGCTCGCAACACAATGGACGCTAAGGTCTATAACGTCTCAAGTGACTTCCGTAACATGATGATGAAGGCTAACCTGCTGCGCCCTACGACTACGGCAACCCGCGTGCTGACGTACAGCCGGTCAATCAACCGCCTGCGCAATTGGGCGCAAGGTCGCCCCAAGCCTTTCAGCCAACACGACCTAGAGGTATACTTCAAACTCGACACGCCACAAAAGCAGCAGTTGGCTAAGCGCCTCATTGACAAGTACGCGGCAATCAATGCCGAAACGGACACAGTGCGCAGCCTTGGCTTGAACCGCTGGGCGCAAGACGGGCCGGAAGCAGCACAGCTAGCGCGCGACCTAGAAATGGCAATCATGGACCGCATGTATAGCGCAGTGCAGGAAGCGAACCGTGGCTTCGCGCCAGCGTGGATGCAAGGCGGTATGCTCAAATACTTCATGCAGTTTCAGACGTATGCTTTTAACTCGCTTGAGAAGCAGGGTGTGGCTTTGCTGGCACGCTACCGTGCAGGTGACACTGAGACCGCTAACATCATCCTTATGTCTAGCTTCCTTGCCAGCCTTGGCATGTACTTCTCGCGCACCTATGCCACGACACTTGGCATGTCTGAGCAGAAGCGCCGCGAGCGGTTCAAGAAAGCACTCAACCCGGCCAACGTGGTCATGTACAGCATTGGCTACATGCCAAGCATTTCAGCACCGCTCAGTGTCGCGTCGTATCCAATTAGTGCCGTTAGCTCAATGGTTACGGGAACGCCAATTAGCCGGGGTGCTATCCCTTCCGCACCAACCTTCAGTGCAATCCAGAACATCGCGAATGCGCCCGGTGGACTGTGGCGTGCAGCGACCGGCCAAGCTACCGAAAGTTCGACTACGCAAGCCCTACGTGTTATTACTGGCGGTGCTTCTGAACTGCCATACTTGAAGCCTCTAACCAACACTGTGAGTTCCATTCTGGCGGATAAGCAGCCGTCAGGTGGTCTCAATGTACTTACGCCAAAGGATTAATTACGGATGGCATACACACCGAACACTTACACGGCGGATGGCAGCACGACCGAGTTTGCCATTACGTTTCCCTTCCTGCGCGAAGCAGACATCGTTGTCAGCGTCTTTGATGCAAGCGGCAACGTGGTCAGCGCGTTTGACTTTGAGATTTTCCTAGACGGTAGCTTCAAGGCGCGCGTGGTTGCTGACGGCACCATTACTGACAACACGCCTACTGCGCTGCCTGCCAACTACACTGTCACGATCAGCCGCAACACTGACATTTCGACACTAGGTACTACCTTTGTGGACGGCGTGTCGCTGCGTGCTGCTGACATCAACATCCTGCTCAACCAGCAGAACTACGCGCTCCAAGAGTTCGGACGGAACACCCAAGAGGCACTTGGCAAGAACGTTACGGATACCGCGTGGGACGCAACGAACCTGCGCATTACGAACCTTGCGCAGCCGACAGCCGACAACGACGCAATCCGCAAGGTAGACGTGGACAGCGGTATTGGGCCTGACATCACGACCGTAGCAGGCATTGCGGCAGACGTGACGGCTGTGGTGGCAGACCAAGCAGACATTGGCGTGGTCTCAACGAACCTTAGCGGCTCAGATACTATTGGCACCGTGGCCGCGTCGATAGCTAACGTGAACACGGTAGGCGGCGCAATTGCCAACGTGAACGCTGTAGCAGCCGACGAGGTTGACATCGGCGTTGTCGCGACGGACCTGAGTGGGTCAGACACGATTGGCACCGTGGCCGGAATTGCCAGCGACGTGACAACAGTGGCAGGCATCAACGCTGCTGTTTCAAACGTGTCGAGCATCTCCGCAGACGTAACAGCCGTGAACGCTGATCAAGCTGACATCGGTGTTGTCGCCGCAGACCTTAGCGGCTCAGACACAATCGGCACAGTGGCTGGGTCTATTGCGAACGTGAACACGTTGGCGGCGCAAGACAACAACATCACGACGCTCACGCAAGCGGCGAACCTGACCGCCTTGCAGAACGCGGCAACGAACGCGGCAGCAGCAGAGGCGGCGCTCAATGCCTTTAACGCAACCTACGTGGGTGCTTACGCTAGCGACCCTAGTGTTGACGCAAACGGTAACGCGCTTACTGACGGTGACTTGTACTACGACACGACGAACCAGCGACTAAAGTTCTACGACGCGGCTAACGGTGTCTGGATTACTTTGGCGAACAGCGTGCAAGTCAATTCCGCTGCTACCTTACAAGCTGTTGGTGACGTGGACTTTGCGAATACAGGTGGGCCTGCCCTAGCGCTTGCAGCTAATCACTTTATTGTACGTGACGCGACCAATGCGCGCTGGGAAAACACGAATGCGGCGGGTGTGCGCACCTTGCTTAACGTCGAGGATGGCGCGACAGCCGACCAGACGGGCGCTGAAATTAAGGCGCTTTATGAACAAGAAGCAAACGCCTTCACAGACGCTCAGTTCACCAAGCTATCCAACATTGCTGCAAACGCGGACGTTACAGCGGACGCTGGGGCTGTCATGGAAACAGACACGACGACCACGGCAATGCAGTTCGTAGTTGATGAAGACGATATGGTGTCTGATAGCGCTACAAAGGTGCCGACGCAGCAAAGCGTCAAGGCTTACGCGGACACCAAGCAGGCCAACATCACGACCAGCACGGCGCTGGGGGCTGCCTCGCTCACTACTCGACTTGGCACTGCGGACGTTGACGTGCGGCGCGCACTTGTTGAGACGCCGACTAGCAGCGCTGACTTTGCAGGCGACGCGCGGCTGTACAACGTTGCGACGACGGGCCTGACGCTCACGATGGACGACACTGCGCTGGCCGAAGGCGACATCATCACGGTTTACGCTAACGGCTATGATGTGACCATTGCGCAGGACGCTACGAACGGGTTTGACACGATCAAGATCGACGGGACAACCGCTGCGCACAGCGGCAACGTGACCGTGGCGAACGGGTCCATCGCAACAATCAGCGTCATAAGTACGACAGGAGGCAGTAGTTTCGCGGTCATCGCAGGTCAGGGAGTAAGCTAAATGGGCATTGTCTCAGCAATGATGCAGGTCGGCGCGGCGATCAAACATGCCGTGGCCGCGCTGTTTACCGTTGACCACTCCCTGCGTTTTGATGGCAGCAACGACTACCTCTCTTGGTCTAGTCCTTCTGCAAGTAACCGGACGACCAACACCATATCGCTTTGGTTTAAAACCCACGTCACAAACGTGTCGCACGCCTTGTTTCAGCAGAGAACCACCGGGACGCTTTCAGACCCTCAATTCCTCGTTCAACTGCGCCTAGTATCCGGCGAAAACAGGCTCCGCATTCTGGACCAGAACAGCGGCAACCAAATCATCTTGGACAGTAACAGTGACCTGACGTTTTCGGCTAACACTTGGTATCACCTTGTTGTTTCTGTTGACACCACTCAGACCACCAACACAGACCGGGTAAAGGTATGGGTGAACGGTCAGCCGTACACCAACTGGTCTTCACCCACATGGCCTAGTACGAACTACCAAACGGGCCTAAATAGAAGCGGCACACGCATGCTGCTGGGGGTGCAAAGACCGAACGGTAGCACATCGCTAGACACCTACACAAACGCACAACTAGCCGAAGTCCACTTCATCGACGGCCAAGCGCTCACGGCGAGCGACTTCGGCAAAACCCGCAACGGCCAGTGGGTGCCGAAAGAAGTTACTGGTGTGACCTACGGGACCAACGGGTTTTACCTGCCGTTTGACCGTAGGCCCGAAGGGGTGACGGTGCTGCTCGATGGGTCTAGCACGACGAGCGACGTGACTGGGATCACGACCATCACCACATCATCTGGCATCACTGCAAAGACAGCAAGCAGCGCTGGTTTAACAGCTGACGCTTACGGTGATTCCAACGGTTACGTTTTGGACGGGTATGACGCAGGGTTATATCTAACGGGAAGTGGCAGCACTTTTAGCTTTAACGACGATTTTACACTTGAAGCTTGGGTGTATCTGGACTCGATTTCCACAAACAACACGTTGTTCCGTATGGGCAACACTGCGCTGATCGGACACAAGGGTCTCAACGCCCCGTCTACGACCACTGGGACTTGGGTGCTGTACCTGCCAAATGCAAACGACACTAGTTTCGGTCTCCAGAACCAAACTCTGTTCACTGGGCTCACAACTGGGTCGTGGAAACACATCGCCTTTACAAAATCTGGCAACACATATCGGGGCTATGTCAACGGGAACCAGACAAGTGGCAACATCGTGGACACCACGGCTGGGGCGCTTGCAGCTGACGTTCTTCGTCTTGGCATAACTGGGTCGTATGGCTGGCGTGGGAAAATGCAAGACGTGCGGTTCACCAGAGGCATCGCCCGAGACATCGCGGCTGGCTTCAATAATAGCACCCCGATTTCCGGCGGTGTCTACAGCTCACCGCTCACCAACGACATCAAATACGGCTCGCTGGGCCGTGACGCCACGACAAACAGCAACGACTTCACGGTCAACGGCGGCATCACCCCCGACGACCAGTTGATCGACACGCCGAACCTGCGGTTTGCTACGTGGGACCGTATTAATACAAACAATGGGATGCTGTTTTCTGAAGCCAATCTTGGTCTACAGGCACCCAATAACTCAACTTGGTACAACACACTTGCCACTCAACCAATCGGACCAAGCGACAAGATATACTTTGAGTGGTCTAACAACCAATCGACATATTTAGGATATATGGGTTTATCAGATAGCCTAATAACATCCAGCGCTGCAAACCACTTAGGCGAAACTGATGCGAGCTATGGGTTTTTCATCGGGAATGCCACTACGTTGAAGGCATCTCATGATGGCACGGACACTAATATTTCAACCTCGACTACGACCGGACCCCGCATTTTAATGTGTGCAATCGACCGTCCCAACGGGGAAATCCATTTTGGTTTTAATGGGGTATGGATGGATGGTACCAACTCCAGCACCACGCCAATTTATCCTTTCTACACAAACGTACCCACTACAGGAAATTACTATGCGGCAGGTTCTGCTGCAACCTATGGCTCTGTGATCTACAACCTTGTCTCGAACTTCGGCCAAGACCACACGTTCGCCGGAGCGAAATCACCCCTGACAACCCCGTTCACCGACGACGATGGCAACGGCGAGTTCTATTATGAGCCGCCCCCGGGGTTCAAGGCGTTGGCGGAAAGTTACTAAGCACCACAAAAAGGAACCTAAACGATGACAGAAAGTAAATCATGGTACGCCTCAAAGACGGTATGGGCCGTTCTGGTCATGCTCGGCAGCGTGGCCGCACGCAACCTTGGCGTAGACCTTGGGCCGTTTGAGGACGAAATCAGCAACTTGATTCTCGACGGTGTTGCACTTGTGGCCGGGGCTGTGGGCCTTTGGGGTCGCATTGCGGCGACACGTAAGCTGACGACGTAGACCGGAGATGGCCGACGTGACAGACGACGAGATCAAAGCGATTGCGCAGAAAGCGGCAACGGAAGCTGTCGAGGAGACACTGCGCCGACTGAACCTCAACGACGACAACAGTGGCCAGGATGTGCATGACTTGCGCGAGCTGCTGTCGAGCTGGCGCTCGGCGAAACGTACGATC
>Ga0255781_10004394_pt1 | contig 10655 bp, 7 predicted proteins | sample 101ome_21_FD_179979 | JGI IMG/M metagenome (GOLD analysis project Ga0255781, IMG submission 179979) | Coastal salt marsh microbial communities from the Groves Creek Marsh, Skidaway Island, Georgia - 101413BT metaG (version 2) | ecosystem: Environmental > Aquatic > Marine > Intertidal zone > Salt...
TGAGCGGCGTCTTCTTAATACGGGCTAAGTTGATCAGGCTGATGATCGGGTCGTGTTTGTTGAGCACATCAGATATATCGTCATCTATTGCCACGTTGCCTGACACGAGGTTGATACCGATAGCCGTGCTTAGTTCGTTGTAATTCTCTGGTTGCATGATCTGTTCGGGCTTTATGTCCGACAGGGTCAGTGCAAGACTGTGCAGAGTTCTGAAGTAGAACAGGTCTTGCTTTGGATCTAGTTTGAACCGTGCCGCTGCCCGTTCTTTGGCTTCAGTAGCTGCTTTACGAGTAAAGGCAAGAAACGCAATACTCATAGGTGGTGTGCCCTCTTCAAGGGCTTTGTCCACCATATTAAGCAGAGTCGTGGTTTTCCCCGTTCCCGGTGGGCCGAATATCCTGAACATTGCTTTTTTCCCTGTTATATATCTGTGACACACGCTGCTTGGAGATGTTAAACCACCTACCCACCGCAGTTGCTGTCATATGCTGCTCGTCAATCATACGGACGATCTCTTTGTTTCGCGTCCTTTTAAACTCGTCTATCAAAATGGTGCCTCGTTTCCAAATTTAGGTGGATCTATGTCCACATCCCCACTCTCAAAAGAAGGTATGTGCCATACCCTGACGGCTCTGCCCTTAATCTTGAGGACCGTGGACTCGCCGTTTATGTCCCTCAGTCTTTGCGCTACCTTGTGCGACTTATATTCAAAGAACTTATTCTTACGCAAGAACGCCTCAAAGTCTTTCAGTCTGAAATATGTAAGCTGCGTCTCGTCATCCGTCCAAGGCTTGCGTAACAGGATCTCTTCTTTGTCTTGTGCATTCTGCAAGTAAGAACAGAACTCTTCCAGATAATCATAGAACTGACCGCTGATACTTGCGTCTTGTGCCACCTCGACGATTGCGCTTTCGTTTTCTTTCATTTCGTTTAACAGAGCGCCCACACGAGCTTCCCATTGCTCTTTCTTAGCCGTGCGAGGATAAAGGTTGAGTTGCTCCATGCAAGCTTTCTGAAACGCCGCCTGATTCATTAACGCATCCGTATCCAGTTCAAGTGGCTCGCCGTTTACGTCCAGAAACCAAACAGGCGGTGTCGAGTTGTACTTGCGTAGGTTAGCAATCGGCACACCCGCAACCGCCGCACCTATCCCAAATTTCATGGTGCGGCAGAGGTCCTTGTTGCAGTGTGCATTTATCGGCGCGTCATTACACTTGTAGGCATAATCTTTGCGCTGAACCTGTTTGGCTACGATGTTTACTTCATTTAAAGGTAGCGGTGGTTCAAAATATTCCATGTTATATTTTAATATTTCGTTTTCCCAACTGTCGGGATAAGCCTTGCGTAGGAAGACGCCGACGTTAAACAGTCCGTTATTACGCCCGCCCTCTGATATTTTCATCTTTGCTAAAATTTTAAGACACGGTGGTCCGCCTTCAAAGTCTGATATATTGGCGGTGCTTTCGATCTGTATCTTTGAGATTTGCTCTGGCGTCTGCTTGTGCGCCTCGTACAGTTCGATAAACTCTTCTAAGGTTGCAGAGGTCCCGTCATCCAGAAAGGCGTACCGTAGGCCCTCCTCTGCGTTGTAGTACGGCAAGTTAAGAAAGTTTCCTACGTCCCCACGCTCAAGGTTCAGCTTGACTTGCTTTGGGAAGATCTCACTGTCCCCATAGCCAAGAGCCGCGGAAATACTTTGGAGTGACTTCTGCATGTCTCTTGCCTCAACCCATTCGGATGCAAAGAGAAAGCAATGTGCCCCGCCGGACTTTGATCGACACACGACCAAAGGTAATTTCAAACGCCTGATCTTCTCAATCAGAAGCTTGTGATCGAGTGGGTACTGGTCAACATCGACACAACCCCACTTACATTTGTTTTCAGCATTGATCGGGATGATGCCGACTGAACTGCCTTTACCAGACAGATGGCCCTCCCAGAGTTTCTTGGTCCGTGGTTCGCGAACTATAGCCGCTTTGCCTGTATTCTTACCGTTGGACTGTTTCTTCTCTACTCTATAAGTACCATATGCTTCTTGTAAGCCATCAAAAATGGCTGAGAATTTTTCTACTGACATGGTTTACCTCAAAGGGTGGGCGGCCCATCCTGACACTAGGCCGCCCTGTGAAACTAAAACGGTACTTCGTCGCTTTTTGTAGCGGCACTATCGTCCTGATGTTTCACGACCACGTCACCTTTGGTAATACTCTCAAAGAAAGCTTTTGCGCGAGCGTACAATCCACCATCGGTAACGGCTCCTTCGCGGCTCATCTCCCAATTGTGCCACGAACCCTTACTGTTCTCTTCTGGAACAGTCTTGAGATGATATACTTGGCTAAAGCGAGGCGGTGTAAACGGGCCGTTTTTCCCTTGCATTTGTACCGAGGACATCATGCTATTCCACTTACGGCTCTTTTTGAGCGCAGTGGACTTCATCGCAATCAACGCAGTTTCAGCAGAACCATCTTCATTGATGATGACAACAAAGTGTTGATGCGTTTCTTCAATATAAGAACCGTCGCCGTTTACAACGTAGTCCTTATTATCGTCCTCGCTGCGTTTAACAGGAGGACACTCTTGTTGCGTTTCAAATATAGCTACAGGGGCACCGCTCCCTGATCCTCTTGGTGCCCACTGAATGAAACGCCGTTGGTAAGCACAAGGTATAACACGCACCCCCGCCTTACCTTTATAAACCTGACCAGACACAGTGTTGTAAAGATCACCGCGTTTTGCCTCGTCAAGTTCATCCAATAGCGGATCGAGACCAGACAAGATTTTGAGGAACGGCAGTGCCAGATCCTCTTGACCCATGTCGTTGATACCCTCACCCGCATCCGCCTCAAACATAGACGGATCAAATTCAGCCATTTCTGACTTGTTCGCTTTGGTTACAGCTTTACCCATTTTTTGCTCCTTTAATAACTGCGCGTTGCCCTACATAGGCACCAAATAAATCCATTGGAAATTCATCGCCCGCTTCAACTCTTTCGCGGACAAAAGCTCTAAGTGTTTGGGAATGGATAGTTGTGTTCTGTTGAGCAACATATCCCTCTTTCTCTGCAAGGGACTTAAAGGACCCCGCCATATCATCTTCCCCCCGACCAAACGATACCGACACATCATTCTTGATAATGTCGTCGTAACCATGGTCCCTCAACCACTCATACGCTGCCTCTCGGTTTGCAACCAAGATCGATGCACCATAAGTTGGTTTCACGTCGATGGTGGAACCGTCATCCAAGGTAAACGAGGCAAGCCCCATTTCTGCCATAGATGCGGGTAGTTCCTCATCCGTAAGACGCAGCAGTTCTTTCTTGGCATCTTTATGCTGCCGTTCTAGGTCTGCAACCTCTTGTTCTTTTGCTTTGATTATTCTTGCTAACTCGGCTACTGTTTTCAGTGCGCCTCCGTCAGTCTTTTCCAAATTAGAGGCAAACTTTTCTTCAAAGTCTTGCTCCATTTGTTGTATCAGATCCTCTGACATATAGTCTCCTTCGTGGTTCGTGGTTCGTTGTTAAAGACCTTTTTGGGGCCTTGACATATTTTCATATACTCTTATAAATTCTTATAGTCAAGAGGTAGAGCATGAAGAAATACGAATTTAAAACAAAACCATTCGATCACCAGTTAAGCACACTTCAGAAGTGTTGGGATAAGGAGTACTATGCACTCTTTATGGAGATGGGTACAGGAAAATCAAAAGTTGTTGTAGATAATATTGGTGTGTTGTTTGAACAGGGTGAAATAGACGCTGCACTGATCGTTGCACCAAAAGGTGTGTACGACAACTGGGTACAAGGTGAAATACCTACGCACTTTCCAGAGCATATAAATAAAAGGGTCTTGCGTTGGGAGCCGAAAACAACCAAAAGTTATCTTGCAGAATTGGAAGAGCATATAATGGAGCCGTTTGACGGGATTAAGTTCTTTGTCATGAACGTAGAAGCTTTTTCGACGCCTCGCGGAGCACAAACCGCGGGGCGATTTTTGGTTCAGAACCCAAACAACATGATGGCGGTGGACGAAAGCACGACCATCAAAAATCGTAAAGCTTCGCGGACCAAGAACCTTATGGTCTTGCACAAGTACGCCAAGTATCGACGCATCCTTACAGGATCGCCAATTACCAAAAGCCCTATGGATCTCTTCAGCCAGTGCAACTTTCTGGCAGAAAAGGCTCTTGGCTTTAACAGTTACTTCGCATTCCAGAACCGCTATGCAATGGTACAGAAGCGCGTCATGGGGGCTAAAAGCTTTCAGGAGATCACGGGTTACCGACGGCTCGATGAGCTATCAGAGAAGCTCGACGTTTTCTCTACGCGCATACTGAAAGAAGAGTGTCTGGATTTACCACAAAAGATATACATGAAACGCATGGTGCCGCTGTCAGATGAGCAGCAGAAGGTCTATGACCAGATGAGAAAACTCGCACTCGCACAACTAGACAACGGAGAGCTTGCCACGACGGCAAGTGTCTTGACACAGATCATGCGATTACAACAGATTTGCTGCGGGCATTTTACCCCTGACGTGGGTGAGATCCGCACATTGAAGAACAACCGTCTGAATGAACTCTTGGACATTACAGACGAGCTACAGGGAAAAGCAATCATTTGGGCATCGTATACCCACGATATTCAACAGATAGCTTCGGCCCTGCGCCACCGCTTTGGCGTCGAGGCGGTGGCACTTTATTACGGTGAGACACCACAGGATCAACGGCAAGATATTGTCGAAAGCTTTCAAGACAAGGACAGTCCCTTGCGCTTCTTTGTGGGTCAACCCAAGACAGGTGGATATGGTATTACCCTGACGGAGGCAACCACGGTCATATACTTTAGTAACAGTTATGACTTGGAGATTCGGCTACAGTCCGAGGACCGTGCGCATCGGATCGGGCAACACCACCCTGTGACTTATATCGATCTAGTATCGCCTAAGACAATAGACGAAAAGATACTGAAAGCGTTGCGTAGTAAAATTAATTTAGCTGAGAAGGTCTTGGGCGAGGACGCAAGGAACTGGTTAACGTAGCGATACCCTCTGGCTCCTGATACATCTTTTTTGGTTGTGCTTTGATAACCCCAGGAACCGCAGGCTGTATTGTTTCGATACCCTCTGCAACCCTCTGTTGGGGCATAACGCTTGGGAAGAATGTAGGCGGTAAATCTGGTCTTACTGGCGGCGGAGAAAACATTCTGTTCTCTACTGGCGGAGCGGGATAATCTTCCATCAATGCCACGGCTGTTTCTGGAGCTTGTCTAAACATCTCCATCTGGTTCATATCTTTTGGATTAAACCCTTGCATCGCAGCAGTGACTTTAATTGGATACTGAATTGCCTCATCTGTTAGAGCCTTCAAGTTTCTGCCTGACGCAATAAACCTGTCAACATTGGTTTTACCCGCATTGTAAGCGCGTAAAGCGTCATCAACTTCAGAATATTGATTTAACATCGCATCAAGATATTGATTACCAAATTCAACATTTACATCAGGTAAAAACAATAAACGCTTTAAAGTCTCGTCAGAGGTATCGTTAAAAATGTAGCCAAGTCTGTCAGCAATTTCAAAAGCGTTCTCTACACCAAAGCCCGGTTCGCGGGCCGTGGGCAGCATAATTTGCATCAAGCCAATTGCTCCGTCGGGACTTACTGCGTTTGGATCTCCACCGCTTTCTGTCATCATCACTGCGTTCCGTAAGCTTTCAATTTCAACTTTATCTCTTGCGGTAGCAGCGCCGCCTTCGGCAAACTGTTGATAAGCTCCAATGCCCCGTGGGCCGCGGTACATGTCACGGGCTGTGTCACTGAGGGATCCTATGCCTTGAACGGATCCGCCCATTGCCATGCTAAACGGAATGCCGTACTGGTTTTCAAGTATACGCTTTAAAGAACTAAGGTTGGAGTCTATCTTGTTTTGACTAAGCCCTTCTTTCATACCTTTATTAAATTCGTCCAATAAAGCTAAACGCATCATTTCGCGTTTTCGATCCTCTTGGTCCTTTAAAGATTGTTTTAAAGCATCGGACATTCTTTATCCTAACGGCGGAAGCACAAGTGGGTTGACGGCAGGATTGTATGTTCCCGGTGTGTATGCCGTGTAAATAAAAGGATTAGGTGACGTTGTGTTGGAGCTTGGTAAGCCTACAATGCCCGCTGAAGATGTTCCCGCAGAGGGAACTAAAGCGTTGTATGTTTGGACTCCCGTATTAACAGGAAGATTTGTAACGGGCTGTCCAACAGTATTATCTACAGCCGCTGTGTTGACGGCTCCTGTGTTTATACCTGTATTTACTGCTCCTGTGTTTATACCTGTGTTTGTTATATCCACGCCTGTATTCGTGTTTTGCAATAAAACAGGGTCAGCCAAACCATAGTACCCCGGAGTAGATGAATACAAAAAGCTTTGCCCTAAACCTAAATCTTTAGTCAAAGTATTTGGAGCGGCAGATTGTAATCCACCCAATAAATTATAAGGATCTCCCGGTCTACCCACTGGAGCATTTGTTAGAAAATATTGTTGCCCCTCAAACTCGCCAAGTAAAGGCATAGGGTTATTTGGATCAAGATTATAATATTGATTATACATTTCAACTTGCTCTGGTGTATAAAATGTCTGATAGTCATAATCTAACTCTGAAACAGGTTTATAGATTGCTTGATCGATGCCAAAAGGCATTTGTTCACTATAATATTTTTCAATTGAGGGCAGTAACTCAGAAACGTCTTCCGCACCATACCCGTATCCTTGTAAGACATTGTAAAAATCAGGTGCATTTATTGAACCTAAGTCAGCTAACTGTACCCCGTCGGCTGTCTTAATACCTAAACGAACATCTGTTGGAACACCGTCTATGTATGCCATTTCAGATCCTTCTGGATAAGCAGCATATGCAAATAACTGATCAGTTTGACCAATTAAATTGTCTAAATTGGCAAGTTGCAACTCAGGATTAATTTCCATGCCCCTTCCATATAACCCTTCTGTTAAATAAATAGCAGCGGTAGCAGCTTGAGCCGCTTCTAATGGGTTTTCTGAAGCCATAATCTTGCTCCAATCACGTAGGTCAAACTGACCCGGAGTGGCAAGAAGTTGATTAGTAAGATCTTCATTTGCACCCGTAATTGCCATAAACTCTTCGGCTGTTGGGACAAACTGAGAGGATATCTGCTGACGTATGTCAAAACTTTGAAGTTGTTCGGGAGTGTATTGAGAGGTAATTCCTGAAATCCTTTGCAAGTAATCAGATTGTGCCGTAAGTTGGCTGTCTGTAAAATTAAACGGAGTCAGTACCATTGGGTCTGGCTCGGGTTCCGGGGCAGGCGCAGCACTTGCAGAGCTTCCTCCTCCGCCAGTGGGTTGAAACTTATCAAAATTTTCTCCCGAGGATGTAATTGTATCGCTTGCAGCATTTACTGCATCAAGTGTGCCAACGGGAAGATTATCACTATCTAAACCAGATATATACTTATTTGCAGCATCTGAACCTTGGGTGGCTGCAATAGTGTTTGCCGTAGCTGCATAATATTCTGGGGTTCGATCTTTAATGCCAAGACCCATCAAAACACTGTCCACCACTCCAATGTTCGTCGAACCACTATCATTATCACCCTGATAAGTATTTGTTCCAGGAACACTTGTGGATGCTGTACTAGATGCGGTTACACCTAAATCTTCCATCGGATCGTAATCTACATCATCTTGATTACTACTATTCGATCCACTGCCACCAGAATCGTTATCAGACCCTCCCGTAAAAAAATCTTTTATTCTTTCCCGAGACGCCGCGTTGTGAAGAAAATAAGAAGGTATACCCCCTGGACCAGGAAGTCCCGCACCGCCCATTTGCTTCATCATTTCCTCTTCAATGGGATTAACATAAGCAAGCCTGTGCGGTTGGCCCGCCATGGTTGTTTCCATAGGCACTGTGGCTAATGAAGGTATGCCCCCGCCATTGCGGTAAGCCATTACTTGTTTGGGCATATCACTTCTCATCATATCAGGCTTCCTATTCCTTCTCTGCTTTTAATCATACTGGAAATTGGGTCATTTGGAAATAAGGCGGCATACCTAGACTGAGTCGCGGGCTGCGAAACATTGTTTGGGACAATTGGCGCTTGGGCCGCGACCTGTCTAGGCTGCACCGCCGGACGGTTGGTGGGAGTTACCGCCGGGGGTATTAGGGATGCTCGTTGGTTAGTTGGGGGAACGCTTGGGATTACTTGAGACTCTTCTTCTACTTTTGGTTCGTCTTCCAACCCTTGTGGCTCAAAATCTTGTTCTGGGAATAAAAGAGCACGTAATAGGATGGCGTCTCGCTTACCAATTTGATTAACACCAAACTCAGCCAGTTTATCTCCAAAACTTTTTTCCGCAGCTTTAAGTTGTTCTTTGTTTTGAATTTCAAGCAGAAGATCTGCAAATTTTCCAGGATTCTCAAGCATCGCTTGCATGGATTTAGCTATTGCCATTTCAGGTGCAATTAAGAGTACATCTTGAGCACTTTCAGAACCAGATTGCGCAGCGACCATGCCACCACCAATGCCGCCACCTTCAGTACCCAAACCCACTTTCTTAAGAATATTATTCAAAGTTTCTTGAGATTTTTGACCAAGAGTAGCACCGAGCATTCTAACCATATTTTTCTTAGCTAAAGTTGGCTTTTTGAACATTATCTCTTCAAGATTATTGTTTTCAAACGCCTCTTCAACATTAATCATTTCTCTCAAATACTGACGAACAAGGTCAGAATCTTCTTTTGACATAACGTTATTTTTTGTCATCCAATTCATTAAGGTGTTTTGAGAGTCTGCAACATTTGGTGGTTTAACAAATAATGTGTCAAAAACAACGCGAGGGGACATAGCCGAACCCTCGTTTCCACCTCTTGTTATTGCGTAGTTTAAAATAGCGTTTTTAAGTCCATCTTTGGCATCGTCAACAGAAAACTCTTTTCCTGTTTCGCCATCCAAGATAACAGTGCGAGGTTTTTCGGTGACTTTTACATCACCTCCTCTCAAAATTCGAACTTTTTGTTGATTTTCCACAGTTCGTAGAAGAGTGTTTAAATCAGAAAAAGGATTATCGGACGCCATAAATTTTGCAATAAATTTTTGTGGTGTTTCGCCGCCCATGTCTGCCGCAAGCTGTAAAGCTCGATACGTTTCATTTTCTTTAAAAAATTTAGCGGGATCAATTTTTGAAAGAGCGTTTTGAGCGGTTTCAACATTTTTTAAATCTTTTGCAATGTTTGGAAAAGTTTTTAAAACCTGTTGATTTGCAGGGTCATTTTTAAATGTTCTAAGTTTCTTTGCATCCACAACGTCGATAATTTTATCAGGGTCTGTAGGATCAGGTTTTTGGACAGTTATTTTTGAAGTTACATATCGGAATGCATTTTCAAAAGCTTGATTAAAGTTACCTGAAAAATCTTTTGCCGCAGTCTCTGAAAGACCCATCTCTTCTTTTACAAATTTATTTATTAATTCCACTTCATTCATGCGTCTGACCACAGCGTCACTACCGCCTTGTAACATAAAATTCAACGCATTCTCAGGCCCTAATTTCATACGACCCAAAGTATCTGAAGCATTTAAATCACCTAAAAAAGTTCTTTCGCTTAAATCCCTGCGGGCAAAAGTAAAAGCCCGAGCTAAATTATACGGTACGCTGTCAGTGTCTTGACTAACTAAATCGTTTAAAATTGCATTCGATAAACGGTCTAGTCTTTCTGCGGTGGCGCTATTACCTCTTTTACCTAAACCCGCTCTTAAGTTCGCAGCTTGCTCTAATAAGGCTGTTCTCATTTCCATCAATCTTGCTGCGGTAACGGGGTTATCCATCTCGGAGGTGTCAATACTACCTGCTTTAAAAGCCTCGTCTGCATTTTCTCTTATTTTTACTGCCTCAAGGTTAGCAAGCCGATCTAAAGCTGTTGCAAACTTTCTTGTGCCTTGATTATCGTCAAATTCTTTTCTTGAGGCACGTTCTCTAAGATTAGAGGCGCGACTTCGAAAATATTGAAGTCGTTCCTGTGGATCTAAATTAGAAGCCTCGTCGATATATTGTTGTAAAAATTTAGCGTTATCGGAACCTGCAATTTCATCTTGAGCGTCTTGAAACGCTTTATAAGCTTTATTTAAATTAGCAGACTGAGGGGCAACGGCATCGGCGGCATCGGCGGTATCAGACACTACGCCATCTGCGTTACGTCCAAAATATTTAAAAATTAAATCTAAATCGGCTCTTGTGCCCGCAGGTAAATTTGACCAAAAAGTTGCTGTCCCTGTTTCTGAAGCAAATTTTAAACCACCCTCACTCGCGGGTTTGTCAAATAGAGAAACAGTATTTGGAACTTCCAGAAGATCGCCCTCTCTAGTGCGAAACTCTGTTATTTCAAAATCTCCGACACCCTTCCAAAAGTTTTTTTCAACGTTATAGGAGTCATCAACAAAAGTTTTTAAACGCTCATACAAGCGTTCACTAACATCATATTTTGACAGTTCTTTGGCATCTCCCTTAGTAATTTTCTCAAGTGCCTCATAAAGGTTGTTTACTCTTCTAGTCATGTCGGCATTTAAAGCATCTTCAAAGTAATCCTTTGAAATGATTCCTGCCAATTTTATAAGAGTTGGATCCCCACTATTGCTCA
>Ga0255781_10004419_pt1 | contig 10620 bp, 6 predicted proteins | sample 101ome_21_FD_179979 | JGI IMG/M metagenome (GOLD analysis project Ga0255781, IMG submission 179979) | Coastal salt marsh microbial communities from the Groves Creek Marsh, Skidaway Island, Georgia - 101413BT metaG (version 2) | ecosystem: Environmental > Aquatic > Marine > Intertidal zone > Salt...
CTTGGTGCAGGACCCCAAACCTGGGAACTCCAGGCCCCGGAAGCCCCTGGCATGTACCTGGTGACGTTGGCGACCGACGACGCCGTTCAACGGACTTGGCGCTGGGTGGTTCAGTGATTTCCTGAGCCGCTTGGCTTAGGCCAGCCTACCACGAAAAAAGCCCGCCGAATTTGGCGGGCTTTTCGTTTCAGCAGGTTAGGAGGGAAGGGACTATTCTTTGTTTCCAATCAGGATGGACACGCAGCCTTCGTGAAGGATGGCCGCATCGGTGTCAGGCACCTTCACACGGAAACGAAGTCGTTGGGAGTTCTCCATGCGGAAATCCAAGTGGTCGGATCCGTCGGAGTTGCTCCAAATGCGAATGTTCTGTTCGTCGAGAACGTCGAATTCCACGGCGCCCAACACGGGATGCGAACACACCGCCACGCGGTAGTCGGACCCGCCGAGGAACGTCAATTCCAGTTCAGCCTCGTCGCCGGGGATGAGCACGGCGGAGTTGTAGTTCTCGTTTTGCACGTACCCATCAAGGACAGGCAAGCAGTTCTTTTTGGTGAACGTGCGACATTGAGCATTGGCCTGTGCGGCGAACAAGGTCACCAAGGCGAGCAAAAAGGTGGTGTGCTTCATCGTGTTACTCATTACGCTCATTTCACAAGTTGGTTACGTGCGGCGGTGACCGCTTCGGTGATTTGGGCCAAAACTTCTTCGCTCGCCGTGTAACGTGGGCCTCCGCCGATGACGATGGCACCACCGCTCTTGCTGATTTCGCTGTTGGCTTCTTCCTTTTCAACCGCTTCGAACGCCTGCACAATCGGCTGCATGGTGTCCACGACTTCTTTGAGGCCAGGCGACTGTTCGTAGCTGGTCACCAAGTCAAGCACGTCCTGCATGACGAGCTTCTGTTCGGCGATGCGCGCTCGAAGCTCTTCGTTTGCCGTGTCGCTGTGACGCGTGGCGAGGTAGAGGCTTTCCACCCACCCGGCCGCCACGAGCATGCCGCTGAGGTCTTCCTGGCCGTTGGATTTGAGCTTTTCGTTCATGTTGAAGAACGCCTCGGACACGATGGCAACCAACGAGTCCTGTCGGGCGCGGTTGGCCTCGGCACGCTCCAACATGTCGTCGCCGATCACGTCGCCCACACCGAGCTCGCGGGCGAGACTCTTGACGACTTCGAGGTAGGTCAACGACACCGCGTTTTGTTCAAAGATGGTGGCGTAGCTCAAGTCGGCGCCGTACACGCCGAGGTTGACCGCTTGACGGTCTGCCGTCACGTAATTCGAGGCGGACATGGCCGAGTGCAAGTGATCGAGGGAGAACGACGCGCCGGTCTTTTGGACGATGCGTGCGGTTTCCATCGGCGTGGGGGCCGCTCGGAAAATCTTTTTCAGGCGCTTGGTCCGTTGCGAGACGGACGCGCCCTGCGACAGGGAATCGCCAGAGGTGGTCGGTCCCTGAGGGCCGCCACAGCCTGCCAGGACAATCATGCCGGCGGACAGGCCGAGAAACAGGGAATTGCGAAGCTTCTTCATGCGTGTTGGGTTGGTACGAAATTGGGTGTGCTCTTTGTCCCTACGCACGGTGTCTGCGAAAAGTTCTGCACGTCGGGATGTTTACCGCGAAGGTTTTCAACATCAGTGGGCTTCGAGCCACGTTTGGCCTTCGCTCACCTCCACTTCCAAGGGCACTTCGAGTGTGACAGCGCGCTCCATGCACCGGACCAAAAGGGCCTTGATGTCGTCCACTTCCGAGGCCGCAGCGTCCACCACCAATTCGTCGTGAACCTGCATGATCAGGCGGCTTTCCATGCCTTCCATCTCTCGGAAGACGTCGACCATGGCCACCTTGATGATGTCGGCGGCTGAACCCTGAATGGGGGTGTTGACGGCGTTGCGTTCCGCGAAGGCGCGAACGACGGCGTTGTTGCTGTGGATGTCCGGCAACGGCCTGCGACGTCCGAGCAAGGTGGTGGCTTGTCCCGCTTCGCGGGCCTTGGCAACGCATTCTTGGGTGAACGCTTCGAGGCCAGAAAATTGGGTGTGGTAGGCGTCGATGATGCTCTTGGCTTCCTTGCGTGAAATGCCCAAGTTTTCCGCCAACCCAAATGCGCCTTGGCCGTAGAGAATGCCAAAGTTGACGGCCTTGGCCTGGCTGCGTTGTTCCCGTGTTACCTCGTCCAACGCCACCCCAAACACCTTGGCCGCAGTCGCCGCGTGAATGTCTTCTCCGTTCTGGAACGCCTCAATCAGTCCTTGTTCCCCGCTCATCGCCGCAGCGATCCGCAGCTCGACTTGGCTGTAGTCGGCAGCCACCAAAACCCGGTCGGGTCCGCTCGGCACAAAAGCCTTGCGGATTTCACGTCCCTGTTCGGTCCGAATCGGAATGTTCTGGAGGTTGGGGTCCTTGCTGCTCAGCCGGCCTGTCGCCGCCACGACTTGCATGTACGTCGTGTGCACGCGGCCCGTCTCGGGGTGAATCAACGTTGGGAGCGGTTCCACGTAGGTGGAGCGAAGCTTTTTCAACTTCCGGTATTCCAGCACTTCCGACACAATGGGGTGGGCGTCGTGAAGCTTGCTGAGGACGGCTTCGCTGGTGGGGTATTGGCCGGTTTTGGTCTTTTTCACCTTGGCGGGAATGGCCAAATGCTCAAACAGAACGTCCCCCAACTGCTTGGGGGAATCCACGTTGAACGGGACGCCGGCGTGCTCTTGGATGGAGCGTTGCAGCGCGTCGAGCTGGGAGGCCAATTCGGTGCTGAATCGGGCCAGGTGCGCGGTGTCCAGCGCCACGCCTTGAAGCTCCATGTGCATCAGGACCTTCAAGAGCGGCATTTCCACGTCGCGGAACAAGGACATCAGCCCTTCGGATTCCAATTTGGGCAACAACACGTTGGCCAAACGCAACGTGACGTCGGCGTCTTCGCACGCGTAGTTGACCACGTCGGCGGGGGCGAGGTCGGCCATGGATTTTTGGGCTTTGCCTTTCTTCCCGATCAGGTCGGAAATCGGAATGCACTGGTAGTCTAAAAACGCCTGCGCCAAGGCGTCCATGCCGTGGGGCTGGTCGGGCTCGAGCAGGTAATGTGCCACCATCGTGTCTTCGAGCGTGGCCTGAGAGAGGTCGACGCCGTGGCGAGCCATGATTTTGCCGTCGTACTTGAGGTTTTGGCCCACAATCACCACGTTCGGATTTTCCAACAAGGGTTGAAACAGCGCCCGCACCTCGGTCCACGTTTCTGCCTTCACAGGGACGTAGCTGCCGGTCCCTTCCTCGGAACTGAATGACATCCCCACGAGTGAGGCCTCCATGGCGTTCAGTCCGGAGGTCTCGGTGTCAAAGGCGAACCGGCCCGCAGTTCGCAGAGCGTTCACCAGCGAGGTCATCGTTTCGAGGGTGTCGACCAAGGAGTACGTCACCTTGGATTCGTCAAACGAGCCCAACGTCGACACCGAGGGCGCCACGTCGAGGGCGGCGTCAAACATGCTCAATTGGCCGTCGGGATCGTTCCCGCCAGAGGAGGGTGCAGGGACAGGTGCTGCTGCTTCGGGTCGTGCAGCGACTGCGCCTTCCCCGAGGATTCGGCGCGCAAGTGTGCGGAACTCCAGCTCTTCAAGGACGGGGGCCAGCTTTGCGGGGTCGGGCTGTTCGAGCACCATGGCGTCGAGGTCTTCTTCGAAATCGATGTCCACCACAATCGTGGCCAACTGCCGGCTCAAAAAGGCGAGCTCGCGGTTTTCCTCCACCTTTTCCTTCATCTTTCCCTTCAGCTCGTGAACGTGGTCGTACAACCCTTCTATGGAACCGTAGGCTTGAAGAAACTTGATGGCGGTCTTCTCGCCGACCCCCGGCACCCCGGGAATGTTGTCGGCCGCGTCGCCCATCAGACCGAGCAAATCGATGACCTGCTTGGGGTCTTCCAGTCCGTAGCGCTCGCGGACCTCCGCAGGTCCCCAAACGGTGGCCGGGTTGCCTCCACGACCCGGTCGGTACATGCGAATTCGGTCGGTGACGAGCTGCGCGAAGTCCTTGTCCGGGGTCATCATAAAGACGTCGTACCCGGCCTTCTCTGCACGTTGAGCAAGGCAACCGATGAGGTCGTCTGCTTCGTAGCCTGGCGCCTGAAGGACCGGCACCCGCATGCCTTCAAGCACCTTGACAATCCAGGGAACGCTGAGCTTGATGTCCTCCGGCGTTTCGTCTCGGTTGGCCTTGTAGGCTTCGAATTGTTCGCTTCTCAGGGTGGGCCCCGGCGGGTCAAAGACCACTGCGAGGTGGGTAGGCTGTTCCGTGCGGATGACTTCCAACAAGGCGTTGGTAAAGCCAAACACCGCAGAGGTGTTCATCCCCTTGGTGTTGATGCGTGGGTTTTTGATGAACGCGTAATACGCCCGAAAAATCAACGCGTACGCGTCGACCAGAAACAACTTTTTGTCGGAGGTTGCGGTGATCATGGGCGTGGGTTCTTGACAAGGGGTACGGAGCTGCAAGCTTCGCCAAACATCAAACTGCGAACCACAGGAGTCAACCGAGACGTGAAGGCGACAAGGGCAGCCGGTCCTCCTGCGGTGGCGCACCCCTTGACGATGACTCGTTCGCCGCGGTAGGCCTCCAAATCCAAGGCGTCCACGGCCATGCGCCACGACATCGACTCGGCTTCGGCACGGGTTCCCTGGAGGGGGTGGGCCCCTGCGGCCGAGAGTTTGGCCGCGACCAACATCCACGCCCAATCTGGCAAAATGGCGTCCACCGAGCATCCCAATGCGGCAACGTGCCCAACCAATTCCGAGGCGTCCCAAGCGTCCACCGCTTCTCGAAAGGTTCGCTCGCGAAGGATGGCGCCTTCCGACAGCCACGCTGCCAAGTCCACTTCGCTCACCGGAGGAGGTGCCAACAACGAGGCCAAATCCAGTTGAATCAGCCCGCTTTCTTGAACGCGGTTGACCAGGGGTTCTTCCATTCTCCGAAACTACGTCACGGGGAAGGGGTGCCCAAGACTCGGCTTAGGCAATTCGCATGCCCGAGTCGGCGCTCTGTGCACCTCGGGCTTCGCACATCGCAACGGCCTTGGCCACGATGGAATCGGCGTCGTAACCGCACTCTTTGTAGAGTTGGGCTTGCGTGCCGTGTTCGATGTACCGGTCGGGCACTCCGAGACGTGCCACTTTCGACGCGTACCCGTGTTCCATGGCCCATTCGGCGACCGCGCTGCCCATGCCTCCTTGGACGCAACCGTCTTCGACGGTGATCACGTCCTTGAATCGGCTGAAGACCTCGTGCAGCATCACTTCGTCGAGCGGCTTCACGAATCGCATGTCGTAATGCGCGGCCTTCACTCCGCGCTTGTCCAAGGCGTCTGCGGCGTCCGCCACCTCGGTTCCGATGGCGCCAATGCTGAGCAGGGCAATGTCGTTTCCGTTGCGGAGTCGGCGACCTCGACCCACCTCGATTTCTTCGAACGGCGTTTGCCAATTGACCATCGAGCCCGTTCCACGAGGGTACCGGATCACGAATGGGCCGTCGAACTTTTGAGATGCCGTGTACATGAGGTTTCGGAGCTCCTGCTCGTCCATGGGGGCACTTACCACAAGGTTGGGGATGCATCGCATGTACGCGAGGTCGTACACTCCGTGGTGCGTGGGTCCGTCGGCGCCGACCAACCCACCTCGGTCGAGGCAGAAGACGACGTGCAGGTTTTGGAGGGCCACGTCGTGAATCACTTGGTCGTACGCCCTTTGCATGAAGCTGGAGTAGATGTTGCAGAACGGCACCAGACCGCGCGTGGCCATGCCTGCACTGAACGTCACCGCATGCTGCTCGGCGATCCCCACGTCAAACGCGCGGTCGGGCATTTCTTCCATCATGAACTTCAAGCTGCAGCCTGAAGGCATGGCGGGAGTGACCCCGACAATTCGGCGGTCGGCTTTCGCCAGTTCGATGATGCTGTGCCCAAACACGTCCTGGAACTTGGGGGGCTTTGGCACGTTGTCGCCACCCTTCAAAATCTCGCCCGTCTCTTTGTTGAACAGGCCCGGGGCGTGCCACTTGGTGGCGCTTCCCGCCTCGGCGGGGGCGTACCCCGCGCCTTTGCGTGTCACGACGTGAAGAAGCTTGGGTCCCGGGATGTCTTTCAAATCTTCGAGCACCTTGGACAGGTACTCCACGTCGTGGCCGTCGACCGGCCCGAAGTACCTGAAATTCAACGACTCGAACAGGTTGCTTTGCTTGAGGACCGCGCTTTTGATGGCGTTCTCGACCTTTTGGGCAATGGCTTGCGCGTTGGGCCCAAACTTGCTGATGCGCCCCAACAAATCCCAGACCTCGTCTTTCACCTTGTTGTAGGTGTGCGAGGTCGTGATGTCGGTCAGGTATTCCTTCAGAGCACCCACGTTGGGGTCGATGGACATGCAGTTGTCATTCAAGATGACGAGCATGTTGGTGTCCTCGATGCCGCCGTGGTTCAGTCCTTCAAACGCCAAACCAGCCGTCATCGCCCCGTCGCCAATCACCGCCACGTGTTGCACGTCGCGCTGGCCGTTGTGACGGCTGCCGACGGCCATGCCCAGCGCCGCGCTCACGCTCGTGCTGCTGTGGCCCACCCCAAACGTGTCGTACTCGCTCTCGCTGCGCTTCGGGAAGCCGCTGATCCCGTTGTGCTGTCGGTTGGTGTGGAATTGGTTGCGCCGTCCAGTCAGGATTTTGTGGCCGTAGGCTTGGTGGCCTACGTCCCAAACGATTTGGTCTTCAGGCGTGTTGAACGCGTAGTGAAGCGCCACGGTCAGCTCAACCACACCCAAGCTCGCACCGAAGTGCCCTCCTTTCTCGGACACCACATCCACGATGAATTGGCGCAGCTCGTCGGCGACTTGCTGCAACTCCTCAGGCTTGAATTTGGCCCGAAGGTCCGCAGGATGTTCAATCTGCGAGAGGAAAGGGCCGGCGGCGTAGGCGTCCATGCGGTGAGATTCAAGGGGTTGAGGGGAAGTAACAAATCTAACCCCTTGAGGTTTCCTTCCACGCCAAAAGACGCGAATTCACCCCGTTCCTCGATTCCACAAAGGCCTTTAGGCCAGGACTTGTTCGGCGAGGCCTTGCAGGACAAGCCTTCCGTCTTCGTTGCCCAAATCCGCGCTGCACGCGCGTTCCGGGTGGGGCATCATGCCAAACACGTTCTTGCCTGCGTTGCACACGCCCGCGATGTTCTTGAGCGCCCCGTTGGGGTTGCTCATGGCATTCACTTTTCCGGATTCGTCGCAGTACTGAAACAAGATCTGGTCGCGGTCTTCAAGGGCCTTCAGCCCGTCGTCCCCAATGAAGTAGTTGCCTTCGCCGTGCGCAATGGGGATGACCAAAGGTGTTTCTGTGTCGCAGCCGGCCGACACGGCGGCGGTTCGAGACACGGGTTTCAGGTGCACGTTGCGGCAAATGAATTTGCGGCTGTCGTTGTGACGAAGCGTCCCGGGGAGAAGCCCGGCTTCGCACAGGATTTGGAACCCGTTGCACACGCCCAAAACGCGTCCTCCGCCGTTGGCAAACGACACGACTTCCTCCATAATCGGCGAGAAGCGCGCAATGGCGCCGCTGCGGAGGTAGTCTCCGTAGCTGAAACCGCCGGGAAGCACAACGGCTTCAACGCCTTGCAGGTCTCTGTCTTTGTGCCAGAGCTGCACCACGTTGAAGCCGAGGTCGTGGCTCAGCGCATGAACCATGTCCATGTCGCAGTTGGAGCCGGGGAAGGTGACAACACCAATCTTCATGGTGCGAAGTTCGGCATTCTCACCTTCCTGTGCACGTCATCAGCGCACCATTTTCCAGGTCCGGATGCTGTTGGTGGGCTCGTGCACCAAACGCAACAACACCAGCGCGGGCCATTGGTCGCCTTCGACCCAGATTTGGCCGTTGGCGTCAGGCGCCACAGGGTTGCACAACTGACGCCCCGTCAAGTCAAAGACGTGGATCTTCATGCCGTTGGCCGCAGCACCCAAGTTCATCATCCAGCCGCTTTCCGTGGTTACGGGAGCGTGGATGTCCGTCAAGTCGCCTTCCATCACGTTGGTGACCAGTGTGCCCATTTCGTCGTCGTTGGGGGTGCTTTCGCCTTCCGTCACAACCACCGTCTTGCGGACGGTGTGGCTGCATCGGTCGTTCCAAACGTTCAAGAACACGTCGTACGCGCCAGCCTCTTCGAAGGTGTGCGCGGCGTGGAAATCGTAGCTCGGCGTTTCCGTGTCGCCGAAGTACCACGTTTGGCCTTCGATGTTGCCCTCAGAAGTGTTGGTGAAGGTCAACGTCATGCCGTTGGTGCCGTCCGTCAAACCGCCCATGGGTGCCACGAAATCGGCCACCACCGTGGGAGTTTCCTCCACTTCGACCCGAACGTCTTTGGTGCAACCGTTTTCGTCGGCCACCACGGCGTAGTACTGGCCTCCAGCCAAGTTGGCCAACTCGGGCCCTTGCGCGCCGTGATCCCAGGTCACCGTCACGTTGCCAACGCCGCCGTGCACGGTCAAGTCGATGGAAGCCGTGTTGACTTCACCGCACTCCATGGGCGTGGTCGCCACGTCCACCACCAAGTTGGAGGCTACCGTCAGGGCCGCTTCCACACTCTTGGCAGGACATCCGTCTCCGGCGTCGTTGTTGTACGTCAACGTGTAGCCTCCGCTTGCCAAACCACCGATCTCGGCGTTGCCGTTCTCCAAGGTCAACGTTTGGATTTCCATTCCATCGGCGTCGGCCAAAACCACGGTCCAAGTCACGTCCGTGGCGCCGTTCATTTGGAAGCCCGTCTCGCCCTCGCCGTCGCATCCGGGAGACATCACGGTCACGTCCAGTTGAGGCGACATCGTCACTTCCACGTCGGTGCTTTCGGTGCACCCCGCTTCGTCCGTCACGGTGACGGTGTAGGTGCCTGCCGACGCTTCCGTCAAGTTCGCACCCTGCGTGCCGTCCGACCAAGTGAAGGTCGTTTGGCCCAAGCCGCCCACCAAGGCTGCCGCGGCAGAACCCAGGGTGGCTTCGTCGCATTGCGTTTCACTGGTGGCAGTCAACGTCATGGGAACAGGCTGAACCACTGTTGCCTCACGCGTTTCAGGTTCGCATCCGTACTCGCCCAAGATTTGGGCTTCCACGGTGTACGTCCCGGCGGCCAAAACGTCGAAGAACGCCGGCGTTGAAACGTTGTACGCGAAGTCGATCAGGTCGCCGTTGGCGTTGCGAACGTCGAAATTCCACAACGAGGTGTCGTCGTCAGAATTCAGCTCGATGGCCGCGTCGGTGCTGCCGTCGCAAGCGCCGTCGGTGCTGAGCATGCTCAACTCAGGAGCTTTCAAAACGTCTACCGCCATGGTGTCGGCGCAGGCAAACGCGTCGGTCACCACGAACGTGTACGTGCCGTCGCTCAACCCCGAAATCACGGCACCTTCGACGCCGTGGGCCCAGGTGTAGACCACGGGCTCTGCGCCCCCTTCGGCGTCAGCCACAACGGCACCGCCTTCTCCGCAGTCGTGGGTGATTTCAGCGGAAAGGTCCATTTCCAATGGACGGATCACCGTGTGCGCTCCCGTCTGTTCGCCGCATGTCATGTCCCCGTCGTTCAGGATGGCGTAGGTGTAGGTGCCTGTGGGCAGGTTGCTGAACAACGTGGTGACGCCGTTCTCGGTCAGCGTGCCCCCGAAGCTGTTGCCTTCGGTGTCGTTCAACGCCACGGTCCAAGGCCCGTCGCCCGTTGGAAAGACTTCGATGGCCGTTTCGCCCAGGCCTTCACAGCCGGGTGAAGTCACCTCGGCTCGCGCGTTGGGCACCAAGAACAGTGTGCCTACCGTGTAGTTGTGGTTGGCTGAAGAACTCAGCTGCACCGTGGCCAGCACACCCGTTTCGAGAGGGCTCGCTTCCGTTTCTCCGGCAGGCACAAATTGCAAGCAGCCATCGGCCCAGTCCAATTCGTTGACGGTCAACGTGTAGTTGCCGTCCAAGGGACGGTTTGCACCAACCACCACTTCAAAGGTCATGACGGGTTCGCTGTCAAAACTCATTTGGGCGATCGAACTGCGGGTGCCGTTGTTGTCACGCAAGTACACGTCACATGCGCTGAACAACGAAGACGTGTTGATCGCATCTTCCGTCGGATCAAACGCCGTGCTCGTGCCTTCGCGGAAGGTCACGACGCATTCGTCGTGGTACCCCGTCGTGTTGTCCACAGCAATGGAAATGTACCCGTTCAATTCGACGTCGAGTTCTGCGAAAGCCCCGTTGGCCAAGGCTTGGTTTGCGTCCATTGCAAACGCGATGTCCTCGGTGGGCAAGAACTGACATGTGGTGTTGGGTTGCAACGTGTTTTGCATGCCGTTGGTGGACATGCTTGAAACGTACGAGTCGTATTGCAAGGTTGAGGTGTTCCAGCAGTCCAAGCTGAATTTGCTTTCACCAAAGACGTCGTCCAGTTCCTGCAAGTCCACATTCCCGTTCGTAGGGTTGCCAAACAACGCCGTGAACGAATCGCCAGGGATGGAAATTTCTACGTTGCTTTCTGGAAGGGTGCCGGCAAACGTCAGGGTGTACAATTCTGCAGGAGCCAACGCCAGGTAAACCCCTTCCCAAACAGGCAGGACGTCGTCCACGCTCGAGATG
>Ga0255781_10004425_pt1 | contig 10611 bp, 8 predicted proteins | sample 101ome_21_FD_179979 | JGI IMG/M metagenome (GOLD analysis project Ga0255781, IMG submission 179979) | Coastal salt marsh microbial communities from the Groves Creek Marsh, Skidaway Island, Georgia - 101413BT metaG (version 2) | ecosystem: Environmental > Aquatic > Marine > Intertidal zone > Salt...
GTCCATAAATTGGACCCTCACATAGCATATCAACAATACCTACATATTGTTTACTAGAACCAGATGCGGAAAAATTAGCCATTAGTTATATTGCTCCTTTAAGGTAGAACTCTTCGAGTACTAGCAGGATCGGTGTCGTCAGCCCCCTGACTTTGATCGTTTTCACCTCCCCCGTTATCACCGGGATCATTTGGTATTACAGCATTGTCTATCGGATCTGCATAATCCAAAAATTGATTAAAATCATTTTTGATTTCAAGAGAGATAGGTCTTCCTGGTATTCTTAGTCTACCATATACTACCGGTACCGGGTCTCCTTCATTAATATTTTGACCTGATCCCTGAAAGATATTACTTTCATCACTTTCGGATCCACCATCTACAGAAGGATCTGGTGCCATCATCTGGGCTATTCCAGTAAGTGCTAGACTCAATGCCACCCCAACCACGATTGATCCCGCAGTACTTAATCCTCCTCCGGCTGCCATTGCCCAGCCTCCAGCACCAAATCCTCCCGTGGCTGCCACAACTACTATAATTGCAATTGCCGCGAAAATTTTTGCAATACCTGACTTAGAGCCTGCAGGAAGAGCAGACATTGTAAAACTGCCTTTTGGATATTGTAATAAAAGTTCTTCATCTTTTTGCAAATAATCATTTTCCACAGAAAAAATAAAACCTATGCCTCTTTCACAACATTCTACCAGGTACTCTCTGAATCCTTGGAGATTTGTTTCAAGACAAGAAATAGCTTCTTTTATAGAAGTAGCATGCACGTCGAATTCTGTTCCAAATCTTTCTGCAATTTCTCCCTCTAAATAAATTTTACGCATCATATCTGTAAATTCCTGTTAAATGCTGTGCCCAAAAAGGGTATAGATTTTCTCTGCAAGATAATCTGTTTTCTGCATGATGAAAGAAAATATCATTTCCTAAATATACTCCACAGTGATTTGCTATTTTATTTCTTATACTAAAAATTAACACATCATTTTTTTGAAAAGAAGTAACTTTTGTATGGTTCCAGTTTTTTATATTTTCTTCCGAAAAATAATCTAAGTTTGATTCCCACCAATTGTCTTCAAAAGGCTCTCTTGGGGGAATGTATATATTTTCTTTTGCAAGCCAGTCTCTCAGCGCCTCAAAGCAATCTAAAACGCCAAACTTATACTCTCTACCAATCAAGGGGTATGCGTGCTTTTTTGGTTCAACTATTTTTAAATCCATTTCAGGATAACTAAAAATATAATAAGGAACCCCTAAAGCATTGCAACAATCTATATCATGAGTTGAAGGTTCATTAGAATCGTCGGGGTGACTATGAACTATTGCAAAAATATCTGCTTTTCTTTTTATATCTAAATAATCCTTTGATGATAGTATAAAATTTTCAGTTCCTGGAGCAAGATTTGTGCAAGGAAACCACTGTTTTTTTCCTTTAACAATTCCTATTACTCCGCATCCTTCTCTTGGATATTCTTTCTCAAAATGAGATTTTATTTCTTCTATCATCTAAACTTTTTCGACCCCGGAAATCCTCCAAAGAATAGTGGTATATCCTGATTTAAACTAGTATCTGTGCTGTTTCCTTGATACCGTATTTTGCAAGACTTTAAAGTTTTTCCACAAAGATCAATTCTTTTCCAAAATGCTCTATAGTTTCTTGGGTCTCTAGCAGTTGTATCGCTTCCTCCGTGATCGTATAGTGCTTGCCAAATTTGAACTTTATTTGGATAAATAGTATGATTGGCTGCTTCGGTAGTCTTAACTATATCATCAACAAAATATTCTTCGTCATCTGCCCATTCGTCTATGGTACCAGTAATTTTTGTATCGTCCTCCCTAAAAAAACTATGTTGGTCAGCCAAAGTATTTCCCCAAGTACATCCCCCTCCCAAGCCATCTTCTTGACCTTGATACTGCCAACTGCAATATCTTCCTATTACCATTCGATGAGGGAGGGTTACCCCTTCTACATCCATTGGCGAGACCAGTTCAAAAGCGACAAATAAACTATTTTCAGATGCAATTCTGTCGACAAAAAATACTTGAGAAGGAAACTCTTCTCCAGTGGATAGCTTACTTTTTAATGTCTTTCTATATCTTACTTGAGTTCCTAATAAATCTTGATTTCTATCAAACTGCTCGAAAGAATCCGTACCGGCTTCTCTCATATCTTCTAGTAAGGTTTCACTGTTGGTTATACTTTTTGTTAGGTTTGGGATATTTGCAATTGTTAGAGTAGGACGTGCGTATGCCCCTTGAGCTGTAAACTCTATTCCGTCAATATTAATAGGAATACTTACATACGTTTTACCATTAAAAACTATATCGCTATCTCCATCAGAGTCTATGTCTACATCTGCAGAACATAAATAATAGGTGCCACTACCTCCCTCTTGATAGCCCGGTAAAGTAATGTCAAATAGCTCTATTAGTTCGCTGTCTATTTCATCTTGTTGTACTAAATGTATTAAATCTGTCACGGTTCATATACTCTTCTAAATTCCGCTGTAATACTGTGCACTTCTGGCTGGGTGTAAGAAATATTATAGCTTTCGCAAACTACTGGCAGCACTTCACTTGCAATAGTTATATCAAACTTTAATCCTGCTTTTACATCAAAAAATGCTGCAATTACTTCTACTTCCTGCCATATTCGATTATTTGCGGTAAAATTAATCGTTTCTTCTTTATGATGTATTCCATCTCTTACTCTTTGCTCATATCCATCTCCAAATCGAGCAGTCAATACTCTGTGATTAACTGAACGTGCCGACGACCTATCAAAGATAATATCTACTGGCGCAGTACCAGGACTACCAAAAACTTTTGTAAGTATATTAGTATAATCTGATGGAAACCTTGTTTCTATTTCGGTTTGAACAGTTGATTTTAAAATTTCAAATTTAAAAGTTCTTGACATTATGCTGTTCCATAGGGACTAAGTATTCCACCCGAGCGTTTTTGATTTACAAGTTCTTGTTGAACTGCTTGTGCTATGGCTTTTCCTAGACCTGCCGCTTGATTTTCTGAAGTTCCTCCCATTCTTTGAGTCGCATTTCCTTGATTATCTACAGACACATTTACAGTAACATTATTTTGTTGACCTGCAGCCCCCGATAGAGCTACTGGTATTGTTTTTCCGTCTGGAAGAGGGACAACTGCTTCACTACCATGAAGAAGTGTAGGATAGCCTGATTGGGGGCCTTTTGCAATTCCTCCACTACTATATCCTTCTGTGATTCCCCCGTACCGCGCAAAGCCCATGATCGAGCCTCCGCTGGAAACGGTTTGAGCCGCAGTGTTTGCTATAAGGGCGGCGGTGTTTGCTGCAATCATAGAAGTTTGAATTGTCTCAATTATTTTCATTGACATTTGAAGAATATATAATACTGCCATAACTTTTTGTAAAGATTGAGCAGCTCTACTATTCCCCATCAAGCTTGTTACTGCTAGTCCTAATCCTAGTATGTTTTGTCCTAGAGCCAGATTATTTTCTGTCATTACTCCTGTTAATCCTTCGAGAGCAGCTGTATTTTTATCCCTTTCCGGTAGTATGGGCATACTAATATCTGGCTTCTGGGGAGCCATTGCACCTTCTAAAGCTGTATCTGATTCATTTCGTGCAGAATCAAAAACTGATTGAGAATTTTGTTTATAATATTCACTATTACGACTTAAATCGGTTCCAGTAACAGTTGTGTTACTTGCAGCAGAGTCAGGACCATATGCCGGGTCTTTTGGACCTTTCGGGCCTTTACAACACTCAATTTTTACACGATTAGACGTTAATGCCTCTGTAATTTGTCGAGCAACAGAACCGCCTCCAGTACTTAAAGCTGTTTTTACATTGTTTGAAGCAGAAGTAAAAGTCGTCTCAAAATTAATATTTGCAGTTTGTAGCGTTGTTTTTACTGCTTGGGCTCCTTGTTGCATTCCTTGTGCTGCTGCTTTTGCTTGAGTTTCTGCTGTTGTCTCTTCTCCAAACAGCGCGTCCAAAAGAGGATCTACAATTAATCTTTGAGTTACTTCTTTTTGAATTGCAGATAAAACACCTCGAGCCGCATCTTTTAAAGCCTCTGACATGCTTTTTGACCCGTCGATCAAAGAGTCAAATATACCATTTACAGCATTATTTAAGCCTTTTTCAAAAGCATCTGCTGCAGCATCTAAAACTTGATCTAATGGATCTAGTTCTTCTAATGCTCTTTTTGAATCTCGTACTATTTTTTCTAGGCCGTATAATGACGCTTCTTTTGTTTTAGCTGCTAGTAAAAGAGCAGTATCTCTAGGAGTTTTGAAATCTATACTATTATAAACGGCAGCAATTGATTCATATTCTCGTGCAATTCTTTCTGCATTCGGACCTCCCTTGTCGCGGGCCTCTGCTGCTTTTATCTCTAACTCTAAAAGACTTTGCTTTCGTTTTGCTTCTAATAAAGCGTATTCATTATTAATTTCTTTTACTTTTAAATTATAATTTGACTCTACTTGTTGTTTTTCAATCTCTAAAAATGCTTCCGCAACACTTACTTTAGCCCTAGCAGTTGCTAGCTCTTTATCAAAGAAAGGATTTCTGTTGGCAATAGAGTCTATTTCCTCCTGCACTCTATCTTCTACCATTTTCTTTTCTAGGGAGAGAAACTGCTTTCTCATATCTAAAATTTTTCTTTCTTGTGCTACAACTTCTTTTATAGTATTTAATCGCTCCGTCTCTCTACCTAAATTGTCGAGCTCTTTTCTAATTGGAACAAGTCTTCTTTCTAATGCTTCTCTACGAACTGCTATATCATATTCGGCTTGCGCTAAATCTACTTTATCTTTTGCCAGTATTCTTTGTTCTTCTGTAACACTTAAGTTTGTTTTATCTAGCATTTCTTGCTCTTTTTTTGCTTTAGTTAATGCTATTTCGGCTTCGTTTGTGGCTTTTGTTGCATTAAATGCTTTTTGCTGATAGGGCAGAATAGACTGTTCTGCTTTTAACATTTCAATTTTATTTAAAGTAGACGCTCTTTCAAGATCAAAAAATATCTTTGCAAGTTTTGCTCTTTTTTCAGACAGCATTAATCTAAGATCAGAGAGCTGTAATCCTCTAAACTCTTCATCATTAAAATCTTTTTCGCCTTTTATAGCTATTTCATAGGCTTTTCGAATTGCTGCGCCTTCTTGATCTATTTTGCCTTCATCATCGCCTGCTATTAATTGTCCTATTGTTTGAAAATTTTCTGTATCTTTATAGGTATCAACAATATTCATTAAGTTTCTGTCGAGTTCGTCTAATCCTTGAAAAATTCCGGAAAAATTTGAAGATTTAGGCATAAATTTTTGAGAAGCATCACCAAATTGCTGTACTGCGTTTGTAAGTCCTGTAAATGACGCCTTTACAGATGCAGCTTTTTTACTTTGAGTCTCTAATGAATCTATAACTCCTCGGGACTCTTCTATAAGCTTCTCGAATTCAAATCTTAGCTCTGCACTACCAGGATTTTGTTCCAGTTCAGCAGTTACTAGCCTGATTTTATCTTTAAGGTCTAATAATTTTTGTTGATTAACATCTTTTGGTGCTAAGTTTTGCTCCTCGAGCATTTCAAAATTTCTAATTAATGTTGGAACGCTGTTCTCTAAACCTTCTAGTATTTCCGCAACAGCTTTAGCTTCCGCGTCGTTGAATCCAAGCCGTATGCCATTCTGATTGGCTACCATTTTTAATTCTTGATATCTGTGTATCTCAGCATTGTGTTCTTTGAACTTTCCTGAAATATTAGCTATTAAATAGTCCAAGGGGCCCAGAGATGTTTTATACACATCTAGTGCGTCTCGTGCATTCTTAGATGCTACATATTGTTCTTTTAGTGCTTTATTTAAGTCTCCAAAAGTTTCTACTCCCAAACGGGCTTTTTGAGCAACATTGAGCAGGGGTATTTTTTCACTTTCTTCTGGGCCTTCTTCTATACCTACTTGTTGTCTAGCTTTTTTTCTTTTTTCTTCTGCTTCTGCTAATCTTTGTACCGCTTCTTCCAAAAGATTAATTTGTGCACTTATAGGGGCTAAATTAAAGTTTGCCAATACTCCAAGTTTTTGATTTAAACGATTTAATTCACTTGTAGGCTTTTTAAGATTTGCTGTTACTTCTTTTATTGCCTCAGATTGTTCTTTTAATTTTTTATTAAGTTTTTCTGTAGCCTCTTCTGCTTCACGAAGATCCTCACCAATCATAAAAGTTCTTCTAAACTGCTTTCCAAGCTCGACAAGAATTACAATCAATCCGACAAAAGATAAGGCACCAAAAAGTTTTCCTACCGCAGTGGTAAGCACTGCTGTAGCGGCTTTAAGATACCCCATAGTTTTGCCATAATCGGCTTGAAACATTAGAAGCTGTATTCGCCAGCCTGTAATCATTCGGGCAAAGGCATTTTTCCCATCCATAGTCATTCGTAAGTTTTGTGCACGAATTATTGCAATATCTCTCTCAATTGCAGTTCGTTCCATTTTAGACAAATTCATAACTATACTAGTTTTAGATTTTGCAGCAGTTTCTATATGCTTTAAGTTTTTATTTGTAAATTCTCCCTTACGAATTTCATCTGCAACAGTAGAATTAGTTTCTGTATGTGCAGCCTCCATTAAACGCTTTCTAGCTTCTATTCCTTCTTTAGCTGTATTTTTTAATGCTGGTCCGGCAGGAGCAAAGCTTTTTACAATATTTAGGCCTAAAATACCTAAAATAGAACTTACGCCTAAAATACTGTCGCCCAAAGACTTTGCAATAAAATTAGCGACTTCTGCTATTGGCTTTGAAAGCTCTTTAAAAGTATCTTGGAACGCGGCTGCAAATTGCGCAACAGAGTTGATACTGTCTCCTACATCATCAAACTTACTCTCGCCTTGCTCAAGAACGGCATTAACTATGGCTTGACTTTTTTCAAACTGTGTTAAATCTTGTGCATTTTTTCCTATTGTTCTACCATAGGCTTCGGCTGCATCATTGATACGAACAATGATACCTAATTCGTCTAAAAGTTCTGGTTCTGCTTTGATTGCACCCCGAGTCAGTCGATTAAATGCATCAGTCACATCTCTGCCAAGAATTGTTCCTGCATTCTTTGCAACTGCACCGAGCCTTTCCATTTGATCAGCACTGAGCCCTGCGGCTTCTCCAATAGCGGCAGCTTGTGCTGCTTCTCTAAATGCTACCAGACCTCCAGTTGCATCTTGGATATTTTTTGTCATCAACTTCATTGACACGCCGGTTTTTGCTGCAAAAAGTTCTTGTCCTGCGGTCAAAGCAGCAAGGTCGCCAACTGTCTTAAAAAACTGAAATGCGGCTGATAACGCAAAAACGCTGGCAGCGACAGTTGCATAGGCGCCAACCAAGCCACCCATACCTTGTGCCATTTTTGAAAATTCTTTAGTACTATTTGAAGTTGTTTTTGCAGCGCCTTTTAAATTACGGTCTAAGGTTCGACTACCTTTCTCGACCCCTTGAGACGCAGTATCTACTTCATTTAAAGCTGAACGAAGCTTTTTTGCAGACAAAGTTGCTTTTTGCATTCTGCCATTAACTTCAATATCAATAGTAATTTTTTTAGCCATTAGCCTTTTACATTATGGGTGTAATTTTTTCCACCGCTTTTTGCTTTACGTTCTTCAGCTTTTCGTTTTCTTTCTGATTGCTCTGCTCTATAATTTACTAGCTTTGCTTCATACATTTTCATTATATATAAAATAGTCTTTCTATCTTCTATTTCATATAGATTGAAAAAATATTCGATTCCATCCCAATATTTCCCCATATATGTACCACTCATTCCTTCCCAGTGATCTGGTAATAAGCTAAACATAAAAAATGCCACTTGAACTTCTTCGGGAAAATCCGAAGGCTCGAGCGGCATTTTGGCGGGATCGGGTTCTTGACCTAATTGTTCACAAACAAGCAGATACTTATCTAAGTCTATCTTAGAGTCTACCTCCCGAATAGACCTCTCTAGGAGAGTATCTATTCGGGCTATTTGTTCCCAGTAAAATTTTCGAGGTCACCTACTGCTTCTGTAACCCAACTGTCAAAGACATTTGAGTTTTTCATAAGAAGCTCAGCATTTTCTTGAGTGTAAGGAAGTTCATCCTCCGGGTCAAGACTTGATATATCTACCAAAAGAAGCTCTTCTAGGTAACGATACTTTAGGCCTGACCATCCTTTGATGACAGCTTTACAGTATTCAACAATAAACTTTTCTTCATCGAGAGTTTCTTCTGGCTGGCGAGTTTTCTTATCGAACTTAGTAGTTACGCAGCGTTTACGTAATTTTACTAACTCTTCTCTTGCTAGATAACAAAGAGAAATTTCCATACCTGTATAGCCAGGAAAGTCTACAGCGACAGTTTTGCTTGCAGTCATGAGACTGGCGAGTGAAACGGGTGAATCAGACATTTTTTGGTTCCTTTTAAATGAAATTTATATTGTGTAATTATAAGGGAGAGGAGATAAAAAGTCAAGAACTTTTTTTGATAGCAGAAAAGAAAAACCCGCCGAAGCGGGTTTTATAAAAGTAATTTTTAAATTATACTCCGTAGTATTCGAGTTTCATCTCATTCGCAACGTTAAAGTCAGTAGTATATGCTGCAAAGTTAGTTTCTACAGAAATTACATCTTCAACTGAATGAGTTGGTACGTCGATATGGCACTTAGGAATATTTACGTACAGACGAGGAGTATTTGCAACTGCGCCTCCAACTTGGAAAGTTACATTAAAATCGTTTACAACTTTTTCAAGACCCTTATTTGTTCCTGAAGTAGTCATGTCATTAAACAATTCTACAGAAGTTCCATTATTTCCACTAGCAGTATCCAGTGTCAGATAACAGGTAAAGTTACCATTACAAGTACGGCCTCCTGTTACGTGCTCAATTGGAACGTTTACAGAGCCAAGTTCTTCTGGTACAAGATATGAAATATTATTTGAAATAGTAATATTTCCGCCAGTAAGAGTAAGATTATAAGATCCTGAAGGGAAAGCGGTAGTATCGGTTGTGCTTACAAGAAGCTGAGTTAAACGATTTCGAATAAATGTATCCGTATCGCCTACACCGCCATCTTGTGCGAACATACTGGCAGTCAAAGTAGTAGCTGTTGGAATACCAAGTTTAAAGCCGTCATTAATATTAAGAACTACTTTGTTAGTTGTAGCAGATGATGCAACAAGAGTCGCATTAGAGGTGTCAGTAGTAGCGGTGTCACTACCTACAAGAGCAACATTCCCCCTCGACTGCATGTCAACAATTTGCTTTGCAAACCCGGACCAGTTAATCGTAGCGATACCGTCTACTTCAAAATCAATAGAGGCTTCATTAACTGCAGCATTTTGAAGCTGATAAACCATCGGTTTGGATGCACTTGTTTCCATTACAAAGTAAAGATTACAAGTACCAAGTACTGCACGGTTTGATTGTCCAAAATTAATGGCATTGTTAGTTGCGCCAGGGGTAGCTACTGCCGGACCAAATAGAGAGTTTTTATCAGGGTCTGTCCCCCTATAAAAATTACTGCCTGCCTTAGTTAGCTCGGCAGTACTAGTAGCAGTACTATGTGTTGACAACGTAATTGTTAATGCAGGAGTATTAGTACCGAATGCGCCAGCGGGTATACTAATAGTATCTCCGCCGTCAAAGCCAGCACCTGCAGAAAGTATATTAAAAGTTCGAGAAGTTCCCGTGCTTGCAATAACTATATCAAACTCCCAACCTACACCAGATCCACTAGTTGAAACGTTAGTATCGCTAGGATTAATAGTATAAGTTCCATCAGGTAGAATCCAACTATCAAAATCATCTGTTACAGTAGCAACATTAAACGTCAGTGCTACGCCCCCTACAGAAGCCGCGGGAATCGTAATTGTATCTCCCACAGCATATGCGACACTAGCTCCTGAATCAAGAATAGTTGCTGTGAGCGTGGTTCCGTCTTCTACAATCCGTACTTTTGCTCCTGCACCAGTACCACTATTCATGGCGGCGGTAAGAGTTACATCATACGTTCCTTGTGTACGAGCTGCATTACTAGCGCCCACACTACTTAGGGTAGCAATTCCGTCCGTAGCAAAAGTTCTGGAAGAAGCCGCAGCGCCTGCCTGCCCGCTTGTTCCGCCCGCAGTAAGGGCTGTGCTAGTTAAGCCTCCATCTGTTGTAGAAACTATGTACTTGTCAGCACCTGCCATTACTGCCCAGAGAGCTTCTTCTACTGCGTGATGCTCACTGTTAGCATCCTTAAAAGGACGCGCATACGTACTAAAAGACCACTCAGCCGGAGCCAGAGAGTCTGTAAATACCCTGTTACCTCGTCGACTCAATCCATCCGAACCTTGCATTTCTGAAAGAGAAATTTCGGACTGATTGGTAGACTGCGAGAAACTGAAACCATCCAATACAGGAATTTCCCAGAGTTTACTATCAAATTCCAGGTAAAGTTTCGAGTCTCTGCTAAAATATAATTGTTCTGCCATAGCATATCTCCTAGAGATTGAAAGGGCTAGGACGTGAGCCTTTGCTCGTGCCTGCCGTTTCTAGTAATGAACCGAAATTTGCATTTCTGCAACTCCATACGGTTCAAGAACA
>Ga0255781_10004439_pt1 | contig 10595 bp, 10 predicted proteins | sample 101ome_21_FD_179979 | JGI IMG/M metagenome (GOLD analysis project Ga0255781, IMG submission 179979) | Coastal salt marsh microbial communities from the Groves Creek Marsh, Skidaway Island, Georgia - 101413BT metaG (version 2) | ecosystem: Environmental > Aquatic > Marine > Intertidal zone >...
AACGTCTACTTAGCCGGCGATCACAGGGATGCGGCGACCTTTGACGGTGCCTTGATCAGCGGGAGACGGTGCGCCGAGTACGCGAAATCGAACATCTTTTAATTTATTATATATGTCATCGTCCGCCGCTTCATCACAACAACAACAACAACAAGTATTTTTGATGTCGAATTTTTCTTCACAAAAGTTCTCTCTCTCCCCCCTTTCCCGCGCGCTTTTTGTTGAGCGATACTAAACAAACGCGCGATATTATACACATATAACAACAACGAAATGAACTTTGACCACCCGCAACCGTCCAGCGCGTACCCGCCGAGCGAACTCGTCTGTTCGTCCGTTCTCGTCGACTTACCGACGAACAAAGACTTCACCGAGTTGATGCGGAGGAAATCCGAGAAATTAGTTTTCCATAAAGCGCAAGTCCGCGCGGGAAGTTCCCCGAACCCGGTACCGATCGCGTGCGTGTTAGTTTTGAACAACGATCGAAACGAGCGCACGAAATTGAAAGTTAAGAACGATGCGTTGTGGAAAAATGATGGGGTGCCGGTGATTGCGGCTGATTTTGGCGGGAATTCTTTCGTGAAGACGTTGAGCGGTGGAAGTCGAATTGGTGGAGCGGACTACGTGGTGGGAGATATGGATTCGATGTCGCGCGCTCACGTCGACGAGGACGACGGCGGCGGCAGTGGCTTTAATAAAGCGGGGGAGGAGGAGGACGACGACGAAGACGAGGACGAAAGAAGGAAAAAAAGACGAAAAGCGTTGGCACAATTGAACGGAGATATGATTGGCGACGCAGATGAAGAAGAACGGATGAACGGAGGTAGAATGGCGTTCGTAAACAGGGAGCAAGTGCGGAAACCGCGCTTCGAAAACGCAGACGAGAAAGACACCGCCGCCGCCGCCGCCGGCGACGGCGCGGGAAACGAAGAAGGCGCAATGGTAGGGGAGTTGATCGACCTCAGTCGAGACCAAGACACGAACGATATGGAGAAGTGTTTGAATTTTATCCTCGAGAGAGGTAAAGATAGTCTCAGAGACCCGGTCGTATCGGACGTGGTGATTTTCAACGCCATGGGCGGGAGATTCGACCACGAATTTGCAAACATCTCGGCGCTTTTGAAAGCGCCCGGGTTGTTGAAAGGCGGGCCGAGCTACGTGTGTTACGACGCGTACGACAACGGAGCGACAGAAGAAGAAAAGTTAGGGATACAGATTTCTTTTCCCATACGAAGAGGGTACACGGTGTTAAAATTTAAAGTTCCGGCGAAATCGTTGGGGATCTTTCCGCTCAAGGGGAGGGCGAAAGTGTGGACGAGCGGGTTGAAATGGAACCTCGGAGAAAACAAAAACAATTCCAAGAAGAAAGACGACGCCACCGCTGCCTACAGGGACGACCGTTACATCGAAATGGGCAGGAAAATCAGTTCGAGCAACGAAACGACGTTCGCGGACGAGTCAAAGACGAAAGTGACCGACGTGCACGTCAAATGCGACAGGGACGTGTGGTTCACGGCGAGGATTCGATAGTAAAAGTCGCCATATAGAAGGAGCAGCATTACATGTAGAAAGAGGGAAAATAAAAGAACTAACTACTAGAAGTGTACATTATTATTAAATATTAAAAGGACTAGACTAGAATTGCATCGCTAAATAAAACCAATAACGCGCGCGCGCCTACGATCAAATAGGTCTCACTTTCATGTGCAAGTTCAACAAAGACAGCGCGAAGCACTTCAAATCCTGCACGAAATAGTAAAACTGTTTCAACCCTTCCGGATCTTTCGAGTTCTGCACGTCTAAAAGCGACCCAATCTTCGAGGTTTGAAACGACGCGTGTTCGTCTCCGCACACGATTTCCAGCTCTTGCTGCCCGACGCGGTCCGCCTCCGGCCAATCCCGGTCGTCTTCCTTCAAAACTTCCGAATCTAAAACCATTCGTTTCAGCTCTCGCATGACTACACACAACGAAAAGACAGAGTAAAAATGATTATATATTAAAGCAATCAAACAAAAAAATGCACTCACCCGCTTTCGATACGCACATCTCCTTTCGTATGCACTTGTCTCCTTTATAGTTGCTGTTGTTGGCGTACCGCAATTTCCCGTTCGGTTTGAACTCAAACTCGAGGAACTCGTGCCCGAATTTGCCCTTGTGGCCCTAGAGTGAAGAAAAGAATAACAACGCTAACCATCAGAATCGCAGAGAAAGACAGAGAGACAAAGAGAGAAAAACGCATAAACGGCATATAGTTTCGCGATGGGAAAAATGGAGATCGCGCAAACGCACAAAAAATGCGAAGAAGAAGAAGAAAGAAGAAAGAACAAGAGAGAGAGAAAGAAAGAAAAAGAGACCCTAAAAGCGCGCACCACGTAGTACCGGACGTAAAAGTCTTCGTCCTCTTCCTCCGTCATCGCGTGTGTTTGTGTGTGCGTCTTTGTGTTGTGCTCTCTCTTGGGTTTTACGCGCGCCGCTTTAGATATTATTTTGACGTTTTTCATCAACTTTTTTTTTTCCAATTTTTCCATTTTCGAGGCACAAAATTTGCGCGCATTATTGATAAAATATCAAAGAGATACAGACACAACGATATGGCGTTCCGTTTTCCACGCTCTTGACCACTGGAAGAGCACGATATGAGCGCTGCTGCTACCGATGGCAACAACAACAAAATCGACGACGATGAGGACAAAATTCTCCTCTCGTGCGCGTCCTTCACGTACGACGAGGGAATGCGCAACGCGCTTCTCGTCAAGACGATGCGAAGACAGTTACGAGGACAACGAAGAAGAGAATATCTCTTCAACTGTCCGGAATCGTTCGCGCGTTTGAGCATGGAGACGTACTCGAGACCGAGAGGAGGGTTTTCTGCGATTTTCGCGTTCGACGATGTCTGCGAGAGTTTAGCCGGCGCGTGCGCTTTGATCTTACGGTTGAGCGCGGACGGGCACGAGAAAGTCGCCGTGGTCGGGAAACGAGGCGTGGGGAAAGTCGTCGAAAGGTATGTGAGAAAAAATTTTTATCGTATAATGCGGTCGTTTCGAATCTTTCTTTCTTTCTTCTTCTTCTTCTTCTACTCGCGCGCGTTTCTTCGTGTCTCTTCTCTCTCTCTCTCTTTGTTCAAAGCTGACGCGGAAGTTTCTCTTTCTTTTTTCTTTCTTAAAACTCAAAGTCTCTCGGCGGTGGCGAAGTGGAAGCACCCGAAAGTCACGGGGGTCGCGTTGGCGGGGGAAGAGCGCGACGCGAGAGAGGATGAAAATTTGTGTTATCAAGACAGCGACGTGATCGTTTGGCCGGTGATGGATGTCGAGGAGGAGGACGTGGAAGGCGTGGAGGTGTGCGCGCTGTGTAGGTTTCGAGAGAGGCGCGAGAATCGGATGCGGAAACGGAAACGGGGAGGCGTCGCGGAGGAGAGTAGCGGCGATAGTACAAGTAGTAGCAGTAGCGAGGAGCAGGAAGAAGAAGAAGAAGAGGAACAAATAGAAAAAGGAACGACGACCGAACAAAAGAAGCGAAAAGAAGCGAGAGAATATAGCAGCAAACCGCCACCACCACCACCACCGCCGAAACGGATGCTCGGATACGTTTTGGAAGTCTTGGAGAACGAAGAGGAAGACGAGAACGATGGAGAAGGCGGCGAAAATTCTCACGAACCAGTTCGAATTCTCATCTTAAACTGCACCGAGGAAGACGTGAAGAAATCGAAACATGCGCTGTGTAAATGTTTAGTGAACAACGATGGCATGCGTAAGCATAACATCAGCGGATTGTTTTTCCTGTCATCCTCCGCTTCTTCGATAGACTGCGGGAAGGAAAACGAAGGCAACAAGGGGATAATTGAAATCGATCGTAAAAATGTATTCTCGATTGGTGGTCGTGGCGATAGAAGTCACATCGAGGTTGGGTTTAGGTCTTCGACGAGACATTTAGCGCGTTTACATTGCGCCGCTCCATCCGTGTTTCCTCTTCCGGAGAGCTTGATGATGACATCGAAATGTCAGTCTTGCGAAGAAGACGGTTCCAAGAAGGCGGCGTCGACAACGACGATGACGCCAAAAGCTCTTGGATTATGCGATGAGGTTGCCTTTTATTCCAATCGAAACGCAAACGGTGTCAAGAACCAACACAAGATAACGCGTGGCGAAGATATGCTGAACGAGCGAACGGGGGATCCAAAATTGCCTAAACTTGGCTTGCGCGACGTTTTCGAAAACTTGGAACAGTTTGATGCGTTCAAAGAAAATGCGAGGAAAGCTAGACGCCATATTTTTGGCAGTTTCGACGGCGATTTACAAAAAAAGAAGAAGAACGAAGAAGAAAAAGAACCCGAAGTAGAAGAGGATGAAGAAGAAGATTTACTACCGGCATCGTTCGGTAAGTATCCCGCTCACCCGAAGAAAGGTCGTGCGGCTCCTCTGAGTGCGTTGGGAGGTCCCGAGACCATCTTTTTAGGCACCGGATGCGCCGAACCGTCCAAGTACCGAGCAGCATCCGCGATTCTCATGCGCGACGAGGAGGAAGGAGGAGCTTCGAGATCATCTATTTTACTCGATTGCGGCGAGGGATGCTTAGGTGCCATGCGACGGTATTTAGGTCACGAGGAATGTCTGAACACGCTGAAGACATTGAAAATGGTTTGGATTAGCCACCACCATCCGGACCATTGTCTCGGTATCCTCGCTGTTCTCGAAGCTCGATACGAGACTTTGCTGCGACAGGCATCGTCGTCTCCCCTCACTACGCCACCACCTCCTTTGCTCATCGTCGGCCCTACGCCAATCCAAAAATGGTTCGAAACCATTGACGTTCCGAGTTTCAAATACACGTTTGTGAAATCAAGCGAGTTGCAAGCGCGCGGCGGCATCGGCGGCCCATTTCACATCTCCGTCATGAACAAGCCTGGTTTGACGCATCCTCCTCCGCCACCTCCACCTCCTTCAAAAGGTAACAATTCCTCTTTATTGCAGCCAACGCATCCCAACGTCGCCGCACGCGTCGCGCAAACCATCAACTGTCAACAAATCGTCGCCGTCCCAGTAACGCACTGTCCGGAAGCCTTTGCGATTATCCTCCGCGGATTATTCACCACGAAGCGCTCCGTCGCGTACAGCGGCGACTGCACGCCATCCAAAGATTTTGCTAAAGCTGCATATGCCGTGGATATATTAATCCACGAAGCGACGTTCGGGAACAGTTTATGGTCGCACGCGAAGAAGAAGAAACATTGCACGACCGAGGAAGCGTTACGAGTCGGTCGAGAATCAAACGCAAAGACGGTATGTTTGACCCATTTCTCGCAACGGTACCCGAAGGACATTTTTGCTTCTTCTTCTTCTTCTTTTTCTCAGCAAAATCAAGAAAATCAACACGTGTTCGCGTGCGCCTTCGACGGCATGCGGGTCAAATGGGAAGACTGGGATCTTTTGAAGTCTCAACGGGAGCGAATCTCGGAAGTTTTATCGCTCAAGACGCCAGAGAAAATTGGAGAAGAAGAAGAAGAAGAAGAGGATTTGCAGCAAATGGAGATCGATTAGATAAAGAAACAGAGACAGAGAGACAAAGAGAGTAGTTCTGATACAGTGGTGTTCGAAGCGTAGATCATCATCATCATCATTCAGAATGAGATTTAGCCATTTAATTACTAGCGCGGCATGTACAGGTACTCGTAAACACAAACTTTTCGCATTCATATCCATCAAAAATCGCCAAAGTAAATGCACGCGAGAAACAGACACCAACACAGCGTCCTTCCTCTCGGGGAAGACGCGGAAGGCGCTCCTCCAGCCGCGGCGCTCGCCTCTCCGAAAAAACAAGCGCAACAGCAACAACAGCAACAACAAGTCCCCTCTCCGAGAGCTTTGTTGATTCAAATGCTCTTCGTCGTTCTCTTGGCGTGCATCACGTTCACGTATTCCGAATTGAACTTTTTTCCTCCGTCGTCGACCGAAAAAGATATCGCCGAAAATACCCCGAACGACGACGATGAGTACGTCAAAACGACGAGCTACGACGAAGAATTAACGGAGGAAAAAGAAGCACCCGCCTCGAATGAGGAATATCTCGTGCCTTGCCCGGATGTAGCTAGAGTGAATCGAGAAGATTACGAGACCGATTTAGAATACGTGTTGGAAAACTTCAAAAGAACTGAAACATTCTCCCATCCGTTCGAGGAGATTGTGTACGTGTGTAACGCAATGCCTCCCGAATTGTATAAAAGGATGGTGTATGATTTCCCTCTGATTCAATCGATGGAACCGGCGGAGGGTGGGAGGTGTTCGAACCCAGGCGATTGGATGTTGGAGAAGTGCGCCAACTACTCGGCGGCGGGGTCGAATCAATTCTACGACATGCGATGGAAGTTGAGCGGTTACGACGTGATAGATCCTGAGAATAGCGAGAGGTTGGACAAATCTGGTTTTAGAGACTTTGAGAGCGCGAAGGAGACTTGGAAAAGAGTGGAACAGATTTTGTTCAGCGAACGATTCCAGAATCTCGTTTACGACAAGCTGAAATTACCCGAAGAGTTCAGAGAGAAGATGGTGACCGGTAACGTGCCGACAGATTTTAGGTTGCAAACGGACAAGATGGGCGCGAACGGCTACGCGATTGGAGTACATCCAGATACGCCGAAGAAGTTAGCGACTATGCAATTTTATCTCCCGGGTCTGCACGGAGGAGATGCAAAGAAGCAAGAGAGCAAGTACGGGACGTGCGTGCACACGGCGAAGCAGTTTGAAGAGAGAGACAAAGAGAATAACAACGCCGCACCGTGCGAGAGGAAGTTCGGTTTTCGAGAGAACAGCTTTTATGCTTTCAAAGTGCACGAAACGAGTTATCATAGCGTGGAACGCGTCATCGATGCCGGGGAGAGGAACACGTTGTTGGTGAATTGGTATCGTGACGTTCCGCAAAAGTTAAAGGCGACGAAACGAAAACGAAGAACGAAAGGCCGTGGCCTCATGTAGAAATAGCGTATAGTACTAGATAGGCCGAAAATCAAACTTCAATGTAATAATATGTATAGCCATCGCCCGCCTAGATTCTACTTTATACTCGACTTTCTAATCTTCTTTCTTTTCTAACTGACAGACTACTTCTAAGAAATCAGCGTGCCACGGAAAGTGATCAAACGCGGCGAGCCTTTTCACTCTGTGCGTTTTGCTCAATTTCTTCTCGCCTAAATCTCTCGCTAAACTTCTCGCGTCGCACGATATGTATATTATATCTTTGAATTCTCTCACTAAATCTAAGGTTATTTCATCCAATCCAGCTCTTGGAGGATCAACGAGAATAAAATCGTTTTCTGTGAACGGGTATTCCTCGCCTTCGACGTTCTCTTCGCCTCGTTTCTTTTTTCGCAGTCGGGAGAGGAATCTTCTGGCAACTATCTCCGCCGGCGCGTTTATAATGGTTCCGTTGCCTATAGAATTCATCTCTAAATTCACTTTTGCCGCTCGGCACAAGTTCTCGTCCCGTTCCACGCCTATAACTTTACCTCGCGGAAAATATTTCGCGAGATAACACCCGTGGTTCATGTTTCCGCAATAGAATTCCACAAACGACCTCGCTGGTTGCGCGGCAATCTCATCCGTCTCCATCGCTCGGCACAGCCAATTCGCGGTCATTTCCGCGATGTCGCCGTTTGGGTTTGAGAACGACCCCTCGGGTTGTTTATATCGTAAAATTCTGCTCGTTTCGTTACTCGTGGCGTCTTTAATCTCCATCTCTTCGACGACGAAATCCTCGCTGCTATTGTTTGACACTCTCCTATCACCTTTCGTCCTGCCAACAACCGATTTCACCCCAATCTCTTTCGCTAACAGACCACTCACCTCCGCAAAATCTTCACGAAACGGTTCTCCTCTCCACAACGTCACCACACATTCAGTGCTCTTCCTGTTCTCGTGAAGCGTCACCGCTGAGAGCCGACCTTCTCTCAACGACTTGAATCGATCGTCCTCGTTCAACGCGTCGCGCAGTTTGTTCATACTCGCTTGCAACGACTCCGACGCGATGTCGAATTTGGTTTCAATTCTCGTAATTTCAGACCTCTCGAAGATGCAGTAATCAAATTTTATTCCCTCTTTCGCTTTCTCTTCCTCCGATTGATTCTCTCGTTCGCATATGCCGAATCGAACCCGTTGCCGAAAATGTTTCAACTTTGGACTCGGAAAGACTTCAAATTCGATTCTTTCTGAAGAATCTGAAGAAGAAGAGTGACAAGAATAAAACGGCCTCAGCAAATTTTCTATCTCGTTCGCTTTCGATCTCAGAACCTCCTCGTACGACTCCGACGACAACTTGTCCTCCTCATCCTCCGTTAACCGCGCTTTCGTGAACAACTCTCTGCTCACAAAAGGTAAATCTGGATTCCGAATAAACCGCTTCTTCGCTTGCGAGCATTTCTTCTTCCCCGGAGACATGCCTCTTCCTTTTCCTCTCGAATGAGAAATAGAAAAAGAACGAATAACGAGACAACAACAACCGCGAGTGCTGCTCCTCGAGCCGCTACTACCGCTAACGAGGATACTTCTTCTGAGCGCAAAAGCGGCTGCGGAAAAAGGCATGTGTCGCCGCCGCTTTTTTTTTGGAGCAGAGAGAAGAGAATTTTTGTGTTTTTTTTACCTGTAGCTCTCGCGAATGTGTAGCACACACACCAACCAAAAAATACGAAGAGAGAAACCTAAAGTGCGCACACTCTCGGAAAAGGCAAAAAAAAGAGTTCCGCCGATTAGACGCGCGCTCAAAGCGCAAAAACGCTCTCTTTCTCTTCTCTTCTCCGTCTCTCTGTTTCTTGTTCTTCTTCCTGTGTGCTTCTTCTTCTTCTTCTTCTTCCTTCTGCGCGTCTCGAAGAGTACAAAAGACAAAAAAACTCCCTTCTTTTTTTGCCACGTGGCACATCCAAAAAAAAGAGAGAGATTTTTCAAAAGGCACCTCTTTCTTCAGAAAAAAAAGTGCACATCATGCTTCGCAAACTGCTATCGTCGTCCCCTGCGCGACGCCGGCTGTTCGCGTCTTCTTCGTCTTCGACGACGACGACGACGACGTGCGCGAACAAGACGAGTAACAACAAGAAGAAAAGCGATAAAACGAAGACAGAGCAACCGTGCTCGGCGCTCGTGATCATCGCCGACGCGGCGCACGGATTAGGTGAATTTTGATTCTTCTTTTTTTTTTCTTTCCCCACTCATCCAAGAGATACAAAACTTTTGAGAGCAACAACTTAACTAACTATTGAACACACTCTCCATGGCGCGATGCGATGTGCAAAAAAACAGGACCATTCATCACGGACGCGTTCTTGAACTACGCTGACATGTACTTTTTCGTGGCCGCGGCAACGCCTTCGGAATCCGCAAAGCTTGAATTGCAAGAACAGTTTCATTCGTATTTTATGGGAGAGAGACTTTCGATTGAACGCTTGGATTTAAAGTCCCACGTGGACGTCGGACAGTGGAAGGATAAAATATTATTCACGCACGGGAGAACGCCGGATATTGTGGTGGCGAACGTGGGGAAGCTACCGCAGACGGTCGCGGAGAGCATGCACGAAACGTCGTGCGCGCCGCGAATGTGGGCAGAGAAACCGCAACATTGGGCCCGAGCTTGCGACGACATGAAGGGGATTCTGAACGTGCAAAGCGCGTTCGCGGGGACGATGGTAGGCGGAGACGAGAAGGTTTTAGGGAAAGGGTGGCAAACGCTCAGGTCACCGGAAGAGTGTTCGTGTCATGTGAGACCGAGAAAGATTGTGAACGTGACGCAGGTGATTCATCCACCGTGCGCGCACTCCGTCGCGCCGTATCGGGTGTCCCTTGCGAGCATTCAAGCCGCGACGAAACTGTTGGCGAGAGATTTCAAAGGCGAAAAAGCGGAAGAAGAGGTGATTTGCGCGAGTATCGATCCAGGGTGTTTACCAGGAATGACGTGTGGGATGCCGCCGCAGAATCCATACCAACCAGTTCAAAAGGATAAGCTTCAAGGCGAGCAGTTCGAAAAACACGGCATCACCGAGAGAGAGAAGTACACGCAGTGGGCGAAAGCTTTCGTGCCATTTGTTTTGAGCTTGGAAAAGCCGCAAAACGGGAAAGCTTTGCACGTGCCGGGGTTCCCAGGTGTCCCAGCTTTGAAATGAAATGATGGGAGGGGGAGAGAAAAGAGAAAAATACACGCAAGAACACAAGAACACACATCATAGAATCATCGCATCACCATCCAACGACACTTTTGCGCGAAGCAAAAAAAAAAGACATGGGGCTGAACGCAATCGCGCTCGCACATTTTTTGTTTATAGAACTATATCATCGCTGCTAACAACATCTACATTGTGTATATATTACATAATATATAACTGCACTACATTCACTGCTTTACGATCCGTTTCAAGCCAGGGTACCAATAAACGGCCTCTTCCCAGTGTTTCGCACCTATATCTAACAAGACCGCGTTGACCGTCGCAAAATCCATTCTCTCTAAAGCGCTGGCTAAATCGTTCAACTTTACGCCCAACTCGTGAGTGACTGCGCCGTTCTCTTCCGAGATATCTTTCCCCATCAGATAAAACAAACCTCCAATCTTTCTACTCACGACTTCT
>Ga0255781_10004441_pt1 | contig 10594 bp, 11 predicted proteins | sample 101ome_21_FD_179979 | JGI IMG/M metagenome (GOLD analysis project Ga0255781, IMG submission 179979) | Coastal salt marsh microbial communities from the Groves Creek Marsh, Skidaway Island, Georgia - 101413BT metaG (version 2) | ecosystem: Environmental > Aquatic > Marine > Intertidal zone >...
ATTGAAGAGACCCGTCTTACGCAGATGTTGCTGACAATGCCGTTATTGATAAACGCGGTCGTATTGCTGCGCGTAAAGGTATTGATGGGATTACTACAGACAAGACTGCTCTTGGCACTGACTATGTGCATAAGATTCATTATTTTTACGATGATGCAGGCAACGAGGTAGTTTTTACCGCAGGCAATAACAAGATTATGACAGGGACTACTACCCTGACTGACGCAACCCCTGGCTCATACACGATCACAGCTAACAACTGGAAGATTGTAAACTTTAACGACAAAGCGTATTTTTTTCAGCGCGGTTACGACCCTTTGGTGTACGACAATGCTACTGGTCTTCGTACATTTACTGTAGCTAATGGTACATCTACGGCAGCAACTTTGAAGTGCCATGAGGCTTTGGCTGCGTATGGTCGCTTGTGGGTTGTAGATAACGCAACAGATACCCAGACTATTTATTGGTCAGATCTTTTGCTTGGCAGTAATTTTACTGGCGGCTCTAGTGGTTCTATAGATGTATCTAAGGCTTGGCCCGATGGATACGATGAAGTAAGAGCGTTAGCTGCTCACAATGATTTGCTAGTTATTTTTGGCAAGCACAGCATACTTGTTTACTCAGGCGCTTCTAGCCCTGCAAACATGGTGTTAGCCGATACTATTGCAGGCATCGGGTGCATCTGTAGAAACTCTGTGCAGCACATTGGTACGGATGTGTTGTTTATGTCTAACTCGGGGCTTAGAAGCCTTGGGCGCACTATTCAAGAAAAGTCTTTGCCTCTTTCTGACCTAAGCCTGAATATTAAAACGGAGCTTATTGAAGTAATTAGAGCAAGGACTGAGCCTACGGCTTCTGTGTATAGCCCTGAAAACTCTTTTTACTTAATTGCTTTTCCAGATCAGTCTGTTGTGTATTGCTTTGACTTGAAAGGCACATTGGAAAACAAAGCGTATAGGGTTACTCGTTGGCCTTCTGTTGGTCATAAGTCGTTTGAGCGGAAAACTGATGGCACGTTATACGTTGGTACGTCTAGCGGTATTGGGACGTACTCTGGCTATCAAGACAACACAGCGTCTTATCGTTTTAGATATTACAGCCCAGGCTTGACGTTTGGTGATCCTTCAAAAATTAAATTGTTAAAGAAGGTGCGGCCTACGATTGTTGGCGCTGGTGGCGCTACAGTATTTATGAAGTGGGCGTATGACTTTGAAACAGCATTTAAGAGCTACACTTTTGTTATAGGCAATCAGACGCCAGCTTATTACGGCGTGGCTGAGTTTAATGTAGGTGAATATACAGGTGGAGAACTAACCACTAAAAGCTCTGTGTCAGGCACAGGGAATGGAAGTGTAATAACTATTGGCATGGAGGCCGAAATAGATGGCAATGCCTTGTCTCTCCAAGAAATTAACGTATTAGCATTAATAGGTAAAACAGTATGAGCAATTATACAAAGACTACAAACTTTACCGCTAAGGACAGTTTACCTTCTGGAGATAGTGGCAAGGTTATTCGTGGTAGTGAGTTTGATACTGAGTTCAATGCAATTGCTACGGCAAGCGCAACTAAAGCTGACTTAGCTTCTCCTACCTTTACTGGAACTGTGACGATCCCTAACCTCACATTAACGGGAACTCTGTCAACAGGAACGATTGATGGAGGTACTTACTAATGGTTATGAAGTACATAGACCAGGCAATTGATTTCGCAGACAGATTGCTTAGCAATCCAACTGTGCAAACTTTAGGCATGGGCGCAGGAGGCGGCCTGTTGACTAAAGCCGCTTATGACCGTTTGCTTGATGTAGGTTTAGAGGCAAGAACTGAGGCTGAAAGCATTGCTGACACGCTGCTTCCTATGACTCAGTTTCGTCCCTTTACTGTTACCTCTGCTACTGGGAGTCAGTTTGGGGCAAGACCTGATGTAGATCCTGTTACGGGGCAAGTGCTTGGAACTGAGGTAGCTATGGGGCTATCTCCTGAAGAGCAAGCAGTACAGGGAATGTTGATGGGTCAGTCTGGTCAGTTTTTTGAGCAGGCTGGTATGCCTACAGGAATGAGAGAAGCTGACGTATACGAGCGTATTCGGGCTACACAGCGCCCAGAAGAAGAGCGTCAGCGGTTAATGCTGGAGGAAAGGCTGGCTAATCAAGGTCGATTAGGTGTACGCACAGGGATGTTTGGTGGCACTCCAGAAGCATTTGCGATGGAGCAAGCACAAGCAGAGGCGCGTAACAGAGCATCGTTGATGGCGCTACAGCAGGCTCAAGCTGAACAGGCACAGCAGCAACAATTGGGACTGTCTGCGTTGGGCGGGGCATATTTGCCGCAAGCTCAGCTGCTTAATGTCCAATCTGCTACTCAGCTATTCCCACAAATCCAGCAGCAAGCACAGCTGTACGGCACTGGCACATACGGTGAAACACTAATGACCGCTCTTGAGGCTCAATTGATTGCAGAGCAAAAAGCTGCAGATCTAATTGGTGCAGCGGGTACTGGTTTGCTTAGTGGTTCTATCAAATCTATTACATAAGGGTTTAAGTCATGCCTAAATTTTCAAGAGAGTATTTGCGACAAGCCACAAACCCAGGGATGTTTGGTCTTGGGGTTATGGGGTTAGGCGAGCAACTTGGTACTGCATTGCAGGGCCGACGAGCGCGTGACGCACAAATGCAGATGATGACCCTTGGTAATCAAGCTATTTCTGCATCAGAGCAGGGCGATATGCAGGCGCTTAATATGCGTCGACAACAGCTAATGGAGTTGCTGTCTAAGACCACTAATGCAGGCGCTAGAGACAACATCATTAATGCTATTAACCAGATTAATTCTGCGCGACCTGCTACTCAGGCAAGGGCCACTACGAATACTGCTAATGCAATTATTAAAACAGAAAAGGCGCTTGAGGATATGAAAGACTCAACAGAGCCTATGACTAATGAAGAATATATGCAGAACGCAAGACTTCAAAGTGTGCTTGAAGAACGACTTGCTGTAATGAAACAAAACAGCAAAGCTGTTGTAGAGGCAGATGAAATTAAACTCTCCACCACTCTTAAGGCTTTGGAAGATAAAGAAAAACTAAACACGGCAAAAAAACAAGCTGCAATATCAGAGCTTGAAAAGTTTGTTTATGGCTCAGAAAAATATAAAGCCGCAAAAGAAAAGTTAATTAGCGGCGGGTTAAATGCTGCAGTACAGGATTATGAAAACATCCAAATGGAATTTGAGCAAACTAGACTTGAGCTTCAAGAAGAAAAAGACAAAAGAAAACCTCTTACCGAAGAGCAAAAACAATTTATGAGAGATAATCGTCAAACATTGTCAGGAGATGTTGTTGCAGATCGTGCTGCTTATTTTACTTTTCTTAAAAGCAAGAATGAAGCGACACGCACCATTGCTCTTAGGAACTTAACAGAGGTTAGCGGAGGTGAGGCTAAAGCAAGGGTTAGGCTTGCCCTGCTTTCTTTGCAATCAGAATCTGGGGCTGAGGTTCAAGGATTAGAAATATGGCAAGACTTGAATGATGAGATAGAAAATTTGTCTGAAGACGATCTGCAAGAAATTTATGATATGGCAGAAGGAAAGACTATTACTGAAATTAATCAACTAGTAAGAAACTGGGTTCAGGATAAATTTAAATCTGAGTTTGATGACATGCTTGCTTTCCAGGATCAAGAAAAACGAGAAGCGGATGAAAAAGAAGCATCAATAGATGCCGTTATTGCTTTTACAAACTCAGAAAGGCAAAAAAACAACTTGCCATTACTTGACCCTAGCGACCCTCAAATTAGGGAAGAGGCATGGGTTGACGCACAAGAAAAAGCAGCAAAACAACGAGCAATGAAGCAGGCTCAAGGCGTAGGTGGTAGAGCATTATAATGACTGAGTTTTTTGTTCCTCAATCTGTAATTGACAAGTACGACCCTTCTGCAAAAAAAGAAAGGGTTAGCTTTGCTGTTCCTGATGAAGCTATTGAGCTTGTAAATAAATCAATTGAGCGAGACAAAGCAGCCGCTAAAGGGCTTGTTGTTGAGCTTGGAGAAGGCGTTACTTTTGGGATGCTTGGCGAGCTAGCTGCTGCAGCAAAAGCAGCAACTTCTGATGAAACTTACGCAGAAGCAAAGAAAAAATATGAAGATGCTCGCAAGCAATTTAAAAAAGAAAATCCTGTTCTTGGGCAGTATGCCTTGGGCCTAGAAATTCTTGGCTCAATACCTACTGGCACTTTAATGTTTAAAGGACTTACAAAAGCAGGCACTACGGCTGCTGAGGCAGGTCTTGTTGAGGGCGCTTTGTTTGGTGCTGCTTCTGGAGAAACTTTTGAAGAGAGAGTTACGCAAGGATATATAGGCGGCTTTACTGGATTTACTTTAGGAAAGTTAATTAGTGCGGCAACAACGCCATCGTCCAAAGGCGGTTTAAAAACTCAAGCGGATGATCTTGCTGATGAAGCCGAGGCTATTGACGATCAAGGCCAGCTAAGAGCAATACAAGAAGCTGAAGATGCTGCTGTATACACTGAGGTGGACAATCCTCAATACACCAGAACGCCTTTGAAGGATGCTCAGACGGCTGGTGAGTTGTGGGATGGCATGATTGGTGCTGTCAAAAACTTTTACGATGACAAGCTAACAGGCGTATCTGACAGGCTTATTCGTAGGGTTAGTGCTGACGTAGGAGGCAGGTTCCAACGAGCAGATGAAACTGCATTGCGGGTTATTGATAAAGATCTTGGCAATTTACAAGAAAGCCTTGTGCCTGTTATCAAGATAATAAATGAAAGCGATAGAGCCAAAGGCGTTTTGCTTGATTATGCCGCTGGTAATATGCTTACAAAGCAGCAAATTTATGATTTTAATAAACTTGCTAGAAAGCTGTCACCATCAGGACGCAAGGCGCTTAGGAAAAGATTGCAAGCAGAATCGCTTGAGCGGCTAGAGAAAGAACTTGCAGAAGATCTTAACGCGGAGCACATGGCTGCTCTTAAAAGATACCTTCAGTACAGTGCCAACAAAAACAATTTGTTAAACAAAAAAATATTTGGCGCTGACTTTGACTCCAATCCTAACGCTGCTATTAACACGACTTTTTTGCATACACGAAACAGAGCGCAAGCTAATCGCTTAAAAGAAGAAGGAATGTCTGAGGCTGACATTGAGAAATTATTTGATGACAGTGCCTTTCAGCCTAGAACTCGCGGCAGATATCTTGATGAAAAAGATCCTAAGCGCCCAGCTGTAGCTGACTATGACAACCCTATTGTTTCTGATATGCGCCGCATATTTAAGATGGAGCGGCTTAACCAAATACAGCAGAAGTTTGGCGTAAGGATTAATGACTTTAGAGATGTAAGATCAGCAAAGCGAGAGCTTGATCTAGCTCAAAGTTTAAATTTTTCTCCGGAAACGCTTGCGGGGCTACGCCAGGGATTATCGCAAGATGAGTTACAGGCTGGGTTTGATCCTATATACAAATCACAACTTCAGGCCGCTAGCTCTCCTAACCGTGCATTGACGCCCACTCAGTTTATGGATGCGTTTGAACTGACCCTGCGAAACAAAGGCATTAGCGATGAAGGCGCTGCATTTGCTAGGCGAGAAATTACCGATGCAATTATGGGGCAGTCTAAGACTCCGCATCCATTAATTCAGGCGGCTAACTCTACTGCGTATGCGTTGACACTTGCTGGTCCTTTGTCTGCTGTATTGAACCTTGCAGACATACCCTTGGTTGGAGCTAAGTATGGCGGCAGTGCTGTCCGTGAGGGAATGAAAGCAGTTGTTCCTAGCAAGTTTAAAGACGTACCCAATGTTGACTTGCAAAAAGCAGGCTTGGGTAATCAGACGTTTGGTGAATTTGTAAACATCATTAACGATCAGGCTTCAGATAGTGCTGGCTGGATGGTTAATACCGCAGAGCGAATGAGGAAAGGCGCTGACTTTTTGATGAGGAAGTCAGGCTTTGCTGCGTTTGACCAGATTGGCAAAAAAGGGGTTATGCGCGGTGTATTGAAAAGCGCAGCGGATGATGCTGAAGCTGGCAAACTCGCAGATAACTGGAGTTTTTATTTTAATGAAGCCGAGCTAGATATCATTCAAAGCCAGTTAAAACGACATGGCACTGATTGGCGCAAGTACACAGGAAAAGGCAAGGAGCTAGTTGAAGAGCTAATGTTTGCTGGTCTTGGTCAACAGCAGTTAATTAGTGCGGCAGGCAGGCCATCAGCATGGGCGCGACACCCTAACCTTCGTCCATTGTGGGCGCTGCGAGGTTTTGTTGTTAAACAGCAAGCCCTGGCATTGCGTGAGGTGGTTGGAAACTTAAAGGCTGGCAGACCAGATAAAGCTGCTGAGTTTCTTGGTCGATATGCAGCGTATGGCGCGGGTGGATATGCCGTAATTAATGAGGGCCGTCAGTTTATCTTTGGTGATGGTGAGGTATCAGCTAGTGGATTAGCCCGAGGTTATGGTGATGCATGGGCTTCATTGTTAACTGCTAATACATTGGGATTGAACGACTACCAGTTTGGAAAGATTAAAGAAAATGGTCTTCTTCTTACCGCTGCTCAAGGGTTAGCCCCAATTGGATTAACGCGACCTTTTGACATTGCCGGCACTACTATTGGGGTTGTTGATCGGGAGTACCCTGTTGCTCGACTAGCTCAAGAGCTTCCTATATTCCGTGATGTAGCGCGTGTTACTAGGAATGTTGGTGAGCTTACAGGGCAAGAAGAACTGCAGGATATTGGCGGGATGTTAACCCAAAAACGGTTACCACAAGATTAATTCCAACTAACAATCTCGTAGTTTGGGTCGGCTTCTGCCTTCCTAAACTCTGCCCTGTAATGATCGCTAATTTCTTTACGCAGTATCTTGTTAGTCTTTAGCAGCGCATTAGCTTTTTCTCTAAGAATGTCCATGTGGCCTTCGCCATAGAGCTTTGTCAGCCAATCAGTAAATGCTACAGGGTTGGATGTAAACCACTGGTGATGATATCTGCACAGGGTAACGGCGTTGTCCATGCTCCAGCGCACAGACTTGCGAGCGCGTCCATAGATGTGAGCGCAGTCTGTTCCTTCGTTAAAACAATACTGGCAGCGGTGTTGATCTCTATGCCTGACACACTTGCTAAACCAGTTGTCACACGCTTCTCTTTTGATAGCCATTACATTTGTTCCTTTAGTGACTGAGGAAATGGGATGTAAACCCCACGATGCTCTGCCAGCCATCGAACCAGTACTTCAGCGGACTCGCTTAGTTCGCGCACCGTCAGCTTGGCGGTAGAGTTTTTGTCATACATAGACTTGATGATAGGTTTGTACAGCACTTCTTTTACCAGTACATCTGTAAATGGAATCTCTAGGGTATCGCTGTAAGGATGTTTAATCCAATCTCCTGCATCATTTAGGGCATCAGCAATCTGACGAAACCACAGATGCATTGCGCCGTTCTGCCGTTCCGTTCTGTTTTCTTGCCTGATTGAGTAGGTTAGTACTGCTCCACTTTGAAATTGATCTTTGATAAAAGCGATAAAAAAGTCTGCTTTATCTTTGCTGTCTACTATCCAGCGATGTGACATATCACTCCTTTAATGCATATCGTATGTTGTTTTTGTAACTTCGATTTCAGTTACCAGACTAGCTAGCCAAAGGTCGTAGAAGTCTTCCAGCGCCATGTCTATGGTTAAGCCATCTGGAAAGGTGTCGGTGTATACGTCCGTTTGCTTTGGATTCTGGGTGTTAGTTATTGCCCCACCAATAGTTGAGGTTAATAGCACTGCATTTCCAACTGGCAGCTTAACGCCCATCAAAGGAATCATGCTCTAGGCCTCACCGTGACTCTACCAATCTCGCCATCTGTTTTGTCGTAGGTGATTACTTTAGCACCCCTTCGGGAAACCCAGCCACCCCTGGCGGCATAAGCGTCACGACCACTAAGCGTGGGGTGCATTTCGGCAATAGCGCCACCGTCCTCTATCAGACGTTCGTGGTGGTAATGACCCGTATGGATATAGGTATAGCTTGCTTTGCCCCACATTTCTCTAAAGCGCGGCTCACTGGCAAACAGTTTATGCAGCTGAGCGAGCTTGACTTTGTGACCGTGGTGGAAGGCCAGCATTGTTTCGCCGTGTAGATAGGCGTAGTACGGGAACTCGTTGTCAATAACCGTCAGTCTTTTTTCGTCAGCAAACAGCTGCTTGATGTGCTTTCGCAGCCATATACTGCCCGAGATATCGTGGTTGCCTTCGGCAGATACCACCACCACCTCGTTAAATCTTTTGAGCATCATCTTTACAGCTTCAGCCATGACAGACATAGACAGCTCAACCAGCTTTCCATATCGGGTGTCAGCATCCAGTATGTGTCCTGACTGCGGAGTTACGCTAAGGATTCCATCCCAGTGCAGGAAGTCACCCAGCTGGCAGAGGAATCCTGTCCCAGCTTTTGGTGCGGTGCTAATCATGTCGTTGATAGAATTGAGGAACACATCCCTGGCTAACTTGACGTTCCAATCGTCGCCTGTCTCAGCTTCGTATGCATACATTCCCAAGTGGAAATCAGTGATGGTTAGCAGGGAAAGCAGGTTATCGTCGTAGGTTTTGGGTGCGGCGGTAGGCTTGAACTTGGGTAGATTTTCTACCGCAGATTCCATTCGCTCAATGAGAATTTCAAACTGGCGCTGTTCATCTGTCTGAGACTTTACCCACTGGCGTACTGGCAAACCAGCTTCGTCATAAAAAGTTGATACGCCTTTGATCTTATGCCCGTCAGGTACTGGGTTTTTCCAATCGTGATCTGGGCTATAGCCCCGCCGCGCAGCCTTGTTTCTCACGGCTTCTAAATGGTGCTTTACCGCGTTACGGGTAATCCCTAGCTTTTCTGCCGCTTGATATTGCGAAAGCCCTTTAACAGCGCACAACGTAATGACTTCTAATTGCTTTTCTGTATCGCAAAACTGCAATAATGGATGCTGCATAACAATCCCCCAAGTGTTAAGCGCCTGATTTTATTTGTGTTTTTCTATGGCGTCTAGTAATAGTTGTCGATACTTCGGCACTGCGTCTTCCCTTTCTACCATCGACTCAATGAATTGATACAGCTGTTTTTCTATGCACCTGTGGCGTAACAACTCTACTGCAATAGCGCGTTGTTGACTCGGGATAAGAGACTTCCAGTGGTACTTTTGGTTCACAAACATTTCTAATGCGCGATCATCTACCTGTTCAACTGTCATTTAGCGACTCCTTTTTAGTTTGCCCAGCTTGCCCAGTTTGCCCAGTTTGCCCAGAAAGTCCAGCCAGCCCATGTTTTACGGGGCTAGTTACCCCTTACCCGCCCCCTAAACTATGGGCATTAGGGGCATTGTGGGCATTCTGGGCATTCTGGGCATTAGATTTCAGAGTTCCAAGAGTAAAACTTTTTGCCATGTTCGCCACGGCGCTCCAGCTTTAAGTGGTTTCCCTTTAAAAGATCAATACAATTTCGTAATGTTTTGCGTGAACAGGCGTTAGGATTTATCTCATCATCATTTAACATTGAGAACAAATCGCTTTGCGAATATGTCTTTCTGTTTTTCATTACGCTACTAAGGAATACAAACTCGTCTTCATATCTGGCTAAGGCTTTGCCGATATTGATTTGCGCTCGTTGTCTTGACTTTAGATCAGCAATGTCATCGGCGCTCATAAACTGTACAGAATCTACGGACTCCTCGTAGTCAATTAAACCTGACGTCTGCTTGTACTTGAATCCTCCCTCAAAGCTGACCTGACTGCGATCCTTCTCATTAATTACTAAAAGCTCTTGATATGCAGCGAACTTGTCGTTCAATGGGTCGAGGCCAAACATATTGTCTACGTCTGCCTTAAGATCCCCAACGCCTTCGTAGACCAGCCTGCCGTCCATAGTCCGGTGCTTGTTGCAGTGACCGAGCAAGATGACAGTGCCACCAGCCGCAGCGAACTCACGGAAAACGTGCAGTACTTCGCGCATATCAGCCTTGTTCAGCACTGGGGCAAACTTCTTGAGGGTGTCACAGATAACGATCTTGCCGTCAGCTTCGCCTTCCAGCCGAATAGCATTGAGCAAACGGAGCGCGTCACCAGTGTTACGGAGGTATGGGTCAGGCGAATTTGCCAACGTCACCATCGTCATGCCGTGTTTGTTACCCAGCTTTGCCTTCTGAAGCACGCCTTTAGCGCCGTCATCTTCGTTGAAATAGATAACATCAGAGCCGCGTATCAGGTTGTTGCGTATGGATTGAAAGAGGTTGCCAAGTATCCAGACCGTCTTGCCTGCCCCGCTTGGCGCGTAGACCAGTGTGACTGTGCCTGTGGTTATCATGCCAGGAATCACATCCCGCTCTTTTGCCAGCCGACTTTCTAGCTCTTTGATCCTGCTGTTGATAGCGGCCTGTCTGAGCCTTGTGAGCGACGATACAGGTTCGGTAGGGGTAGCCCCATTAATTTTGTTTTCGTTCGTTACAGGGCCATTGAGAGGCTGTGAGGGGGTAGTGGATGATTGATTTTCTTGAAGACAGTAAGACGCCCAGTCGTCCGACATAGAACACTCCTTTTTTGGGGGGAGAAAC
>Ga0255781_10004444_pt1 | contig 10590 bp, 11 predicted proteins | sample 101ome_21_FD_179979 | JGI IMG/M metagenome (GOLD analysis project Ga0255781, IMG submission 179979) | Coastal salt marsh microbial communities from the Groves Creek Marsh, Skidaway Island, Georgia - 101413BT metaG (version 2) | ecosystem: Environmental > Aquatic > Marine > Intertidal zone >...
TCGGGAGCAAAGTCCCCGAGACGACTTGTTTTCTTTGTTGTATATTTTAGTCGAGTTGTATTGCGGGTCGTTACCGTGGAAGAGAACCGTGGCGGTAGGGGTGGACGAGAGCGAAGATGCAAACTATAAAGTCATGGCGAGGGAGAAAAAGTTGAGCTGTAAGGAAGTGCCGAACTTTTTGTGCGAATTGGCCGTTCGCGAAGATAGGAAACAATTGCCGAAAGCGTTGGCGGAATTTTCCAAGACGATTTCGCAGTTGAAGTACGGCGAGGTGCCGGATTACGACCAGTTGAAAGGTTTATTCAGCGAGTGGGAGGAGAAGTTGTTGAACGGGAGGAAAAGCGGGGAAGTGAGAATGGATTGGGACCGAGAAGTGGCGGTGAAGCAACCCTCCTCCTCGGTGGTTGCGCCATCGATGACGACGGATTACAACAACGACAACAACGAAAGAAAACGCGAGCGATCTCCGGACTATAACTTGAACACCGGAGCGGAACCTTACCATCCGCAACAATTCAAACGACCGAACATCACCAATTCACCGACGCCGCGAACAACATCAACGCCAACACCACAAAACCAACAGACGTACGATATCCAGCCTTCCCGCCGCGCCGCTTCGCTCGTGCGAGCGTTGCTCGACAACCCTCCGCTGCCTCCGAACCTCAATCACGTCATCGAAACCTTCCGGAACATGTCCGCCGAAGACGTCATCGCTGGCATAGCTGCCACGTGTATCATCATAGCCGAAACCGCGGAAACCTCTCGAAACGTGGACGCTATCGACGCGTTTCTGCGAGACGCGAGGGACTGCATCGAGCTCGTTCGGACGAAGATGACGGCGGTGACGACGACGACGGCTTCGGCGGCGGGCGGAGCGGCGATGTACAACAACGCTAACAATAACAACACTAACAACAACAACAACAACAACGTAGCGCCGCTACCGCAGCAAAGTTATCAGCAGCACCGGCAACACTCGCAACACCACCACCAACCACATCATCACCATCAACAACAACAGCAGCAGCAGCAGCAGTGGAGTTACAACGACCGGAGAGCCAAGCGGTAACTGTAATAAAATTTTTGTAAAACACAATACGTATAATGAAAAAGCGCCACCAAATGCACAAATAGAAAAAATATCAAATTGGAAAAGTTTTTAACAAAACGCGCCAAAAGAACGACGATGATGACAACTCTAACGACGACGACGACGGCCACGACGCATCGCTGTACCTTCCAACCGTCGCGAAAGAGCGGCGTCGTTCGCCGTAATCGTTGTCGTCGAGTTTTTGCCGCCACGTTAGACGACGACGAGGCGAAAGTTGTCGCTGAGATTGAAAACGCGCAAAGAGAAAAAGAAGAAGAAGAAGACGAAGAAGAAGAGATGTTGTTATTAAACGCGAGGAATCAAACGTTCGAAGATGCGGTGGTGATGTTGCGCGGTGGTGGCAAAGGAGGAAAAGAAGATTGGGAAGAGATGGAAGAAAGAAACGTATGGAAAACGAAGCCGGTGTGGTGTCAGCCGTGGACGATAGTGCTAACCGGGTTGACAATCATAATTTTGCCAACCTTCCTTTTTGATTGGAAATACGTGTCCGCCGCGTTTGCGTTTCCGATCGGGGCGTGGTGGTATATCTTCTTGTACGCGTATCCGAAGAGTTTCAGGGAAGGCGGGATGTAACATAGAAGCGAATTAGCAAAAAAGTAGTTGGGTCCCTTTTTCGGACTCTGTATTAATAATAATAATCTAGTAGTTTTACAGTACAAATTCATATCCAACAACGACGGTTTCAACTTAAAACGACGTTCTCTTCGTCCGAGAGCACCGCATTCTCTGTCTCCTCGTCTGAATCTCCGCCTCGTCTACCCCTCTCTCCGCTAGCGTCGGCTTGCGTTCCCGTCTGCCCCGATCTAAAAAAACTCCCCAAACGCGTTGTGAGCGACATCGGCGCGAAGTATTCCACGCCCGCGCTCTCTTTATTCGCATCGCCCGCTTCTTCTTCCGCGCCAGACGAGTGCACGTATTCATTCCCTAGCACGAAATCTACAAACTCGTCGTAACACAACTCCTTGTCGCCTTCTCGATCGGCCATTTCAATCACAAATTTTGCCTCGCGCAGAGATAATGGAATTCCAACCGTCTCCATTGTCCTCTTCAACTCCGCCGCGGTAATTTTCCCATCTCCGTCCTCGTCGAACGTTAAAAACACGTTTCTCAGCGTCTCCTGCGGGTTACTCAGATTCAAATCGTGCAACATCAGCGTCAAAAACTCGCAGAAATCCAGCGCGCCGCTTCCGTCCGTATCGTATCGCTTCAGATTTTTCTTGATTTGTTTTATCGTTTTGAAAGAGCCAACCTGTCGCAATCGCTCCTGAATGTCCTCCGCGGTTATTTTCCCGTCCGCTTCGATGTCTAAATCGTCGAACATGGTTTTATATTCCTCGACTTGCTTCCTGGTGAGGTACGGCCTGTTAAGAGAATTTAGAGGGTAACACAATCGGCGAGAAAAGAAAAAATAGAGCACGTACCAATCTCGAACCAACTCTTCGTCGGTCAAGTGCGCTCGGCTCGGAGGTTTGTCGCGCCGCCTATCGTCGTCGTCGTCCTCCTCTGCGGGAGGTCTTCTCGGCTTGGAGGTTTTCTTCTTCTTTTCTTTGGAAGCGACGGTCTTCGAGTCTTTCTTCGACGAATATCTGCTAAACAAATTACTTATCATTTTGTGTTTCTTTTCCAATTTGGATGTGGATCCTCCCTTCACGCAGCGCGGGCTCTCTTTTAACTCTTAGTATCGCTGCTATTAAACGAGCTCTTGAGATAGTGCTGCCTCAAAACGTGGACGGCACCGATCCAGAGCGCGGCGTAAACGAGTAATTCCGGAATGTTTTCTTCTTTTTGTGCGCGCGCGCGTGTTCTCGTGTTCTCTTTCTTCTTATTTTTGTCGTGAGGGGCGCAAAACTTGATTTTTTTTTTTCGAATTCAACATATTTTTCTCTCTCTCACTCTCTCTACGTGCGTTGGAACATCACGACACTTTATTCGCTCATCTCGTCGTCCGCGTACTCGGCTTTACCGACGACCATACCGTTTCGAACTCGCTCTTCGTGTTTTTCAATCTCTCTTCTCTTGCGTTCTTCTTGCTTTTCGATTTCGAGTTTGCGTTTTCGGGCGACGCGTTCGGCGGCGGTTTTCGCCGCGACGAGGAGTAAAGCTTCTTGGTCGTCGTCGTCTGCGTTCGGTTTTGGTCCCGGTGGCGCCGAGTGTTTCGTCGTCTCGGTGGTTGTAGTGTTGTTGTTGTTGTCTTCGCTGTCGTCTTTTTTCACTTTTTCATCTTCGTCTCCTTCGGAAGAAGGTTTCGGAGGCGCTTTCGAACCTTGTTGATTTTGACTGCTATTCGCGCGTTGCTTCTGAGAATTCTTTGCGCTCAAAGGCGCCAGCTTTTCCTCCTTCAACAGCGCTCGGTGCATGGCTACGTCGTAGTGCTCTCGAAACCCGTGTTTGTCGCTGATAAATTTACGAATCCACTCGCCCATGTTGTCTTTTATCACGTATTCGCGGTCGTATATGTGCTTATACACCGTTTCGTGTTTGAACGCCTCGACTTTGTCTCGCCAATTTTCCAAGCGCAACGGTTCGCGTTCGGCAGAGAAGCGTTTGTTGTACGCGTCGTATTGACACTCGCAGAGAAATAATCCGAGCTCAGGCGCCATGGGCGTGTTTACTCTTTGTTTCGTTCTCAGTGCGAATAACAAATCGCTCACGTCGCAGAAATCTCGCGCGACTGCGATGGTCATGCCGACTAACTTTCGAATCATGTTGAATAGAAACGATTGACCGAGAATCTCAAACTTCACGAAATCTTCGCCTTCAATTTTGAACGGCATCGAACACGAGAACGAAATGACAAACCGCTTAGCTTGCGGCGTGTCGCAATCGACTTTAGTCGAGTAGTTGTGAAAATTGTGCGTGCCGACGAAATGTTTCAAAATTTCATTCACTTTTGTCCGTTCCGCTTCGGTGAAGACGTACGGCTCTCCCTGTTGGTCGTCATCGTTCGCATTTTCTTCCTCTCTTTCTGCTCTTTTTCCATCTTTTCCTTCTTCTACGTCGTCTATCTTTTCTTCCGCGTCGTTTTCATCGTCGTTATTCATCCTAGTAGTGTTGTTATTATTATTATCGCCGCCGTCTCCGACAAAGTTCCGAGGCTTCCTCTTCTTTGGAAACCTCGCATCAAACGCTCTCACCGGCACCACGTACTCGTACTTTCTCCTATCGCACTGGTTCTTCGCGCTAAACCCTCCGGTCACCCTCGTCGCTCCAAACGCCACGATATTCTTCGGCAAATGTTCGTTGATCAAATCCACAATCTTCTCCGTGTTCCCGTCGTCCGCGTTCATGCACTTGAAACTCACCACCTGACCAACCGCGCTGACGCCTTTATCCGTCCTCGCCGCTCGATTCCAGTGCACTTTATTAAAATCTCCGGCGTTAGATTCCGCTATTCCTCCCGCTTTGACGATTGCGGTTTCTAAATCGTCCTCGATCGTCTTCGCGCCCGGGTTTCGCTGCATGCCTTGATACCCGTCCCCGTTGTACCCAAAGAAGAGGGCGATTTTGCGCTTCTTTTTAGCGCTGTTATCGCCCGTAAACGCGTCGATCGGACACTTCGAAACGTCGTCGTCGTTGGTGTTGTTCTTGCCGTCGTTCTTTTCTTTCGTCTCTTCATCGCTCTGTTTCTTGTTCTTATTCTCCTCCTCCTCCTCGCCGTCGATTCTGTTACCGCCGACGGCTGCCGCTTTCGCTTCGTCTCCTCCTTCTCCCGCTGCTTTTTCTTTATCCTCTTCCTTCGCCATGGTGTGCGCTGTTTTTCTCTTCGATGCACGCGTAGTGCGTGTGTGTGTGTGTGCAATCGCTTCTTCTTTTGTCTTTGTGTGCGATCGTTAAAGCGCGGCGAGGCGAGAGCGCGCTTTTCTTGTCTCGACTTCTCTTTTTTTCCCGAAGAGAAGAGTTTGAGAGCAAAAATAAACGCACAAAAAGCAATCAGTCAAAAAGAAAAACACAAATCACATGCGAGAGAAAAATAAATATCACGCGCGCGAGAGAAAGAGAAGAGCAGCAGAATGTCTGGAGTGACGACGAGAGCGCAGAAGCGAAGAATGGGTCAGAGAGATTTGTGGGACGTGATTGTGAATAACGACGATGTTTGTTTCGAGCACATTTTACCGAAGTTGAATCAAACTGACGTGAAGTTTTTGTTTGAAGTGAATGCGGAGACGAGAGCTTTGATTAAGAGATCTTCTCGGAAAGATGATTTGAGAAGACGCTTTAAAGTTTCAGAGATGTCGTCGATATCTACGTTGGAAATCGCGTGGGAGAATCGATCGTTGTGGGTTGGGGGGTTGTATCATTACAAAACAGTCTTTTGCCATAGAGTTGCTTTAACGAATAAACTCGAATTGCTCAAGTGGATACGAGAAGAGAAAAAGTGTAAGTGGGATGAAGGGACGATTAATGCGGCAGCAAAAAATTGTAATCTGGAAATGGTAAAGTATTGCGGTGCGAATGGGTGTCCTGTCGATGAGTGGGTGTGTAAATTCGCTGCCGAAAAAGGTGATCTCGAAATGCTCAAGTACTTACACGAAGAAGTCAAAGCGCCATGGGATTGGCGAACTGCCGCATGGGCAGCTGGAAATGGTCATCTCCATATACTCGAATACCTTGTTGAGCGTAAATATGATATTTTCTGTGCAGATGCGTGTGCGGATGCGGCCTGGAGTGGTCACTTGGACTGTTTGAAGTACTTGCACGAAACTGCCAAAGCGCCGTGGAATAGTCATGCCGTACAATGGGCGCACAAGCGCAACCACCCCGAATGTTTACAATACCTCCTCGACAACGACTGCCCGTTACCAGACGGTTGGCGATACGAAGGTGGAATGTTATACGCGCAGTAGATTCATCATCATCATTGATTCAGGCTCAGCACACCGCGCGCCAACTTCTCGCGCACGTGAAAAATAGAACAATAGAAGAAATTTTAAAGAAAAACACAAAACTTCAGAGAGATATACACACGTATCCCACAACACACGCATCACGACGATGATGTCGCTAACGACGACGACGACGACGACGATAACGAGCTGTCAAAAAAGAGTCAATCCATCTTCCAAGCAGCAACAACCACCGTCACAAAAATCGCTAAAAAACGCGCTGGCGTCGACCGCTTTAGCCGCGACGTTCGCCTTCTCTTCCCCAATCCTCATCGCCTCTCCTCCCCCGGCGTTCGCCATCCCGCAAACGTCCGAGTGCGCGACGAACGCGTGCGACGATTTCGACTACCACGACCAAGATTTGACGCAGACGTACTTCACGAAAGGGTCGTTGAAACGCGCCAACTTTCGCGGCGCGAACTTGTCCGGCATCTCGCTGTTCGGGGCAAACTTGGAAGACGCGGATTTCACGGGAGCCAACTTAGAAAATGCAAACTTAGGACAGTGCAACTTGTTGCACACGAACTTTACCGGGGCGAATTTGACAAACGCGATCGTCTCGGGCGCGAGTAACTTGGAGACGGTAAAGGCGAACGATTCAGACTGGTCGCAAGTGATCATAAGAAAGGACGTGTTGATGGGGATTTGCGCGAACGTGGATGGAGTTTCGCCGGTGACGGGAGATCCGACGGCGATGACTTTGGAGTGTCCGTAACGTAAAAGTACATTTAAACGCAGTATTGATTTTGGATTGTAATAACAACACACACACGCAAAATATATATTCTAATAACTTTCATAAAAAAAAAGCTTGAGCACTCAGAGTACTAGCACATCATTCAGCATGAGGATGAATCCTCGATAGGAAGACCGTCGTGAAAACAATGTATGATTATCGTCATCGCGCGCAAAATCACTTTTTTTTTCTTTCACGCCGCCGCGCGCGCAGAGGAGCAGCAGCAGCAGCAGCAGGACGTACGTACTTTAAATGACGCGAGCGTGTTTTTCAACCCGCTTCGAGCGTTCCTCACTTTCTATGTATATCCATCTTTTTTATCTAGAAACCCGCCTGTGTAAAAGAATAAAAGAAGAAGAAGGAGTTTCGCCGTCAGTCGTTGAAAAATAACGCGTGGAGAGAAAATTAAACGAGGAGCACCATCGACGAGCGAGAAAAGTAAGATCTCAGACTGCGGCCGAACCGCGAACTTAGCGCCACGCCGACGACGAATCGTCACGGGGGCTGACCAAGGAAGGTTCGCCCGACGCAAAGCGCCGGATTCCCTGACCCCCGCTCGCAGTGCGCATAGGATTGTATTCCATCATCGACCTTTCTCGTCTCACGCGTACAACGTCGCAAACATAAATCATCCCTTCTCTAAATTAATTGAAGAAGAATCCATTGCTCGGCGGAAGGAGAAGTCGTATATTTCTTGGGTTTATTCATTGCATTCGGCTTTGATGAACCGCTAAAAGAAACCTCTTTTCTTTCGTCATCGCAAAGTAACTCCACGACATATACTCACACGGAGAGGGAGAGACAGAGAGAGAGAGAGAGAGCAAGCGTTGCACGAGAGAAGAAAAAAGAAGAGAGTGTACGTCCGGTTTCCAGAGTCAAACGCATAGGCACCAAGTTAGTAAGAAATGTCGCCGCGAGAACTCAGAATACGAACGAATCGCTCTACGGGGGTTCGAACGCCGAACTACGCATTAAAGAGCGTGAACAGCTGCCTGATGTGATCCCCCCGAGAAAAGATATGCGCGAGCGCAGACATCTCTTCGTTTCTCCCTTCTCTTTCTCTCCCGCTCTCTCTCTTTGCACTGTTCGCGTGCGAAACAAAATCGAACGAAAAGAGTTTGTTAAAAATTTCTGAAATCTGAGTCCGCAACGACGTCGTGTAGTTTAGTCGAGCGGATAGCGAGAACTTCAGGACCTGCAATCAGTCGGGCTTCGAACTCCAACGATCACATTCGCTCTCGCTTCAAGGGAACGGGGCTAACACACATAGAATTTGAACGCCGCCCAACTAAAAGAAGCATACGACGACGAGACTATTTCCTTCTCTCTAGAGTTTTCGTACCTTTGTTTCATCGCGTTGTCGCTGATGTCATTGTTGACTCACGTTCGTCTTCCTGTGGAAATAGAAAGCGTCATGAACATGCAAAAGACATACAAAAGTAAAATCAATAATAAATCGAGCGCGAAAGAGAAAAAACGTGTGCGTGTGTTTGTGCGTGCAAAAATTGAAGCATCTCTCTTCAATTCGTTCGATGCGAGCGAGCTCAATCATCGTTTGTCTTTTACAGACAACAACTAACGGTATCCCTCGCGCAAGAGGAATACGACGCAAGTAACGTCAAGGATCAGTTAATTCTGGCAAGAATTGCTAGGTGGCGACCTAGCGCTCCGTTTTCTTTTCAGCGTCGATCAATTGGGGAAAGAGAATTCCTCATTTCCTTGATGTCTTTTTTGCGATTTCGATGAGTTGTTGTAGTAAAAGAGTCTGATGCTGTCGCGACGCGCACATCGAGACACGCATAAACACAAACACACACGCAAAAGAGAGCATATAAACGCGGCATTTTTCACCGCGGACGCGTAAAATTGTACATTTTAAATGTGAACCTTTTTTTTCAACGATCTGTCGTCGATTATTACGATAGAAGATGAACACGGGTGAGTAAAAAGTCTGCAAAGGAACAACGCTTTCGCGAGAACGCGCGCGCGAAAGAGAGAGAGAATGAGAGAGAGTGAGAACAACGCGCGAGCGGCATCGCGTAAATATTGCTCAGTCAAAAAAGTCGTGTGAGTTTGGAACAAGTCTTCTTCAAAGCCGAGGCTCAAAGCGAGCTGGGTTAACCGATTTGTCATCACGGCAATAATCATCAAAACTCTCTCTCGTAATCTCTCTCTCTCTTTCTTTCGTTGCAGTCAGCCATTTGTAAATATAATAAAACCAATCGTCACGACAACATTGATGTCTCTCCGACTGGGGCGGCAGTAAGTAATCGATCATTCCGCACGTTCAAAAGAAAGAGAGAGAGTGAAGAGAGAGAGAGAGAAAGACGCGGACGCGCGAGCGCGCAAAAACAGAGAGAGAGAGAGAAAACACAAATCTACCCCGCCTTCCCTTCACGCGCGCGTCTCTCTCTCTCTACAAAAAAAGAGCGCGAGAAAGAAAGGAAGAGTGAAAATTTGGCGGCTTCAACTGTATGTGTACCTTCTTTTTTTTTTCCGAAATGTTCGCGCTCAAAAAACGCGCGCGCGGTGGAAAGACTCGCGCGAACGCGAAATCGCTCCGAACGTCGCGAAATCGCGTTCGGGAATTCTTACCTCGCGCGAATCAATCGCGTTTTTTCTTGTTGTTCGCGCGCCGCGGTAAAAGCAGAAGAGAGCGGCTTTTAAATTACGCGCGCAGCAACTTTTTTTTTCTGAAGAGAAAAGACGAAAATTTCTCTCAAAAAAACGTCATCGTCACTTTTTTTTTCCCGAAAGAGCACATTAGCCTTTCGCAAAGAGAGAGAAGAGCGTGATTTAGAAAAAAATGACGTTCGACCCGCGCACGAGACGAACGGGCAACGTCGCCATCGCGTCCTCTTTGCTCTGTTTCAGCGGATTCGTGTATTACTACGCGGTGACGCAAGGGAGGAAGAAATTAGATTTGGACGTTTTGGAAGCCGTGGAGAGGAGGAAAAAAGAACTGGAGATGATTAACGAGAAGAAGAAGAAGACGAAGAGGAGGAATTTGTGGCGGGGCAGAGATACTAGCGATGCGGGTGGTAGTGGTGGTGGTAGTGTTAGTGGCGATGGCGGTGGGAAGAGCCGGTGGTTTTGGCGGTCGTCGTGATGTGAAGACGCGCGTGTAGATGTATAAATATAGATTTTTGTAGCAGCAAACAAAGTTGAGCGTTTTATTAGAGGCCTGCGCGTATATATATTAAAGCGTGGAATGTTTTTACAAAGAGTAGTACTCGTCGTCGTCGTCGTTTCGCGAGGGGTTTTTTACCTACCGTTTCACCCGTTTCTTCTCATCGTCGTTCTCTTTGTTTTCTTCTCCTTCTTCTTCTTCTTCCTGGTGGTGGTGGTGTTCTCTTTTTTTTCTCGTTCCCGTCGTCGTATTTTTGAGCTACGCGGTGTTGGTTTTTTTCTTCTTCTTCTTCTCTCGCTTCCATCGGATCGGCATGCACTTGTACTTCAAACAACGAAGCGCGCGAGTTTCTTCGTCTTCGCGTTCGTACGGGTTGCGAATGTTTGGTTTTGTCGGCGTGAGCTTGGCGCGTTTTTTCGTTCGCGCCATACTACTATCTGTTCTTAAAAGTTGTGAAGAGGAAAAAGGAGAAACGTTTTCGTTCGCGAGCGCACGAGCGGGCGTTTGATTATTCGATTAATAATATATGTGTTTGATTCATATAGTATATAACACGTGTGGTAAGCTAACTAAGTACAATTCAATAGTTTATATTCTATCATCTCTCTCTCTCTCTCTCTCTCCCTCTCTCTCACTCTTTCTCTCTCCATGGAGAGCGCAATCTCCTCTCGACGACGCTCTCTCTCGCGCGCGCGAGCACAACATTTTTTGATTCCTTCGCTTTCGT
>Ga0255781_10004449_pt1 | contig 10583 bp, 15 predicted proteins | sample 101ome_21_FD_179979 | JGI IMG/M metagenome (GOLD analysis project Ga0255781, IMG submission 179979) | Coastal salt marsh microbial communities from the Groves Creek Marsh, Skidaway Island, Georgia - 101413BT metaG (version 2) | ecosystem: Environmental > Aquatic > Marine > Intertidal zone >...
TCGTACAAGATCCATCTGCTCCACAAGCTTTTGTTAATGGAATTATGGAAGGTGTAGAGTGGGTCTGGAATAATGGCATCATTGAAGCTCAAGAAATTGAAAAAATAGAGACTGAAATTAAACGTGCTCCGCGTGCGGATCTATATGAAACGCAGGTTCGTGAGTTTAAAAATTTCCTCTCGTTACTGAAATCTAATTAATTAGGAGTATCAAACATGACTGATCAAGTAGAAGATCTGGATGTAGAGCTCGACGAGGAAATCGAAGAAGCTCATGATCCAAAAAATGCTGAAGCTCAATCAGTAGCATCTGTAGATGCAGCTGAAGATAAAGGCCCTAAAGCGAAAGCTCGTAAAGGCGATAAGAGTAACAGCGAACCAATGCAAAAAGCACCTGCTGCTCCAGCAGCGATGAAGGCAGAAAACGTTGAATTTGATGGGGACTTTAGTGAGGACCTTAACGCTCTGGTGGAATCTGAGGCAACACTCTCTGATGAGTTTAAAGCCAAAACAGCAGTAATCTTTGAAGCAGCGGTAAAGTCTAAACTTGCCGAAGAGATCAATCGTCTTGAAACTGAGTACCAAACACAATTGGACGAAGAAATTCAAGCGACTAAAGAAGATCTAGTCGAAAAAGTAGACAGCTACCTCAACTATGTGGTTGAGAATTGGATGAAGGAAAATGAACTAGCGATTCAATCTGGACTACGTGCAGAAATCGCAGAAGGATTCATGGAGAAGTTGAAAGACGTATTCACTGAATCTTATGTTGAAGTTCCTGAGTCTAAAATCGACCTAGTAGACGAACTTGCAGCAGCAAACGATGAACTTGAAGAACAAGTAAACGAAGCAACTGCAAAAGCTCTAGGACTTGCAGAAGAGCTAGAAGGATATAAGCGCGAGGCAATCATTCGTGAAGCTTCTCGTGATCTAGCAGACACTCAAGTTGAAAAGCTTACTAAACTCGCAGAGAGCATTGACTTTGAATCAGAAGAAGATTTTGCAGCAAAAGTTGCAACTTTAAAAGAATCTTATTTCAAAGCAACACCTGCAGCTTCACCAATTTCAGAAGATTCTGAAGATGATGCAGCAGATGATGCAATTGAATTGACAGGTTCAATGGCTGATTATGTCAGTGCCCTTAGAAAAACAATTAAGTAATTAGGAGATCCTATAATGGAACAAACTTATGATCGTCTCGTAGAGAAATGGTCTCCAGTATTGAACGAAGAGTCAGCGGGTACAATTGCTGACGCACACAAGCGTTCTGTTACTGCAGCCGTTCTAGAGAATACAGAGAAAGCTTTGCATGAGCAAGGCCTAATGGAAACAGCAGCTAACGCAGCTGGTAACGGTGTATCTACAGTAGATGGTGGCACAGGTGCTGCATCTAACTGGAACCCAATTCTAATCTCACTAGTACGTCGTGCGATGCCAAACCTAATGGCGTACGATATTTGTGGTGTTCAGCCAATGTCAGGTCCAACAGGCTTGATTTTTGCAATGAAATCACGCTACAAAACAACAAAAGCTGGTGCAGTTGGTACAGGTTCAGGTACAGAAGCACTATTCAACGAAGCGCTAGTTAACTACTCAGGTGATTCTTCAACTACTTCAGGTGGTTCAGAAGGTCCATCTGGTCTAGCAGGTATCTCAGATACTGATGCAGACGCAACCATCGTTGATTCAGGTGCAGACTACGTTCCAGTAACTGGTGATGCATACACAACAGCAGAAGCTGAAGCACTAGGTAATACTGGTGAGGCATTTGCTGAAATGGGTTTCACCATTGAAAAAGCAACTGTGACAGCGAAGTCACGTGCGTTGAAAGCAGAATATACACTAGAGCTTGCACAAGACTTGAAAGCAATCCATGGTCTAGACGCAGAGACAGAATTGGCAAACATCTTGTCAACAGAAATCTTGGCTGAAATTAACCGTGAGGTTGTTCGCACAATTAACGCTCAAGCGAAAATTGGTGCACGTCAAGCTAACGTAACAACTAAAGGTATCTTTGACTTGTCATCTGATGCCGATGGTCGTTGGTCAGCTGAAAAATTCAAAGGTCTTGGCGTTCAACTAGATCGTGAAGCAAACACAATCGCAAAAGAAACACGTAGAGGAAAAGGTAACATGGTTATCTGTTCTTCAGACGTTGCTACAGCGCTTGCGGCTTCAGGTATGTTGGATTATGCTCCAGCGTTGTCAACAAACTTGAATGTTGATGACACAGGTAACACATTTGCGGGTGTTCTAAACGGCCGTATCCGTGTGTATATCGATCCATATGCAAACACAGATTACATCACTGTTGGTTATAAGGGCACAAACCCATATGACGCAGGTGTATTCTACTGCCCATACGTACCACTAACTATGGTACGTGCAGTTGGTGAGAACGACTTCCAGCCACGTATCGGGTTTAAAACTCGTTATGGCATGGCATCAAACCCATTCGTTGGTTCAGATGCTGCGGATGGTCTAGCGGCTAACCGTTCTAACCAGTACTACAGAATTTTCCGTGTTGACAACATCTTGACATAAGATTAAGAGTTACGGATAAAAACTTAGGGCCGCTTTCGCGGCCCTTTTTTTATTCTTCAGTTTCAGTTTCTTCAACTTCTTTCATAGCTTTTATATCTTTATTAAGAGATATAATTTCAGCTTCAAGTTGAGTAATTTTTTGTTTGAGAGTATTGTTTTGTACCCACATATTTTTATCGACATCCTGTAGTTCTTTAAACAAATAAAAAACTACAGCAGCTCCAAAAAATATTAAACATGCAATAACAATTTCCATTAACAATCTCCACTTGCATCCCAAACATATTTACTGTATTTATACTTAGGACCGAAAATTACAATATCTGAGTCACCTACTTCAGTAAAGACTCTTTCATCATAAACTTTATGGATATATGCTGGCCCTCTCCAGATACGATATGCCCGAACATATTCGTCTCCTCGAAAACCTACATAGTGAACAGTACGATTAGTGGTGCACATGCAATAACTCCTGTTAGTGTTAGTTGTATCCCACGCCATAATATAATTTGATTCATAATTAACTCCTTACCTCATACGCCCAAGCTAGTATCTCCAATCTCCCCGCACGGCCTTATTGACGTTGCCGCTCTAGTTTGATTGAAACTAACATCCCCTAAGAGATCATGCTTTCAGGTGGCCTGCCCTCCACACGGACGTATGAGGAAAAGAGTTATGCTACTAACTCTCGAATCATTTTATTTAACACTTTTAGTTGATCCTCTTCAGGATAACGCTTAAAGGTAGGATCAACGCGAACGCCGTTTTCACCTAAAAATTCGATTAATTCATTTATTTGTTTAGTCATATGAGACTCCTTATATTTAACTTATATTATCAGTATACACTATTTCTTTTCAAATGTACACCTTTTTGTTTCGTTTAAAATCAACAGCTTATAATTTTTTTACTGAGGATCTTCTACCCAATCCCAAAATGGTTCGATGACTTCCATTTCATCAAAACCTTCTTGTGTCCAACCACGAGCTTCAGCAAAAGCTTCAACAATATGGCTATAGTGCATGTTTCCCCAAACACCAGTAGCTTTTGCCCAGCGACCCATGTCTGATTTAACCTCAGCTTGCATATCACCTTCACATACATATGGATCGATCCGGCGACCCTCCTCTTCAATGAACAAGTTATCAATTGCGAATTTTTCGATATCTGAATAAGTCATTATGCTGCTCCTTTTAAAGCTTCTAGATTAGTAGTGCGGATCATACCCCACTTCCAAAGACCACGATCATCAACTTCATTATAAAGTTGTTTATGACGAATGTCTGCTTCTTTTGCTGACTCAAACAATTCGATTACAAAATCGCCTTTAGCGTTGTTTGCTTGTACTTGATATTTCATTATGCTACTCCTTCATAGTCGTCTGCAAGTATTTCCATGCATTCACCGATATACTCTGAGCTATAGATACCATTTAGATCCATATGCATATCAGCATCAACGAAGTTCCATTCAATAGAGCCATCAGCACGTACATTCTCATCGTTGGCCACAGCCGCGTTGAATGATTCGATTACGTCGTTCTTGATCATTGAGCCATTTGGTAGTAACATGTTGATCTCCTTTATTCACCTTATGTAACTAATATAACATATAAAAAACAGTTTGTACACCTTTTTGTTTGCAATGAAATCAATAACTTATAATTTTTCTTCTAAAAAGATTTTTATTTACATTTGACTCAAAATATTGTACAATACTACACATATAAATAGCATTAAAGAAATCAAGGATTTTACTATGCCAACCCTCAATCCAAATGTTACTGTAGAAGTAGACAATATATCTTCTGGCCTTAATGGTATTAGCTATCTACAGCCAACATCATTTAAATTGACAATTGATCGTAAGCATTATCCTAATTTGGAATTTTTTTGTCAAACGATTTTACATCCTTCTATGAGCATAAATCCTGTAGAAGTGCCTATCAAACGAGTTGGTTCTATTCCGTTTGCCGGGGATAAGTTAGTATTCGGTGAACTAACAGCTATTATTATTGTAGATGAAAATCTGAATGCTTATACAGAAATGTTTAACTGGATGGATCGTTTAGTTGACACAAATGAAACTCAACCATTAGGTAGAAGCACGACAGCTATGCCTACATATTCAGATATTAGTTTATCCATATTATCAAGCCATAATAATACAACTAGAATAATAAAATATATAGATTGTGTGCCAGTGAGTCTTGGTGATATGACTTTAGAATCTACTAGTGGTGATGTACAATATATTACATTTCCTGCAACCTTTAGATTTTCTACATTCCAACTTAGTTAAGTGACCGGAGTATATTATGACATTGGAACAAGTATTGGACGAGTGGTCCAAAGACTCTCACATTCCTTCTAACAATTTAGACGAGGCCTCACGTGAAACGCCTAAGCTTCACGCAAAGTATCTTAGTCTATTATCTAATGCCAAACTGCGCCTCAGAAAAGCAGAGATGGACCAGAAATCACTGTTAAAATTAAAGTGGCTGTATTACAATGGTAAAATGTCTAAAGAAGAAATTGAATCACAAGGTTGGGATTATGATCCATTTGATGGATTAAAGATCTTAAAAGGTGACATGGACTATTACTATGACTCTGATAAAGAGATCCAAGAGTCAGAACTGAAAATTCAGTACATTAAGACTCTTATAGATACTCTAAAGGAAATAGTTGATACGTTGAGATGGCGGCATCAAACAATTGGTAATATGATTAAGTGGAAGGTGTTTGAAGCCGGTGGCTGATATAATTTGTAGACTCAGAGACTATTCAATGTTAGAAGTAGACTTAGATGCTGGTTATGCAGCAGAACTAAGTGAGTACTTCTCGTTCTATGTGCCTGGTTATAAGTGGATGCCTGCATATAAGAATAAGGTATGGGATGGAAAGATTCGTTTATTTAATCGTATGAACGGAGAACTTCCTGCTGGTCTTTATGTCTATCTACTTAAGTTTGCTGCAGAACGTGGTTATACTGTAGATACTGAAGAAACAGATTACGGACTACCGATGCAGGCAGAACCTGTCAGAGAGTTTGATAAATTTTTAAAGGTATCTAACCTACCATTTCCACCACGGGATTATCAATACGATGCGGTGATTAAAGGACTGCAAAGATCCAGAGCAATACTCTTATCTCCTACTGGTTCTGGTAAATCATTCATCATCTACTTACTCATTAAATATTATATGTCAATGCTACAGGAAAAAGGTAAGATTCTTATTATCGTACCCACAACATCTCTTGTAGAACAAATGTATGCAGACTTTGAAGAGTACGGCATGTTAGTAGAAAACTCTTGTCACAAGATTTATTCTGGTAAAGATAAAGTTACAAAGAAGCGGGTCATTATTTCAACGTGGCAGAGCATTTATAAATATCCTAAGAAATGGTTTGAACAATTTGGTATGGTAATCGGTGACGAATGTCATGGATTTAAATCTAAGTCGTTGTCATCTATTATGAACAAAGCCACACAGGCTAAATACAGATTCGGTACAACTGGTACATTAGACGGAACTCAAACGCATAAACTAGTACTTGAGGGTTTATTTGGTCCAGTCTATAATGTCACAAAGACTAAGAATCTACAGGATGATGGTACACTCGCACCACTTGATATTAAAGTCTTACTTATGAACTATCCAGAATCAGTAAGACAGGACTTTGGAAAGAAAACATATGCAGAAGAAATTGACTTTATTGTTGGACATGAAGGTCGTAATCGGTTTATTCGTAATTTGGCTTTGGGCTCTGATGGCAATACTCTCGTCTTATTCCAGCGTGTGGATGCTCATGGCAAGCCACTCTTTGAACTGATAAGTAATAAAGCAGCTGAAGAAAGAAAGGTTTTTTACGTATCTGGCGAAACTGATACAGCTGATAGAGAAGCTATTCGTAAGATAGTAGAAAAACAAAAAGATGCAGTTATTGTTGCAAGTCTAGGTACTTTTTCTACTGGTATAAATATACGAAACTTGCATAATATTATCTTTGCTAGTCCGTCAAAGTCTCAGATTAAAGTTCTGCAATCAATTGGAAGAGGACTTAGACAATCAGACGATGGTAGAACAACTAAGCTATTTGATATTGCAGATGATCTGCATTGGAAACAACAGAAAAACTTTACACTTCTCCATTCTGCAGAGCGAGTAAAAATTTATGAAAAAGAACAGTTCAATTACAAAATAATAAAGGTAGACCTAGATGGGTGATATAAAACAATTTGTAATGTCAAATGGTGATGAAATAATCTGTGAAGTTGTTGAATGGAACACCAAAACTGACCCGAATATTGTGGTTCGTCGGGCTTATGTGGTCGATATATCTGATGATCCGATTAGAGCTGTAAGATATTTTGCTATTAAACCATGGATGATGTTTCAGTCAGCTGATGATATTTTTAATACCATTAATTCTATCCATATTATGTCAGCCGGTAACCCGCATCCAAATATGCTTAAACAATATGAAGATGCTATTAAAAAAACAGAAATGTCTGACGATGAGCTGGAAGAAAATTTAAAAGCTAGATTAGTAGAGCTTGGGATTGACATAAATACAGATAGTAATCACAATGACAACATTGTTCCATTTCAAAGATTTGATAAAGATAAACTACATTAATGGCATTTCTAGTGCATCCTTTACCTCCAATTTCTGTATACGTTCGGAAAGAATATCTTTACGATCTAGATCCAGCATACGAAGGTCAGTTCACACCTGGCATATGGATCAGTGTAAAGAGTGTAAAGTACAAAGCATTATATTTTGAAACCCTCTTAACTGACTATGGCGCGCTTTATGATAAGTTACCAATCTCTGCTTTTGTTTGGAAAACAGATCATGACGAATTACTTCCGCTTGATGTGCTTCAGCTTTGGGATTGTTTTGATTACGACATTACCGTTGTCCAAAAACCAATCTTGTCACGATGCGAATTTTTTGGTAAAGACAAACGCATGCACGCTGGTGAATACGAATTTACCATCGATAATTGTCATCGGGATACTTCCATCATTGACACCAACTTCTCAGAACACGACCCTGAGCACAAATCATTTAATGTTATTAGACTCGACAATGGTCAATTCGCTGCTCAGCCTAATAACCGGGTTCTCTTCCGAGATAGCTCCTTGACGCCAGATAAATTATTACGACCAGATTTTAAGGTTTGTACTCAAAACTATGCAGTTGAAACTGAACCTAAATGGTCAGTGGGCCATACTGATGAATGGCAGTATAAAACAAGAGATGAAGAATAGGGTATACTCTCTCCCCCTCAGCACCACTCTTTAATTATACACAGGTTTTTCGGAACTGTACACAATTATTTTAACATTTATAAAAATATTTTTTGTGTACAAACTTATCAATATAGTGTAGAATAATATCATACTTGAAGGAATTTATTATGAAACCACAGGACCGGCCGCATTACGTAAATAATGCAGATTTTTCTCAAGCAGTAGTACAATACGTAACAACTTTAAATGAAGCCCGAAATAACGGTGAACAACTTCCTATAGTGCCTGATTACATTGCAAGGTGTTTTCTTAAGATCGCTGAAGGATTATCTCATAAGTCTAATTTCATTCGATACACATATCGTGAGGAAATGGTTATGGATGCAGTTGAAAACTGTTTAAAGGCAATTGAGAATTACAATCTAGAGGCTGCCACCCGCACGGGCAAACCTAATGCTTTTGCATATTTTACACAGATTTCATGGTACGCATTTCTTCGCCGTATTGCAAAAGAGAAAAAACAGCAGGATGTGAAGATTAAATATATGACTCAATCTGGTGTAGAAGAATTCATTATTGAAAATGGTGATGCAACATCTGGTCAAGTGATGAATGCCTTTGTTAATCAGCTCAAGGATAGAATTGATAAAGTCCGTGAGAAAGATACAGAGTTTAAACACTTTGCTGAAAAAGAAAAAAAGAAAAAGAAGCTTTCTAAACGAACTATTCATGTTGATTCTGACCTTGGTGATTTTTTATGAAGATAGCGATACTCAATGATACACATGCTGGCATTAGGAATTCTTCTGACATTTTTATCGATAATGCAGAGAAATTTTATAGCGATATATTTTTTCCTTATTGTTTGGAACATAATATTCGCCATATCATTCACCTTGGCGATTACTATGATAACAGGAAATTTATCAATTTCCGTGCTCTTAGCCGCAACCGCCATTCGTTTCTTAAACCGCTAAGAGAAAATAAAATGACCATGGATATTATTCGTGGTAATCATGACACCTATTACAAAAATACAGGTGATCTAAACTCACTAAAAGAACTTCTTGGTCATTATATGAATGAAGTTAATATTATTCATGATCCTACTATTATGGAATATGGATCAATGAAAATTGGACTTGTGCCATGGATTGATAAAGATAATGAAGATCAATCTCTAGAGTTTCTTAAGAATGCCAAATGTGATTGGATCGGCGGGCACTTTGAAATAGCTGGTTATGAAATGTTTAAAGGACAGCGGGCACCTCATGGCTTAGATCGTAGTATTTTCAATCGATTTGAAAAAGTACTGTCAGGGCATTTTCATACAAAATCAGAGCAGGACAATATCACGTACCTTGGCTCGCAACTGGAGTTTTTCTGGAATGATGCTCACGATAAAAAATATTTTCACGTTCTTGATACTGAAACTAGAGAACTTACACCTGTTCGTAATACCCATACTCTTTTCCATCGTATCTATTATGATGATAGTAACACAGATTATGATGATTATGACTTAGAACAACTAGATGGGAAGTTTGTAAAAATAGTTGTAAAAAATAAAAATGACCTGTTTACATTTGATAGATTTGTTGATAGAATACAGAATAGAGCAATACATGAATTGAAAATTGCAGAGAACTTTAACGAGTTTCTTGGGGATAATGTGGAGGATGAGGGCGTGTCTGTTGAGGATACTACGGTATTACTAGACAGCTATGTTGATGCAGTTGATACTGAACTTGATAAAGATCGTATTAAAAAAGAAATGCATGAGTTGATGACAGAGGCACAAGCTCTCGAAATAGCATGATTAAATTTAAGACACTAAAGTGGAAAAACTTTCTGTCAACAGGCGATAAGTGGACAGAGATTGATTTCCAATCACATAGTACAACATTAGTTGTAGGGCATAATGGAGCTGGTAAGTCTACTATGCTTGATGCCCTTAGCTTTGCCTTATTTGGTAAGGCACACAGAAATATTAGTAAACCACAACTTGTAAACAGTATTAATGGTAAGGGTACACTTGTTGAGGTTACATTTAACGTATTAGGCTCAGACTTTCGTGTAGTGCGTGGCATTAAGCCAAATAAGTTTGAGATATGGAAAGGCGAGGAGATGATAAATCAGTCATCCCATGCCAAAGAGTACCAGAAGATCCTCGAACAAAACATCATTAAGTTGAACCATAAGTCGTTCCACCAGATCGTTGTTCTCGGCTCTTCCTCCTTCATTCCCTTCATGCAGCTGAGTGCACAGAATCGGCGTGATGTTATCGAGGATCTTCTGGACATTAATGTTTTCTCTAAAATGAATAGTCTTCTAAAGGAAAAGAATAGTCTTTTGAAAGAGGAGATTAAAGACAACGACTATTCGTTTGAACTAACAAAAGATAAGATTGATCTACAAAAGAAATATATCCATGAAGTGGAGGCACTGAGTAATGATCAGATTGAAGAAAAACAAGACCAGATCGATGAAGCGCAAGACCAAATCGATGAGCTCAATCTTGAGATTAACGAACTGTCAGAAGAGATTGAAACCTTATCCCAAGGGCTTGAAGAAGGGCTTAAAAAGAACAACGATAAAAAGCAAAGTCTGTTACACTACAAAGCCGAGTTTAATCAAAAAGTCTCAACACTTGTCAAGGATTCAAAATTCTACGAGGAAAATGATACTTGCCCCACATGTTCCCAAGATATTGGTGAGGACTTACGATCTGAGAAGCTCGCCTCCGCCAAAACTAAAGCCTCGGAATTACAAGAAG
>Ga0255781_10004451_pt1 | contig 10576 bp, 11 predicted proteins | sample 101ome_21_FD_179979 | JGI IMG/M metagenome (GOLD analysis project Ga0255781, IMG submission 179979) | Coastal salt marsh microbial communities from the Groves Creek Marsh, Skidaway Island, Georgia - 101413BT metaG (version 2) | ecosystem: Environmental > Aquatic > Marine > Intertidal zone >...
CGAGAAAGGGCGGATACACAATCCACATTACTTTGAATTTCAAAAGAGATCCAGAGAAAATGGAGACATTCCATGTGGGGGGAGACCAATGTATAGAGAACTAATGGAAAACAAAGCACCTCCTCTCATAATGCAGTTAAATTACCTCATATCTACAGCAGAACACCAGCTAGCCTATAGATATGGGTACATGTATGAAAATAATTTACAACTCAGGATAGATTATCTCATGAACATGATCACAGATGATCAGCTTAAGAAAGAACTTCAGCGACGAGACAAATATAACCACAAAATGTCGGATATACGTGACATAATTCAGATGTTTCTGGATACCGGTGGAGATTTATTGAGGCAGTGGATCGTGGAACGAGATCGTGAAAATGAAATCATAGATACTGCATTTGAACTATGTAAGTACTTTAATATGGTGTGTAATGGTATCCACTCGAGATACAAGTGTGTAATTCCCCATCATATATTTCTTGGTACAAGGTAGATAAGATGCTTACATTCTTGGCTATATTATTGTATATAGTTATTTTGTCATTTTTTGTGGGTCCGAGATACAGGTACCCACGCATAGTTCGTAAAGTTGTAACAGAAGAAGAGTGTGAATACATAAAAAAGAGCTCTTTACCAAACCTCGAACAATCTACACTCGGCGACGAATGTGATGTAGATCAAAAACAGAGACAAAGTGAATCTGCATTTCTTGAATTAAGTGACCCTAAAATAAGGGATATAGTTCTCCGATTTGTAAAAGAAGAGGACTTGGACAAGTGCGAAAGCTTACAAGTCGTTCGATACAAACCAGGTGGATTTTATAATCCGCACCAGGATGCAGATTACAAACACACAAATAAGAGAAAATACACTGTCATAATATGTTTAAATGATGATTACGAAGGCGGGTACACGGATTTCCCCGTATTAGATAGATCCTATAAACTTGTGAAGTGTGACGCTTTAATGTTTGATGCACTCGATACATGGGATCGCATAACACCGAAAGCCTTGCACGGTGGTACACCAGTCATCTCGGGCGAAAAGTGGATTTGTAATTTATGGGTGCGCCAATCCCGCATCGATTAGCTTTTTGCGATTTTCCATGTGGAGTGCTTCGACATCTGCCTTGTTTTGGCCCACGTAAGGTACGGCGTAGCCGTTATCACACATCCACTTATTGACGTTCGTCCATTGTCCGTCTTCAGACACCCACACTTCCGCCAAAATGCGACCAAATTTCCCACGCGAGTCCTTTTCCGGGCATCTGAGTTCGATCTCGATATCATCCTTCTCAGATTCTACGGCCTTGAGACACCATTCCTTGAGCTTCTTCTTTGAGAGGAGTCCGAAAACCTTTTCTTCTTTATCGGACGTGCGCGACTCTGGGGTATCGATGCCGAGCAAACGCACGCGTTGCTTGGTACAGACATCGAAACCGAGATCGATGGTGACATCTATCGTGTCACCATCGACGACCTTTTCTAAGGAAGAGACACGGTAAATGAATTCACAGGGTTCTTGGGCGTAGGTGGACATATACTATGTGTTAGATTATAATCGCCCGAGTACACCTTGTACATTGAGTTTTGTTCTCTTGTCGCCCGTAGCGTGTGTAGTATTATTTAAACCCGTTCTACTTGTTGCGGCAAATCCTTGGTGTCTAGTACCCTGTTTTTTCAACACTCCATTCATACGCCTTCTCCCTAAAATTTCACTATTTCTATTTTTTTTTCTATTCAATATCATTTTTTCTATAGCTCTGAGTCTATTTAGTCCAGTCATTGGATTTTTCACCTCGTTTTTTAAATCACGTCTTTCACCACCCGGAAGCCGAATAAATCCTTCTCCTTTTCCTTTTCCATCTACAACATGCTTACCATTAAGATTGGTCATGTCTATATTTTTTAGAAGCTTTGCTCTGAGTGATTTGCCTGCACCTAACTGAGAGGCACCTATCATCGTAGCTTTGGGCTTCAAAGATTTCCAACTCTGTCTAGCGGCCACGCCTTTCATTTGGCGGTTAAATGCGGCACTCGCATTAAACGTGTTATTAGTGGCTCTGTTTGCTGCGAGACGCTTTTGTTCTAAATTCCTAGTCGCGGCTCTGAGTGTATTTATACCTCTTTGTGCATTCTGTCTTTGTTGTGTGAGACCAGTTATGACCTTTTGTGATACGGCGTTTCTACGCCGGAGATTCTGTCTTTGACCTCGAACTTGTGCGAGCTTTTTCGACAACGTGTTTCTTTGACGTCTCGCGCGTTGTTCGGCGAGTGCGAGTTGACCTAAATTATTTTGCGTGTTTCCAAGTATTTTCTTAGTTTCTTCTAACTGTTTTTGTAATTTATTACGTTCAGCTCTCGTTTTTAACAGCGTACCACTCCTATTTTGAAGCTCCTTGAACAAGGTATTTCTATTTTCCGTTATTTTATTTAATTGGGATTTCGTTGAATTTAAGACCGTTCGCGTTTCTTCAAATTGACGGGTTAAGTTTTGTTTTTCCTTTTCGAGTTGATTCTTAATTTTATTCTTCTCGGCAGATGTCACCTTTTCACTATTTAAGTCTCTTTGAAGTCTCGCGACATTAGATTGCGTTTGGTTGATTTGTTCTATCTTTTTTAATAGCTCAGCGTTCTTCACATTGAGACGCCGTTTTGCCGAATTAAACTCGGCCTGCCACTCGTTTCTGTTACTCTCTAGAGCCGCGATTCTATTTCTCTGGGCGGCTTCTCTGGTAGCGCCGTTACGTACGATTTTGTTTGCTTGTGTTTTATACGTATTATACTCAGATTTTATAGCATTTATTTGATTTTGCATTTCTCTTCGCCTCGTTTCTAGGAGTGCATTCTTTTCCTTTATGAGAGCGTTCATTTGAGCCTTATTTAAATTTGCTTGTGCAAGTTGTTTTGAAATTTCATTTGCTTTTCTACTTGCTTCCGCTGCGGCACTCGCACTTTGTTGAGCTTTAGCTTGAGCCGCATTTCTTGCGGCGTTCGCCTGCGCTTTGAGACGGTTTGCCTCTGCTCTGAGCCTATTTGCTTGAGCCCGGTTATTGATCGCCCTTTGGCGTTCAGCTTCTGCGTTCAGTTTCGCTTGTTCAGCCTCTGCAGCCCTCCGAGACGCATTGTTTGCCGCAGCACTCGCTTCGGCTACGAGGCGCCGACTTTCTGCGACCGCTGCGTTTGCATTTTCTTTGGCTTTCTTCGATGCGTTCTCCGCTTCGGCGACTTGACGCCTTTCTATGAGAAGTTGTTCTTTGAGTTTTTTTCGTTGGGTTTCAGTGAGACTTCTTTGGCTTTGGAGTTCTTTTGTGAGTCTGTTAACATTTGCACGCTGTTCCGCCAATTTTTGTTCGGCCTGTCCAGCTGCGTTTTGTAATCTGAGTACGTTCGCTTCTGCTTTACTAGCGGCACTTGCAGCGGCATTTGCCTGCGCCTTTGCGTTCGCAACTTCTTGGTTTGCTCGCTTTTGGAGTGCACTCATACTCTCTTGTGCGGCGGCTTGAGCGGCGGCGATGCGCGTGTTTGCGTTTCGTTTAACCTGGGCTACGTTTGCTTTTGCGTTGTTTATTTGTTTTTTCAAATTGCTTACTTGATTGGGTGTGAGATTTGAACGCGTATTGAGTTGACTTTGGAGATTCCGGACTTTATTAGTCGCAGTTATTATAGATGCTTCTGCATTTTTCTTAGCTTCAGCGACTTTAGCGTTTCTATTTTTATTAGCCGCGGCTTGTGCAGCTCGAGCAGCCTTTACATTTATGTTAGCTTGTTTGATTTTAGCATTGAAGGATTTCTTTTCTTCTTGGAGTTTTTCGAGTTCCTCGGCTGCGACGAGTGCATTACCCCGCGCTTCTGCGAGTTGATTTTCGAGTCTTTTTCTCTCAGCGTTTGAAATAGTACCACTTTCCAGTTGTTTCTTGAGATTTGCTATTTCGGCGTTTGCATTTCCTTTTTGTTTCTGAAGTTGATTTCTTTGACCTTGGAGTGCAGTTACAGCACCCCGCGCAACACCGATTTCTTTTTCCAATCTATTTCTCTTAGCTTCTGCATTTTTCAATGCATTCTGTTGTTTATTGGATTTGGCTATCAGATTAACCAATTGTTTGCGCATTATATTCATATTTTCCGCGTTTCGAGTAATCCTCTGTTTCAAATTATTACGCTCTTTCGTCAATGCAACTCTCTCGGTATTCGAAAGGCCGGATTGACTCAATTGGCTCTCTAATTTTTTTATGAGTGCAATTTGTTCCTGTTTATTTGTATTTGCACTTTTTATTTTTTGTTCTAGGCTTGTGATCTTTTGAGTACTTTCCATCAATTGTTTTTGAAGTTGTTTTAATTCAGTATTAGTTGGCCCGTTGGTTGTTTGAATAGGTGTCGTAGGTTGTTGTGGAGCCTGTGGTGTTTGGGAGTTTAAAGATTTTTTGTTTTTTAATTCTGAATACAAACTGTTTATACGGGCTTTAGCCGTATTGTATATATTATTTCCATTCTTGTAACCTCTTATGAACTTCTGACCTTCATTCAAAAATTTAACGCGATTTTTATTCAAATTCTTTGATTTATTTATCATATATTTTTCAAGTTCAGCCGATCTCTTTTCTTTGTTTGTCATTTTTGGTTTCACCGAGGGTTCAACTGCACGCCTTTCACGCTCCATGTAATTCAAGCGCTTTGCAATGTTTTTCATGGCTGTGGCGTTACCATTTTTTTGTGCTCGGACAAATTTGTCGAGGTATGTTTTCGTTTCACCGTTCATGGTTCTCTTACCTTGAATAGATTGAATGAGACTACTGATGTCACCCGGTGATTGATTTTTGTTTCTCATGGCACTAAGAATTTTAGAGATGTCTGCGTTTCTATTCGCATTTGGTTTACGCGTCATCGCATTAAGATATCTAGCGGTCGTGGCATTCACAGGTACTTTTCTATTGTTGTTGCCGCTACCATTGTTATTCAAATTCTTGGATTCGGTAGAGATATTATTTAAGTTTTTGTTTTCGGTTTGATTATTATTGTTGTTGTTACGTCCCAAATTTTCGGATTCTCTAGAAATTTTAGATAGATTGTTTCGAACACCGTTTCCGTTTCTATTATTCACGTTGAGGTCGTTTGGGTAGTTTCTGTTATTGTTATTCACAGATACGACGCGCTTTTGCGCACTTATTTGCAATCGAATGGGTTCTCTTATATTTTTGCCCTTAAGGGTAGATTCTACTGCATCCACGATCTCAGCTTTGGTCATCTTGTCGTAACTCGAAAGACCAGCTTTACGCGCAACGCGCTTCAAATCTGTCAACTTGGATGACCCACTAAAGAGTATTTCAAAGTCTCGGCCAGTCAATGGTGATTTTCTGTCCAACATATACTTTCCATCTTTCGACAAAACCATGGGTGGGAGTGGGAGTTTTCCGTCCTGGATGGAAGAATACGCATCACATATCTCTGCCCGCGTGAGTTTCAAATCAAGACCCGTGTTATGTTTCACGAGTTTCTTGAGATTCCTAATATTTATAGTCGGATCACACGCGTCCATATTGATATAAGCTGATAAAAAATTACGAGACGCCTTTCATGTACATCCGTATCTTATCTTCGTAACACATATTGAAATCAAATATATCCATGTCTTCTACATCTACCACGACTCGATCGTATCTTGACATGTCGTATTCGTATCTATTTTGTATAGTAGACCTGACTACACTCTGTGCAAACGTGTGCATATCGTTTATATCTTCTGTGTATTTAGGTGTTGATTTTATCTCTATGCAATAGACATCATGTGGTTTTCTATCTAAGAATGGTGTGAGTGGTATAGACTCGACTGTCCCTCCATCTACGTATGTGTTTCCGTTAAATTTCATAGAAGAAAACACGAATGGAATGGCTATGCTCATGGACATTGCATCTAGGACTTTCATGTTCGGGTGTGTGTCTACTGAAAAATATTCCGTTTTACTTGTGTTTACACAAAATGCAGATATGTATATCTTCTTTTCTAATTCTGCAAATGTTGGATCACACCCACATATTTCTACAAATTTGCTACGCATGGCTTCTACGTCTACGAATCCATATCTATGTAAAAAACATTTCAAATTCACTTTCACTAAATCTGAAATGTTCAACTTGAGTGATATGTCTATCACCTCATCGATGGACTTTCCCAAAGCTAACATCACCGCGAGAATAGATCCCGCGGAAGCACCTGAAATTTCTTGTACATCACTGAGACGATTTTCTATGGTTTTAAGATGTCCGAGCATGGCGTAAAACCCCATGGCACCTGGACCAATCACCAAATATTTCATCGGTGGTCACCTAATAGTACTTAGGAAATTGCTTTCTCAAAAGAGCGAACACGAGCGCGAAAACGACGGCATGGACGAGTGCGGCGGACAAGCTAGTTTGACCCGAGGCGAAAACACCCTTAGAACCTGGTGGCAAAGTGAGCAACATACCTGGGCTCAACACCAAGAACAACACGGTGGTGACGATGAGATCAGTGCGAGTGAGCACGAGACCCATAGCCTTCGCAATCAAAGAGTAGGCGAGGAAGAACACGAGGGCGTGGAACAAGACCGCGGTGCGACCAGTGAGACCGTTGCGGAACTTGATGCTGGTACCATCCGTGCGGAGAAGGATACCCGGGCTGAGCGCAAGGAAGAGGGCAGCTGGTATAGATACCTTTTGGGAGGTAATATCTGGAAGCATGGTTTGTAATATATGTATATTATAATTCTATGGCTCTATGATCTGAGAAACGATAACAAAATTCGATAAAATCGTGATACTTCGCATCTTTTAAGAAATGGTGTTCTGCATATCTATCTCTCACGTATCTTTTGAGTAGATTCCACATCCACCACAAATCATCGTCGTAGTGTCCACCCCAATCATCGATGTGAAGCGGTTTGTTGAGTTCAATTTCATACTCTTCATCATCCGTGTATTCATTATCACTCATACGCTCTGCGGCGTGTGCATATTCATTCCACACCATTATTTTCTGTCCTTGATACCAGTCAAAGAAAGTGAAGTAGATTCCTTTACTGGAAGATTATCGATTATAGCCTTTAACACACTTTCTGCTTGTTGTTCATTACCTTTGAAATAGTTTACGAGACCTTCCTTAACGGTGGTTTTGTTGAGACCAGTCTTTCTGGCACTCTTACGAACGGAAATTTTGCCCTTCTTGAGGTTAATGGCGTCGAGACCATTATCCATCATGAGCTTTTTCACTTGCAATTTAAGCGATTTCTCGGCTTGAACGAGGATTTTTATATCTTCTCGGGCTTCTGTAATTTGCTTGTTTAATTCAACCAACTTAGAGACGCTGTTTGAGAGTTCGTCTGAAGGAACTTGAGACATTTTATATATACCTAATACGTTATTTCTTTAAGTTTACGCGCACAAACCACGTTGCATGGTGTCTGGGGCGATGGTAGAGTTATTCCACACAAACGCTTCCTTTGGATTTGGTGGGTCCGCGCGAATTTGTTGGTTCGCGTTTCTCAAAGCACCACCAATGGTTTCTGGGTAGCCAGTTTGCTGGCGTGGCTCGAGGAAGTTTTGACCGGAAAGGATGTCATCTGGAGCGAATTCACCGAAATCCTCCTGGGGGGCAACTTCGCGTGGCAACAAAGAAGACGCAAGACCGGTACCCGCCTTCATTTCACAACCAACACCAGCTCCCGCGGATGGACCAACGGCATCGATGCCATCGATCGCAGCGTATTCATTTTCCTTAACACTGTAAGTGGCACGGCTCTGTGTCACCATGAGGTAAATAACAACCCCAATGGCGAGAGCGATGAGCGCTTGGCGAGGGGTGACCTTCTTCATCTTCATCATCTTCATTTATATATAGAAACAATTTTTTTATTCGTCGTCTTCAATCACGATTTCATCTGGGTAAGCTTCAACTTCTGGTTCTGGAGTCGACTCTGGTTCTGGAGTTGGCTCTGGAGTTGGCTCTGGAGCCGGTGGTGGTGGGTTCATCTTGACCTGAACCAAATTCCACTGTGGACCGAACGCCTTTTTCGCAAACCAGAGACCCGCGTATTCAAGCATGATGGAACACCTGGATCCAACTAGATCCGCGTCTTCAGTGACGAGCTCCTTGTTTGCATTGAAAATCTTGGTGGCAGAAATCTTGTCGGCTGAAAGGGTGTCCTGCTTTGTGTAAACCTTGTTGATAGTCTTTTCTGGGAGTTGCTTACCAAACCAAGTGGTGCTGTTTTCGTTAGCGGCGGTAATGTTCTTCGCGTGAATGTCTTCAATCTTTTCGACACCGACTGCATCAGTCAAATCGAAAGTGACTTCGTCAGACGCATCTTCTGTGACCAAGACATTCTTCACCTGGACGTAGCACCGCTTCTTTTCGTCGGTCACTGCCTTGACGTGGTAGAGACCATCTTCACCCTTTGCGAGAGTACCGTAGATCATTTTATACATCAGACACGGTTCAAATCTTTAACCCCTACAAATGGTATCATTGCCGATTTACGTATAACGGGCTTTGGAACCCATGCATCTCTGGATGGTTTAAATCCATACAACGTTTCTTCCAATTTTATTTTGTTTGGTAATTGGAATGGTCTTTTTGGCCTGTAGTTAAATTCATCTTTTACGTAGTTTCTATTCTTGTTCGTTACCCAATCGTCTGTGTCTACGTTAAATCGCATTTTAGATTGTGTTTTTACAAAACCTGGTAAATTTCCCATATTGTGTGGTGCTTTTATACCGTGAACATACTGTTTTGAAAGTTTATCTGGATCGGGTGTGGTCGTAAACGTTGAGTATTTCTTTGGATTGACCTTGGCAGCTTTTTTCGTATTCACATTTCTGAATTTGGTTTGTGCTGTTTTTCGTTTAGAAAGAGGTATGCCCACCTTTTTCATGATATCTATCATGGAATCGGTTTGATTAATCTTTCTCTTTGTGACGAGCTTCGCGAGTTTAATCATTCTTCGCCGATCCTTTTCTTTTTTCTCTGGTGGTCGGAGACCCAATTTTTGCATGGTGTATGCATCTTCTATCAAAAACTTTTTAGATGCAAGTTTGATGTTATCAAACTTACCAATCACATATTTACCCGTGATCTTAAATATGTCGAGTGCTTGTATTTGATCATCACCCACTTCGTATCCAAATTCACCTGGACGCATGAATGCGATGTCGAGCACACCACCCATGTTTACTGGTTCAATCTTCCCAGTTTTTGGGGAGAACAAACGAGCTTTCATGTCTAACGTAAATAACTCTATGTCTGCGAGTGTATCTGGACCACCCTTAACACCTTTTCTCTTTGGTATGAGAGTGTATCTTCGAGTGACATATGGCCCCTTGTTTGCAAACCCGAGACCTATGAATTTACCTGGCTTCCCGCGTTGATCTTGAACCAGTTTGGCAAAGCGATTGTTCACACGTTTCGCGACTTCACCGAGTTTATTCCACAAAAGAAGTTTGATAGCTTGGAGCTTTCCAAAAAACTTAGTGTCTGGTTTTATTCTTGGTACGAATTTTGTGTCTATGTCTAGTGTCATGATTCTCTGCGATGGTTCCAAATATGAATTTACTGCATCACCACCTGAAAGAATCAAATCACCCACCGGATTGAGAAATTCAGTGAGTTCATCTATGATTGCATAAAGTTCATATCTCAATATATCCGTGAATATCACACTCGCAAAGTCTTTGAAATCTTTGTCATTGTGTACTCGATGCATTCTCGCCCTGAAGCGTGATACATTGCCTGAGTCATAAAACTTTTTTAACACGGGATCATCATGAAAGAGCTTTTTCATCCTGAATCGATTTATGACTCCATCGGAGTATTCGTTTTGATCCATGTTATTATTACATCACATATTAATATAGAAACAACAAGCTTAAAGATGTGATACCTAAGTAAGACATAACAAGATGTCTCTTGAAACTGTTCTCGCTGAAATCACTGCTCTCCGCGCTGACGTTAAGTCTTTGACCAAGATCGTTCGTAAGATCAAGGCGAAGCAAGACGACCCGGACGGAACCAAGGCTGCTAACCGCGCGAAGAACAACGGATTCAACCGCGAACAAGCTATCTCCCCAAAGCTCCGCGAGTTTCTTGGCGTTGAAGAAGGAAAGCTCGTTTCCCGATCCTTCGTTACTCGTGCGATCAACAACTACGTCACTGAAAAGGGTCTTAAGCACCCGGACAACGGTCGCGTTCTTGTTCTTGACGACAAGCTCCGTGATCTTCTTCAACCACCTGCGGACACGCAAGTGACTTTCTTGAACTTGCAAAAGTTCTTGAGTCCACACTACACCAAGGTTGAACAAAAGGCTTAAAAAAATAACATATAACTAATATACAATGATCATCGACAAGGCTTCTGTCGAAACCCTTGTTGGTACAAAGATATCTAAGATAGATTTGTACCAAAAAGCTTTTACTCATAAATCTGCATTGAAAGAAAATGAAAATCTAGAATCCTTTGAAACACTTGAATTCATAGGAGACTCCGTGTTGGGATTCGTGATCACAAAATTTTTGTTTGATAGGTATGAACAACAAAAAGAAG
>Ga0255781_10004452_pt1 | contig 10575 bp, 8 predicted proteins | sample 101ome_21_FD_179979 | JGI IMG/M metagenome (GOLD analysis project Ga0255781, IMG submission 179979) | Coastal salt marsh microbial communities from the Groves Creek Marsh, Skidaway Island, Georgia - 101413BT metaG (version 2) | ecosystem: Environmental > Aquatic > Marine > Intertidal zone > Salt...
ATCTAGCAATGATCTGGTGTGTAAACGCCAATATATTGTGATTGATGCCAATAAATTGTCATTGGTCTGCTGCGATTGGCTGGCGATGGGCGTTGCCGTTAATCGTCGGGCATTAAAAAAGGCGGGGCAACGCCCCGCCTTTTCCTCAGTCTATTGCCCAATCGTTTAATATGAGTAGTACATATCAAATTCCACAGGTGCTGGTGTATGTTCTAGGCGAATGACGTCCTCCATTTTCAAGGCTATGTAGGCATCAATCTGATCATCAGTGAAGACGTTACCTTGAGTGAGATACGATCGATCATCATTTAACGCATCAAGTGCCTCACGAAGTGAGCCGCAAACAGTTGGGATTTGCGACAGTTCCTCTGGTGGAAGGTCATAAAGATCTTTGTCCATTGCGTCGCCAGGATGAATTTTGTTTAGGATACCGTCAAGGCCAGCCATCAGCATGGCTGAGAATGCCAGATATGGGTTCGCTGTCGCATCTGGGAAACGGACTTCAACACGCTTGCCGTTCGGTGAATTCACATGAGGTATACGGCATGATGCTGACCGGTTTCGTGATGAGTAGGCCAGTAGAACGGGGGCCTCATAACCCGGGATTAACCGCTTATAGCTATTGGTTGAAGGGTTGGTGAACGCATTCAGCGACTTGGCATGCTTGATGATGCCACCGATATAAAAAAGGGCATTCTCGGACAGATCCGCGTACTGATTGCCGGCAAATAGCGGTTTACCATCAGCCCAGATAGATTGATGGACATGCATGCCTGATCCGTTATCGCCGGAAATTGGCTTTGGCATAAATGTCGCACTGACGCCGTACGCGTGAGCTACTTGTTGCACTGCATATTTGTAAAGTTGCATGTTATCGGCGGTTTCTAAAAGCGTGCCAAACTTCATGCCTAGCTCGTGCTGAGATGGCGCAACCTCATGGTGATGCTTTTCAACGGGCACACCCATGTCGGCCATTACTGATAGCATCTCAGACCGGATGTCCTGTCCTGAGTCAATCGGTGGCACAGGAAAATAACCACCTTTTACGCCGGGGCGGTGACCAAGATTCCCTTCGTCATACTTACGAGCACTGTTATATGGGCCCTCAACGCTGTCGACCGAGTAAAGGCCACGATTCATTGACACGTCGATTTTGACATCTTCGAAAATGAAGAACTCCGCTTCAGGGCCAAAGAATGCTGTGTCTCCAATACCAGTAGTTTCCAGGTACGTCAGAGCTGCTTTAGCAGTTCCTCTGGGGTCGCGGTCATAAGCCTCACCACTTGATGGCTCCAAAACGTCACAGAAAAGAGCCAATGTCGGTTGAGCGAAGAATGGGTCCACGTAGGCGCGGTATAGATCAGGCATCAAAGTCATGTCTGACTCGTTGATGGCTTTCCAGCCAGCAATGGAAGAGCCATCAAACATAAAGCCTTCGTTCAACGCATCTTCATCGATGGTGTCAATGTGCTGCGTGACATGCTGCATTTTTCCGCGCGGGTCAGTGAAGCGCAAGTCGACATACGTGATATCGTGCTCTTTAATCATTTCAAGGATTTTTTTTGCGTCAGACATGGTTAAGTATCCTTCCGTTTTGTCTATGCAGTTACGTAATCAAAGAAGTCATGGTCTGGTTGAGTTTGGCCACTCAATTCATGGGCCTACGGTTGGTTAAACTGCGTCTTTACCCCTTTCACCAGTGCGAATGCGAATTGCTTCATCAATCGTCGAGATGAAGATTTTTCCGTCGCCAATCCGACCTGTTTGTGCCGCGTTCTGGATTGCCTCAACCACTCTGTCAGTCATAGCGTCATCAATCACAACTTCGATTTTTACTTTTGGCAGAAAATCGACAACATATTCAGCACCGCGGTAAAGCTCGGTATGGCCCTTTTGCCGGCCAAATCCCTTGGCTTCAAGAACGGTGATGCCCTGAATGCCAACTTCGTGGAGTGCTTCTTTCACTTCATCCAATTTGAACGGTTTGATAATCGCTTCAATCTTTTTCATAACCTGTCACTTTTCTGTTTGGGCTTATCAATGGAGGGCGAAGCGCTCAATTGCTTCGCTTGCGGTACGACAAGCCGGCCGACCTGCGGCCACATGAAAGATGACGCCTTATTGAGGTTTGCCGCGCAAGGTGGCAAGTGGCGCTGGCGGCCTATCTGTGGCTCCGGCGCATATTTTGACAAATCTGCACTTCGTGTAAGCATAATGCCTAAAAATTAGGCATAGTTGCCGTCGGGAAAAGACAAAGATATGGTAACCGTAAATGAATGAGCGATCGGCCCTATCGGTAGGTGCCTTATCAAACGAGGACAATATGACATTAGATGCGATCAGCCGTTTTCCAGTGCCGGATCTGGCAGATTTACCGGCCGATCTTCAACAATTATTTCATGATGTCTCGGAAAAGGCGGGATTTGTTCCAAACGTGTTTTGGGTATTGGCGCACCGGCCCGATGAATTGCGCGCGTTTTGGGCCTATCATGAGGCGCTGATGCGGCGTGCATCCGGCCTTACTAAGGGTGAACGCGAGATGATTGTCGTGGCGACCTCGGCAGAAAATAATTGTCTTTATTGTGTGGTGGCGCATGGTGCAATTCTGCGAATCTATGAAAAATCGGCAGTAATTGCCGACGAAATTGCAACGAACTATAAAAAAGCCAATATCACTGATCGGCAAAAGGCCATGCTGGATTTTGCCATTAAGACGTGCAACCGGTCACAAGATATCGGTGAAGATGATTTCACCATGCTTTACCAGCATGGGTTCAGCGATGATGATATTTGGGATATTGCCGCGATTACCGGCTTGTTTGCCCTGTCAAACCGCATGGCCAGCCTGACCTCGATGCGCCCTAACGCCGAATTTTTTGCCCTTGGCCGTGATTTCCCGATAGCAGAGCCAAATGCCGGATAAGCACCACTGCCGGAAAAGCACTACTAAATGACCCAAAACTGAGCAAACCGATGCGCCAACCCCAGCGAGATGAGCCAAACAATGATAGGCATGCATAAAGACCAGCGCATCAATGCGCTGAACCGTTCGGGCGGGTTTAACCGGGTGAATGGTATCATGATCCTCGAGTGGCAAGATGGCATGGCGTCGGTACGGGTTGATCTTAGCGCCGATCATCTAAACCCGCTTGGGCTGGTGCATGGCGGGCTTTATGCCAGTATGCTTGATGTGGCATTGGCGATGTGCGGCAGCTTTCGGCCCGAGCCAGATGGTCTGTATCCGGGGCTGACGCTGTCTTTGACAACGCAATATGTGTCGGCGATGCGGCTGGATGATGGGTTTGCAACGGCAAGGGCGCGGCGTACTGGTGCTGGCCGATCGCTGTTTTTCGCCGAGGGCGAGATTGTCGCGCCGGATGAACGGCTGGTTGCGAGTGCGACCGGTGTGTTCAAGCCCGGACGGCCACCAACTGCCTGATCTGTGATGCGGGTTGGCTTGCCACGCGTGACGAAACCGCGCGAGAGCCGTTTATTTTCGCCGAAAAAAGAGCTGTAAAACCCCCTTGCATGCTGACAAGGCTTGGATTATGTTCGCGTCCAGTTTCGGGTCGGCAGTTCCTCATTAGACGGGAGTTCGGCCGCGTTGCTGATGGCGGGTGTAGCTCAGTTGGTTAGAGCGCCAGTTTGTGGCACTGGAGGTCGCCGGTTCAAAACCGGTCACTCGCCCCATTTCTCCTGACAATTGATGGGGAAAACTGGGGTCTCTGGCCGCGCTTTGGTGCGGAAAAAGGGACGCCGAGCATAGTGAAGCAGATGACGAAGTGCGGGCGTGGCGGAATTGGTAGACGCGCTGGTTTTAGGTACCAGTGGCGAAAGTCGTGGGGGTTCGAGTCCCTCCGCCCGCACCATCTGACGGAACCGAATGTTCAGCCGCATTTGCGGTAAACGGTCAAGGGCTGGGCGGCATCACCCGCAGCCCCGAAAAAAATTAGTGAGATCGGTCACGGCAATTGGTTTGCTGCTGTTAATGCTGGTCTGTAAAAACCGATATGGCCGTGCTGCCATATCACGAAACGGCCGGAAACCCGGTCATGGCAAGATAAAGGATAGATGGTTCGATGAATGTTTCTGAGACCAAATCAGAAGGCCTGTTGCGTGAATATCAAATCATAATCACTGCAGCCGAGATTGACGCCGAAGTTTCCAAAAAGCTGGAAGAGATCGCGACAACGGTGAAAATGCCGGGGTTCCGCCCGGGTAAAGTGCCGATGTCAGTTGTCAAATCACGGTTTAGCGACCAGGTTCGTGGCGATGCCATCAAGGCAGCGCTGGATGAGGCCGCACGACAGGCAGTAGAAGGCAATGATCTTCGTCTTGCCAGCCAGCCGCAGCTGGACATCAAATCATATGATGAGGGCAAAGACCTTGAGGCGTCACTTGCGTGTGAGGTAATGCCAGCGATCGCGATGCCCGACCTTGGTAAATTGAGCATCGACAAGCCCAAGATCGACAGCGACCCAAAAGAGGTTGAAGAGACATTGGCACGGATCGCCGATGAAAATCGTCCAACTGCCCCGATTTCAAAGGCGCGTGCCGCCAAATTGGGCGATGTAGCGATTATCGATTTCATTGGCCGCATCGATGGCGAAGCCTTTGAGGGCGGTTCGGCTGAGGGTCACTCGCTTGAACTTGGCTCAAACAGCTTTATCCCGGGCTTTGAAGACGGGTTGGTTGGCGCGAAGCCGGGGACAACAATTGATGTTCCCGTGACATTCCCCCAGGAGTATCAAGCACCTCATCTGGCCGGTAAATTGGCTGTTTTTGAGGTCAAGATCAACGAACTTCACGAAAAAGCCGATGCCAGCATTGACGATGCGTTGGCGACACGTCTTGGCTTTGAAAACCTTGATGGTTTGAAAACCGCGATTGCCGAGCAGATAAACGGCCAGCACCAAACGGCGCTCCGTCAATTGGTGAAGAAGAACGTTCTTGATGCGCTGGCTGAAGGTGAAGCTTTTGAGGTGCCGCCATCACTGTTTAAGCAGGAATATGAGTCAGTTGCGCGGGCGATGAACCCGAAGGCTGCCGATCACGACCATGATCACGACCACGACCACGACCATGAGCATGATCATCCGGCCGCTGATGAAGGCATGGATGACGACGCCAAGGCAGAGGCTGAAACCGTTGCCAACCGTCGTGTGCGTCTTGGCCTGCTGCTGACCGAGATTGGCCGTGAAAACAACATCGAAGTCACCGAAGAAGATACACGCCGCGCCGTTTTTGAAGAAGCGCGCCGCTTCCCGGGGCAAGAACAGATGGTTTTGGAATATTTCCAAAAAAATCCACAGGCAATGCAGCAAATCGCTGGCCCTATCTTTGAAGATAAAGTCATTGATTTTGTTTTGGAAATGGCCAAGGTGACCGAGGTCACAATCGACGCTGAAACGCTCTATAAAGAGCCGGAAGAGGCGGCAGCGACGAAAAAGCCAGCAGCCAAAAAAGCCGCAGCGAAAAAGCCAGCAGCCAAAAAAGCCGCGGCGAAAAAGCCAGCAGCTAAGAAAGCCGCTGCAAAGAAGTAACCGCCAAAGACGTTAAACCCGAAGACGTTAGCAACCAAAACGTCAGGTCTTAAAACGTCAGGGCTCAAAAAATAAGGGCTGCCAGATTTGGCGGCCCTTTTTGGTCTGATGCTGCTATGCCGCGATTGATTAATGATTTGCGGGGCAATTGGATAGCACTGAAGGCTAGCCGGACGGCAAGCAGGCTGGCTTTATCGCTTAAAAATCTTGAAATCGGCCGCGGTTTATTGAGGTTTTGCTTGAACCGCTTTTGCCGATGCCCATATATTAGATGCAAGGCGATCTGCGGCGGCGTAACGCCGTTGCGGGGGCTTGGTGGCACCGGGTTGATGTGACTGCGTTGTAAAAAGAAAAACGGGCTGCAAATTGCGGTCTTGCAAGATGTCCTAGGAGACAGTGAATGAGCCAAAATATCGGAAATTTTCCCTTCAGCGTGCAAGACCGTATTAGCGACCCGGTGCAGGCCAATCTTGTGCCGATGGTGGTTGAACAAACCAATCGCGGGGAGCGTGCTTATGATATTTTCTCGCGCCTGTTAAAAGAACGGATTATTTTCCTGAACGGCCCGATTGACGATGGTGTCGCCTCACTGGTTTGCTCGCAATTGCTGTTTTTGGAATCGGAAAATCCAACCAAGGATATTTCGATGTATATTAACTCGCCCGGCGGCATTGTAACGTCTGGTTTGGCGATTTACGACACAATGGAATATATCCGGCCGGAGGTGTCGACTGTCTGTATGGGGCAGGCCGCATCCATGGGATCATTGTTGCTGACCGCTGGCGCGGCCGGCAAGCGCTACAGCCTACCCAATGCGCGTATCATGACTCACCAGCCATCTGGCGGGTTTCAGGGACAGGCAACAGATATCGAAATTCATGCCAAGGAAATCCTTGATTTGCGCCAACGTTTGAACGGGATTTATGAAAAACATTCCGGCAAGACAATCAAGCAAATTGAAAAAATTATGGATCGTGACACCTTCATGACTGCCGAAGATGCAAAGAATTTTGGGCTTATTGACCAGGTAGTCGAAAAGCGGCCAGCACCGAAATCAGATAGCTAAGCCATCGACGCTGATGCTTGCAGCGGCGTTGTTTTAGGCTTTGGCACAGAATTTGTTTGTAACTAATCATGGTCGCGCTCTAGACTGGGGCCGCAATCATTTCACTGGCTGGCGGTAATGCTGGCCAAAAGATCAAGCGCAGGAGCCGTAAAATGGCAAAAAAAGATGATGCTGAAAAAGGAACCTTGTTCTGTTCTTTTTGCGGAAAGAGCCAGCATGAGGTGCGCAAACTGATTGCTGGCCCGACTGTATTCATCTGCGATGAATGCGTTGAGCTGTGCATGGACATCATCCGCGAAGAGCACAAGACACAATTGTCAAAAAGCCATGATGGCGTGCCAACCCCGTCTGATATCAAAAATGTTTTGGATGAATATGTAATCGGTCAGGCACGCGCAAAGCGGGTGCTGGCAGTGGCCGTTCACAACCATTACAAGCGTCTGGCAAATGCTGGCCGCACTGGTGATGTCGAGATTTCAAAATCAAATATCCTGCTTGTCGGCCCAACCGGTTGTGGCAAGACGCTGTTGGCTCAGACCATGGCGCGGATGCTTGATGTGCCCTTTACTATGGCCGATGCCACCACATTGACCGAGGCCGGTTATGTGGGCGAGGACGTGGAAAATATCATTCTAAAGCTGCTGCAGGCTGCCGATTATAATGTCGAGCGTGCGCAGCGCGGCATTGTCTATATTGACGAGGTTGACAAGATTTCGCGCAAATCAGACAACCCGTCAATCACCCGCGACGTGTCGGGCGAAGGTGTGCAGCAGGCCTTGTTGAAGATTATGGAAGGGACTGTCGCGTCAGTGCCGCCGCAAGGGGGGCGCAAGCACCCGCAACAAGAGTTTTTGCAGGTCGATACGACCAATATCCTGTTTATTTGCGGGGGGGCCTTTGCCGGTCTTGATAAGTTGATTGCAGGTCGCCATACCGGCGCAGGCATTGGCTTTGGTGCTGATGTGCGCGATCCTGATGACCGCAAAATCGGTGAGCTTCTTGCCGATCTTGAGCCTGAAGATTTGATTAAATTTGGCCTGATCCCTGAATTTGTCGGGCGTCTGCCGGTGGTGGCAACGCTGGAGGATCTTGATGAGGACGCACTGATCCAAATTTTGACCGAGCCAAAAAATGCACTTTTGAAACAATATCAAAAGCTGTTTGAAATGGATGATGTCCGCCTTGAATTCCGTGAAGATGCCCTAAAAGCCGTCGCCGCCAAGGCGATTGAGCGCAAGACGGGTGCGCGCGGATTACGCTCCATCATGGAAAACATCCTTATGGAGCCTATGTTTGATATCCCCACAACAGGGGATATTGAAGAGGTGGTGATCAATGCTGATGTTGTCGATAACGGCGCCGCACCATTGGTTGTTCATGCAAAACGCCCGCAAGGTGCAGAACAGGGCGCCTAATTGCCCTGTTTGTTTGTGTGTTCGGGTGGTTGAAAGCCGGTCACACAAGCCCCATATCTGCTAGTGGCAGCGTATCGCGCGGCCTATCCAGTTTATATAATTAAAGGTAAGTTCCAATGACTGAATTGTCTGTAACTGCGCTTCCCGTTCTTCCGCTTCGTGACATTGTGGTATTTCCACATATGATCGTGCCTCTGTTTGTCGGTCGTGAAAAATCGATCAAGGCGCTTGAGGCTGTTATGGCTGAGGACAAGCAGATTATTCTGGCGACCCAGACTGAGGCCGGTATTGAAGATCCTGACGCTGATGGTCTTTATACAACTGGCACGCTTGGAACAATCTTGCAGCTGTTGAAACTGCCGGACGGGGCCGTCAAGGTGCTGGTCGAAGGCGGTGAGCGTTTGCACCTGCGCCGTGACACATTGACCGATGATAAAGGCTATCTGTTTGTCGAGGCAGAACTGGTTGAGCAAACTGGTGATCGCGGCGCTGATACGGCTGCGCTTGGCCGTGCGACAGTCCAGCAGTTTGAACAATATATTAAGCTGAACAAGAAAATCGCCACCGAGGTGTTGAGTGCGGTAGAGCAGGTTGAAGACGCTGATAAAATTGCCGATATGATCGCCTCACATCTGGCGGTAAAAATCCCGGAAAAACAGGATTTGCTTGAGACACTTGACGTGCATGACCGTCTGGAAAAGATTTTTGGCGTCATGGAAGGCGAAATTGGTGCGCTTCAGGTTGAAAAGCGGGTGCGTAACCGGGTCAAGCGGCAGATGGAAAAGACCCAGCGCGAATATTACTTAAATGAACAGATGAAGGCCATCCAGAAAGAGCTTGGTGAGGGCGAGGATGGCATGAATGAGCTGGACGAGATCGAGGCGCAAATTACCGCGCTGAAATTGCCCAAGCCGGTTCGTGAGAAGGCGAATGCCGAGCTGAAGAAATTGCGCAACATGGGGCCGATGAGTGCCGAGGCCACCGTTGTTCGCAACTATCTTGACTGGATTGTCGCGCTGCCGTGGAAAAAAGCCAGCCGCCTGAAAAAAGATATTATTGCCGCGCGCGCCGTGCTTGATGCAGATCATTACGGTTTGGAAAAGGTAAAAGACCGGATTGTCGAATTCTTGGCTGTGCAGCAGCGCACCAAGGCAATGCGGGGGCCAATCTTATGTCTTGTTGGGCCGCCAGGTGTCGGTAAAACCTCGCTCGGAAAATCAATCGCCAAGGCAACTGGCCGGCAATATGTGCGCATGGCGCTTGGCGGTGTTCGCGATGAGGCGGAAATCCGTGGGCATCGTCGTACCTATATCGGATCAATGCCCGGCAAGGTTTTGCAGGGCATGAAAAAAGCTGGCATGAACAATCCGCTATTCCTGCTTGATGAGGTTGACAAGCTGGGTGCTGACTGGCGCGGTGATCCGACATCGGCCCTTCTTGAAGTGCTTGATCCAGCGCAAAACAATGCGTTTCAAGATCATTATATGGAAGTCGATTTTGACCTTTCGAACGTGATGTTTGTGACCACAGCAAACACGCTAAATATGCCACAGCCGCTGATGGACCGGATGGAAATCATCCGCCTGTCAGGCTACACCGAAGATGAAAAGCTGGAAATTGCCAAGCGTCACCTGATGAAAAAGCAATTTGATGATCATGGGTTGAAAGCTGGTGAGATTGCCATCACTGATGATGCCGTCCGTGCGATTATCCGGCTCTATACGCGTGAAGCCGGGGTGCGTAATCTTGAGCGCGAAATTGCCAAAATTGCCCGCAAGACGGTAACGGCGATTGTTGCCGGTGAAAAAACCTCAGTCGAGGTGACGCCAGACAATCTGGAAGATTATCTTGGCGTAAGCCGGTTCCGTTTTGGCGAAATGGAAGATCATGACCAGATTGGTGTGACGACAGGGCTTGCCTGGACTGAAGTCGGCGGCGAATTGCTGAATATTGAGGCGGTGAAGGTGCCGGGCAAGGGCAAGGCCAGTGCCACAGGCAAGCTGGGCGACGTGATGAAGGAATCGATTCAGGCAGCTGAATTCTTTATCAAGTCACGCGCGCAAACCTATGGGATTGATCTTGCTGATCTGGCCAAGCATGACGTCCATGTCCATGTGCCAGAGGGGGCAACGCCAAAAGACGGACCGTCTGCCGGTGTGGCGATGGCAACATCAATTATCTCGGCCATTACCGGCATTGCAGTGCGCCGTGATGTGGCGATGACTGGCGAGATCACGCTTCGTGGTCGCGTTTTGCCAATTGGCGGGCTGAAAGAAAAACTATTAGCGGCACAACGTGGCGGATTGAAAACGGTATTAATCCCGAAAGAAAACGAAAAAGACCTTGCCGAGATTCCAGATAATATCAAGGGTGCGCTTAAGATCGTGCCGGTGGCCATGGTTGATGAGGCATTATCGGTTGCACTGGTGCGTGAACCGATTCCAGCAGCACTTGAAACCGCTGTTGGTGATGATGCTACGGTTGCAGTTGGCGAAAAGAGTGAAAGTAAAACTAATATTGTCGCGCATTAATGCTTTTATATTATGCTGAG
>Ga0255781_10004453_pt1 | contig 10574 bp, 17 predicted proteins | sample 101ome_21_FD_179979 | JGI IMG/M metagenome (GOLD analysis project Ga0255781, IMG submission 179979) | Coastal salt marsh microbial communities from the Groves Creek Marsh, Skidaway Island, Georgia - 101413BT metaG (version 2) | ecosystem: Environmental > Aquatic > Marine > Intertidal zone >...
TGGGGCTACGACCAACGGGGCGAGGTCAATGAGGCCAAGCTGCAGCAGGCTCGCGATCAGGAGCTAGAGGCGTACTGTGGGTGGCTGGTACTCAACGGCTACGTAGAGGCCGCCAGCAGGCTCCGCGCTGCCCGCCGCCCGAAGCCGCCGAGCCTGGCAGAGCAGGCGCTGGAGGCGCTGCGGTCAACGCCCTGCACTGAACAGCGTCACTACGACGCACTATTCGCCGCCCTCGAACGCCTCAAGCAACTGGAGGATTCCAATGACTGACCAACACCCACTGCACCCAAAGCTTATTGATGCGCTTTCTGAATACAGAACCTGTGATGAAGCCATGCGCGCTGCCGCTGACTGGCAGTTGAAGCAGGTGATTAAAGCATTGAATCAGTGCAAAAAAGAAAAGAGGTCTTGCTGCGAAGTCCTTTATCTTTTTCATCAGAAGTTGGAAGCAATGCGCCCCACCACCACACAGGAGAACAGCCAATGAGCAAGCCCGAAATCACCACCCAGATCCGCATCCAAACAGAAAGAGACTATTGGTTTGCAGTTGAAGATGTTTATTTGGACTTAGGGTCCGATGGTCTTACGATTTCATACTGGGAACTTAGGGATGGAAAAGAAAAACGAGCCAATTATATTTGTATTGACGGAAGCGTAGCACTCACCTTAGCTGACTCCATCTACAAGCTCTTTAAGAAGGAGAACAACCAATGACTGAACAAAATCAAATCCCGAACGAGCCAGCCATGAACTTCAACTTCGAGACCATCAATATCGGTGGAACGGAATACGTCAGTCGCGATCAAATCGAAGAAGCCCTCAGACTTCTTGGGTTTGAGTTTATCCACGGAGCATGGCAAGTTAAGCGTGCCAAAGGCAATGTCTGGGGCAATGTCTGGGGCGCCATCAAGAAGCGCAAATGGCAATTTGTTGAAAACCCCAAAGAAAAACTTAAGCGTCTGATCGACGAAGGCGCCGCCACGGAGACACCATGACTGACACTTGCCCTATGTACGCCACTTTGATTCTCACCGTTGTCCACGAAGTCCCTTCTGAAGATCTAGTGAGCAATCGCTACTGCGTTGGATTCTCGTTGGATGATCCCCGGTTCCAAGGATTTGACATCGATCGCTGGGCGGAGCCAGAGATGCGTGCCATATTGATGCGATCTTTGATTGATGAATGGACTGAACGGGCTCTGGGCATCATTGGATGCGAAGAGATCTCCGGATCTGTTCAATGGGAACAACGCGCTATTGCAAATGACTGACCTATCACCCGCTGCGCAGGCAGTGCTGGATGCTTACCACCAAGAGGCAATCGACTACATCGAAGATTGGGGGACATTCAGCCACAAGCGTGGCTTAGCCGCTGCCCTGGAAGCTGTTGCGGATCAGGTGGTGCCGGAGCGGCAAGAGCCAGCCGAGCCACCTGGCTATGGCTGTGGCTCAGAGCCGCCTGAATATGTAGGGCAGTGGACTTGCTGGAATCTGCGCAACCAACTCCTCGCCATCGCCGCCGAGCTGCGCGGTAAACCCATTGCTATGACTGACTTGGACTCATAACTTAACTCGTATTCTCGATAAGCGCCAATTATCGAAAATCCGAGTAGTGACCTTCAGTACCATGACTGAAGCTACCTGATCTTGACGCCAGGCGAATTGGCGAAGCAGGAGCAATCGACCAAGCTGCGACGGCTTAACCCAACAGGGCGGCGAGCATAGCTAGACTGAGACCACGAGCCAGCAACCGATGGCGGCAGTCGAACAGCTGAAGTTCACCTGCCGCCGCACGCGTCGTTGCCGTGAGAAGCTGCCTGCTGATCTGCTCTACCGCGACGAGAACAGCGGTGAGTTGTATTGCAAGTCTGGGCATTGCCCGAATGGCAAGGGCGACACGCAAGAAGCACTAACGCAGCTGCAGATCGAGAATCGTCGCTTGCGGGAGCAGGTGCGCAGCCAGAGCAATGATCAGGACAGGTTGCTGAGCAAAGTCGAGAGCCTGCAGGATCAGCTAGCCACAGCGCTGGAGATCCGTGACATCGAACAACTTGCGCCGCTGGCTGCAGTCGCTACAGGCACGCGCAGCGAAACCGTGCCGCTGCTGCTGTGCTCTGACTGGCATTGCGGCGCTGTGGTCGATCCTGCGACGGTTTGCGGCCTAAACCGCTACGACGTGGACATCTTCCACGAACGCGCCGGTGCCCTGTTCCGCAACACGCTGCGGGTTGTGCGAATGCTCAGATCCACTGCGCAAGTGAGCAAATGTGTGATCTGGTTAGGTGGGGATCTGATCGACAACTGGCTGCATCCTGACCAAGTCGAGACGCAGGTATTGAGCCCGACGCAGCAGCTCATCGAATGTGAGCGTGCCATCGTTGCTGGACTCGATCATCTACTCGAACACGGCGAGTTTGATCAGATCATCGTGCCGTGCAGCTTCGGCAACCACGGCCGCACAACGGAGAAAATGAGAGCCGGGAACGCCGCGGCCACTAGCTACGAATGGTTGATGTATCAAAGCCTCGCCCGCCATTACCGGCAGGAATCGCGCATCAGCTTTGACATCAGCAGCGGGAACATTCTCTACGTCGACGTGCTCGGCCATAAGCTGCGGTTTCACCATGGCGATGCCATTCGCTATGGCGGTGGCGTCGGAGGCATCACGATCCCGCTGCAAAAATGGATTTATCGTCAAGATCAAGGCATCAAATCAGACCACAGCTTTTTTGGGCATTTCCATCAGCTGACGATGGGTCAGAACTGGTCAGTCAATGGCAGCCTGATCGGCGCTACGCCCTACGGTATGAAGCTAGGCTTTGCCCCAGAACGCCCGCAACAGCTTCTACGCTGCATTGACTCAGAGCGAGGTTTCACAATATCAGCGCCTATCCTTACTGACTAGGTGGATCACTGCATCGACGGCACGGTTCTTGTCTCACGTCGTCACGCAAAGCGTCAATTCAGGCAATCGATACTCGAAGCATGGGAACATCGCTGCGCTTACTGCGGCAAACCAGCTACAACGCTCGATCATGTCAGGCCACGCAGCAAAGGCGGCCAGACCGATCGTGCGAACCTGATCAGCTGCTGTGCGTCATGTAATTCGCGCAAGGGATCTGACGACTGGGTAGTGTGGTTCAGACTGCAACCGTTCTGGACCGCTGAAGTGGAAGGCACGATCTGGCTGTGGTTGCACCAAGATCAGTGCTAAGATGCGCCGGTCTTCTCTGCCACCCACTGATGTCCGACGCAATGCGTGATTACCTCAATGAGGTCGGCAAGTATCCGCTGCTCACCGCAGATCAAGAGATCAAGCTGTCCAGGCGCGTCAAGCGTTGGCAAGAGCTGCGCGATAAACCAAATCCAACCAACACCGAACGCCGTGAAATCAGGTCTGGGCTTCGCGCGCGGGAGGAGTTGGTGAAATGCAACCTGAGACTTGTGGTGCATGTAAGCCGTAGATTTGCCACGCGGATCCACGGGGCTGGCATGGATCACATGGATTTGATTCAAGAAGGTACGGTCGGATTGCAACGCGCAGCGGAGCTGTTTGATGGTGCACGCGGATATAAGTTCAGCACCTATGCCTATTGGTGGATACGACAAGCGATGAATCGCGGGATTGAGTCTTATGACCGTGTTGTAAGGATCCCGACTAACGCATTGGAGAAAGTTAATCGTGCATTCAAGATCAAGAACGAATACAGGCAAGCCCATGGTGTGATGCCGACGATGGATCAAGTGGCAGAAATTATGGGCATGAAGCCGAATGATTTGCGGATGATCATGGAGCGTTCAACGCCGCACACCAGCCTTGATGTACTTGCAAAAGAAGATGGATCGCCGTTGGTTGATATTTTATCCGACAGCGAAGATTTGTACGATGATGTCGATGTTAAAGAGCGGCACGCTGAGTTTTATTTTGCCTACAGCCAACTGGACGACTTTGATCGAGACATCATCGCAAAGCATTTTGGGCTATTTAACAATGAGCCAATGACGCTGATGAAGATTGCGCAGCAGCATAATGTATCACGTGAACGCATTAGGCAGCGACGCAATCGCGCATTGATTAAAATCAGGCGCGCATTAGGTAAGACTGCTACGTTTGAATGTCAAAGCACGCTGCCATTGCTTCAAGTTCAATAATCCGGCCGGTTGCTTGCTTCAGTAGCTTTTGCTGATGGTGATTTTGACGGATCAGGCTTGAGCACAACTGCCGGATTTGATCGGCACTGCCTTGATGCAACGGCACCCGTGCTTGCTTCTCTAGGGTGAGTTGCTCCTCAACGGGGAGTTCAACGATCATCCATTGTGCCCAACCCATGAAACCTCCATCAATCGAAAAAGTAGGTGACGTATGGCGCGTCACCTATGCTGGCATGATAAAAGAACATCGCCAGGAATGGCAGGCTCGTGTGTTTTACGAGCAATCAATTCAACTTTACTCTGAACGCATGAAGCGTGTGTTTTAGCCTTTACTTGCGGATACCTTAACGTCCTCGTTATATCTACCAGTCTCGGAGTAGTCCCGCAGTGGTGATGTGCACATTCTGTGAAACACCATCTGGCCAATCTTTAGGCCGGGGTATAGCGGCAGATCGTGAAATCTGCGTGCATTTTTAAGTTCAAGTGTGAGCTTGCTTCCGTGCCAACCTGGATCACAAAATCCCGCCAGCATGTGCTCATACCCTTCGCGTGCGCGGCTTGATTTCAACACAAACTGCGCGGCGATAACTTTTGGCAAGTTGAATGTTTCTAGCGTTTCAGCTAAACAAAATTCATTCGGCAGCAACCAGTACGGATGCTCTGCGGTGCGTTTGCTGATGTCAACCTCTACCAGCTCGCGCTGATCGGCAACTTCGATCATCAAATAATTGCCGAGTCTTACATCAATACTGGCGGGGTTGATGAGGGCAAGGTCGAATGGTTCGACCATTGCATCTTGCTCGCAATGCTGCCGGATCTGCCAATCGCTGAGGATCACAATTCAAAATTCTGGTCTTACCAGAATAGCCCAGCCAGTGCTAGCGCCATCAGCTTCCCAGCGCCGCAGCCAATTCTTGCGGCTGTACTCAACATGAGCGCCAAGGGAGGCGGAGTTGTCGACGTAGCCGCCATTGATCATATCTGCCTCCCCATTCGGGTCATTATGGACGATCGTGTCTTCGGCGTAGCCGATCACGCAAGTCCAATGCCCACCACCGGTAGGTGCGGTAGAAGGACCATGATGCAGCCAGCCAACAGCGACGGGGCGACCGGCATCGATCTCAGCTTCGAGTGTCGCGGCTGAGCAGTCAGTGCGGAACCTGGCGTCGAGGCCTATCGAGCGCAGCGCTTTGACATGGGCCTGTGCGTCAGTGGTGTCGCCGAATCGTGCGCGGATGATGTTGTACTCATCATCGGAATCCACTTGACCGTGATACTTGGCGATCATCGCGCAGGTGCTGCTGAAGCACTCGCGGTATCCGGTCCCTGACGCGTTGTCGAGTTGATATTCGTAGGGCACATCAAGGATGCGCTCACCTGGCTTGCCGAGCTGCGAATCCATGATCGCAATCAGCTTCTCGGCGTATTTCGGATCGGTCGCGTAGCCTTCTGTGACCAGCAGCCGAGCGCATTCGTTGCGATCATCAGCGCGGTTCACACCTTTGTGCTGTCGGTAGTCCTTGTACCATCGTGAGACGAGGTACTCGACGCAGGCTGCCATCGATGGGAAATCGATGAAGCTATCGGTGATGGTGACCCATTGCCCATCCAAGAACTCGCGTGTTGTAGTGGATGTGCCGCCGCCTTTGAGCCCGAAGTAATTGTGCTGTCCTGAGGTGTGCTTACCCCAACCCGACTCAAGCGCCCATTGAGCTGCAACCACTTCAGGGAATTTGGCGCCAGCAACCGCAGCGGCGGCCGTGATGCCATTCCAGTCATTGTCGTAACTGGCAGGCGCCTCAACCGCTGCTGACCACGTTGAGTACCAGTCTTGATCACGCGCAAGCAGTCCAGGCGCAGAGTCATTGATGGCTGCCTCCAGTTCTTCGATCGCCGCGTCTTGGTGCCCCAGGCGCTTGTAGTACCGGAACAGATCAATCAGTCGGATCGGTTTCGCGCTCATCGGCCCATTCATAACGGATGGAGATTGCCCCATTAAGGGGTGTTGTGCCTGGGTCGCTGCTCTCTACAACCACCGTACGAGGAGCGGTACTTGGCTGGCTATCGTGCCAATCCTCGACTTCAATGTCCAGACGCGGTTTAAGAGTCGCATTGAATTTAAAATTGCGAGCAGCTTGATTTAGGTGGTCCGTCCAGTGCTTGTCGCCAAAACGGACCAGCCATTTAATGTCGTCTGGGACACCGATTACTTTTTTGGGAACACCTTCAGCAGCACTTCCATCACGATTTGGATGATGCTGTTGCTGCGTAGTGGTGACAGTGCAATGATCTCAGATGCAGCGGCCAGAGCCACGCTGATCATTGCGATTGTTGCGGGATCCATTGAAAAAAATGGTTGCACAAAATTATTCTAGTGGTTCTTTTCCAGAATTCTTAGACGCAGCTCGTGATCATCCAGCCGTTCTTTATGATCTGTTCGCAGGGCAACGATCTGCTCAAGGACGATTTCGACGCGGGCTTCGATGGTTGCATGGCGTTTGTCGAGTCGCCATAACGCACCAACGCCTGCTGAGATGATGACGGTTGCGATGCCGGAAAACAAGTCCACGGCAGGTTCTACGGCGATCTGCCTTTATCTTAACGGGTCAGGTTTGCCGGACAAAATGGCTACCGCACGCCTGTAAAACATGGAATCAGTCTTGCCAGCCCTTTCAAGGGCTTCTTTGACTTTTTGCCAGTTCTCAAGTGTGCGGCGATCCATTAAATCATTTAGCAGCAGATGACCAAGAAGCTGGCGTACCAGATGCTTTGGTTGGTGCGTGCTTCTCGTCTAGCTGCGCCTGGAGTGCGGCTTCGATTTCTGTAACCTTTTCTTTACCACCGATTGCCTCTTTGACCCAATCGATGACAACTTCCTTGGTCAGGTCGTCAAAGGGGATGAGGCTTTCGGGACGCTCAAAACCAACGCTGCCGTACGCACCAGCGGAATAGGTGCCGTCGTTAGCGGAAATGGTGTAATGGGCTGTGAAGACGTAACCGTCCTGGGTTTCGCGCTCAAGGTTGGCAATAGCCCAAGTGAAGGTGGTTGACATGATGAGACAAGGCTCAGTTGCAATTGTAGTAAAGATGCCCTGCGGTGACACAGGGCGGGATGCCGTTAGTGAGTAGGACTACGAGGCTTTGAGAGCTGCTACTTCAGCTTCAAGGGTTTCGATACGTCCGAGTGATTCCTGTAGTGCAGCGGTCAGCAACGGCACTAGCTTGGACTGGTCGATGCCTTGGTAGACGGGGTTGCCTTCGTCATCAACCTCATCCTTGGTGCCAGTGACACATTCAGGGACAACGGATTGTGCTTCGTGAGCGAGGAAGCCGTCAACAGTGGCATCAGGATCCGCGATGAAGTTGAAGCGGTGAACCTGAAGTTGGTTGAGGCGATCAGCAGCGCCAGTTAGCGAGACAACGTTCTCCTTGAGTCGGTAGTCGGAAGAGGTGTTGTAGGCGGTGCTAGTCGTAGTGACAGCAATACTCCCAACTGGGCTAGCCGAACCTGATCGCCTAAAATCTACAATTCCGCCGTCGTAGTTAACATTAAGGCGCAGCGCAGGATTAGTACTTGCTGATACATATAGAGTTTTGATCGATCCGTCAAACCCAAGACCTGTAGATGTGTTTCCATATCCAGGGCTTGCTGCCGTTGTCTGTCCAAGCCAAAGGTCGCCTTCATTCGTAATCCTCATCCGCTCCGTCGGGCTGCTTGCTCCGTCGGCAGTTGTGCTGAACACTAGACGCCCAGGCATGTCATCGGTGCCAGGGGTGCCGTCTACAAAAGCTTCGACTCTTGCCGCAGCCACATAGCTCGATCCATCTGCACCTCCGTAGCTAATTCTGCCAATAGCGTCACCATCTCCAAGAGACGTGTTTGTTCCAATAGTGTTTGATTTGCTATGGCAGATGTCAAGTACTGCGGGAAAGCTGCCAGTTGAAGAATATCGAATAATAGACTGACCAGTAGTTACCTGGATAGGGGGTTGCCCAACCGAAGTGGCAACGCTAGTAGACGTGCCAACTAAAAGCCTGCCAGCGCTGTCGATGCGGGCTGCCTCTGTTGTTGTAGATCCCGTATTCGGACCCGTTTCAAATCTGATTGTATACCCTTGAAGACCAATGTCTCTAATGTTATTTGAAACTTCTCCTTGATAGCTTCTAACAAAGGAAGGGCTTGATACGGACGCTGTTGCCTGGATGCCTCTGTCGGCTGCTAGGTTTATATCTAGTGGTGCGTTAGGACTACTCTTCAACACGCCCACGTTGCCCGAGCTATCAATAAACAACCTGCCCGTGCCATTAGTGGCGAGGGCTAATTGGTCTGCGCCGGGACGATAAATACCAGTGTTGCTATCGTCGTCAAATGCAATGCCTGGAGCGGCTGCTGTGCCGTCAGGGGAATTCTGGAATATATCGGCCAGCGTTACCTTTTTCGTCTGATCATTAAGCAAATCAACAATTGGCACCACATCAGTGCTGGCTGGATTGGTGTAAGCAGTTAGCTCAGTGATCTTGACGTTGGCCATGACAGAACTGCGGCAGTATTTGCTTTTTAAATCTTAGTGCGTTATCACCAAGTGCTCAACGCAGCTCGTTTCCAGGTATTCGTTGCTGTGCAAACGTAGACATAGTCTGCATCCCATGCAAGTTCACCTGCTGTTCCAGTAGCAGTCGCTGATGACGGTGTATGCGTCGGGATAATCGGTCGAGCACCTAACGTGACGTTTGCGGCGGTGATAGCCGCCATACTTGTCAAAGTCCCATCAGACTGAACCTGTAGGTCAATCTTGCCTTCCTCTTCAGTATCAGTAGCATCAACAATTGATGCGACAATTGATGCGTAGCTTTTTGCTAGAGGCGTTCCAGCGTCATTGTTAGACTGGAATGTAATAGAACTAATGACATCGTTGTCTTGACCAGCATTCCCGTTGCGGTGGTGATACAACACAACATCCGCTGCTGATGACGCTGTGTTTTCTTTAGACTCTACAAACAGTGCAGTTGACACCGTTGATTCAGTGACATGCAGGGGGTGCAAAGGTGTCCCCTCATTGATGCCAACACGATCACCTGACACCCTGACCGTGGCTACTTGGACGCCTGCACTGCTTGTAATAATGTCAAGAATGCCGTCTTCTGTCGTATCACTTGCATCGCTAATCCTTGCCAAAATTTGAGCGTATGCGTGATCTTGACTGTTGTCGTTCCTGCCTCGGAATTCAATGTTGCCTAAATTGTCGTTATCTGCCGGTGATGTTGAATTGCGATACAACACCACGTCAGGCGCAGTATCTAGGCCAGCGTCACTGTTTTCAATGATGACCTGATCTGTCGTGTCACTGCTGAACAGATGCAGTTGCGCTGCTGCCGTTCCAGTGCCTAGCTGCAGTCCAAAGCTTGTAACAGCGCCGACGTTAGTACCGCCAACACTCAATCCAATTTGGTTTGCTGCAGGGTAGTAAAAGCCTGTTACGGCAGAATCTGACGCAAAACTAATGCTTGGTGATGCAGCGGTGCCGTCAAGCACGTTTCTAAACAACGCGCCATAGCCAATCTTTTTGTTTTTCGCAGCGTCACTTGCTTCGCTGACATCAACGATTGCCAGTGCATCACCAGACGCAACAGAGGTGATGTCAATCAAGTCAGTTATTTTTTTGTTTGCCATTTCAGCAAGCCATCAGGACACAGGGTACACAATAGCTGCCATCAGCGTAAGTGGTTGAAACTACAGTGCTCGTCACCTTAGCAACTGTTTTGCTTCGCACAATGTCATCACCTTGAGGCTTTGCCGTTCCATCACCAGCGGACATCAGCAAATCTCCGCGAGAAACTACGGTGCCTTGAGCAATGCGAATAACAAAGTCGCCCGTCATCGCGCATATAAAGTCTTTTGTGTAAACTTCGTCATCATCGTCCCAACACTGAAAAACTCCGGCGACATTAACGTCACCTTCAACGGTTGATACTTCCATGCGGTTTAATTGCTCGTTATCCTCATCGCCCCATTCGCACATTTCGTTGACGTTAGTTAATACGGATCCACGCAGAATTTGAACACGACTTGCGTTGCCGGGCAATTGTGACCACCGGGATAAGTGGCCGCCAGTAAGGCTAACAGATGTTCCATCTACACGAATATCACCCTCTTGAGTCCCTTGACCCTCAAAAGTTATCAGTTGGCCATCGGTGGTCATTCTGTTGCATACGATACAAGTGCGATCGGATTGTCCAATGTTGACCTTCCCTCGCTCTGTTATCTGAAATCCTTCGTCGTTAATACTGTTGATACCAGTTGGCTTGACTGTTGTTCCCCAAAGAAGCGATACATCACCACTGCCAAGGCCAAGATCTCTGCCAACCTCAAAAAGTTTTACTTCATCTGATGCAAAACCAAAGATGTTTGCTCCTACTCTGTAA
>Ga0255781_10004483_pt1 | contig 10521 bp, 4 predicted proteins | sample 101ome_21_FD_179979 | JGI IMG/M metagenome (GOLD analysis project Ga0255781, IMG submission 179979) | Coastal salt marsh microbial communities from the Groves Creek Marsh, Skidaway Island, Georgia - 101413BT metaG (version 2) | ecosystem: Environmental > Aquatic > Marine > Intertidal zone > Salt...
AAACCGTGTCAATCCAGCAGTCCACAGCTTACACAGTCTCCACTTCGGCTGACCCTGTAGCCGTGGGTAGAAACGTATACTTTGGGTTCCCGCGCAATGAGTTCAGTGGTGTTCAGGAGTATTTTATTAACCCTGACACCCAGTTCTTCGACGGGGCTGACATAACTGCCCAAGTTCCCAAGTATCTCAGCGGAAACCTGACCCAGATCACGGCTGCGGATAATGAGCAAATCCTTGTTGCACAGACCGATGGCTTCACCAATGGAGTCTACGTCTATAAATACTTCTTTAACGGCTCTGATAAACTCCAATCAGCTTGGTTTAAGTTCGACTTCGGCTCTGGAACAACTGTCTTAAACACCGACTTCATTGACTCCACTTTGTATGTGGTGATCGAGCGCAGTGATGGTGTTTATCTGGAGTCGATGGATATTGAGGCAGGTCAGCAGGACACTGGTAGTGAGTATGTGACTCTGCTAGACCGCCGAGCAGAGCTATCTGGGGGAACCTATAGCTCCGCTAATGACACCACTACGTTTACTAGCCCCTACAACGTAGACAACGATACAATCCAAATCGTGTCCCGGCCTCATGCAGATGCAGGGAGTAACCAGAATGTCATTGGGACTAACCCTCAGGGAACTGTAGAGAGGAAGCTGCCAGAGGGCGTTCTGCTGGATGTGGATTCTAAATCGGGCACTTCCTTAGTGGTCAATGGAAACTACACCAACCAGCCAGTGTTCATCGGGGTTCCCTACACCATGACCTATGATGTCTCTCGGCCCCAGCTCCGCGCACCTAGTGCCAGTGGCAGAGGACAGACTATGGTGGCTCAGGGTCGCTACCAGCTTAGGCACGGGGTACTGGTGTTCAACGATAGTCGATACTTTAAGGTTCAGGTGACTCCTGAAAACAGAGACACTTTTGATTATGTCTACAACGGACGATCCATCGGAACCGGAACTGCCGTCTTGGGCAGTCAAACTGATTCTATCCAAGATGGGGTTTTCCGTTTTCCCGTATACGCGAAAAACGACCAAGTTAATATCTCCGTTCTTAACGACTCACCTTTCCCCTCGTCCCTCGTATCTTTGGAATTTGAAGCGATCTATGCTGTGCGGAACCGCAGATATAATTAAGGATGAACCTATCCGTTATAGCTCAGGAGTTAAGGTTAAACCTGCTACTCAGGCGGATGCTTTGCAGGTGGCGAAAGAGCTTAGGGTGGAGGATGTTAATGAGATGAGAGCTTTGCTTGGTAACGATGTAGCTATGTCAGTGGTTCTCCAGAGGCACGTTATGGAGGCTGACCTGAGCTTTACCGTAAGCAAAAACAATCACCCTGTGGCTATCTTTGGGACTAAGGAGATATGCCCTAACGTGGCTGCTATCGGGCTTTTATCTTCGCCAATGATAAGGGAAATCAAATACACCTTATGCCGTCACTCTAAACACTGGGTGGATCAGTTACACAAAAACCACGATTTATTGTTGAACATTGTTCACTGCGATAATACCGTCCACATCCAATGGCTAAAGTGGCTTGGATTTACATTTGTGAACAAACTCACAGGATTTGGAAGTAATGGGGAGGACTTCTACGAATTTAGCAAACTAAAGGTTAAAGAGTAATATGTGTACCGTAGTAGCAGCAATGGCAGGAGTTCAGGCAGCGAGTGCTATAGCCAGTTACAGTGGACAACGCCAAGCTGCCTCTGCTCAAACCCGCTACCAGCAGCAGCTAATGGCAGCGGAGCGGGAACGCCAGCAGCAAGCTGAGACTAACCTGCGGATGCGTCAACAGGACGAGCAGGAAGCCCGTGCCAGAGAGTTAGCCAAAGTCTCCCAAGAAGCCCGAGCAATGGCCTCCCGTAACATTGTAGCGGCTGGAGAGGCGGGAATTTCTGGAGCTTCTGTGGATGCTTTGTTGGCTGAAGGAACACGCAGAGAGCTTGACTTTTATGAAAGCATGGCCCGCCAAGGTCAGCTCCAAAACACCGCTTACGAGCGAGAGATTGAAGCGGGACGCACAGGAAGTGCTATGAGGATTCTGGATATAAACCGTCCGGTAAGCCGTCCTAGCTTTGCTAATCTGGCTATTGATCTGGCTGGAGCTGGAATGCAGACCTACGACTTTGCTCAGAGAAAATATCAGATAGATACGCAATCGAAACCTGCTACTGAGCGTCCTAAATTTAGTTTTTCACGTTCCCTTACTGAAGGCTACTAATGGCAGAGAAAATTACACAACGCAAAGAGTACCGAGGGCTTGGCTACGCTCCCGCTATAAGCGTTCCGGGGCTTGTCCAAACACGCCCTATAGCTGCCACTCGCCCTCCTCAGACCAACGAGCTGACTAAGCTGGCTAAGAGCCTAAAAGATTTTGGGGAATCCTTTGCCAATACCCAGTTAAGGAAAGCTGCCAGAGAGGATCAAGAGGCGGAGCAGTTAGCTAAGGAAGTAGCTTCTGGACTTAGCCTTGAAGATAGTTTTTTGAGCGAAACTGGCGGTGCCTCATACGGAAGTAAAGGGGATAGAGGAGATTTAAACCTTCCAAGTGCAGCTTCAAGTGTATTGAGGGGCAACACCGAAGAAATGCAACAGCTAGTTGATATGGGCGTCATCCCTGCGACTGCTACTCCTGCTTTTCATTCTTACCTAAAAAGAGAAATGGCAAAAGTCATTATCTCTACTGACTTCCGTAACTCAGTATTTAGACGAATAGAAGAGTCTGCTGTTGTTAGTGATCAGATTGATAACGAAGCACTTCGGCGGGACATACTTGCGGATGAGAGCGAACGTCTTGAATCAAAATATGGTAAGCAATTTTGGATATGGGCACCTGACGAAAACCAAAAAGTAAAAGCTGAGTTTATCCAGCGTTCTCAGGCTCTGCATAACGAACGACTTGACGAAGTTTCAGCGGAAAGTTTTAAGTCTAATTTTGGGACTATTGTAGATCGCTGGCTCGATTCCAGACCTAAGTGGACTGAAGAAAAAGGCAATAAAGAGCAGCTAACCAACCAGTTTATTGACCAAATCAACCAGCAGGTGGAGTTAGTCAGGTCTTTAGGCTTAAACTACAGAGAGCTAAGTGGCCCCGCTGCCGTAAGCGCAATCAAAAAACTTCTTTCTGAAGAGCAGATTGAAGAAGCTGAAATGCTTTTTGAAGAGCTTGAGGACATGAGTGTGGGGACATCTTCAGACCAAAGGGGAGACCTTCCCTTGCTTGCGACTGATGATGAGGCGGTGATTAAAGAGCTTATTAAAAATGCAAAACGGATGAGCGAGACGATGTACGCAAAGCGTAAACACCGTTTAGATGCCGTAATTCAGCGAAAATATGTAGATTTTTTGGCTGAAAATCCTGAAGCAGAACAAGAAGATATTCGGCAGTTTATTGCTCGTGTGTACGAAGAACAGGTTCCTCTTCTTAATGAAACAAACGAAGATGGCTCTCCTAAAACTCTGTCTCCAAAGCAGTTTGATCCTTATACCTACTCAGAAGCCAGCCTTCTCAATAACTGGTATGAGTTCAAGCTAGGCTCTGCTCTGATAAAAGGGCAAGGGGATGACCTTAAAAAAGAAATAAACAGGCTTTTACAGAATCCTGTGGCTACAACAGAAGAAGGAGTCACTAATTTAGAAATCGCTCAAGAGCGGCTAAAAGAGAATGAAAACCGAATAAGCTCTAGCACATACTCTATTCTAAGCTCTGAAATATTCAAGGCGTCTGCTTATCCAGAGATTTCTGGAAATAATAAACTCTATGAAATGGAGCGGTTAAACGCTGACGCACTTGAAAAAATTGCTATTTTAGGAGCTGGAGTTGAGGGAGAAATAGACCTAAACGACATTTCGCCGGGGTCGGAGCAAGAAAAAGAAATAACCAGATTAAAAGCTGAGTTTAGAGGCAAAGTAACTGAACTTGCCGTTCAAATACACAAAGATTGGCTAGGTGTTAATGAAGAGCTGGCAACAAAAGATGCTTTGGCTAGAAAGACTGCTGCTGAAAAGGCAATTATAGAAGCCTCTAAGAAGGTGATGGTAGACCTATCCGCTCCTGACCAAAAAGAAACTCTCAAAAAACAATGGCAGGACAGAGAATTAGAGAGACAGGCAGCGGCAGAGACATCTTGGTATAGTCCTGACTCAACTGCTATTGATTTGCTCCAAAAAGAACAGGAAATCCGGAAAAAGAGCAGAATAGCTTTGAAAAGCCTTACTGACGCTGTACCAGATAAGAATTTAACAGTTTTCGAGCAATTAGCAGTAGCGGAGCAAAGGTATGAGAAAAACGTCTCAGGTAACTTTAGAAACGCTTTAAAGGTCATTCAAGACGAGAACCAAGCAGTTACTAGAGAGGCAAGGTCTCAGGCTAACCAAATACTAAAAAAACTTTCTTCAGGAAATAAATACCCCGGTGCTGACGTTCGGAACGCTCTTCCGTTTCTTTCTAAAAAGCTAGACGATGACGATAGAGCTGAACTTGAAACTTCGTTAAACCAGCTTGTCCCGTTGATGGGATTGTCTCTCAGGGAGGTCAGGGAAGGAAAGCTGTACGTTAAAGATTTAGACGCTAATAGCCAAGTTGTGCGGATCAACAAAGGGTTTGTGCCTGTTCCTCTTAAAGCAGTGCCCAATCCTTCTTCTGTTCCTATGTTTGAACACACAGCCGAGCTTTTATATGAGGCAGAGCTACATGACAAAAATTTAGCTAAAGGGGAGCCATCTCAAATAGACCTCGCTTTAGAGAAAATGGGGCTGTTTAAAAAGGGTATGGATGACAAAGAAAAAATAGTTGTCAGAGAGACTTTCGTACAAGCGCAGCTTAGTATTTTACGCGAACGAGGCATGATTGTTGACTATGTGGACTACTCCAACAGGCGGGAGCGGAACAAGAACATATTTGAACGACACCAACGGGAAAAACTAGAAGAGTTTCAGAGAAAATTCCTTTCTCCTGTTGATCCCCTTAACAAAGAAAATTAAACATGGCAGAGCGCACCCTTAGAGATGCTTTACTGAGCGAGCCGTACTCCTCTTCTGTTTACGGAAGCACAGACGTAAAGCGAAAAAAGAAAGAAACCGAAGAAGAAGAAAGTCTGGGCGTTCTCGGAACTATCGGGGATGTCGCACTCAGCATTCCTCGTGGCGTAGCTGGAGCTGCCGAGGAAATAGCCGAAGTAGGGAACATAATACCCGGAGTTGACTATGATTTAGGGGATGATTGGCTGGGGACTTCTAAAACAGGGATAGGAAGCCTTACAGAAGGTATTACTAGCTTTGCGGTCGGATTTGTAGGAACAGCAGGTTTAGGCGTTGCAGGTAAAGTTGGGAAGGCTGCTAAACTATCTAAAGCAGGAAAAGCCAGAACTCTAGCAAGCCTGACAGGTAAAAAACTTAAAAGTATGTCTGTCAAAGAAGCAGCAGCCTATGGGGCGGTTGCTGACTTCGCCGTGTTTGACGGACATGATGCTCGGCTTTCTAATTTAATCGAAGCGTACCCCGCTCTACAAAACCCTATCACTGAGTACCTTGCTAGTGACATGACCGATAGCGAGCTGGAAGGCCGCTTAAAGAACGCTGTAGAAGGTCTGGCTTTGGGTGGCATCCTAGAGGTGCTAATTTCTGGTGTTCGGAAAATACGGAAAACAAAACAACTTCGATCTGAAGGAAAATCTCCTGAAGAGATCGTCGAAGCAACTCAGAAAGAACAGGCACAGGTAGAAAACGCAGTCGATCAGTTTAACGGTAAACAGGCCGAGCAGCCTACAACAGCAACAGCTACTAAAGCTGAGGCAGAGGAAGTTTCTACTGCCGCAGAGCCTAAAAAGGAAACATTAGCCGATCCTGTAGCTGCTACTAAAGCGTCTCGAAATAAAATTAAAACAGCCAGCCTTGAGGAAGCTGTTAAGTTTGCAAACGAAAACGATGCGATTGCGGGGATAGATAGGCTTAACGAACTTTACAAAGAAGAAGGAGTATTGATTAACCTTAATGCTTTCTCCAATTCAAAGCAGCTAGAGGACGCGACTATAAACTTTGTAGAGCAGAACTACAAAGCCCTTAAAGAGCTTAAAGAGCAAATTCAGTTAAGCCCAGAAAACCGAGAGCTTCTTGAAGCTGAATGGTCAGACCTTGGGCTGGACGCTGCGGAAGCTGTAGGGCTGGTCACTAAACAACAAGAGATTAGTGCCGATCTTTTCGCTAAAACTGCTGTCCTTCGGGCAGCTAAGTTGGGCCACGCAGATACCTTAACTAATATCATTAAACTTAGACAACAGCTTAAAAATGCCTCTAAAGGAGAAGCATTGCAAATTGAACAGGCTCTCGAAATAGAAAAAGCTAAGTATCTAGCTTATGGGCCAAAACTCCATACACTATCAGCCACGGTAGGTGCTATTCGTTCCGAACTAGGTAAGTCTTTTCGTAGGCTACGTACTATGGACGAAATAGAAATTTATCTTACTGAAGATAACTTTTCTAAAACTCCAAAGGCAGCTAGTGATTACATAGACGCAACTCTCATTGCTGGTAAATCAGATAGAGAGACGCTCGACAAGGCCATAGACAAAGCGTTGGAAGTCTACGACAGGCACGGAATTAACGGGTTAGGTAAAGTGTCTCCGGTCACGAGCAACTGGGATATACATAACGAACTTTGGATCAACTCTCTTTTAAGCGGGCCTAGAACTGCGGTAATCAACGCTTTTGGTAACTTAGTCACTTCGGTGTTTTTGCCCATCGAGAAAGCTTTAGGAGCGCATTTAATGTACCGGAATACGGGCAAAGCTGAGTTCCTAATAGCTAGAAACGAAATCTTTAGAATTAGCTCTTTACTTGGAAACTACAAAGAAGCGTTAGAGTTAGGAAAAAGAGCATTTCGTGAAGAGGATTCTATTCTTCAGTCGCGTTCTTCAGCTATCGGAGAGTTCAATCGCGGCCCTGCTATTAGCCAACAGGCATTTAGTGAAGCAGGAGGGCCACTCAAAAGCTTGGCTGATTACTTTGGAACAAAGGTAGATTCTTTTGGAAAAAATGTTGTGCGCCTACCTAGTCGTTTTCTTCAAGGAACTGATGAGTTCTTCAAGCAGCTTCAGTTTCGCCATACTGCTCAAACTGAGTCGATGATAAAAGCCCATGAGATGCTGAGGCAGACAGATGCTTTTAAGAACGGTGAGTCTATTCCTAATGAAATATTAAGCCGTAAAGCTGCCGAGATTTTTGACGGATTAGTGAGGGCTAACGGAGAACGCTTTTCAAGAACAGCTCTCAAACGAGAAGGTCTTGAACATCTGAAAAAGGTAGTAGAGACGGAAAGAGCCAAGGGTAACGAGCTGGACGGGCTTACCAAGCTAAACATCGTTGAACAGTATGTTGACTCTCGGCTTGGCGAACTTGGAAAAGCACAAGAAGGAATTTCTGATAGGGCGTTCTTCGCAGCTCAAGAGGCTACATTTACACGGCCACAGGAAGGAATAATAGGGAAGAAGATTCAAGAGATGGTAGTCCAAGCCCCGTGGCTACGCACTATCATGCCTTTTGTCAGTACCCCTCTTAACATTATTAAGTTTTTTGGAGACCGCACCCTACCAATGGACAATAGGTGGACGCAAAGCCTCGGGCTGCATAAGCGGTATATGGATGACCTAAATGATCCCAATCCGCTGGTACAGGCAGCAGCTAAAGGCAGAATGGCAGCAGGGATAATGCTCTGGACTTCAGCCATGCTTGCGGCATCAAGTGGACTGATTACAGGGTTCGGCCCAAGGCGTAAAGCAGAGCGGGAAGTGCTGAAACAAACAGGATGGCAACCTTACAGCATTAAAACGCCTGTCGGATACATCAGCTACCAGCGTTTTGATCCTTTTGCTACGTTTTTTGGCTTAACCGCCGATATGTTTGAGTTCATGCGTGAGAGCGGGCATCACGTTGATGAAAAGCCTGTTCAAGACTTACTACTAGGGATTGGCATTGGGCTTTCTCAAAACGTGCTTAATAAGTCTTATATGACAGGTATTCAGCAAGCTATCGAAGCGGCTTCTGATCCTCAAGGCTCTTTAAAGGGTTTTGCTAAAGTCCGCGCAGGTTCTTACGTTCCTAGCTTTTTTGGTCAAATGGTAGGCACATTAGACGGCGATCCTGCGCTGCGTGAAGCACGTTCGGTGCTTGATGGGTTTATTAAACGAGTTCCCGGCGGGGCAAGAAGCCTCGACCCGAAACGTAACGTGCTTGGAGAGGTTGCAGAAAAAGGAGGATGGGGAGTCGGCGTTGCAGATTACGTTGTTCCGTTTATGCGCTCTGAAAAACGGAATGATGCTCTGTTCAATGAAATGGCCAAGGCTAGTCATGCTTTCAGTATGCCCTCTCTAAAACTAGCAGGAAAAATTGACCTGTCTGAGACTGCCAACGACAAAGGTCAATCGGCTTATGACCGGATGATGGAGCTACAAGCCACTCTCAAAATCAATGGCAAAACACTAAGGCAGCGTCTTAATCAGTTAATAGAAAGTAAACAGTTCCAATCTCTTTCTGAAGTCCCTATTGACGGGTTTGACACACCGAGAGCCAACGCAATCAAGAGGGTCATTTCTAAATATCGAAAATTGGCTAAGAAACGGATGCTCTCGGAGTTTCCAAACGTCGAACAACAGGTTAACTTAGTAGAACAAATTAGTTTTTACCAAAAAGCCGGAGACCAAAACTCTGTCGATCAGTTAATCCAACAGCTAAAAGGCTTGCGTTGAAATCCATCCACAAGTAGATAAGATACCAAAATGGCTAATACTTACGTCGATTACACAGGAAACGGTACACTAGATACCTACTCCATAACTTTCCCATACCTCAGTAACTCACACGTTACTGTGCAGGTTGGCGGCGTGACCCAGACCGAAGCCACTCACTACAACATCACCACAGGTAACGTAGTGTTTACTTCTGGGAACATCCCGGCTAACTCAGCAGCTATCCGTATCAAGCGGGTAACTGAGCGGGTTACTCCTCTGGTTGACTTCAAGGACGGCTCTACGCTGCTAGAAGCTGACCTAGATACCGCCAATCTACAGTCATTCTACATCGCTCAGGAAACTGATGAGTCAGCCTTCCAAGCTGATAGCGATGGTAACTACGATGCCTCCAACAACAAGCTGGTAAACGTAGGAACACCTACAGCCAGCACTGACGGAGCTACCAAGGGGTATGTGGATACTCAGGTTGCCTCCAAAGACGCATTGAGTGAACTCTCAGGAGACCTCGATGACATCGCAGCGGGAACCACGAACAAGCACTTTACGGCTACTGACGAGACTAAGCTGGACGGCATCGAGACCGGGGCTGATGTCACTGATGCAACCAACGTGGAAGCGGCTGGAGCCTTAATGGACTCTGAGCTTACCGACTTAGCTGGCGTTAAAGGGGTCACAATCTCAACCCTCCAGCCTAAGCCGTCAGAAGGAGCTTTTGCTGATGGAGATAAGACTAAGCTAGATGGGATTGCTTCTGGGGCTGAGGTCAATGTCCAGAGTGATTGGGATGCCAGCTCTGGGGATGCTCAGATTCTTAATAAACCAACTATCCCAACTAACCTAGCTGACCTTAGTGATGTCTCCAGCTCTGCTCCTTCCGATGGTCAGGTGCTTAAATGGAGTGCCTCAGGATCAACTTGGGAAGCAGGAAATGACCTTACAGGGAGTGGAGGTGGTGGAGGTGGTGGAGGTGGTGGAGGTGCTACAACCTTTGTTGGACTGAGTGACACTCCTAGCAGCTTTACTGCTGGCAAATGGCTAAAGGTTAACTCAGCAGGTAACGCCCTAGAGGAAGTGGATGCTCCTACTTCTGGTATTTCCGATGTAGTAGACGATACAACGCCTCAGCTCGGAGGGCCGTTAGACACCAATGGGCAGGACATTGTAAGTGCGTCTAGTGCTGACATTGAGATAGCCCCAGACGGCACAGGGAAAACTGTATTTAAGGGAAATACCAACGCTGGAACAATCACGCTTAACTGCGAAAACAACAGCCACGGTGTTTCGGTGGCGTCTCCTGCTCACGCTGACTACAGCGGAAGTTGGACGCTTACCTTGCCAACCTCTGCGGGCACAAACGGCCAAGTCTTGTCTACTAACGGAAGCGGAGTAGCAAGCTGGTCTACCCTGACTACCTACGCAGCTACAGGAAATAACTCTGACATTACTCAGTTATCTGGGCTAACTACTGCGATTGCTCTTTCCCAAGGGGGAACAGGAGCCACAGACGCATCCACAGCCCGCACCAATCTTGGGCTAGGCGCAGCAGCAGAGAAGGACTTCGACACTGCTGGAGGTGTTCAAGCCTACGATGCGGACACCAGCAAAACCGATGTAGCAACCGAATGGACTGCCGCCCAGAACTTCAACAGCACCCAATTAACTTTCGATGCTACGCAGGATTGGGATTTATCTACTAATCAAGTCTGCGAGTTGACTCTCACAAATAACACCACCTTTGACGCACCTACCAACATTCAGGACGGTGGGT
>Ga0255781_10004485_pt1 | contig 10519 bp, 15 predicted proteins | sample 101ome_21_FD_179979 | JGI IMG/M metagenome (GOLD analysis project Ga0255781, IMG submission 179979) | Coastal salt marsh microbial communities from the Groves Creek Marsh, Skidaway Island, Georgia - 101413BT metaG (version 2) | ecosystem: Environmental > Aquatic > Marine > Intertidal zone >...
CGCAGACCTATGGAAACTGATGTATCCCAAGTCTAAGGCAAGAAAATACGCGGAGGCCTATGACAAAAATATTGGAGAGTTTTCTAGTGAGGTTATAGGGGCAATACCTGGAGCTCTATCTGGGACAGGCATGGCTTTCCTGGGTGACCCTTTAAACCCAACAGAGCTCATGGCTGGGGAAGAGGAGATGCTGCAGCGTTTCCGTGAGGAGCAGATTAAATCTGTTTTTCCGAAACCTTTCCGCATGACCTTAAAAGATGACCCTGCTTTTTCCAAGGTTCCAGAATCAGAAATACCAGTTCGATATAACAAAAAAGGTAAACCTAGACCTCCAAGGTTACAGGACAAGTTTAAAGGGGGGCTGCTGGGAGGCCAGTTTCTTATGGTTGGTGATGGACCTCCAACAGATATCTCTGGGAAGACTTTTTCAGCGGGGTATATAGACGCAACAAACCCAAAGAGGCCAAAGCTTAGAATCGCAGGCTTGCTAGATGATTTTGATTACAACGATTTACCGCCAGGAGCCCGCCAATATGTAACAAACCTTTACCGGGAATTTAGCCCACAATATGACAAGGATGAGCCTTGGAAATTAAAAGGGCGAGGAGGGGCTTTAAGGAAGTATATAGAGAGGCCTGAAGCGTTAGAAGCTTTTGAAAGAGGGCCTACAGGTGACTATCTAGTTTCTGCAGAGATAAAACGTGGTGGAAGTATTGATCTGCCAGGATACGGGATGCGTGACCATTTATATGCTTTGGAGACTCAATTCGACACTCCAGTAACAATGTACCAGGACATGTCTAATGTGAGGGCTGGGAATGAGCCAACATTGAGGCCTATGACTTCTGGGGATATTGAGTTTGGTGAGAAGGTTGGAGAGTTTTCAACAGGTAAGAAAAAACACCCTATTTTTGACAAGATCACATTTAAGCAAATTAAAGGATTGTTGAGGTAAAATGGCTAGAACTCTCCCGTTAAGAATGGAAGCCCAGCCAGGGCTCATCAGCCCAGAAGCAGAGCTACAAACACCAGGGCAAGCTATCGCGCCAATAGTGGCAAGAACTCCAGTTGTTGGACCTTTGCTGGCAGATGTCGCTTCACCTCAAATGCTTAACCTTGGATCAGATCAGCCAGGGCTAAGAACCGCACCGCTGCAACCCGCTGAAGTTTTCAGGGTAGCCGCACCTTATGAAGGCAAAAAACCTTATGGTCAATTTTCCGCAGAATATGACGCAAACAAGCCAGTCTCATTTTTCGAGGGAATGCCTGAAGGGAAAGCAGGCTTAGGCCCTGAAACAATTGAAAGATATGATCCTAACGCTCCCAGAAGAAAAGGAGTAAAAAAGCGGATGAGTGACGCAATTGTGGCACCACAAGTTCGCGAGGGGATGCTGGCAATGGCATCAGCAGGATTGCAGCACAAGGATTGGTATAAAACTAGGCCTTTGTACGAGAGATATATTCAAGTGCTTGGAGAAGAAAAAGGAAAAGAGAAGTTTGTAAGAGACATGCAGATTTTTTCCGCAACAAGTGCAGGAGCCTCAGTCCAGGACAATGTGAGGATAGCATCATATTACCAGCACCTAATGGAACAAGGGCTGCCTCTCGACATGCCACCAAAAGGTTCAGGGTACGGATCTATACTCCAAAAAACACAAAGAGATGCTGTGTTGGAATATATGGACACTGGCGAAATAGATGACATCAAAAGGCCAAAAAGAAAGACCTTTACCAGCAACCTGTTAGGCCAGGAAGACTATGTGACAATTGACAGGCACAATATGAGAACCATAGCGATGTTGTCACAAAACCCAGATTTCCTGAAAGGTACGCTCGTTTTTGAAAAAGAAAAAGATGGTGCGCGATTTAAGGAAATGGGTTTCACCATAAGCAAGACGGGCGGCAAAAAACCTAAGTTTAAGATAGAGCCCAAAAAAGAATTTGAGAAGGGCACCATCACAATGGAACAAGCTCTTGCTAACCCCACACTTTGGGAAGACGCGCCAAATGATAACGAATACATGGCCTATGAGCAGTTTCAGCGCGACCTTGCGAAAGAGCTAGGAGTCAGCCCCGCAGCTTTCCAAGCAGCTCTATGGTTTGGTGCCGCAGCTCAGACAGGTGTGGAAAGCCCGGCAGAGAGAATGATTGACACAGTAGAGAAAAGAGTGCGCTACACAGCAGAGCAGCTAGGAGCTGACCCAGAGATGGTTTTTGAGCAATATATTAAAGGGGAAATACCACTAGCACAGCGTCAGGACATGATGCAGCAATATGGAGGGCTCTTAGGTTAACCCAAATCTTTTTGACCTAACTGTAATATAAATAATAATTTCTGGAGACAACATGCCACAAGTTGGAAAGAAAAAGTACCCGTACACCGCAGCAGGGAAAGCCGCAGCCAAAAAGGCAATGAAGAAGAAAAAGAAGAAATGAGCCTTTATCGGAACATCCACAAAAAGCGGAAACGGATCAAGGCCCAGAAAGCCGCAGGCAAAAAGCCTGAAAGGATGAAAAGAGCAGGCGAGAAGGGCAGACCCACTGCTGCACAGTTTAAGGCCGCTGCCAAGACTGCAAAGAAAAAGAAGAAGTGAGTGCCTGGCAGCGCAAAGAAGGCAAAAACAAGAAAGGCGGACTAAACGAAAAAGGCCGCAAATCATATGAACGGGAGAACCCCGGCAGTGATTTAAAACGCCCAGTAAAAAGCGGAGACAATCCGCGCCGTGCTTCCTTCCTAGCCAGGATGGGAAACATGAAAGGGCCAGAGTACAGAAACGGGAAGCCTACAAGGCTGCTGCTATCGCTCAAAGCCTGGGGAGCCAGCAGTAAAGCTGATGCCAAGAAAAAGGCTGCAGCCATCTCAAAGCGTAATGCGAAGAAGAAAAAATCCAGGTCCACTTAAACCTCCTCCACGCCGTGGATGAAAAGAAAATAAGAGAACGGGCAGCCGAAATTTTTTCGGACCCGGTCTTTGCGAAAGTATACAGCGAACTTGAATCGCAGTATCTCGTAGAGCTCCGGGCAGCAGACCCGCACGACACAAGCGAAACTACGAGAATTTTACAAGCCCTCCAGGTGTTGGAGCTCGTGAAGAATCACCTTCACAAACTTTCCCAGGGGATGAGGCTTGAAACTGAAGATTTCAAAAAGCTGAAGAATGGAAGAAGAAATCGCTGAAGACGCGGCTCCACAGGAACAACCGCAAACAGCAGAAGAGGCATTTTTAAATCGCCTCCAGCCTCCTGAAGAGGAGGAACCCGCTCTTGAAGAAGAGCAAGCAGACGCAGAAGAGGATCTCGATGAGGCCATCCTTGAAGAGCAGTCTGATGAGCCTGTGTTCACCATCAAGGCAGCCGGGGAGGAACACACCCTGACCCTTGACGAACTTCAGGAAAAAGCATCTCAGGGTATTGATTACACGCGGAAAACTCAGTCCCTCGCAGCCGAAAGGAAGCAGGTGACAGAGCGTTTCCAGGAGCTACAACAGCTCCAGGCGAAAATGGCAGCAGCAGCACAGACGCAGCCGCCAGTAGTCGAGCAGCACCCTCCAGAGTATTGGCAGGAACTCCAACAGAGTGACCCGGTCAGATATCTCATTGAGAGGGATCAATATCGAGAGAAGCAGGCGGCAGCACAAGCAGCCCAGCAACAACAACAGGAGATTGCAGAGCAGTATCAGTACCAGCAGCAGCAAGAGGCACAGGCCCAACTGCAGCAGGCACATACCCAGCTCATAGATCAGTTTCCAGAATGGTCAGATCCAGAGAAGTTTTCAGCGGCAAAGCTGGAGATGAGATCGGCTGGCCTGAAGCTTGGCTACAGCGATGAAGAGCTCTCCCAGGTCTACGATGCCAGAGCAGTGTTAGCACTGCAGAAGGCAGCAGCATATGACCGCTTGATGGAGAAGAAAGACACGCTGAAAAGTGCTCCACCAAAGACACCGCAGGGCCATTCACAAAGGCCTGGGCGGAAAAGCAATTTAAGGAAAGCCAAAGAGCAATTGGCAAAGAGCGGCAGACCGCGTGACGCGGATGCAGCATTTAGAGCCATCATCGAAAAAAGGAGATAAAAAATGGCACTTATTAGCGGGGCAACAACTTCTTACACCAGGAGCACCAGCCCAAACAATGTGATCGAGGAGGACGTTTCGGAAATAATCCACAATATCTCGCCAACTGATTGTCCATTTATGGAGATGGTTGGGACGCGAGATGTTGGGAACACCACTTTTGAGTGGCTGATTGAATCGCTTCCTGCGAATGACGATGACACCGCGGTGTTAGAAGGAAATGAGTTTGCTGCTGACACAGCAATCAATCAGACAAGAACCAGCAACGTCTGTCAGATCGGTGTTCGCACTGCACAAACCACAGGAACCCAAGCTGCTACCAGCAACTATGGTTTCGCAGAGGAGATGGCACACCAGCTCACCCTGGCAGGCCGAATCCTCAAAAATAATGTGGAAAGTGCACTGGTTTCTAAGAACCCGAAGGTTGCAGGTAGCTCATCTGCTGCAAGGCAGACCAGAGGCTTGGAGCACTGGATTCAAACCAATGATGACAGAGGCCCCGGCAGCTCAACTGCAGGAGCACAGGCAACCAGTGAAACTGCTGCAATGACTGACGCAGACGCAACCAGAGCGTTCACTGAAACCTTGCTTTCCAGCACCATGCAAACCGCATATTCCGCTGGAGCAGAACCCTCTGTTCTCATGGTTGGCCCCTTTAATAAGCGTGCTGTCAGTGAGATGACCGGACGCGGCGGGACGCAAGTCCAGGTAACCCCTGAGATGGTCACTTCAAACGTGACAATCTACGCCTCCGATTTCGGGGATCTCCGGGTTGTCGTAAACCGCAAGCAGCGTGATCGCACCGCGTTTCTGATTGATCCTGAATACTGGAAGGTAGCATATCTGCGGCCCTTCACTCAGCAGGACATCGCAAAAATCGGTGACGCAGACCGAAAGCAGATTGTAGTTGAATATGGGCTTGAGAGCTCTAATGAAGCTGCAAGTGCTGCGATCTTCGACCTCAACACCAGCGGCACACCGGGTAGCTGATGAGTAGCAGGCTCATATATGACCATAAAGGTCACATAGCATCTGAGGTCATTGTTGAGCCTGACGAGGTCACCTGGGCGATGCATGAAAATGTAAAGCCCCAGCTTGAACAGACGAAACGGGAGCGGGATGCCTACATGCCACGGCGCAACGAGGTGTTCCGCCCTATCGCTAACGTGCCTGAAACAGTGGTAGCCCAAGCCCTCACAGAGGGTTGGTTCCATGACAAGAAGCGTTGGAAGAAATGGGTCAATGACTCTGAAAACAAAAACTGGCGAATAACAGATGGAAGATTTTGAAGCAGCGGTAAGAGCTCAGGTTCGTGCAATGGTATCTGCAGGAGAGGCCATGACAATCACCCAGAATGCAATCATTAAAAACTGGGGTCAGGGAGGCCTGTTCAAGGTCATGCAGATAGTTGTCGAAGAGATGAGCCAGCCAAAAAAAAAGAAGTGATAGATGGCATTAAGCACCTACAGCGAATTGCAGGCGGCGATAGCGGATCTGCTGAATCGCAGTGATATTGCCAATCCCATCAAAGACTTCATAACCCTATGCGAAGCTGACCTGAACAGAAGACTCCGCGTCAGAGAGATGACAGCGCGAGCGACAGGAGCTACCAGCGACCAATTTACTGTCCTACCCAGCGATTTCCTGGAGGCCAGAAACATCCAGATCAATACTAATCCTCCAGCGGTTCTTGACTATAGGAGCCCGGAGGCCCTTGACCGCTTCAGGGCAGAGAGCGGAGGCGGAACAGGAACACCGCAATATTACACCTTTGTGGGAGATACCATTGAAATCGCACCAAGTCCAGCAAGCACTGAAACGCTGGAAATCGTCTACTACAAAAAAGTTACGCCACTATCTAGCGATAACCCAAGCAACTTTGTTTTGGACAGCCATAGCGATATCTACTTGTATGGTTCTGCTCTTCATTCCGCACCCTTTCTGGGCTCTGACGAGCGGGTAGCTCTATGGGCATCAATCTATGACAGCAAGGTGGAAAGGTTGAACCAGGCAGACACAACCGCGCAGCACAGCGGCAACACACTCAGAATGTTGAGCAACCCAATAGGATAACATGGCATTTTCAGACTATCTTGAAGACAAGTTACTAGAACACATTTTCACTTCCACAGGATATACCAGCCCTAATGCGTCTATTTACTGTGGGCTGCTCACGGCAGCACCAACAGACAGCAGCACCGGGGCCACTGTCACAGAGGTAGCAGCATCAAATGCATATGCTCGCGTCCAGGTTACAAACTGGACTGTCAGCGGCACAAATCCAACACAGGCAACCAATGACGCGGCGATTGAGTGGCCTACAGCGACAGGAAGCTGGGGCACTGTTTCCCATATCGGCGTGTTTGATGGCGGCACTGTTGGAGCAGGAAACCTACTTTGCTATGTGAATCTATCAGATCCAGATGACAGCACCACAGCAGTGACAAAGACCATCAGCAATGGTGATGTGTTCAGGATACTTGCGACAAAGCTGTCCATTAGGATCGACTGATGAACGGGAGGTTTGGAAGAGGCGCATGGGGTAGAACTCATTTAGACTCAGGTGCCGTTCCATCAGCGGCAGCATCAGCAACCTCATCTTCCAGCCCTTTTTTGGGTCCTGCAGTCACAGTAGAGGGGGCAGGATCTATAGTTGTTTCAGGTCAGCAAACCGGGGTGCTAGGCCAGGCAATAATCGAGAGCACAACTATTATGGCAGCACCTCCATCAGTGAAATGGACAGGGCAATTAGTGATGCCTGGGGCCAGCACATCTGAGTCCAGCGGTGACATCGCATGGAAGGGGCAGCAGGGAACTACTGTAACGTGGACAATACAACGACAACACCCGAATGGCTGATACAAATACAACTAATTTTTCGCTAGTCAAACCAGAGGTTGGGGCAAGTCGATCCACATGGGGAGGCAAGCTCAACACAGACCTCGACAACATTGACACGTTAATGGCTGCAGCCTTTCCTATCGGGCTGGTCCAGCTATGGCCTAAAAGCACCGCGCCAAACAGCTCATGGCTGGTATGTGATGGCAGCGCGATTTCCCGCACAACCTACAGCGATTTGTACACCGCGATTGGGGTCACCTACGGCACCGGGGATGGCAGCACCACATTCAACCTGCCTGACTTCAGGGCTCGCGTGCCAGTGGGGTACAACAGCAGCGGTATCGATGATAACAGCGATGGCAGTAATGACAGGAGCAGCAGGACCCTAGCATCAACAGGTGGAAAAGAATCAGTATCGCTGACAACATCGCAGCTACCAACACACACCCATACCAACACGCTAACAAACAACGGGACCAGCAGTGTGGCTCAAGCCACAACCATGGCAGACAACACAACAGGAATTACGCTTTCCCCAAACCCTCATGACCATGCGTACACAGACCCTCTTTTGCCTACGGACCCCTATGGAGTGAAGACAGGAACCAACCTTTCAGGAGATGCTGCTGTCTACCCAACCCCGAATGCAGGAACCACTCAAGGGACAACACTCACAGTCACAGACCCTGGTCACTCTCACACTCTCACAACTCCGCCACACAGCCACACAGTAGATATCTCAATCACAAATGGGGCAGTGGGAAGTGGTGGCAGCCATGAGAACCTAATGCCTTACCAAGTAATCAATTACATCATCCTCGCGAAATACCCAACACTAGCATGAGCACTTACACTTTTTATGTGAAGGTTGTCAGTAGCAAGTTTGTCATAGACTCAGTATCACAGGACTCCTTGGATCTAGGTCATGACATCACCTACAAGTTTGATCAGTCTGACAGTAGCAACGCTGTGCCAAGCTCTCACCCGCTGCGCTTTTCCACAACCAGTGATGGGACGCACAACAGCGGAAGCGAATACACCACAGGCGTAACCACAGCAGGCACACCAGGCAGCAGCGGAGCTTACACCCAGATTGCTGTCACCAGCAGCACCGCAGCTACCCTCTATTACTATTGCAGCAGCCACAGCGGCATGGGTGGCACTATCACCACAACAGCAGATGAATTCACTACCACTGCGCTAGGCCTGAAAAAACCAGTGTTAGGTAATGCAGTGGATACATGGGGAGCATATGTAAACCAGACCACAGATGTGGTTGATCAAGAAATCGCCGGGCAAGCGACAAGCCTGGCAATCGCTTTAGGATAGCATGGCAAATACATTCAAAAACGCATTCGCGGTACTCACAGACACCAGCCAGGGAACAGTTTACACCGCGCCTTCTGGCAGCGGAAATGTTGGCATCATCATAGGGCTCCTGCTCACAAATAATGACGCAAGCAATGACACTTCTGCGACTGTCTCTATCACAGACAGCAGCGACAGCAGCAACGAGGTTGTGATTCTAAAGGATGTGACCATCCCAAAAAACACGGCACTGGAGGTTTGCAGAGGCAACAAGTTTGTGCTGATGGCAAGCGATGTTGTGAAAGTCACTAAGGGCAGCAGCGGCAGCGGACTTAATGTGACACTGAGCACCCTGGAGATCACATGAGTGATGCAAGTGTTTATGGGCTGATAGGCTTAACAGAGGAATCTGTAGGCCTTGATAGAAGGATTTACACCGGGCTGACCAGCACAGACCCAACACTCGCAGTCTCTTATAACAGCGGGAGGGTTGATGTTTTCCTGAACGGAGTGAAGCTGGTTGGTGATCACAGTGAAATGCCTTCAGGAACAAAGGACTACACCTTCACCGCGACAGGTCAGGGCAGCAGCATAACCCTTGCCACAGGGGTTGCACTGGTTTCCAGTGATGTTGTTGAGGTGATGGGATATGTCTCTAACAGCGCGAACACTGTCACAACTTACAACTACACAGCTACCGCAAGCCAGGTTGCATTCACCGCGAACAACAGCAGCGGGGATCTCGTCAATGTCTTCCTGAACGGAGTGCTGCTGGATTCCTCAGACTACAACCTCAACACCGCAAACACTGTCACACTAGGTAGTGGAGCTGCGGTTAATGACATAGTGCATATCCAGGTCATAGGTGCATTGGACAACAGCAACTTTGTCCCTGCTGGTGGTGGAACTTTTAGTGGTGATGTTACTGTACCGAATTTAATCATTGGTGATGGTGGTACTATAGGTTCTGCATCTGATACTGATGCTATTTCGATTAGTTCCTCTGGTGCAGTAACTTTTAGCCAAGACATCAATCCAAATAATTTTGTAGGCATGATTGCCCCGTTTGCTATGGCTACACCTCCAACTGGTTGGCTTGCTTGTGATGGTAGTGCAGTTTCAAAAACAACATATTCTGCATTATTTACAGCTTTAGGTGCTAATGCTTGGGGAACCGACACAACTGATAACTTTTATTTGCCAGATTTAGAAGGTGCGTTTTTAAGGGGTACTGGTTCACACGGCACAAGCACTATGGCAGACGGTAATGCCTTTGCTGGTCCGTCAGTCGGTAGCTTTGAGAATGACCAGATGCAGGGTCATGCCCATACATTTAATTTTTTTAGTTCAGGAGGTGGGAATGTCAGCCCTTTTGGTGGTACAAGGTTTACGGTGCAGGGAACAGCAACGACAGGTGATGCTGTAACATCATCTAACGGAACCCCAAGAACAGGTGACGAAACCCGACCCTTTAACGCTGGTGTTAAATATTGCATAAAATACTGAAATGATTGCATACAACAAAGACAACGCATCACCAAGAGAACGACAAAAAGATCCGTTAGGTGGTGGTTATTTAATGCCCGGAAATTGTACTGATGTAGAACCTCCAGAGTTTAATAAAGAAACACATACTTGTTCATTTAATGGAACGGAGTGGATAGTGGTAGAAATACCGCAACCAGAACCAGAACCAGAACCTTATGTGGAAACCTATGCAGATAAACGATTAAACGAATACGGATCTGTGCAGGAACAAATAGAATTTATAACAGAAAATGGTTTGGATGCTTGGCAAACTAAGGTATCTGAAATTAAAACTAAATATCCTAAATCTGAATGAAAAATGAACACAAAACAAGCATCCCAGACGGAGGAAGAAGGTGAGTAGGGCTAGAGATATTGCAGATTTTAATGCGTCACTATTTGCTGACGATGAAATAAGTGGTAATAAGCTGGCAAGCACATTAGATTTATCTAGTAAAACCCTAACACTTCCTGATGATGTAGACGGGGGGCAAGGTTTAATTGTAAATAGCCGTTCTTATAATTCAGGATATGGTAGTGGCGCAAGACTGGGTACAAGCTCTGCGTCTTGGAGCACGTTGCAGATTGGCGGTACTAACAAAGATTCTTTTGCACCAAGTGATAACTCCAATATTCGCTCCTTTGTAAAACGTAGAAACGACACGCATTTACGCATCAAAGGTTGGGTTCCTACGTATAACAGTAACGGCCAAACTGGACACGGTATGAGAGTCCGAATGGTGCTATCAAATACATCAAGCGTATATAACAGTA
>Ga0255781_10004493_pt1 | contig 10508 bp, 11 predicted proteins | sample 101ome_21_FD_179979 | JGI IMG/M metagenome (GOLD analysis project Ga0255781, IMG submission 179979) | Coastal salt marsh microbial communities from the Groves Creek Marsh, Skidaway Island, Georgia - 101413BT metaG (version 2) | ecosystem: Environmental > Aquatic > Marine > Intertidal zone >...
AATTATAATTTTGACACTGATGCAATGCCCTCGCAATTTGCAAACTCTCTCTTGGGTTCTGGCACTGCTGTATGGGACTCAGGTAAAAAATGGATACGTCTTGGTTTAGAAGGTAATCTTGGTGGCGGTGCTATCAATGATCTTGCAACAAACACCTCACACCTTTATCACCCGTTAACGTTTGGTTCTGGTATCTTCGTTATTATGGGAACCATGATTCCTGATACTGGTAAAGCAACCTGTGTGAGAAACTGGGGCCCATTTGATGCAACTGACGGGTTTATGTTCCGTCTCACTGGGTCAGGTATCTCTGTCGTACATCGTAGAACTTTTGACGGTATTCAAACCGAAAAAGTTATACCACAATCAAATTGGAATGGAGATCGTCTGGATGGCGGTGGCGGTAATGGCAACAGATCAGGTGTAACCCTTGATGTCACAACGGCAAACCAATATTTCTACGATTATCAAAACTTGGGTGGAGGTTCTATTCGTTGGGGTATTATCATCAACGGTGAACGAATCATCTGTCATGAAATGGATATGAGTAATCGAACCGACATCGGATGGCAAACAAATGCTATCGGGTTGAGTGCAAGACCTATTTGTTGGGCAACTAAGAGAACGTCTGCGCCGACAGAAGATACTGCTGATTATTTCTATGCATTGGGCGCTGGTGTTTGGACAGATGCTCAAACTGACCCCATTCAAGAATTGGGAAAGCCAAGTTCTATTGATGAAACATTCATGATTGATAACAAAGTAACTACTGCGGGTGTTCCATATACGCAGGGTGCTTATTACATCACCTCAATGCGTCCGGCTTCCGAATACCCTGCTGGTTTTCCTGCCGCCGGACAAGATAACCACTCTCTGTATGCACCAGAACAAATTCGTCTCAATTGTTTTAACAATGACGGAACTTTCCCAGATGGCGAACTGCGTGTGTTCTTGAAGTGTATTCTTCGAGGAGAAAAGTGGGAAACACCCAGTTACTCTACGGTACAAAGAGATGGTGATTCATTTACACAACAAGATGGTGTTCGTGCTGTATACGATGCCAAAGGGCATCACATTGGTCACGGCCCAGAAATTATACGAGCACCAATTCGAAATGGTGTGTGTGATGTCAACTTAGAAAGATTGTTTGACGGTATTCAATGGGGTTCGGTAAGACCTAATACAGAAGTAGGACTATCAAGACGCAAACAACCTCTGCAAGATATTTTTGGTCAAGCAGATCGATATAGTCGTGGCGTAAATCGTGTTGAGATACAAGTTGGTCAAGACCCAGAACGAGGCGGAAACATTCACTACTTCGAAGACAAGCAAGTAATTCAGTTCAAAGATATTACGGAAACTAATGGTCCAGAAACATTACTGAACAAAAACTTCTATTTGTCTTTCTTGTCAAGTAACGATGCTTGGTTGTACGACAGTGATGCGGGTGGTGTGTCATTGCTCGAAGATGACCGTGATACTCGAATTATTAATTTCACACCTTCTACTGTACCGTTGGGAATTAACAATATTTCACCAAGCAATCAAGACAGCGCACAAGTGTCAGGATTTAGTGCTCTGGTTCTTGACTATGACTCCGATGCAGGTCAAATATATCTCGAAGGACGTGACAACGTAGGGTTGGATACTGGTATTGCGGGTGGCACCGCATTCACAGTTAAGAACAGTTCTGGAGCAACATTGTTGAGTACCACACTGACTTCGATTACTAAGAACGGTGTTAATGCATACCCATTAGATTATAAGACCTCTTTGAATGCATACAGTTCTTCTGGTTGGAGCAATCCTGCATATGATTTAGCAGATGAAGGTAACATTGAAGGTGAACCTCCATCTTCTCCTGTTTGGACGTTTATGTACAATCCAATCGGTGGAGACGATCTTGGGTTCCAGCCAGGTGGATCACAACCATCTGCACCTGATCGAACTTACATAACATTCAACGTTGTGTGGAAAGAACTTAATCAGTAATGGCATTTATTCATCACCAATATGGTACCAGTTGGAATTGGGACCCTAATCAGTTCCCCAACCAAAAGGTTTCGTTTTCTGCATTTGAAAAGATTATATATGTAAATGAAGGTGTAACAGAACTTGATGTAAAGATTGACATTTATTCTGCATGGAAAGAGTGGGTGTTGAATTCACCAGAATATCCAATACCTTCTTGGCAAAAAGAAGCAATTAGTGCGATTGGTGGTGAACCATTGAACGACACGTTGAACGTTGGTTCGACATTCTTCTTAGAGAATGGGTGGAGAATACAACCGTTTGCAAGTAGGACACCATACATTCTTACAGTGAACGGTAACATCTATACAAGAGAGGCTGGTGGTAACCCGTTTTTGTTTGCGGAAGGTGTGTCAGTGAACTTAACACGTTCGAATATTGTTGACCAAGTTGTAGCAACCTCAACACTTCGTGATCAAGATATTACAAACATAGTTGCAAACGTTTGGTCACGCTCTACTTTGATTAACACGGGCGCAAGTACATATGGACAACTAGTAAAAGACATAGATAGTGATTTAACAGTAGTAGATACTAAAGTTGACAACACCTTGAAGAAAGGTGAATTTTTGGCACTGAAATAGGAGTTTGAATTATGATAGAAGATGATGATGTATTAATAGCACAAGTAGAGGCTGATCCAATTGAACCGAATAATCGGATTGCTGATTTACTGTCCGCTATTGAACAAGGGAGTCACTTAGACGCTGAGAACACATTTAAAGATTTAATTGGTGATCGTTTAAATACTGCATTAGATCAGAGAAAGGTTTCTTTAGCGCAGTCAACCTTTGATAACGAAGTTGATGAGACCGAATATGAAGATGATGAAAACCTATCAGTTGATGATGAAGAGTTTGAATCTGAACTAGATGACCTTGTATCGTCATTAGAAGATGATGATAATAATAATTTAGAGTTGGACGACTATTCTGAAAATTAACTTTTTATAAATAATAAGTATGAAAAATTTTAAAGAACTCAGAGAAGCGTCTAAGAAAAAAATGCCGCCTGGCGATCATGTGTTTGATAAGAAGGTCGGCAAAGTGCACGTTATGGTGCACAAAAACGCTAAGGGTTTCTCCGTCTATGTTGATGGGGAAAAATTAGACACCTATCGTTCTCAGAAAGAAGCTGAGAAGATGGGAATTGCTTTTGCTAAGGAATACAAATGAAATTAATAGCTGAGTACGTTGAACAAGATTTAACGGTCATCACCGAAGCGAAAGAAGGTGGTGGTAAGTCTTATGTTATTGAAGGCGTATTTGCTCAAGCAGAACAAAAAAATCGAAACGGACGTGTTTACCCCAAAGCGATCATGGAAAATGCGGTAAACAAATACGTAAATGAACAGGTTAAACAGAAAAGGTCTGTCGGTGAATTAAATCACCCCGAAGGCCCAACGGTTAACCTTGATAAAGTTTCTCACCTCATTACAGACCTTCAATGGGAAGGTAATAATGTGGTAGGAAAAGCATCTATTCTTGATACTCCTAATGGTCAGATTGTTAAAGGTCTACTCGACGGGGGAGTCAAACTAGGTGTTTCAACTCGTGGTATGGGTAGTCTTGAGAATAAGAATGGCACAATGTACGTGAAAGAAGATTTTCTTCTTAACACAGTAGATATTGTCCAAGATCCTTCAGCGCCTGGTGCTTTTGTAAACGGCATCATGGAAGGTGTTGATTGGGTATGGAACAATGGTGTTATTGAACCTCAAGAAATTGAAAGAATGGAGACAGAAATTAAAAAGGCTCCACGTACTGATCTCTACGAGACTCAGGTTCGTGAGTTTAAAAATTTCCTCTCGTTACTCAAAACTAACTTTAAGGAGTAAAACATATGTCTGATCAAGAGAATATGATTGATGATGTTGAACTTCCTGAGGCGTCTGAGGACCAAATCGAGGAAGCGAAAGGTCACGATCCTGAAAGTGCTGAAAAAGACTCAGTAGATTCAGTAGACAAGGCAGGCGATGCTACTAAGCAAGCTGCCGCTCCGAAGACTAAAGCAGGAATGATCAATGCAATGTACGGCAAGATGCATGCTATGAAAAAGCATGAACTTCAAGCTATGTACGCAAAAATGCAAGAAGAAGTCGAAATGTCAGAAGAAGAAGGCGAAGCAGTTGAGTTGCCCGAATTTTCCGTCACTGATGAACTGAATGCATTAGTTGAATCAGAAGCAACTTTGTCCGATGAATTTAAAGCGAAAACTGCTGTAATCTTCGAAACTGCTATTCGTTCCAAACTTACTGAAGAAGTAGAACGTTTGGAAGATGAATATCAATCTCGTCTTGACGAAGAACTGAACGCAACCCGTGAAGATCTCGTTGAGAAGGTTGATAACTACCTCAACTATGTGGTTGAAACTTGGATGGAAGAGAACAAACTCGCTGTTGAGTCTGGTCTCCGTACTGAGATTGCTGAAGGTTTCATGAATAACTTGAAAGAGTTGTTCGTTGAGTCTTACATCGAAGTACCTGAGTCTAAGGTAGACCTTGTTGATGAACTCGCTGCATCAGTGGAAGAGTTGGAAGAAAAACTCAACGACCAAACTGGTTCAGTATTAGAAATGCGTGAAAAGTTGGAAGAGTACCAGCGTGAAACGGTTATCCGTGAAAGCGCTCGTGATCTTGCAGACACGCAAGTAGAAAAATTACGTTCTTTGGTTTCTTCTCTCGACTTTGAAGATGAAGAGTCATTCACAGAAAAAGTTAAAACTGTGAAAGAGTCTTATTTCAAGAAAGAAGTAACTTCAACCGAAGAAGTAATCGAAGAAGATTGGGATACTGATGCCGCAGTTGAATCTGGTTCAACTATGGATGTCTATCTCAATGCAATCAAAAGAACAAAAAAATAATTAAGGAGTAATGCAAATGCAAGTTTCTTACGATAAACTCGTTGAGAAGTGGGCTCCGGTTCTGAATGAAGAGTCAGCTGGTGAGATCAAAGATTCTCATCGTCGTGCTGTCACTGCTGCTATCTTGGAAAACCAAGAGAAGGCCTTCGCAGAGCAAGCTCAACTTAACGAAGTAAACACTAACGCTTCTGTGACCACTGCTGCTGGTTCAGGCGGTGCAAACTGGGACCCCATCCTTATCGCACTCGTTCGTCGTGCTATGCCTAACTTGATGGCATATGACGTTTGTGGCGTTCAACCTATGACTGGTCCTACTGGTCTTATCTTCGCTATGAAGAGCAAGTATTCAGCTATCGACGGTGTTGCTACTGGTGCACCTGCTAATGGTGAAGCACTCTTCGGTGAAGCACAGACTCAGTACTCAGGTGACTCTACTACTGGTACTGGTCACGACTCTCGTGGTCCTTCTGGTCTTACTGGTGCTACTGACTCAGATCCAGGCGGTTTGACAGACGGCGGTATCGTTGACTCAGGTGATCGATTCGTACCTACAATCGGTACTGGTATGTCTACAGCTACTGCTGAAGCTCTTGGTACAACAGGTGGTAACTCTTTCCACGAGATGGGATTCACCATTGAGAAGGCAACGGTTACTGCGGTATCACGTGCACTGAAGGCAGAGTACACTCTCGAACTCGCACAAGACCTGAAGGCAATCCACGGTCTTGACGCAGAGACAGAGTTGGCAAACATTCTGTCTACAGAGATCCTCGCTGAAATCAACCGCGAAGTTATCCGTACTATCAACTCTCAGGCGAAGATTGGTGCTCTCCAGTCTAACGTAACGACTAAGGGTATTTTCGACCTGTCTACGGACGCTGATGGTCGTTGGTCTGTTGAGAAGTTCAAGGGTATGTTGGTTCAGATCGAGCGTGAGTGTAACGAAATTGCTAAGGACACTCGTCGTGGTAAGGGTAACGTAGTAATCTGTTCTTCAGATGTTGCTACTGCTTTGACTGCTGCTGGTATGCTTGACTATTCACCCGCTCTTTCTACTAACCTTCAGGTAGATGACACTGGTAACACTTTTGCTGGTGTATTGAACGGTCGTACACGAGTATACATCGACCCATATGCGACTTCAGACTACGTAACTGTAGGTTATAAGGGTACAAATCCTTATGACTCAGGCGTATTCTACTGCCCATATGTACCTCTTCAGATGGTACGTGCGGTTGGTGAGAACGACTTCCAACCACGGATCGGTTTCAAGACCCGTTATGGAATGATCGCTAACCCATATGCTGGTACAGGCGCACCTCAGAGTGACCTGGCTAACACAGTACGTGCTAACCAGTACTATCGCATCTTCCGAGTCGATAACATTCTCGACTAATAAAAAGAATCCCAATAGGGACATTTTTGAGGGAGTCTTCGGACTCCCTTTTTTTATGCCCAGCGTGGGCGACAACTCTGAATACCTCGCATAGAGGGAGCATCAAACGGGCAAGGTTTCTCAAAGTCTACAACGGCAAGAGGGTCGCATCTCAAAACACTTATTGCAAACTCTTTGTCTGCATCTAACCATACCTCACACTCTAGCTTCTTATCAATACCACCTTCTAGTGATTCGAGATATCGTTTGCGCCATGGGTTGTTTAGGGGTTTCATACGATAGGTGCAGAAAGACTCACCACGTTTCCAACACGCATCAATCTTTCGTTCGATGTGTTCAGAATACAGTAGTCCGCCGGGGATCAAAATTAAAAATGTTATTACTGAGATCATGAAATTACTTATGAAAAAGTGTAAAAATTATATGACATTTTTGTTAAGATAGTGTTAAGATAAGATTAATATTTGTATAAATATTTTTAGCACGTTGTGAAACGTAAGGAGAAAATACACATGACTAAGCTCGCCCTCGTCGTGATGACGATATTATTCACCGGAACTGCCGTGGCAGATGAATTCCGAATCAAAATAAAAGAAGACCAACAGATCATTCAGATCCGTGACAACGATTATAAATGGTTGATCGATGTTGACTGCAAGAGTCAACTAAAAGAGAACGAAGAGACTGACATCACTGTCAGTAAAAGACGTGTTCAGGTTGGTAAGACCATAAAGGTAAAACAGGGAAGGAAGGAACAGAACTGTAGGGTTAATCAACTCGCAATAGTTTCTGTATTCTAAAAAAAAGGGACCTTTGTGGTCCCCCTTTTTTTAACTAAACGTTGTCCTTACACAACTTGCCTCAACACGGTTTTGCGTCGGAACCATCCAGCAACCTTTGGATAACGTAACTTGAAGTTATTCCACATTGTCTTGTAGTCGTACTTCAAGAATCCAGTCTCTCCGTTAAGATTATCTTGTGCCATCCATGCCTCAAGATCCCAAGGGAATCGACCATATTCATCGTAAAAACGAACTGCTTTGATCATTGCAGCTTCAGTTAACTTCATCTGATCATAGATGCGTTGGCGTGCTTCGTCAGCAGTTTCACCATTCTTAGGCATTGGTGTGTGACCAATGAAGTATGATTCTTGACCTTGCATCAAGAAATACTCCGCGGCAGTTGGAATTGCCTTGATCTCATAACCACCAAGAACGGTTGCACCACGTTTCTCACGAACGTCATCAAACTCCCAACCTGTATAATAGGCTGGTGTACCAGTTTCATAGTTTCGAATCTGACTAAGAAAATCTTGACACTGTTTGAAATCAAACGTCACATAGTCTTGATAAGAACCACACGCTTTGATGACCTTGCGAGCCATTGCAGTACGTGATTGTTTTGGATAGTTTGAAGCGACATCATCGATGTATGCCTGAATGTTTTCCTCATTGTTGTCGAGAAGACCTTGAGACACTAACGACGCAGTTGCGTTAACAATCTCATCTTTCTTACATCGTTTCGAAGGCATCTTATCATTTTCCTTTAACTGGAAAGTGGTGATTGCCTTTGCCTGTGATACACCATCTACACCAAACTCATACAGATCGTATGCGTATGACTCATAACCATTCTTTAAAATGGCACGTTGACGGTGGAACCCTGCAATCAGGATGTAAGTATAGACAACACCATCGACTTTAATAGGTGTAGGCAACTTCATGATAACAGGTACAGGTTGAGATGGGTCAATTCCTCTCAACAGATTTTCTGCTAACGTTTGTGCGTGTTCAGGGTCAAAGTGGAAACGTACAAAGTTACGCAACTCTCTCTTTGTCTGAGGAACAAAAATGCTAACAGGGTTCATGTCGACAGTTTCGACAAAACGTGCTCCGTGTGACTGAAGCGGGAAGTGCCGTGTTTCGGACGCGGCGAGTCCTTTTGGTAATGGCATAAAGCCTCCTATAAGTTCGGGATCTGTCAGTCTCAAAACGAGAAATCTGATCTTGCCCATTAAGTTAAAGGTGTAAGGTTTTGACCTTACTATTATATAGTACCAAAAAATGGCACCTATGTCAACACTTTTTAACGAATAATATCGATTTCTTCAGGGTTGACGTTCCAAGTTTCCTGTTGAGTTCTCAACCGGCTCTCAGATTTTAGTGTGTCATATCGTCGTGCCGCCTTGTTGCGCCACCAGTCAATAACACCCTCAAATTCAAAACGATCAAAGTTTTCTGCCTTGACTAAATCATCTCGCTTAAGATTCAGATAGTCTTTCACAGACTGTGCTTCATATCCATACGTAGACACATAGCTGCGTTTCTGTTCTGTCAGTCCAAGTGCCTTTGTATAAGTTTCTGAAAACTTTTTGTATGCATCATCATCGTGTTCTTTCAATGCACTTTTGATCAAACCAACCATACGAGTCTGTGTCTTGAGTTTACGTGACGATGCCTCTTTGTCGATGATGTACTCACCCTCGTTTCGTTCACGGAACCACTGATCGAGTTCACGAAATCGTGTGTCATTGATCAACGGTGCAAAGTTAGAGACAGTCAAACCATTGTGACGTAAGAATGGTTTCATACCATCATACTGTGACGATGACTTGGTTGACCCATACAGACTCGTAGTCTCGAACATACAATAGTTGGTGTCATACTTCTCATTCAGTAATCGACGCACTGCGTGAGAACAACAGATCGCCGCACAGAGTTTACCACCCAATGCATTGTAACCAAACGGTTGTGCAGCTACAATAGCAAAACCCATAATTGCAGACTGATTGAATCGTCGCATTACATCTGGATTAAGAGAGTCTAGAGGATTACCCAACCATTCGTTACGCGGTTTAGAATTGATGGTGGGCGATCCCAATCGAATCATACCAAGATATGTACCAGTGTTGTTCTCACGTACCAGTAAACATAAAGACTTGCCAGGAATACTTGATTCGATTGCCGCCGATGTTGTGATCTCAAGATACATGTGAAGTTTAGATGCACTGACCGGATGAATCGAGATGTCCATATCATTCGGGTGCATATCTGGACTGTCGAACAGATCCGTTTCTGGGCCCATTCCAAATAGAGGTCGGGGATAAGATTCCATACGCTCAAGTTTTACTTGACGCATATAGTCATCGACTCTTTCCATATCTTGAAAGAATTCGTTGAACACATTTGCCGCATAGTAGGCGTCAGACTTAGATAAAATCATAAAAATAAATTCTCAAACGATTGATATATTATATAGCATTTTTTCAATAAAGTCAACATATAAATAGAAGAAAAGACTGTAAGGGTTTACACTGTGGCAGAACTGACAACAAACATTAATTATCTTCAACCTACAGGGTTTGCGGTATCGATCTCTAAAGATAATTACCCCAATCTACAATATTTCGCACAATCAGTAACACATCCGGGCGTTTCGGTGTCGGACGTGGACATTCAATTTTCAAGAAGAAACATTCCTACAGTTGGTGATAAGATTTTGTTTGACGAATTGCAGATTACTTTTCTAGTTGACGAAGATATGAAGGCCTACGAAGAAATGTTTGCGTGGTTAAACCGCCTTGTCAACGACGAATACAAAACCGCTGCGGGTACAATTCTCTCTGGATTTAGTTCTGAAGCAGACATTACCGTTACTGTACTCTCCAGCCACAACAATGCGAACAAACAAATTCGTTATGTCAATGCGTTTCCTATTAATGTATCTGGCGTTGAATTTACATCACAAAGTGGTGATGTGACACCCCTCACATTTACAGCTGGTTTTAGATACTCCTATTACGAATTACTATAACTTGAAAAACCTAGTACATTGTGGTAGAATATCATAAAAGTTCTAGGAAATCAATACTATGGATATAAAAATGATACGTTCTATGTGGGAAGAGGATTGTGTTATTCCTAAAGCCCACTTAGACGAAACATCTCGCAACACGCCCGCACTCCACGCGAAATATCTTTCGATGTTGTCGAATGCTCGTCTCAAATTGAAAGATGCTGAATTTAAACAAAAGGCGTTGATGTTAGATAAATGGAAATGGTACAACGGTAAGATGTCTCAAGAAGAAGTTGAACGTCTTGGATGGGAACCTGATCCATTTAATGGACTAAAAATTCTCAAGGGTGAGATGGAACATTATGTTGAGGCAGATCCAGAGTTAATTGAAAGTGAAGCGAGAATAACATATCTAAAGGAATGT
>Ga0255781_10004509_pt1 | contig 10490 bp, 10 predicted proteins | sample 101ome_21_FD_179979 | JGI IMG/M metagenome (GOLD analysis project Ga0255781, IMG submission 179979) | Coastal salt marsh microbial communities from the Groves Creek Marsh, Skidaway Island, Georgia - 101413BT metaG (version 2) | ecosystem: Environmental > Aquatic > Marine > Intertidal zone >...
AGAGCATGGTGTTCCGTAGGCATGGGACCAAGAAGGAGTCCGTTACCCTTTCGGATTGGTGTTCCGCTAACGGGAAGGAGGCCATCAAGTTGGAGAAGACCTTCAAGTTGGAGATTCACCCCGAGGTAGCTATTTTCGGGAAGATAGACGGAATCACCTCTGATCAGGAGTTGGTTGAGATCAAGAACCGTTCGGGGGGAAGGCTTTTCAATACCATCAAGGACTACGAGATGGCTCAGTGTCAGTCCTACCTGAGGATGTTAGACCTCCACGGTGGATATTTGGTTGAGTGCCTTAGGACCGAGGAAGGTCCCATCGTTTCCCACAACACACTGGTGAGGGACGATGCCTTTTGGGAAGATTGCTGCGAGAAGATTTTGGAGAACATCTTTTCTCCCCGTTTCACCATGTTGAGATGATTTTGATGAGTTCGTAAGGGACGAAGGGTATGTCTTTCCTTTTCAGAATGTATTCCACAATGTCATGCAGTTCCGCGTACCTCCTCACGACCTCCTCCCTGTCCCTCGATCCCCATATGTCCTTTTTTCTTTCCATGTCGGACAACCTCCACTGCTTGTCGTATTCACAGTAATATATAAATGAATTTTCAGAAGCCCAATGTTTTCTATAAACCTTGATGAACACCTTATTGAAGCGAAAGGACACACAGATTCCCGACCTGACGGGTTGCTCCACCATCTTCCTCGCCTTCTTTTTCAAAGCCTCCAGACACTCCACCGTCCTTTCGGGGTTTTGAACTATCACCCTGTCCATGACGTCCCTTGGTATCCTTTTTATGTTTTTGATTTTGAACTTGAAATTCTTGGTGGGGTGCTCATACTCGTAATTTTCGTCCATCCCGATCGTGTAAATGCTGAGGGGGTGGTAAGCGTAGTTGGGAACTTCCATGATAGTACCGTCATTGAGGCGAGTGGCATTTATACCCTCTTTATCTATGTATACGGCTTCGCAACTTGGATAAAGGGAAAATTTGTATAGTGAATCCTTGAGTAGCATTTCTATATTAACCGAACATATTCATTATGAACAGATTAAACCCAAGGAAGACCATGTAGACTACTGAGGTGGTGAATCGGACGGTCCTTTCGCCATCTGAGAGAACCCCCTTGATCTTTCTCATCAGGTAGAACTGGAGACCGAATGCAATCACCGCCAGACCTGCGAGGAGGTAGGTGAATCCCTTCATGGGGAAGATCCTCTTCTTGGAGACCAGAGTGCTGGTGCTCGTCATGAAGAAGATTCCGAAGAGGCACACAAGGGCGAATGAGCGTGCACCCTGAAGAAGGGCGAGATTGCTCTCATTGGCACCCTCCTCAACCTCTTCCTTCTTCTTTTCTCCCCCCTCCTCCTTCACCTTGGGAGCGGGATTCCTCTGTGCCTCGGCAATGAATGCGGCACAGGTCTGCTCCATGCTCACGATCATGGCACCGAAGGCCACGGCGACACCTATGTTGGCGATTCCGGCGATGCCCGAATTTGGTGTGTTATTAGAGTTTTCGGACATATCTTAATTAAAATATAAAGCGAAAAAAATGCTGACTCGTTCCGGTTACATAACTTCAAGGGACAAGACTGTGGAGAGAGAGTTGACCGTGACACCTGAGGTCAATACGGATTATGCTCCCAGAGGAATTCCCTTCAAGGTGTTCAAAAGGAACAAAGACAGTTTGTGCATTCCACAACATTACGGAAGGTCTAAAATAAATCCCGAACCCGAAGACAAACGCCCGGAACCCCTCAAGGTTGACATACCCTTTTCGGGAACCCTTAAGAAGGAAATAAGGCAGGACGAGGCGGTGGGTGCGGTGATGGAGTCCATGGAAAAGAACAAAGGAGCCGTTCTGACTCTTCCCACCGGATACGGTAAAACCACCTGCGCCCTAAAGATTGCGAGTCTCATGGGGTACAGAACCCTCATTCTCGTCCACAAGGAGTTTCTGGCGAATCAGTGGAAGGAGAGAATAGGGTTTTTCTGTCCGGGGTGCTCGGTGGGAAGAATTCAGCAAAACAAATTTGATATAGAACACCCCTTCGTCGTCGGAATGCTGCAGACCTTCGTGTCGAGGGCGTTCGATGTGGAATCATTCGAGAGTTTTGGGTTGGTGATAGTGGATGAATCCCATCACATATGCGCCAAAGTGTTTTCCCAAGCCATGTTGAGGATGTGCCCCAAGTATACTTTGGGTCTCACCGCAACGCCCGAAAGAAAGGATGGGCTCACCGAAATCCTTTACTGGTTCTTGGGACCCTCCGCATTCTACATAAAAAGGGAAACGGAAGAAGCTGCGCAACTGGATGTCTTTCATCCCAAATTGGAAATCCATGAGAATGCATTCCCGGTGGGAAGATTTGGAAAGGTTTCCATGGCGGAGGCCATCACCATGCTCACCACGGACAAGGAAAGGAACCAACTCATTTTGGAAAAGGTGAATGAATATCCCGATAGGAAAATACTCCTACTCACCGACAGAAGGGAACATTGCAATTGGTTAAAGGAAAACATACCGGGTTCTTCCCTTTACATAGGAGGAATGAAAGAAAAGGATCTTGACGAGTCCTCAAAGTCCAGAATCATCGTGGGCACCTACAACATGGCACAGGAGGGTCTGGACATAGGTGATGTGGACACCGTATTCCTCACCACGCCAAAGGCGGACATTGTGCAAGCCATAGGGAGATGCATGAGGGAGGGAGGTAAGCGAAAAAACAATTCCCTCATAATAGACCTTCACGACAAGTGGGGACCCTTCGATGCAATGTATTACAAAAGGAGAAAAACATATAAAGAATTGGGAATGGTTAAAGAAAAACCTAAAGAAAAACTCATATTCAAGCGTTTAGAAACATTTAAAGACTTGGACTGATTAGTATTCAGACTGATGTCATACTTCAACGTAGGAGTAGGTCAACCTAGATTCCCATACAAAACATTTTTCACTTATCTGGGAGACGGTCAAAATGCTCCTGAAAACTATGACTATGGCGACAAGACAAAGGACCTCTTTACCATTCGCACATTCAGAGATTCATCCGAGAATTCCTTTGTGGATCTTTCTGCCATGGGGCATGGAACAAGCACAGCTCAGTCCACATACAGATGGTTTTTGAACTACGCAACCAACAATGCAAGTCCTGTTCTTACACTAACGGCAACAGAGAACCCAAACAGTTCGGAAAATGTCACTCTTGACTTGAAGGGGAGGTTGAAATCCACGATCATTTATGCACAGGATATAAGGGATTATACAAATTATGAAACCTCTGGTGGGAAGATTCGTTTTGACGACAGGAGGCTTCTAATGAATTTTGGCGACTATGTTTACATAGGTGACTTGGAAGATCCCACCACGGATTACTCAGCCTACAAGTTGGTGGTTGATGGCGACTGTTCGGTGTATAATCTGACCGTGAATGGAAACTTCACTGTTTCGGGAACCTTCAGTGCCGACGCATTTGATTCGGTTAGTTTCTCCAGCAGTGATTATGATGGAGGAGTGGAGATTGGTTCGGATACGGTTAGACTGAGGAGTTCGGGAAGTGACCAAATCACCATGTCCAACTCTTCGGTTCAGATTGACAACTCAAACTTCATCATCAATGCACCTCTGGGAAACGATGCAACCTTCAGAATGTACTCGGACAACGAATCCGTGGGGAGTTACATGACCCTAAGCAGGAACAGCGATGCATTCCACCACTTCCTTAACCATGATGGAACAATCTCTTGGTTGGGACAGAATGGGAACTCGAGTTTTACTCGTGGCTATCTTTCAAAGGACGGAGAGATGCACGCTTGGTCTTTCCATACACTTTCAGATAGGAGAATAAAGGAAAATATTCTACCCCTTTCGGAAAATGAATCCCTAAACATAATCAAGAGAATTGACCCTGTAAAATACACGCTAAGGTCTTCAGGTAAAAATAAGTTAGGGTTCATCGCGCAGGATGTAATGAAGGTGTGCCCCATGATGGTCGCCATAGGAACGGGTTCCTTTGAGGTGAATAGGTCTTGCGAGGTTGAAAAAGAGGGGGAAAGGAAATGCATAGAGGTTGAGAGTTTAGGTGATATCAAGGGACATGTGATTGGAAGTGCCATGAACATAGGAGAAGAGGGAATGCATGTGGAAATCACGCAAGAGGGAAAGAAAATTTACTTCAAGGCGGACGAAAAAATGGATGATGTCAAGGTGAAATCCATAGAGGTGAAGGATGTGCACTCAATCGAGTATACCAACCTTATAGCCGTTTTAGTATCGGCGGTCCAGAGTTTGACCTCTCAGGTAGAAACGCTTTCCTCAAGGATCGCGGTTTTGGAAGAGAGGTAAAATTTGGATTTTAAAATATAAATTAATTATATAGCCCCTAATGTCTTCATCAGCATTGACGACGACTACATTGGATTTCAAGAGTTCAGGGTCCACCGTGGCTCGCCTTAGTGCATCTTCCAGCATTTTCACCCTCGTGGGTGCAGGAGGAAGTGGAACGGTAGAGTTGAAGGGTATTTCCACGCCAACCCAGGACAACAGTGTTGCCACCAAGGCATATGTGGATTCCATCTCTGCCGGTCACTACTGGAAGGACAGCGTGGTTGCAGCTTCCACCACCAGCGTTACCCTTTCGACCGCCGTCCAGAACGGTAGCACCCTTGATGGCGTGACCCTCGCCACGGGAGACCGCATCCTTCTCAAGGATCAGTCATCAGCCGCGGACAACGGTATCTACATTGTCGCCGCATCGGGCGCTCCCAGCCGTGCCACCGACCTCGCATCGGGAGCAAGCGCCGGAGGTGCATCCATCTTCGTCACCTCGGGTACGACCAACAACGACTCCGGATGGGTGTGCACGAACACAAAGGGAGATTCGGACGTGGTGGCCACCGATGATCTCTCCTTCGTGCAGTTCTCGGGTCTGGGTCAGGTGACTGCCGGTGCCGCTCTGACAAAGACCGGCAATACCCTGGATGTGGGTGTCGATGACTCTACCATCGAGATTTCTTCGGACGCCCTCCGCGTGAAGGACAGTGGTGTCACCAACGCCAAGCTCGCCAACAGCAGCGTGACGGTGACGGCCGGAGACGGTCTGGGTTCGGGAGGTTCCGTTGCTCTGGGTTCCAGTGTGACCCTCGCCGTGGACAGCACCGTGGTGCGCACGACCGGAGCCCAGTCCATTGCAGGTGTAAAGACCTTCTCCGATACCACGGACAGCACTGCATCTACCAATGGTGCCGTTGTGGTGAGCGGCGGTGTGGGTGTCGCCCTCGATATCACGGCGGGCGGTGATGTGAACGCAACGGCTTTCAACGCCACTTCCGATGCCCGGCTGAAGAAGGATGTGGAGGGTATCTCCATGGAGCAGGCCGACGATCTGCTGAAGCTCAACCCCGTAGCCTTCAACTGGCTGGACGAGTCCAAGGAGGGTCGCGAGTTCGGTTTCCTTGCACAGGAGCTGCAGGAGGTCTTCCCCAACCTCGTGGGCGAGAGCAACGGTCACATGAATGTCAACTATCTGGGCCTTATTGCCGTTCTGGTAAAGAAGGTTCAGATGCTGGAGGCTAAGCTTTCCGCTCAGTAAGTGAATTAACTAATAAATAATTAAATATCACCTTGAACGAAAAGGTTCACGATGATGTTTTATGATATAGTCGTGATGCTCAGTTGTGTGTGCGAGTCATTTCTCGGACGAAGCGTCCCGGAACCGCCATCCACAGTCTGCACGCGAATCTTATACTCTTCGGATGACGAACCCGTCCTGTAGGTAAAGCACGCGGTGGGTGTATTCACAAAATCGCCCGTGTACCCAGATACGGGCATGATGAGTTGTTTTACCACGACACTTCCATTGAGGTAATGATGTAAATATACATAATTAAAGTCATTTCCAGATCTTTCCGTCAGGAAAAACGATATCATGTAAGTCTTATTTGCCGCAAGGGTGAATATTGTTCCTCTGTCCGTGCTTGGGGTGGACGGCAAACCCGTCTGAGAATACGATACATCGGAACCATAGCTGTTAAATGAATCAAATCTAATATCATCCCCGGGATCCCGCTGAACATCGGAACCGTCGGAGGTCACGGTTGCCCTAATGTAGTATCCGGTGGTTGAACTTGTGGTACTCGTAGTGGTATTCAATTCAACAATGGATAAGGAGGTGTAACCTTGTCTGGGGTTAAAATAGGATTGACCTACGGCATCGTATACATTTACCACATAGTCCTCTGATGAACTTCCTGTCTTGTATACGAAATTAACAGAACCCTGATTTACGAATTGATTATTGGTGTCACCGCCGTCGTTGGGCATCACCATCTGCTTTAACACTACTACATCATCAATGATGTGATGAAAATGAGTGATATCGAAAGTATTTCCCGCAGCATCGGTAGTAGTAAAAGATATACTGTAAGTCTTGTTTGCAGCCAGGGTAAACACAGTACCGGAACCATTTCCCGTGTTTGCGTAAGTTATGGCCGAACCAGACGAAGCGAAGTTTGAAAAGAGAAAGTCTTGTCCGTCACTCCTCTGGTAGGTTGAAGTGGCAGTGGTGTCCACGTCTACGGTGGCCCTTATGTAGGAGGAAGAAGTCGAACCTCCACCCGCCGCCCAACTCAGATTCCCGCTCCCGTCATTGGTAAGAACCGTAGAGGAGGAACCCTGAGAAGCCGGCATAGTTAGGGTGTAGTCGGTGGTAGTAGCCGCCGCTTGTAGGGTCAACTCTCCACTGGTGCTCCCAGCGAGCTTCAAAGTGTCCTGAGCAGAAACCGATACGGAACCTGAACTGACGGAAATACCAGTCACATTGATTCCCGCCGAAAAATTAGTGGTCTTGTCAATTGTAAAGACATCGGAACCGAAAGTCATTTTTCCAACATTTGATGAAGTATCCGTGAACTTAAGATTAGTAGTAGACAACTTTGAATCAGCCGACATACTTTCTATATACTATCTATGAATATTTTATACAAAGTATTCTTTAAATGATTATAATCACGACTTAAAGAGATGGAGCAAGAGTAAATCAAAAGAACAATGACGATGAAGAACCGTGTCCAGAAGCTTATGACCAAGATGAATGTGCTCCCCTTCTTTGACCTGGTGGTTAGGGAGGGTTACTACGACCTGAAGGGAACCCTGATGAGGCACCGGGAAATCTTTGAAAAGACGGGAAAACACTTCTGCCTAGTCCACGACGGAAGCATGCCCATTCCATACGGTTTGAAGAATAGCGCTTTTAGATATGGGTGCGTGGGAATTCACGAGGAAAGGGAAATGAAGGATGTGTTCAAGAAGATGAACGACCTTTATTCAAACAGACCCAACCTCAAGGACAACCTCATGGAACCCAAAAGGTCCCTTATGAGTAAACCAAAGGTAGAAAAGTATTCCCTTGACGACACCAATGTAGTTTTGACTGGAACCCTGAAACATTGGTCCCGAGACGAACTGGGGAAGGTGGTGAAGAAAGCGGGAGGACGCATGACGAGGGGTGTTGGATGGAACACCGATTACCTAGTCATGGGAGATTCTCATGGAAAAGCTAAACTATGTGATGCAAAGCGCTTTGGAACGACTGTCCTAAACGAAAGGGAGTTCATTCAGCTGGTTTCTCACTGAGAAGCACCCTTGGGAGTTGCAACAGCCTTGGCGTCGGTTCCATACTTGATGGTGATGGTCTCACCTCCACCGAACATGCCACCTCCGCGGGTGATCTCGATGGGCTCCTTGAGCTTCTCACGAACCACCTTGTAGGAGAAAACCTTACCCCCCTCACCACGGGTGGTCTCCTGAATAGTGACAATCATAGAGCACTTGCCCTTCATCTTTCTGTCCTTGCAGATACGGCCAAAAGCCTTCTTAGCTGCAGAGACAGGAGTCCTAGAGACATAGCGCCCGTCCTCGGAGAACTTGATCTTCTTTCCGGCTGCGGACTTGCGAGCATCAATGACGGCAAAAGAACGTTTACCTTGGTCCATCTTTTACTCATTATCCAGATTATTTTTGATGCTCATGCCAACCACCTCGTCGTAGAGGGGCTCCTTGATGTCATCGTAGTTAAGGTTCTCACTCATAATTCCAAGGGGTGCCATGGGAACCCGAAGTTGGGGTTGGAGAACGAAAAAATAGGAACGCTTCTTGTATTCAAGTGCCATGAATAGGATGAACGCAAGAACGATGATAACCTTAAACATTTTTACTATTATTAACTATTAATTTTTGAACCCTCCTTAACCAACATTTTATCGAATGCGTTATTCTTCTCGGGTTCCTTTTGCTTGAACCCTTCCTGTGGCTTTCCCATGACTGCACCCTCCCCTGTGGTTATCTTTGCAATATTTGCCGCGTTGTTTCTCTTGATCTCCGTGAGGTTCTCTGGCTTCCTTTCTACGGGCTCAGGTCTGTTGGAACCGTTATTCTTCACAAGTCCTCCATTCCCATTTTGGTTTGAAACCTGTGTGACACCTTCTTGACCTATAACACCGACACCCTTCTTATTATTTGAATTTCTGTTTCTGTTTGCATTCACAATTTGATTGGAAGGAGGAGACATGTTGTTCCTCGGTGCACCCATGTTGTTCCTCGCTGCACCCACATTGTTGTTCCTCGGTGCACCCATGTTGTTCCTCGCTGCACCCATGTTGTTCCTCGGCGCACCCATGTTGTTCCTCGCTGCACCCACATTGTTGTTCTTCACCGCTCCGGTGTTGTTGTTCTTAACCGCTCCGGTGTTGTTGTTCTTTGACGCGCCCTTGTTGTTCTTTGTTTCCTCACCGGCGTTTGCACCTCCCGAAAGGACACCAGAGGCAAATCCTCCCAGTGCCGAACCCAATTTTTCTCTGGCATTTTGTTTGGGAACTTCATTCACTATTCTGTTATTTATTTCGTTTTTCACGGAGTTAACTGAGACCTTTTGCTTCTTTGCGATGGTTTTAACCACGGTCTCTGGCGGAACGAGGTACCCTGCGATACGAGTCTTCACCTTCTTCCTTATAATGCGGAATGAGTAACCTTGTTCGAGTAGCTCAATGAATCTTGGTCCACCCTTGATAATGAGGCGACCCGACACGGGATTGAGGACCTTTGCCATTGCCTTTTTCTTGGGGGGGGACTTCTTGGGTATTTTCTTTATCTTGATACTGACTATCTCATAATCCTTTTTCTTGAGATTCTTCTTCACACTTTTTATTACAGATTTTGTCTTCTTGGCCGTGCCCATTAAAATTAACCTATATTTTTTTTTATTTTGTTATTTTTTTGAAATTGTTCAACATTTTGACGTGATACTCCTTGATGTCTTTATTCTCCACCGTGGGGTTCACCACTCCCAAAAGGTACTTTTTACTTTTCCTGTTATTATTCTGAACAAAGTTGGAAAGCAAACTCGTTTCGTTAAAGGAAACATTCACATTCTTCACGACGCTGAGTTCTTTCTTTATATTGGGATTGAATACCTTCTTTATATTAGATAGGGAATCTTCTATGTAAATACTTTCCAAACACCTCTTGAACATTTCAAACATGTATTTAGCCAAGGTGTATTTCTTTAGCACTTCGCTGTGTTTCTTGAAGAGATTTCCCAGAACTCCCGTTTTTATTTTTCCAATCTCTATTCCTGGGTCTTCTGACATCTGTTTGAAGAAAGCCATTTTGTATTCTTGTTCCTTGCTATTTTGGGACTTGTTGTTATTCTTCGGTGGACCTTTCGTGAGAACCTTGATTGTTCTCGAAAGAAATAAGAAGATATAGAGATCCGAAATATCCACTATACTCTTTTTCAAGATCTTCCAAAATTTTTTTATTTCAGGTTTTGTATCTTTTTTATTCACAGTCTTATCGAATTTGGCAATCATTCCATTTTCCCTATCCCTTTTTCTTTCTTTGACATCTTCAGTCATGTAGTCGAGTATTTCAGAAATGTTGGAAGAATTGGAAGTAGAAAAAAAACCGTAAATGAACATCAAGTCTATATTTAAAATCTCCATGATGTTGAACCCAAATGCTTTAAGGGACATTTTGACGGGACTCTCAAATCCACATAGATCTATAATGTTGAACCTCTTCCCCGGCATGCCACCTGCAATCGTTTTCATGCCCTTAGCGGGAGGAAGTGAATACACAAGGTGCGCCCTAGAACTCTCTGTATTGTATACTGTGGGCTTTATGTATTTTTTTGTATATTCTCCGTATGTTAATTCACGATCATCCCTCAAATCCACGCACTCCCTAATGAAAACATTTACCTTTTTATCACCATTTTTTTTAACAAAATCGAACTTGGGGTAGTATGCTGATACATATTGAGTCCTGAGCATACCAATTAACATTTGTTGATTTACCTTTTTCCCAGTGACGAATTCGTAGAATAATTTAGATATGTAGGTCTTCCCCGCTCCCGTGGGTCCCAAAAAGAACACATCCACGCAATCCTTTTGGATGTTTTTGTTGAAATAATTTTGAAAAATGACTTTCGAA
>Ga0255781_10004511_pt1 | contig 10487 bp, 7 predicted proteins | sample 101ome_21_FD_179979 | JGI IMG/M metagenome (GOLD analysis project Ga0255781, IMG submission 179979) | Coastal salt marsh microbial communities from the Groves Creek Marsh, Skidaway Island, Georgia - 101413BT metaG (version 2) | ecosystem: Environmental > Aquatic > Marine > Intertidal zone > Salt...
GCCGCGCCCCCTCGAGGATCGGCCGCTTCGATGACCCCGTCGTCCGCGTCGTTAGCCACCAAAAGATTACAGTGACGATTACGCCCATCCTTCACCGACGACGACGACGACGACGACAACGGCGACGACACCGCGGTTACCGACCATCGACCGCGATGCGTCCTCCTCTTTTCCTTCCGGCGAACGACGGAGGGCGATGCGAACCGGGGACGACCGGTCCCGACGCCGCGCATCGTCGACGTCGTCGTCGTCGTCGCGCGCATCTTTGACGTCCGTGCTACTCGAGCGGGATTTTAGCCATCAAAAATATGAAATAGAGTTTATTTAGATTTAAAACATATACAGTACATGAAACAGGCGGCACCTGGTGTCTTTGAACTGTCTGTACACACGCACAGCACGCATCAATCGGAACGGAACGGAACGGAACGACTTTCCCCCCCGCGTGTGTAAATTTTGAGTCATGAATCGTCAACGTATCGAACGGCACCCCGAATGGTCGTTGAAAAGATGCGTGCCGCGTCACGCGCGTCGTTTCAAAGCGAACGACGACACTTCGAGTCGCGCGCCGACGACGGCGACGGGAACGGGAACGGAAACGCGGGGTGGCTCGCGACGACGGAGGACGGGTGCGCGCCCGCGCCTTGGTCTCGTTCCGTCGTTCGTTCGTCGGTGGCGCGGTCGATTCGATTCGACTCGTTCGAAGTCTTTTTTTGATTTTTTTGCATCGCTCTTGTGCGACTAGATTGTTTTAGAGGGGGGGCGCGCGCGGGCGACGGACGGACGGACGGACGGACGGTGAAGAGGAAGACGAGATGATGTCGCCGACGGCGTGGTTGACGAAGAACGTCCGGGAAAAGGTCACTGGGTTGGCTCGCGGTGGGGAGGCGATGAAGCGAGACGCGCGGGAGAGGGGGAGAACCGACGGGGAGGATGTTGGTCGAGAAGGAAACGGGGAGACGCGCCGCGTCGTCGGAGAACGGTGGGTTCTCGGTGAAAGACTAGGGCGAGGGTCTTTTGCGACGGTTTGGCGCGGGAGCTGCGCGAAGACGGGACAGTGCGTGGCGGTGAAGGAGATTGCGTGCGAGAGATTATCCAAAAAACTCAAGGAGAGTCTCAAGCTCGAGGTTGAGGTGATGCGCAGGATGAGAGACGAGAACATTTTGCGATTCATCGACATGGAGACGAGTGGAGAAACGGTTTACATCGTCTTGGAGTACTGCGGAGGGGGGGATTTGAGCCAGTTTATCAAGAAGCACGGACGCATGGACGAAGCCTCAGCGAGACGTTTCATGAAGCAGCTCGCCGAGGGGCTTAGGGCGATGCGCAAGGCTCAACTCATCCATCGAGATCTCAAACCACAGAATTTGTTGCTCAGTTCGGATGGTTTGGACGCGGAGCTTAAGATTGCAGATTTCGGGTTCGCCAGGTACATCAGAGATAGCGAAGGAATGGCGGACACCGTGTGCGGTAGTCCTCTTTACATGGCTCCAGAAGTTCTAAACTATCAAAAGTACGACGCCAAGGCAGATTTGTGGAGCGTTGGGACGATTTTGTTTGAAATGTTGGTCGGCACGGTTCCGTTCACGGGACAAAACCAAGTGCAACTTTTGCGAAACATTCAAAAGACTGAATTCAAAATTCCCATGGAAATCGCGAAGGAGTTATCTCCAGAATGCATCAATCTCTTGAGAGGTTTGCTGCACAGAAACGCTGCGGACCGAATATCGTTTGACAAGTTTTTCAATCATCCGTTTTTCAAAACTGAGGTCGGTCTCGGTATCCCAAAGACTCCGTCGAACGCTGAAAAGCAACACGACGGCTCTTCGGGAAGTGGGCACAGCGACGAAAGCGAGACGATGACATTTGACATGGATATTGAAAGTAATAGTGTATCACCACCGAATGAAATGGATACGACGGCGGCGAGGACGGCGGCGAGGACGACGACGACACCAAGTTCAAAATCTTGGAATCGTCCGAGTTATCCCATCTCTGCGTCAAAGGCGCGAATGGATAGCTCTGAACGAGTGAACATTGGCTCTGACTATGTTTTGGTTTCATCTCCAGGTTCAATGCGACCCTCTTCGTTTCGCCCTTCCTCTTTGGGCTCGTCTCCTCTCTCTCGAATGTCGCCGAGTCCAAGTGATGGCCCAGTGGCGACATTTGGTGGCCGAGCGCGCGGCTCTCGCGACAGCTCTCCCGGAGAACAAGGGGTGTTGATGCCGCCGGCGAGATGCCAAACGCAGTCGCAAATACAAGCTATGCATCTTGGAGTGCGCGTCGGCGTACTCGAGAAGGCATCCGCTGTTTTGCGCGATACATCGATGGAGCAATGGAACCTCGGCAATAAACTTGAAGCCTTGGCGCTCGGGCTCGTATCACTCGAAGCTCTGCGCTCGGCGCACAAATTCGCATCTGAAATCTTCTCCATGGAAAGGAAGAACTCAATTGCCATGAGCGGCACGAGCGCGAGCACGAGTACTTCATCGAGTAACCACTCACCCAGTAGTAGTTCGATGGCTGTGAGCGCCAAAAGGGCAACTGTAAGAATCAGGGAAGCGTTCTGCGCCGCGCATACTCGCGCGGAGAAGGCGGCGGCGGCTTGCCGCGCCGCCGGTTTCGATACGGATGCAACGCTTCCAGATGGAATGGAATTAGTGTACGAAAAAATATGCCGGCTCGCGAAAGAGGGCGTTCGCGAGGAGTTGTCGGAAAACAAACAAATTGCCTTGGACATTTACGGACGGGCGCAGACTCTTTTGCAGTTTTTGATCGGCGAGGCGCCGAGTTTACACATCACACCGCCGCTCGTCATCGATGGCAGCACGCACGCCCGACTCTCACAACTTTCAGCGACGCTCGCCTCGCGGCAGTCCGCGCTGAACCGCGATGAGTCAGCGATGATATGAATGTAGTTTAAGCAGATACATCGACGAAGCGCGCAAGCATGACGCAGACATCCTGTTGTAATATCATCACACATTTGTGTTCGGAGTCCGAAACACACTCGCGCACTCGCTCGTGGCTCGCAAGCCACTCTTTCCAAGCTCCCGCCAGTGTTCGCCTCATCGACCCTCTTCTCACGCGCTGGACTCGCTTGGAGACGATAAAGACACCTTCAGTGGGCGTTTCAGAGCCTTGAACGCTCGGCTTTCTCCAGAAGACGAAAGCGAACACGAAAGCGCGTCGTCCCTCAGCCGCCGCCGCCAGTCATGAAGTTTGACGTCAACGTTCTGCGCTACCTCGAGAAGGACACATGGCGCGTGCTCGTCGCGACAGAGATGGGCATGAAGAACCACGAGATTGTGCCCGTGCAGCTCATCAACGCCATCGCCGGACTCAAACGCGGTGGTGGCTTCAAGCACATCAAGGAGCTCCTCAAGCACAAGTTGGTGCATCACGAAAACAAAGAGTACGATGGGTATCGATTGACACCGCTCGGGTACGATTTCTTGGCTTTGAAATCGTTCGTTAATCGAGGAGTCATCTCGGGGGTGGGTAGGAAGATTGGTGTCGGTAAAGAGTCCGATGTGTACGAGGTCATCGACGGCGACGGGAGACAGATGGCACTCAAGCTCCACCGCTTGGGGAGAACGTCTTTCCGGGACGTCAAGAGTAAGCGAGACTACCTCGGTAAGCGAACTCAGTACAATTGGTTGTATTTGTCCAGGCTTGCGGCTCTGAAAGAACACCAATTTATGGTTGCTTTGCACGAGTACGGCTTTCCCGTTCCGGAACCCATTGACTTGAACAGACACGCAGTGCTCATGTCTATCGTCCGTGGCGCCCCCTTGAGACAGATTCGGAACCCGGAAAGAACTGGTGATATTTACCGCGACTGTATGCAAAACATCGTCAAGCTCGCGAAGCATGGTTTGGTTCACTGCGATTACAACGAGTTCAACTTGATGCTCGACGACAAGCAAAGGCTCGTCATCATCGATTTCCCTCAAATGATCTCCACGAACCACCCCAACGCCGAAGAGCTCTTCTGGCGCGATGTCAAGTGTTTACACAAGTTTTTCCTTCGGCACTGGGACTATCGCGCGGAGGAGGATCCTCTCGGCGAGCCTGATCCCGATTTCAAGGAGATCACATCATGCATAGATCCCAGTCAAGCGATTGATGTGCAGTTGCGCGCCAGTGGTTTCACAAGAAACCAAGTGCAACAGCTCGAGGAATACACTCAAGCGATTCATGAAAAAGGAAGAGAGTCTGACGATTCGGATGAAGACTTTGATTCAGAAGACGAGTCGGAGGAAGAAGAGGACGACGAGATTGATGAAGAGGGCGAAGAGATTGATGAAGAGGACACGCAACAGTACGACATGAAGCTCAATGACGATGAGATTGCGGAACTAGCGGCGCAAGTCCAGGCGGCGATAAATGATGAGGGTGATTTCAATCGACGAGGAACTTACGACGAGGAAGTTGTCCCGATGCAAAAGTTTAATCATAGAAAATACGATGAACCGTCGGCAAGCGGCTCGGAAAGCGCTGAGGACAAGAGACCCAAAAGTCCCGCAACAGCACCGACGAAAGCGGAGCTCAGAAAAGAACGCAAAGAAGCCGAAAGGAGACTCAAGATGGAGACGGCTTCAATGTTCTCTGTCGATCCAGTCGCGGCTGCTGAGGCGATTCGTCAGCGCTTAAAGCTGGAAAAGCAACGGAAAAGTGCGAGAAACAGCAATTACGTGTCAAAGGTGAATCACTCAAAGGAGAGGCACGGACGCGGTCACAAGGAGAAAATCTCAAAGACTGTCGATTCGTTCTGGGGCTAGAGGCGTTGTTGTGTACTCTCTACGCAAACATATATTTACACTTGTAATAAAGACTCCATAGAATTAGTCTATTCGGATGAAGCTGCCTTCCATCGCAGGTATGAATTCATGTACTCATCCAATGAACCCCCTAACACTTTTGCCACGTCGCTCGTCTCCTCACCGGTACGCACATCTTTTACGAGCTTGTACGGGTGTAGTACGTAGTTGCGTATTTGCTGTCCCCATTCCGCCTTGACGACATCGCCACGAAGAGCAGCGATGTCCGCCACGCGCGCCTCTTCAGCGACTGCGATGAGCTTCGCCTTGAGACGGAGCATCGCCGCTTGCTTGTTAGCCTGTTGCGTCCTATGCTCATCACACTTAACGGAAATACCAGTCGGAACGTGTTTAATTCGCACGGCAGTCTCGAGTTTGTTGACATTTTGCCCGCCAGGACCTCCGCTTCGCATTGTCGATACTTCCAAGTCACTATCCGGCAGACTCACCACCTCATCCATGTCATCCTCAAACAGGGGTATGACGTCCACCGCCGCGAAACTGGTCTGCCTCGTCGCGTCTTTGTTGAACGGACTCTGTCTGACGAGTCTGTGTGTACCCTTTTCGGCGCTCAGGTAACCGTACGCATAGCGTCCGTCCACCTCCAACGTCGCCGTCTTCAAGCCCCCGCCTTCACCCTCGAGTCGCTCCGTCACGCGCACACCGAACCCTCGTTTCTCGCACCAACCCAAATACATCTTTTCGAGCATCTCCGTCCAATCCTGCGCGTCCAATCCGCCAGCCCCGGCGTAAATTTGCACCACGGCGCCAAATGCGTCGTACTTACCGCCCAATAGCCGTCTCAGTTCCCACGCGTCCAACGCGCTATCCAACGCATCCACGCTCGCCACCGCTTCATTCAACATCTCATCCATCTCACTCTCCACCTCTCCAGCCTCTGCTAGCTCCAACGCCGTCCTCGCATCGTCCACGTGCGTCTCAAACGCCCTCGCCGCTTCCAACTCTTCCCTAGTCTCCGCCAACTCCGCCATCACCGTCCTCGCCCTTTTCGGCTCATCCCACAAATCCCCCGCCCCGCTCGCCGCATCCAACTCTTCGTACCTCGACCGAAGTCCCGCGACGTCCGCGATCGCCAGCGCCGCTTCCACGCGCGTCTCCAGTTCACGCAGTCTCCTTCGAACGACCCCGACCGTCTCAAACTCAACTTTTCCAGAAGAAGACGATGACCCACCACCGCTCCCACCGGTCGACGCCGCGCTCGACATCCTCGTCGATACCCCCGTCGTCGTCGTCGTCGTCGTCGCCCCTCGCCCCCGGGTTCGTCGAAGGAACACCGCTCCACCGCGAAGCGCAAACATCATCATCGTTCGTTGCGTGCGCGAGTGCGCGAGTGCGCGAGTGCGAGTCCCATGTCTAACAACGACGAGTCCCGAACCAAGAGATGGAATTTCCACAACCGTGTTGAACCGCACGCGCGCGTGGTCGACTGAGAGACTGAATCGATCCTTTCGCGACGCGGTCCACTCCTCAGTCGTCGAACGTCCCGACGTGGACGATGCGAAGGATGACGACGACGCCGAGTTCATTATCGACGCGAGGACGAATCGTCGTGCGACGAATCGTCGAACGACGAACGACGACGACGACGACGACGACGAAGAGAACACCGCGGGTCGGTGGGAATGGGAATTGGGAACAAGATTACGCGCGTCGGCGACGTCGAACGCGCGTCGGCGGCGGCGGCTGCCGAGCGTTGGGAGCGACGACGGGTGAAGGGGATAAAGAGAATGAATGTCGTCGTCGTCACGAGGAGCGACGAAGGGTGAGGACGTCGGAACGCGCGATGTTGGTGATGCGCGGGGAGAGTGTCGTCGAGGACGCGGGTACGAAGAAGAGTGGTTGGGAATCGCCGTCGCTGAGGTTGAGCGCTGTCGGAAGCGCGTGCGTCGCGGTGTTCGCGCTCGGGGGTGGATGGGCGATGCGACCGCAAGCTGTGGTGGCGTCCAACGGACGGTCGAGCCTGGCGAGGAAGATTGATGACGTTAAGAATAACGGGGTGTACGTCGCGCAACGGGTGTTTGAGTGGCCGCTGTACGGTAAGATACTGGTGATCATGACGGCGATGGTGCCGCTCGTGCTCGGTGCGGCGGCGATATATAAACACGTGAGCGAAGAAGAGTGGGGGGAATCCATCGCAAAGACGTTTTACTGGATGAATGACGTTCCAGGTGCCGATAGTACCGCGGAAGAGAGCCTGAAGACCATCATCGTCGCGCAACTCATCGTCTTCATCGGCATGTTTACCTTTGCCATTCTCATCGGTGTCGTCTCTGACGAAATCGCGAGCAAGGTTGACGAGGTGAAGAATGGAAACAGCAAGGTTTACGAGAAGGATCACACCGTGATTGTCAACTGGAACAAGCAATTGATTCCGTTGCTCAAGCAAATTGCCGTGGCGAAGAGCGAAGGCATTGGTTTCCAAAAGCCCGTCGTGCTACTCGCCGCTAGAGACAAGGGGGAGATGGATAATATCATCGCTGATGAGCTCTCTGAGTTCCCTGAAATCACAATCGTGACTCGACAGGGTCAAGGTTACGACGCAGAAGATTTGGATCGCGTCAACGCGTGGAACGCCGAACGCATAGTCGTCTTGCACGAGGACGGAGACGACACAGGCACGATTGAAAGCAACAAGGCTGCGACCGTGCTCAACGTGAGGTCAGACGTGAACACGAGCGGCAAGCAACCCGACATCATCGTTCAAGTGCCTCATCGTTTGAGTGATCACGAAAGCCACGTGACTTTAGCGGTTGACTTGACGAACAGATCAGACAAGAACGCCGGCAAGGTGGCGTTTGTAAACGGGACCTCTGAGCTCTCTAAACTCAAGGCATTTTCAGTCATGCAACCGGGAGGATGTCGACTCTTCGAAGATCTCATGCTTCAGTCTGACGAAAGCTGTGAGTTTTACACCTTCTCCCATCCTTCTCTCGCTGGGAAAACCTTCAGAGAGGCGTGGAGAATGTTTAACAGCGCCACGCTCGTCGGGCTCACCTCTGATAGCGGTGACTTCATCTTGGGCCCGGGCGACGACCATCTCATCTCCTCGAGAGGCGAAGTCGTGGTGATTGCGGAGAACAAGTCTGTCATTGAAAAGGAATTCCGCAAGAGAAAAGACGGAGTGGAAGACGTCTTCATACCGCAGTCTGGTAGTCAATCGGTCATCATGAAGAGGTGTCCGATCAAACTTCCCGCGGCTCGTAATATTTTCATGTTGGGATGGAACTCTGACAGCTCAGATTGCCTGCAAGACATGCTCACTTTGGCGCCTCCGGGATCGAAAATCACCGTTGTTTCGAACGCTGACATTCCCGGACGAGAGTTGAAGGGCAACCAGTGCTGCGCCGTCAAGCACATCAAGGCGGACGCCATGGAACGAGCGACTCTTGAAAAGCTCAAGATTCAAGAGGCGGGCTCCGTCTTGATTATGCCTCCAGATGGTCCGAATGATCCCACTAGCAGCTACGCCCTGGCATCGGTCATGCAAATCGCTCACTTAGCAAAGACCGCGAACACGGGTCACGCTCCACACATCGTGGCGGAATTAGACGAAGAAGTGACCAAGAGAGTGGCGGAGGATGTTTACGCAAACATTGGCACGCTCGACATCATCTTGCACGACAACTTGATCGGCGGTGCTCTCCTTCAGGTTTCGGCAAACCCAAAGTTGGCCGGTTTGTTTGACTTTTTGCTCGAAAAGGATGGTAAGGAGCTTTATATTCGTCCGTACGACGAATTCAGCGTCGAGGAAGACGGCGAGTTGACATGGGGCGTGCTCTGCGAACGCGCGCGAGAGCGCGACGAAATCGCTGTCGGCGTCTTGCTTTCAAACGGCATGCTGAAAATTTCCCCGAGAAAGGACACCGCGCTTCGGTTGTGGAAGGGTGATAAGATTGTCGTTCTCGCCGAGGATTGGTGGACGAATAAGAGCGTCAAGGTGAAGCAGCGTTGATAGGTTGAGTCTTCTTCTCGCGAACAATTTTACAACAGGTAATACACAACGCAACTAAAACGCTCTAAAAGTTTTTCCTCAGCATCCATCAACCCGGCCATCCGCGCTCTTCCTCTCCGGCAAACCCAACGCGTGACGCACGAGCGGTGACCGCGCCTCTTTCCTGTCCTCCGCATGCGTCCGAACGTACGCCACACCGACGAGCACCGCAACGGTTGCAAAGACGAAACCGTGAAAGTGCCTCGGTAGTTTATTCTCACTCGCCCGCCTCGCCGCCGTCTCAGCCGCCGTGAACCCGCCCCAAGACGACGAAGACGACGAACGTAAGAGTATTTCTTTCGCGCGAACGATCGCCCGAAACCTCTCCCGATCCCCAGACACCGCATCCGGGTGCGTCGTTAACGCCAACGCTCGAAACTTTGCTTTGATTTCAGACGCATCCGCGCCTCGCCGCAGCCCCAACGCATCGTACGCCTCCGATTCCGTCGTCGGCGTCGGCGTCGGCGTCGACGTCGTCGTCGTCATGCCGACGCGTCCGGGTGGACGACCGAACAGGGCCCACGGAGCGCGGGGTGGCGGTGTGCAGAGCAGAGCTGTTGGTTGCGCGCGACGAACGCTTCGTCGGAAGTCAGAAATCATCCATCAGAGTGAAAATTGACGGTTCGTGAACCGTAAAAAATTCGAGGGGTGACTGGCTGCGGCGGCGGCTCGAGACGCACGCGCGCGCCGGTGGCACCAGAACGCGACCCGACGACGCGAACACGAATAGGAATTCGACGCCGAAAGCGCGCGCGATAGATAAAACTGAAAGCGGCGCGCAATGTCGAGCGCGCTTCGAAACGCGGTGAAACGCAAGACGCACAAGGAGCGGTCGCAACCGAGTGAACGCAAACGCTTGGGTCTGCTGGAAAAGAAGAAGGACTACGTGCTTCGAGCGAGGGATTACCACAAAAAGGAGGATGCGATCAACGCGTTGAAACGCAAGGCAGCGTATAGAAACCCGGATGAGTTTTACTTTGCGATGCAGCGGTCGAAAACGGAGGATGGCGTGCACGTGGCGAGAAGCTCTGAGCAGAACAAGTACACAGAGGAGGAGTTGCGAGTGATGAAGACGCAAGACGTCAAGTACGTGCAGTTGAAGGCTGGTGTGGAGGCGAAAAGGGTGGAAAAGATGAAGAAGAATTTGCACGGTATCGGCATAGGGGATAAACGGCGCAAGCACACCGTGTTTGTGGATACGGAGGAGGAGGCGAAGAATTTTGACGCGGCGGAGCACTTTGACACGGCGCCGGAACTCGTCGGTCGATCCTTCAATCGCCCGCGAAAATCGCAGTTGGAGGCAGAAGACGCCGTCGTGGGCGTGAGAAATCAAGACGGCGGCGTCGGCACGAGCGCCGGCATCGTTCCTGAGATTTCCGTCAAAAAACTCGCCAGAATGCAACGCGGCGCGTACAAGACGCTCAGCGCGTACGACGAACGCGCCAAAAAGCTCAAGCAAATGTCTCAAGATTTAGCCATGCAAAAGATTGTCTCGCACGCAAAGGGACACAAGGTGAAAATCACCAAGACCAATCCAGACGGGACGACGTCTTCGCACTTTAAGTGGAAAAAGGAGCGTCAAAAGTGATTCTTCCTCCAACTCGTCTCAGTATTCTCGCCCGTCGTCCGCGCGTGGGCCAGCTGTTGTAACA
>Ga0255781_10004518_pt1 | contig 10477 bp, 19 predicted proteins | sample 101ome_21_FD_179979 | JGI IMG/M metagenome (GOLD analysis project Ga0255781, IMG submission 179979) | Coastal salt marsh microbial communities from the Groves Creek Marsh, Skidaway Island, Georgia - 101413BT metaG (version 2) | ecosystem: Environmental > Aquatic > Marine > Intertidal zone >...
TTCTACTTAACTTAACCTTAAAACCGTGTACACAGTGTACACATCCATGAATCCCTTGCCATTACTGGCTTTCAGGATTTTCAAACCATGTACACATTCGTGTACACACCATGTACACATAGCAGTTTCGTGTACACATTACCAGGAAACAGCAGCATCACCAATTCTAAATCTTTCGTCTCTCATTTCATTCGAGCCGATGTTTACTTTGTTTTGTTAAATCAACTTTAGCTAGCCAGCTAACTAGGAGTGCTTATGGCTACACAATACTCACGAAGAGATTTCCTCAGGCTTTGCTTGGGCAGATCGACTTCACCTCAGCTACACCCCAATGTTGCTAAATTACTAAAGCAACGAGCATTTTGGGCTAATGAGCTTGATGATGCTTGGATGGATGATACTGATCCATACATTGAGGTTTGCATCGGTGAGATAAGTGACATCGATGACTCTATCTTAGATCATTTTGGCTACGATAGATATGGCCTCAAATCTAATACAGATTGCGATGGTCTTCCATTCTAACCAGGGGGCAGCAATGCCCCTTACCTTTAACTAAATCAGGATATTTATTATGAATATGTTACTTATATCTACAATTTGTTTCGCACTTGCTTTCGTTCTTGGCTATGCAGAAGACGAGCTCAAGAACGCTAGACGCAACGCAATACCAGCAGCACAATCTAAATTCTTACGCATCACTGAATTATATTGTTGCATTGGTTCAGTTATAACCGCTAGCTTCGGCATTGGCACAGTATTCCTATGGGGGATCGGACTATGAAAATGATTAATGTTATCGTAGCAGGTAGTCGTCAGTTCAACGACTACCCACTACTTCAAAAGAAATTAGACCTTTACTTATCAAATTATGATCGCACTAATGTCACCATCATCAGTGGTACAGCACGCGGTGCCGATCAATTAGGTGAGCAGTACGCAGGTAAGCGTGGCATGAAGCTATCCAGGTTCCCTGCCAACTGGAAGAAATATGGTAAGTCAGCAGGTTTCGAGCGTAACATGCGAATGTCCATGCACGCTGACGCACTGGTTGCTTTCTGGGATGGTAAATCCCGTGGTACAAAACACATGATTGATACCATGCAGAAAGCAGGCAAGCAGGTCAAAGTTATACACTTCTGCTTGCAACCAGTTCAATCATCAGAACAGCTAGTCCTAGGTTTCTAGGGCTAGCAGCATCTTAAACAAACAAAAGGAACTAAAAATGAATCTAAACAAAAAAACAGAAGCATGGCTAGACCAAGTAGAACAAAATACAGATGTTTCATCATTCAAAAAAGGATGTGAATTACTATTTGTATCACCACACACTGTCATGAGTACACCAGCAGGTTACTATGTAGGTAAAGTATGCAATGAATATGATTGGGATCTTGAGTTCTGGATACCACAACCATATTCACGAGACACTGGTTACATGTCAAAAGAAGATGCAGAACGCACGCTAGAAAGATGGGAACAGGATGATCCAAACTCAACACTATAGTAACCAGCGGGGGCAGCAGCATCAGCCCCCTCTTCTCTCCGAACCAGGACATCGTAGCGTGCCCGTGAACCGTGAGCCGTCTCTCGTTTCACTCGAGCCGATGTATATGAATAGTATCTTAAACAAACAAAAAGGAAATAAATAATGAAAGCATTACTAACTGAAATCACAGAAAAAACAGACCAAATGGACTTAATAGAACTAGCTAATTATATGGAAACCTTACGAATGGCTCTTTTATGTAGCGATGTATACCACGATATCGATGAGGAGATCGAGTACATGCATGACAAAAAAGGTGAGCCTCTTGCTCACATGTGCTCTGCATTAGCTCATTTAGATCTAGCAGAACAAGCACTAAAACTAGCACATTATGCTAAATCTAGAATGTAACCAACGGGGGCAACCCCTCCGAAACAGGCATCGTAGCGTGCCCGAGACGACTCTCATTTCATTCGAGCCGATGGGTAGTGGTTATGATTTAACAACGAAAAGGTGAGGTGCAACATGGCAGTTGAAAAAAGAAGTAACTATCTGATGACATTTATGGAATCAGAAGCATGGCGACAGCCAGATAACGAAGACGAGGGTATGCAAGACCCAGCCGATGTTATCGAAAAACTAGAAAATGAAATAAACTTAATCAAACAGGAAAACTAAACTATGAAAACAACACACTTTGATCCAAGCGAACAAGAAACTAAAGAACTAGTATATGAAAAAGAAACTACACATGATATGTATACACAGGATACAAATGCAGATCCAGAGGGTGCAACTGCACGCATGGCTGTAAGCAATGACTATCCATCATATTTGTTTGAGACTTACCGCATCGATAGCAAAGGCAACTTAGCTCCACGCGAAGATGTAGTTGACTCTGCATTGAACATCTACATTGCACATTGTGATTCAAAGTACAATGGCGAAGACGATGATGCATACAAATTCGAAGTACAAGCAGGTGTTCAGTTCCTTTCACCATTCTTCGAATCAACTCACATTGCAAGCAATGGCAACGCACAGCGTCCAGCTCAAGGCCACTTGTACAGCAATGCAGGTTCAGCTAATCGATTGGTTGCTGATTGGTGTCTTGACTATCGCACATACAATGACCTTTGTGCAAAAGGTGGGTTATCTGACAACCAAATCAAGTTCAAAACTGATCTTGAACACAAGATCCCAGCACTTGGTAGACAATGGCGTATCATGCGTGATGTGTTAGAAACACTAAACGATATGCATGGTACTGACTTTGAGATCAATACTGATCAAGTCAGAAAAGCTATCTTCAACAACTTGCAACGCAAGGCTGATTGGGAAACCACACGCAGTAAGCCAGTCAATACACAAGTAATGGCTGACAGTGCTCAAGCAGAACTTGACAAGTTAGTTGTTGCTACATTCTAAGTAACAAAAGAAAACAGAATGGGTAGAACCAGAAGACCAGGTTCTACCCATTCTTTAACCCACCACTGGCTGTGTGCCCGGGAGATACAATATGCTTGAATCATATATAAGAGCTCACCTTGAAGAAATTGCAACTAACACAGGTAGAATTGCTGATGCATTAGAAGTTCAAATCAAAGACATCGCTAAACATGAACGATTACATGCTGAAACGAAGATACGAAATACAATTGATCAACTTAAACAATCACTAATTGACGAGGGACTTGCAAATGACTGATGAAAAGAAATGTAAATGTGATAATGATGATACAGATGAAGAAACATTCCACTTTCATTTAGATGAAAACAACCAATTTGAAATGACTATGGAAGACGCGTGCGCTATGCACCGAGCAATGCGTAAAGGTGCTGACAAATTGCTAGCACAAATATCAGTACATTCATATATGACGAGTATGAAAGAAGAAGTTGAAAATTATAAATGTGAGGAAACATTACAATGAAGATAAAAGACTTACAAATACGATTAGATGATGCTATAAGTTTTATTGATGCACTACAAACAAATGTACAAAACATAGCACGTGAAGACGAGCGTGATGCAAACCTAGCAACAGATGGATCTAACGAAGTACTATCAGGCCGTGCAGAACTGGCTTATCAAATAGATGAAATGATAGATTACTGGAAAGAGAAATCATTTATTGAAGCAGTTGAGGAATAATTGAAATGAGAAAACCATTAGTAGAAGAAATGACCAATGAACTAAAAAACGTTGTGCCAGAAGAACAACGACATAGGTTTGTTATGCAAGACTTTTGCCATTGGCTAAGAGAAGTAGAAGTTAAATGCCATAACGAAGCTCATAGTTGTACTAAAGGAATAAGCGAACGACTCCTGGGCCGTGCAGATGTTGCAATGGAACTAAGACAAATGCTAGAAGACTATATAAAAGAGGAATTAGAATGAGTGACTTAAAAGAATTATTAGGACCAGTAAATGACTACTACGAAGAACAAATACTAGAAGATATTGCAAAGAAAATACTAACCGGTAAGCTATCTGACATTACTGAGAACGAGATCTTTCTGTTACAAACAGAGGTTGAAGTTGCATCCAGGAGTGAACGTGTGCAAGCTGTCTATGATAAACTTAAAGAATCTGAACAAGAATTGATAGATGAAATGAACGAACGGGGATCGTGAAACATGAGCAAAGGTAGCGTACCAAGGCCTTTTAACAAGGACTTATTTGACGAAAATTTTACTAAAATCTTTGGAGACAAACATGATAAACATAATGAAAGAAAAAACAATGACCGACAAAGTAAAAGACAAAATGCAAGCATTGAAAAAGAAATGGAACACTGATCCCGTAGGCTGCATATTTAATGGTGCCTTAGTGTTTTTCACTTTTGATGCAGCAGCAACTCTTAACTCTATCGAAGCCTTAGAGCAAATAGAAAACGCTCGCAGTAAATAGTGGGTCTATTACTTCACCAAATCAAACCAACCAACAACCATGGAGGATGTTACATGCGTACAATTCGTTCATCACAACTCGGCAATGAGCTCCTTGGCAATGCGAAAGCTGACATACCGTCAATGATCTGGGGACCACCTGGCATTGGTAAGTCACAAGTAACATACGCCACGGCTCGTACACTAAATGCAAAACTATATGAGTTGCGTGCCAACCTGTTTGATCCAGTCGACATACGCGGCGGGCTCAAAGTTGTTGAGCAAGCAGACGGTACATACCGTACCAGGTATGGCATACCAGAAGACTATCCCGATTCTAATTATCAAGGCACTGTCGTCCTTGCGATCGAGGAGTTGCCCAATGCTAGCAAGGCCACAATGAATGGCTTGCTACAACTTATCCTTGACAAACAAATCGGCAGCTACAAACTACCGCCCAACACAATCATCGTTGCAAATGGCAACAGAGCAGTTGATCGTGCAGCGGTAAACGAGATGCCCACTCCGGTGAAGAACCGCTTTGCGCATTACACCCTCGAAGCCAACATCGATGATTGGTGTGCGTGGGCCGTGAACAATGGCATTGACCCGGCGATCACAGCCTTCTTGCGTTATCGTCCAAAACTTCTACATGACATGGATGTATCGCAAGCAGCATTCCCAACACCACGTACTTGGGAGATGCTCAACCGTAAGCTACCGTTCATGGGCGGCACACATGACGAAGAGTTCTACGGTTGCGCATCACTCATCGGTGATGGCCCAGCAGGTGAGTTCGTTGCATTCAAGAAAATGATCAACGACATGCCTGACATTGACAAATGTCTCAATGCACCATCGTCTGTAACCGTTCCATCCGATACGTCTATTTGTTTTGCAGTAGCTGGTGCACTTGCTGCTCGTGCAGATCAAACAACGTTCAAGTCAATCATGCAGTTCGCAAGACGCATGCCTGCAGAATACCAGGTAATCGTTGTGCGTGACTCATTGGCCAAAGACAAGTCACTTGTATCTCATGCATCGTTCACATCTTGGACTGCTGACAACGCAAACGTACTTGTGTAAGTTTATGGAAGGCTGTGAGCTAGTCGACAAATGGTGTATATATCAGAGCTCTACACCCAGCCTTCCTCCATTATTTTAAACGAAAAAATTTTTGCTACGTAGAACCGTTGAGAACTAAAGCTCTTAACAGGTAATGTGGGTTAACGATCCTAACTGCAGATTTGCATATTGTCTGTAACAACTACGGTTGGTGACGGCTTGAGACGTTAAAAGCGAGACAAGCTGCGATACTCGTAGGTTAGCAAGCGGAACTTGAAAAGCATTACAGCTGACGGAGAGGGACTAGCTCACCCGAAAAAACAACGAGCTATTTCATCAACCAACCGAGGACATTATCATGGCATCAGTAAGAATGACAATGGATTTACGTTCAACACTCAAGCGAGAAGCAGTAGCTGCTTGGGACAAAGTAAATCAACCAATCAAACCAACACCTAACGAACAAGAATTTATGCACTCAGCTTTTCTTGAATCAAACTATGTGGCTGCAGCTCGTGCAACTAGAGCTACAACAGAACATCTAGCTACATACAGCATCGATAACACCATCCAAAGAAACATGAAAAGTCATCTAAAAAGTATTGATCACAAATCTAGTGAAATGAAATACGTGTGCGGTACTCCAACACATAAAGACAATGGTGAAAGAGATGGCAATCGTTACTCTCAAAATAAAAATGAATATTACACTATTAATTTTGACACACCTCGTTTATTCCCATGTATGTCTGACACATGGAATCAAGCTATTTACACTTCAGATTTACCAGCTGACAAAGTTGAAAAAGCTAATTCAATCATTCACAAGTATCACACAGCCCGTGAAGACTTTTACAACAAACGAAAAGTATTTGAAGACAAAATCAAAAACCTTCTTGTACAATGCAACACAGTCAAGCAAGCAATCGAAGCATGGCCCGGTATTGAAAAGCTGCTTCCCGACGATGTTGTACAAAAAATGCATGTCAAACAAACACGCAAACAACGTGCTGCTGCAGTGCGTCAAGATGTTGACTTTGATGCAACAGAAGCAAACCAAGCTATACTAACCTCTAACTTACTAGGATTGTAATATGGAACTAATGGCATATGACACCATGACCAAAGCTCGTGCCAACTTGCTTATTGAACAACCGTTCTTTGGCACGTTGGCTATCAAGCTCAAACTTGTAGAAACTGAAGACATACCAACTGCTGCAACTGACATGGAACGTCTGTTGTTCAATCCAAAGTTCATTGCAAAACAAACAAGCCACCAGGTACTGGGACTTGTTGCACATGAAGTAATGCATTGTGTGCTATCACATCCATTACGTCGTGGCGAACGAGACCCTGAACTATGGAACGTTGCTTGTGATCATGCAATCAACTTACACCTTCTGGATCAAGGTTTCATACTGCCTGATGGCGGTGTGCATGACAAAAAGTATCGTGATATGTCAGCCGAAGCAATCTACAACATGCTAGGTGATGATGATCGACCTAGCAAAAAGCAACCAATGTGGGGTCTAGTCATAGATCCCGGACAAGGTTCAATGACACCAACATCTGGTGCAGCACTCGAGGCTGATTGGAACATCTCAATACAACAAGCAGCTGAAGTCGCACGTGCAGCCGGCAAACTACCCGGTAGTCTCAAAGATGTTATCGGCGAAGCACTCGAGCCTAGAGTTGATTGGCGTACAGTGCTTTGGCCATTCTTTACTGACATGGTTGATGACGACTACACTTGGCGTAAACCTAACCGTGCTTACATATCTGAGGACGAGTATCTTCCTAGTATGTACAGTGAAGGCTTGGGTGAGATTGCTGTCATCTTTGACACAAGTGGATCATGCGTTGAGTATGCACAACAATTCTGGTCTGAGACTGCATCTGTATTACAACAATGTAACCCACAAGCTATACATGTATTGCAATGTGATACAGACGTTACTGATGCATTCACAATGAGTAAAGGTTGTGACCCACATGAATACAAACCAGAACTCAAAGGTGGTGGTGGTACTAAGTTTTATCCTGCTTTTGATTACATCACTGAACACTATCCAGACGTTGAAGCAGTTGTATACTTGACTGACCTTGAATCAAGCGACTTTGGTGACGAGCCAGAGTATCCTGTACTTTGGGTGTCAACTGAAAAACACAATGCCCCTTGGGGCACCGTCACTTACATGGAGAAAGACTTATGAATGAAGACGAAGAATATGAAAAGTATGTTGGGCAAATTGATACTAGCATTGCAAATACAGATGGACATACAACACTTGAAGAAGAGATAGACGAACTAGTACGTATGTTTGTAGAACGTGAAATGCCTGATCATGAAGTTACACCAATGTTAGATTTTGTTGCAGAAACAATTGCCGATGACTCAGCTGATTCAGATGGTATTGCAGCTTTATTATATTACAACTATACTGCTCCATCAGGAGTGCGTGCTGCAGGTCGTCCTGACCTAATGAAAAACTACTTACAAAAATATATCAAAAGATATGTAGAATTCAAAAAGCACGAGTTAAATGTCTATATAACAAACTAATAGGAAATTAGTTATGCTTATCACCTTAGATTTTGAAACCTATTTTGATCCCCAGTTTAGTTTGACTAAGATGTCCACTATGGAGTATGTGAAGGACGAAAGATTCAAAGTCTGGGGTGTTGGCATCAAGGTAGATGATGGACCTACCGAATGGTATGGTGAAGATGAAACCAAAAATGCATTACTAGCCCTTGATTGGGATCTTGCAACACTCGTGTGCCATAACACACCTTTCGATGGTTACATACTTACACAATACTACAATCTATATCCTAAGCAGTACGCTGATACCGCTGCCATGTCTCGTGGTTTATTTCCCGGTGAGAGTGCTCGTCTAAAAGAAGTAGCAATTCGTTTATTTCCCACGGATCCGGGGATGCGGAAGGGAGATGAGCTTGTAACTGCGAAAGGAATAGTAGACCTACCCCCAGATATAGAGCAATCAATAGCAGGATACTGTATACAAGACGTAGATCTAACATATGCCATTTACAAAAAGTTACAACCAGATTACCCATCTGATGAACTACAACTTATAGACATGACAACACGAATGTTCTGCGAACCACGTATGACCGTGGACCGTGAGCTATTAATCAAGTATCGAGATGAGGAAATCGAAAAGAATGAAAATATTATACAAGCATCAGGCATTAGTCGTAAAGTACTTGCAAGCGATAAACAGTTCAAAGAGCACCTAGAATCAGTGGGAATAATACCAGCAACCAAAGTAAGTCCACGAACCGGCAAAACAATACCAGCGTTTGGCAAAAATGATCCTGGCTTCAAACAAATGCAACGCATGTATCCTGAGCTACAACATGTATGGGATGCACGCACTGCAGTGAAAAGTCGCATTGCAGAGACCAGGGCTCAACGCTTCATCGATGCAGTCACACCAAACGGACGTATGCCTGCACCACTTCGTTATTACGCAGCACACACAGGCCGCTTTGGTGGTACTGAAAAAATCAATCTACAAAACTTACCTCGAGGATCTATACTACGTAAAGCACTAACATCGCCTACCGGTCAGTATGTGTATGTTGCTGACTTATCAAACATCGAGGCTCGTATGCTAGCGTGGCTTGCAAACGAACATCATCTCATGCAGCAGTTTGGGTCCGGTGTTGATGTGTATGCACAGTTTGCATCAACAGTTTATGGTAGAGAAATCAACAAATACAATGATCCTACAGAACGCTTTGTAGGTAAGACAGCAATACTTGGCCTTGGTTATGGCATGGGTGCAGAAAAGTTTCAGGCTACAGTAAAAGCAGCTGGCATAGATATATCTGCAGAAGAAGCAAAAAAAGTTGTACAAACATACCGCATACAGTATCCAGGTGTGCCAGGCTTGTGGCAGCGTGCGATGAATCTACTACAACAAACAGCTGATTCTACATGCATTGGTAACAAGTATGGCCCGTTAGAGATTCAACCAAACCGTATCATGCTGCCAAACAAAATGTCTCTTTGGTATCCAAACTTAGAGCTTGTTGGTGGTGATTATTATTATACAGTTGGTGGCAAACGACAGAGTACCTGGGGCGGACGTGTTACAGAAAACATTGTACAAGCATTGTCCAGAATTATTATCACTGACGCTATGTTACGTATTCAAGATCGTATGCCATATGCACGTATTGTACTAACAGTGCACGATGAGATAGTAGTGCTTGCTCCAAAAGTAGATGCAGACAATATTATGCAGTACATTATTACACTAATGTGCGAGCCACCTGCATGGGCAAGTGAATTACCATTAGACGCGGAGGGTGGTTTTGATGTATGCTACTCCAAATGAGCAGATTAGTTTTAACAAGGAAGCCTAACGAAGAAGTAGTTGTACATGACTACGGCGGCGTTATCACTACAATAAAAATAACAAAAGTAGATGGAAATCAAGTCAGGCTAGCTTTTGATGCTAGTGAAGAAGTATATATAGATCGTAAAGAAATATTCGAACAAAAGAAATCTAAAGATTCGTAGGAGGGTCTGTGCAAATAACATTTTTAGAGGCTAACAATGGCCTCCGGCTTAGTAAGCTCTACAGAAAAGACAAAACATTCACACCATATCCGCACGTAAAATCAGTAACTTCCCACCACTATGATGTACCAACATCAAAAGATGGTCTTAAACAATTGAAAGATCTTATTGTGCAGCACGGCAACAACGGACACTGCATGTTAAAAGGGCCCTTGAAGCGACCGCTTGTTGATGAAAGTCGAGCGGGGATCTCAGACCGTGTTGCATACACAAGTCTCTTGGTTCTAGATCTTGATGGTATTGTATTACCAAACTATAACCCAAAGAAATCAAACCTTACTGCAGTAGACGTAGAGTTCATAGCTGAACAAATCATTATGAGTTTACCAGAAGAAATGCAAGACGTTAGTTATATAGCGCAAGCGTCTGCTAGTCTTGGTCTTAAACAAAATAAAGTATCTCTACATATATTTATGT
>Ga0255781_10004521_pt1 | contig 10476 bp, 18 predicted proteins | sample 101ome_21_FD_179979 | JGI IMG/M metagenome (GOLD analysis project Ga0255781, IMG submission 179979) | Coastal salt marsh microbial communities from the Groves Creek Marsh, Skidaway Island, Georgia - 101413BT metaG (version 2) | ecosystem: Environmental > Aquatic > Marine > Intertidal zone >...
AGATCTTTAGAACGAGAACTTTGGTTTCCAGAGTTGACGCTATTGCTATAAACGCCCCAATAGAACGAAAGCAAGTAGGTACTTCAATAAGTAATACTAAACATAATATTACTAGTAGATAGATATAGAGTCTCTTACGTTTCATAGAAACCGCGGAAGGAGTCGAACCTTCAGAGCAGTGCTGTCAGGAATCCCACGCACTTTGTGGGCCCATAACGACTTACTCACTCCTAATGTACGATAAGGAGACCCAGCACACGGTCTAAATACTAGGGCGATGCATCCTCTGCAATATGGAGCATCGACTATCGGCTGTCGAGTCCCGCCCTAGATTTTATAGAATAGAGAAGGAGGTAATTCATAAGTGTAATTTTCCGTCCCCTTAAATTGTAGTTTCCATCCCTTATCAAGTACAAAGGCAACAGTACAAAGAGTAACGCCCATATCTTCATTGAAGATAATGAGCTCCCCTCTGTGTTGTGGAAAGGCTTTGCTAAGCTTTTTAGGGGTCATGGGTTTACCATTAAACTTAACAATCAGTCTAAGAAGTCTCTCTTGGCTGGAATAACGCATTCTCAGACGTTTGATTTCTCTATTTCTAGATATAATAACTAATACTAGAATTGCTACAAGTAATAAAGTCGTCAACATAATGTAATGAATTTAAAGATTAAAAATAAAATCAACTCGGTTCAGGGTTTATTGGGTTGTGGTAAACAGAAGGTCCAGATAATTTTTCCTTCTGTTCCAGTCCTTAACCAAGAGGTCTGTCGCCAAAAATTGACACCAACACTTAACAGACCTTTCACCTCACTCACTAACCTAGCTTGTACTCGGGTGAGTACTGCCATAATATCTTGTGTATTTCCATAAAATCCTTCTCCCCGAAGGAAGAAGGATTAGGATTAATAGAAATGAGTTGTAGGTTACACTTCTAATTACGTCAAAACACGGCATAGTGCCGTATTCGTGTTCTCTTTTTACTACGCGGTTTAGGCGTAATAATCAGTGAACGAGTGCGTTCATGGTTGTTGGCCTGCAGGTATATCCACATGTTATGCCATGCCAGCATAAACAGGAATATTCCTACAATTATGGAAATACACATATTTCTAAAAACCCGCCATTAACCAATGAAAGCTGCCTGCCCTCTCCATGGTTATACGTTAATTAATAAAAGAACGTATTGACGGGTCCTTTCTTGACCCCTCGGCAGGATTCGAACCTGCAATCTCTGAGTATCAACCCAGTGCATTGAACCGCTAATGCTATCGGGGGTTGCGCATGGTTAGCGCTCTACCCTGGTACCTTACCTTCCAATCACTGTAATCTTTGTAGATCCTCAAAGAATGTTGAGATCCCTGAATGCAGCGTATGGTTTTGGGTCTGCACTTCAAATATCATGTTATGCTGTTTAAGGCGTTCACATGTTGCTAGTACAAACTGTGGGTCACAATGAGTGAGCTTTTGCTCGAACTCAACAAGGGTCATATTGAATGCTTCCGCACATAACCTCTTGTTCCCATAGATAATACGAATTGTCATCGGTAACCGTCTTTAAACTTATAACGCTTGTTGCGCTTATATGTTTTGCCTTTTAGGTTACATGATGTAAGGCATTCGTTGATTCGAGAACACACCTTCTTAGGTATGTTCTTTTTGATGTATCCTCCTTTATGAATAAGCTTATGTGCTTTCTTTTTAGAGAGACCTGTAATCTTTATAATAAGATGCACTTGCTTCTTTGTTGGCTTAGTGGATACTATCTTGAGGTGGAAATGATGTCCGGGGTAATTTTCCATGATCATCAAGTAATCTTTGGATTCTAATTTCTTGAGCCTGGATCTGGTTTTCCAGACGAGCGATAGTCTTACCTGCTTCTTGAATGATATCATCCTTGATCCATTGCTCCAGTCCGTATGATAACGAGAGGAAACCAAGGGCTATGAAGCAACAAAAGCCGGTGAACTCGGGTTTATAGAGAGTAAAGACAATCAAAAACACCGCAGTCCAAATAGATATGGTGGATATTCTATTTTTCATGTCAAAGCCTTAATACTTTTGATCTTTTTCAGGATTTGTTTCACTTCTTCTAGGGCAAACGCGATGTCCTCGCCTGTATGGTCATTGGACACGGTAAGAGTTACTAGTACTTCACCATCAGTATCGGAGTAACAGAGCTCCTCTATTCGAGGATCATGCTCTTTCATCATTGATGAATCGTAAAGGAATTTTACTTTCATGATAATTAATTGATTAAGAAAGAGCGCGATGTCGGGGAGACACCACGCTCAATACAAGCTGATAATCCAAAACTTACTTCTTGGGGTCACTAGGCTTTGCAAGCCATGACATGAGTCTTCCTGCTCTTGTAGCGTTGTCTGCGAGAAACTCAACATCTTTCTTTGAAAGAAAGAAGAGAGAATAATTACCTTTAACGTCTCTTGCTCTCAGAACACACGCTGATGGTGATTCATTTGTGATCATCGCAGCTACATTAGGATGTTCTGCTTGATGAGTGAGATAAAGACAATAGAGGTGATCATGAATCTCATCAAGATCAGGAGCATTAGTGGGATTGTTAGCAACAGTAGTTACAACAATAGCATCGATCTCATCTCGATACTGGTCATACCAGTCTGTGAAGTTGAGAGTTTCTGCGTTTTTTGGGTACTTGATTGGCGGGGAATTCTGTGCCATGATAAAAATGTTTGTTGGTTGAACATGTGGGTTAAAAACAGCAGGAGGGGAAAAACATAAAACCCCTCCCTTAATTTGCTGTCTTCTAATAGCCCTAATAGTAAAAACGAAGGGAGTTCTGGGCTCCCACCATTAAGAGGATTAGTACTCATTGAGTACTTTCATACCGCTCACCCAATCAGGGTGGGAACAAGCACGAAGAGCGGTCGGAGTGGGGATCATCCTCATTAGAATCCTCCACAACTTCTTCGACAGCCACTATCCCTGGTTTTCCAGGGCTGGCAGCTAAATTTGATTTGGGGGTTGATTGTAAAATCTGCCATTTCAAATTATGTAACTGCTTCTTACTTAATTGAGCAACAAAACTCTTACCGCCGAGATGGGAACTTTTAATTCGTAATGAATGTTTGTCGTTACCTTCTTTGGTAAGTGTAATTTCGCTCACGTGTTCCATGTGGGTGATAGGACGAATAGGGGAATTATTCCTTTTTTCATCTTTACGTCCACGGGCATCGAATTTTTTGACTTTGGCTTGAAGTCGGTTTTTGTCCATTACCAGTTGCATAATGAACATTGCTAATACTCCTAATAGGAATATCAACGAGAGCAGAATCACTGTGGGAACGCCAAAATGAATGACGTCCGTTGTTTGTAATAATGTCATGAAGAAGTAATTAAAGGGTTAGCTCTCTCACTCGGAATCGAACCAAGCATAACAGCAGGATTTACGGTCCTGCCCCTTTCGCCCTTGCGAGTTAATATGTATTGAGAGAGGCAGAAGATGGCTTTCCCGCATCTTCGTTGGGGGCTTCACTCATACTGCTTCAAATAGTATGAATCCACCGTCGGTGATTTGTAATGGCCCCTACAATTGGGGCCGAAGTATCAATTATTTAATGAGAAGTTCATTATTTAAAAGTTACTAATCAGTATCAATATACTGATGATAAGCCTTGGTTAGAGGGTGCGAAATTCTTGAAATAGACTTGTATTAAGAACCACTTAATGTCTATGTACTAGGTACGACAGTAGATATATAACACTACCCAATGTTATATATTGCTTGAAGCTTTTAGGTGCTCAGACGGTGCTGAGTAATGAGCACATCTTTCCATAAATCTTTAGTAGATTAGAAAACAACAGGGGAGATTTGGGCGTCTCCCCTTAATGTTGTCGATAATCCAAGCTCTACTTAAATCTTTAAGGATAACCTACTCGGTCGGGTAATATCTGCATGTACGTAACATCGGGTTCTCCTCCTTTCGGTTATCCTTAGGCGCATCTGTGTGTACGAGCTGCGTTTATTCTTTTAATTTCCGATTTCATTAAACAGGTCTTCGTGAAGGTCTTCCTTTAACACTGTTAAATAGATAATTGTAGTTCCTATGAATATCAAAGAGGCTAATTCATAGAATACTCTGGTAGCACTGAAGGAGGCATATTCAGGATCTATTTGTTCGTTTTCCATTGCTTTTCCCAATACATGGATGTCAATGTTTATTACGTAGATACCGAGTACTCCTATGAGTACTAGACCTATAATGGTGAGTTGTTTGTTATTCATGAGTTTGCGGAATTAAAGTGGGTCTCCGAGAAGATGACCCACCCCTCTTGCTTGGGGTAGGTATCTCTAATCATCTAAACTAAAATACTAAAGAACTCTCCAAATTGGAGAGTTCTGTAGTCACGATGTGATTTGTGAACAGTATTACTGTCCGAGCTGACGTGTGACATCAGCTACTTCGGCTCCACCACCAAGGAGGTAATCCTTTCTGCGTTGGAGGTAGAGTTTGGCTGAGCCCTGTGCGTGAACGAGGCGCTTGTCAATATCCTCCAGTTGTTTCACAACTGAATTTTGCTGAGTAAGCCCGAGTTTATCGGCCAGTAATAACTGAACCTCTGCTTTGGACATATTGTCAGCATGATTGATTTCAATCTGAGATGAGGTCTGACGGTCAACAGCACGCTGTTCTTTGTAAGCCTCTTCTGCGATTACCCAATCACCATTGACGCCCCATTCGAGGGTAGGAATATCTACGTCGAAATCGATTCTGCTTGAGTCGATAACTTCGATAGTACCACCACCGTGAAGCGGACGCTCTGATGTGGTTACACCTGGGATCTGACATGTCGCCATAGCTTTGATGTAACCGCCTTCATCGGGGAGCTTGGTCATCAAGAAGTTGTTCAGGGTTGGCTGAACTACATAAGCTGGATCAGCTGCTTTTTGCTCGGCTTCCATTTCATCCTGCTTTTTGGGCAGGTTTTCATGGATCCAGAGATCCTTCGTGGTTCTCACGATCTTCGGCTTGCCATTGTTGTCAATGGTTTCACCGATTACCATGGTTTGAATGAGAAAGTTCTCTGATCCGGCTTTAGGACGAACCCAAGCGAACTGATCAGGCTTACGCTTGATGACTTTCATGATTACTTCAGTCGCACGACCGCGATTTTGGGCACCGGCTTCTTCAACCTCATAAGCTGGAGATTGTGGATTCATTGGTTGGTAATAGAGACCACCATTGATACGTTTTACTGTACCTGGTGTATGGTCACCTGTTTCAACAATGACTTCCTCTGGGTTGAGAGCAGTTTGGATGTCATCAATCAAGTCCATTAAGGAGTTGTGATCGGTTACATCGTACTGATCCATCTGGAGACCGGCCGCAGAGCCTTCTGAAAGGAGAGCCATAAGAGCTTCAGCTTTGGCTGTTTGTTCCTCTGCTGTAGAGGTATCATCTGCCATGAGGGCTACTTTCAGTTCCTCAAGCTTGTCTTTTTGCTCTTGCGTGGGTTGTGCAACTAATAATTCGGTAAACATGTTTTGATAAATTAAATGTTAAAAACTTAAGTTTGCGAAAGAACGTCTATCTATTTCTGATTTTCAAAAGGAATAGAAAGAATGATATCATGACTGCAATTGCAGGTATGACTCCGATTATTTCAGGCATATGTAGGATAAAGTATCCTATACGTGCCCAAATATTCCCGCTAATAGATGGTAGGGCGTACCCTAAGGCTATAAGAGGAATGATCAAAAAGGGTATACTTTTTTTATTCATGGCTGTTTTGGGGTTTGCGATTAAGGGCATAAATGTAAGCAAGGATGCATGCCACAACAATAATAGTCATAAGTTCTATTTTAACGGATTGGATGATCAGCGCATCTAAATGAACGGAGTGACTTAACAGCATTCCCGTGCGCCAAAAGCGGGAATAACCCAACCCTGCTATGAAAGCGAAGGGAAGAAGTCCGTATTTAACGAGGGTCCTGTCGGGAGTAGGCGTAATTAACGTCTGCGGCCCTAAAAAAAGGGGCCGAAGCCCCTTACTATTATTCCTCTATTAGAGGAGCAATCTCCAATGACTCTCCATTAGAATCAAGATGAAATACATACTGATTACCTTTTTGGTTTAGTAATGTAGGCAAATAGTCATTACTTGCCAACCATTCCATGAACCTATAGGCATCAAAAGAATGTAGCGTGACTGTAAACTTCTTGTGAATAAACTCCCAATGCAGTGCTGGGATCGTAGTAGATACGTCACAATTATCTCCCGATACGTTTTGTCTACGAATTGTAAATACTAAACTTTGATGTTCCATAATTATTAGTGTTTATATACGCTATACTTAAAATCCTGATCTGCTCTATCAAACTCTTCATTGAGTAGCTTAGCTGCATACCCAATCTTGTCACAGTCACAATTAGGAAAGCTATTCAACATCAGCATCTTATAAGGACTTGCTGGGTCGAGCGGGTTGTCTGCTTCCTGTGCTACGTTATACATAACTAAGTAGCAGGTCTCTCCTTTGAACTGTGTCTTGGTGTTACTTGACATTAGTAGTGCACTCAACAGTGCTGCGATTAATAATACTGTGATCTTTTTCATGATTATAAATGATTGTGAGCCCCTCCGAAGAGAGGCTCTGGGTTAAACTTAAATATCTCCTATTTTCATCCAAAGGTCATAGGCGTTGATGAATTGATCCTCCTCAGTCATACCACGAGCCCTCATCCAGTCTTTGAACTCTTCATAGGTGTGCTCAACAGTACAGAATGCTCCTTCAGAAATACACATACTAGGCCAACCACCCATATAGTATAGATCACGCGGTGCAACTAACTCCCAAGAGTTCTGGAATACCATGTAGTCAAATTGACCATTGTAAACAAACTTATCATGGTTTAATCCAACCATGGCTCCGAAGAGACGTACATGTGTTTCTTTATATGCCTCCGCCGCAAGATTCGCTTTACGTATTGCTAACTCCCGCTCAGCATCTTGCCACCTCTCCGTCTCTTGATCCTCTTCAGACATAGCCCAGAAGTCTAGACCTTGCTCATCACACTCGTTTTTTTCTCCCTGACAAGTATAACACAGGGTTGTTTCGAAACCTTCTAAAGGCTCGCCACAATTTCTACATTTGTCACTCATAATTTCATTGTTTTAAAATGGTAGTTCTTCATACAATTCATAGAAATAGATATCAAGGGTGCAATACTCACCCTCCTCTATCGTTTCTTCTAGACACTCATGGATATCATCCATGTTTAGGTCATGATCTTCTGGTGGCATCAAGTCATGCTCTGTAGCATAACCATACTTATCAAATACTCTACCATATGCTCCACGCTCAATTACCCAACAGTCAGCACATAATGGATCACTTTGTGACTTCAGTGTGTTCAGCTCAAGTCTAGCCTTAAACTCTCCCGTCTTAATGAACTGATCTATGTTAGCTTCCAGTTCTCTTTCCATCTCTGCTTTCCAAGCAGCTTCATCTTCTTCCGGCGGTAACACCCAATAAGCACCAGCATCAGGCTTGCCTAGATCTTCATCAGCCACATCAGGCTGCATGTCCTTCCAGTCTTGTTCATCAGACAGTGCTATCACGTACATGTCGCCCTCCTCACTGGCGCACATTTGATGGGGGTCATGCGGTTCTTCATGATAGTAAGCCTCTAATCCTCCAGCATCAATGATGGCTTGTTCTATTCTTGCTTCCCTCATCATGTTAGGTACATCATGCATCTGCTCGAATAGATCTAGTACATTACTACGAGTTGGTTCATGAACAGTGTGTCCTTCAGGTGTAGTCACCAAGCTAGCCGAGTAGCTGCCTGGGTCTATTTCAACACAATACAATGCTCCAAGGTACTCCACTGTTGGCAAAGGCCCCCAATATTTCTCTTCCTCAGTCATGTCTGCTTCCATAGCTTCCATAACTTGTTTATAGAAATTATCAGTGTTATCTTTCCACAAACAATACAGTGCTTCCCATGTTATCTCCTTTATGGGGATGTTACAGTAGCTCATAGCTAGTTCAATAAAGCGAGTGTCTCCAAACTCTTGGTCAAGGAGTACCTTAAATTGCACCATCTCCCAAGGACTGGTCTTCTCAGGTACAACAAAGTCTAGACCTACGCCCATCTCTAGCTTACGTCTGCCGTTCTCGTTACCCCATACTTCACAGTGGTGGTCCTGGAACTTGTCCCATGTCTCATCAATACTATCCCAAACTTGCTGGGGCAGTCCAAGATGAGCAATTACAAATACGAATGGTCTGAATGAATTTTTCATTGTCTTCTGTTTTAAATGATTAATAAATGATATTAGGTGCTTGGTAAAGAACTACTTTATATCTCCTCCATCATTAACACTCCTCCTAGTACCCAGCTCATTGGTGAGTACCATATTTTGAAGTGGGCGGTGTCTGGTTGGCTACCCAATGTGAGTCCAGGTATGTATTTGGCACATATGGGTTGCCCCACAAACTCTCCATTAATCACCCCCGCAAAGGGGCGGTTCTCAGTAATGCCGTTTTTCACGACCGTTACCCTTTTACTAAGAGGTAAAAAGGCTATCACTGCAAGGATAGCAATCATTGCAAACAATGGTAATCTTTTCATCTTTTGTTTTGTTTAGATGATTTAACAATAATGATATTAGGTGCTTGGTCCTCCTTAGACATTACTTGTCAGCTTCTACGTTAGCCAATGCTTCAGCCAACTTCTCCTCTGATTCTACAAGCTCAACCTCGGGCTTTGTGTAGGTCACCTTTTGGGTCACCTCGTTCAATGCCTTCTGTCTTTCGATCTTGTTAGCCTTAGCAATAGCCTCAGCATACAGTGGTGACTTCTCCCAAGTGTCAAAGGCCATAGCCTTAGCAACCTGAGTTGAGTATCCCATAGACCTAAAGGTAAGATAAGCATTAGCACACTGTGCGCTTGCCCATCCACCAATTGAGTTGTTACCACTAACGATTGTAAATGTCTTGTTTGATTTGTTGTGAACGATGATTGTGTTCATGATAAATAATATTTAGATGATTATTCTGGACTGAACTGTGGTTTGTGCCTGGTCCAGACAGACACGAATGAAAGAACTGTGCAAGATGGAAAGAACGAGCCACTCAGAATGAGCAGTTTGTATAATATGCCCCCGCTGGAGAATTTCTGGCCTCAGAAGAGGTGGGGGCGAAGAAAAACTCAACAATTAACGGGGGTTTTTTTTAGGGTAGTCCCTATATATAATTACAAACAAAAATTTTATTTTCAATAGCCCCTATATATAATTACACATAAAAAATTTTACAAAAAAAAAAATTCTGCGCCAATCGCTTCTGATCTAGGAGAGATCAAACCTTTTTTAAATAAAAACCCTCCATCCGCGAAGCGGAGGAGGGCTTATTGTAGGATGTAGTAAAATTTCCGTCGGGGACGGAAATTTAGGTACTTATAAAAATACAGGCATTAATATGAAACGTGTTATGATTGCTGCAAAGATGACAGTACCTAGACCGATCCATAGTATATTAGTTCGTTTGTGTTTATTATTCATGATTTTTTAGGCTTCTCCAAAATCTAATGCCATCATGGATTTCTTTACCCGCTCATATAAAGCATATCGCTGCTATTCCTATACATATCAGTTGTGCTATCATAGTCTTTCAAATGTTTTAATAATATACTCAAGATCACTATATATAATGTCTACTTCAACCAATAAAGGTCTGCTAACTCCTTCTCTGTTAGCAATAAGAAAAGCATCACCAACATTGTCGTATATAATATCAACAACTAGACCTTCAGGCCATTCACCTTTTTCTTCTCGTTCAACAATGCAATCTGTTAGCCATTTGCTATCTTCCTTATGCTTATCAGTAGTGTAGTATTCTAAATAATTCATTGCGATTTTACTAAATATTTCATGTAGTCTGCTATCTCTTGCATTTCAGCTAGAGTAAAAAAATCAGTGTTTGGGACAAAGACGTAATCGAATGGTTGTGCGGATATACATCCTATACAATAATAGTCATCAGTCTTAAACTGCTTGAATACATAAAAGCATCCATCGTCTTTGTCCCATTCAAAAATCATTGTATATCTATAATTTCAAATACTTCCTGCTCCTGATCTATAATATATTTACGTTGTAAAACTAGTTCTCTTCCTAGCAACGAAAGTCGGAGATCTTCGTCCATCTCATCTATCGAAGCGTCCTCGACTCCGGTATCAGTGCCGTCTTCCTCGGGTTGAGGTTCTTCAGATATCGTAAAGTATGGAACTCCATTTCCATCCTCTAGGTTCCACTTGTATACAATTCCTTCATCTTCTACCGTATTCTTCTCGTTCATCAGAGCTTCTGTTATCTTATCTATCAAACTTACCTGAGTAGGTTTATTTTCCAATGCATCCTGTAACTGTTTAAGTTCGTCCAAGCTAAGATTTTCCAAATTCTCTTTAGAATATCTCATAGGGTACTTCATCA
>Ga0255781_10004530_pt1 | contig 10462 bp, 13 predicted proteins | sample 101ome_21_FD_179979 | JGI IMG/M metagenome (GOLD analysis project Ga0255781, IMG submission 179979) | Coastal salt marsh microbial communities from the Groves Creek Marsh, Skidaway Island, Georgia - 101413BT metaG (version 2) | ecosystem: Environmental > Aquatic > Marine > Intertidal zone >...
AACTTAAGGATGCAAAGAAACTAACTCTTGATGAGTTTGCAGATACCTTTGCACTAAAGATAAATCATTCTGCAAGAATACTTAATGCTCTTTCACAAGGCTCAAAACGAAATGGTATTTCTGCAGCAGACATGACAGTTCAAGATCTTATTAAGGATGCTATGGACGCAGGGTATTTACCTAAAGATAAAACAGATCCTTTTTCTACAAGCCTTTCTGAAAAGATGCCTGACTATATACGAAACAATCAGAACAGAGTTATTAGATTACTTGTATCTAACCCCTCTACCAGCGCACTAAACATGATTGGTTATGGTGCTAATGCAGGTATCGGTATGGTTTCAGACATGGCTCTTGCCACACTGCATCTTGGTACAGGTACTATGGCAAACCTTATTGGTATGCAAAAACAAGGGGCTAAATCTTATCGTTTAGCTAATACCTTAATTCAATCAAATGCGTCAAGAGTTAGACGACTGCTTGATCCTGATATGACATACGCTGCTTTTGAGTCTGCTCTTTCAAGAAACTCAGAGGCGCTACAAAAACTATCTAACACATTGCCAGGTGGTATTGAAAATACTACACGCATGATTACTGATAGTAAGATCTCACCAGAAATGCAGATGCTTGGTCTAAAAACTGATGAGGCTATTGATGTAATACAAACAATATCTTTTGTTAAAGCACAAGATAGATTTACCAAGTCTCAAGAGTTTGTATTTCAAATGGACAAAGCTTTAAGAACTACCTTTGGTAAAAGCTGGAATGATTTTTACAATGGACCAGAAGCTGTAAAGCTTATGGCAACAAAAGAATACAGAGATCTTGAGTCTGTCGTAGTAGAAAAAACACTTGAGTCTATCTTCTCTAAATCTTACAAAGGCACAGATGTTTTAGGTGAAGTAGCTGGTATCATTGAAGATGCTAGAAATATTCCTGGTGTTGGTTTGCTTGTACCTTTTGGTCGTTTCTTTAATGCTACTGTAGACTGGGGCTTACAAGCTTCTGGTCTTAGCATTACAGGTAAAGCTATGGGTTACTATGGCGATAAGACTTGGGGAGAGTTGGGTAGTAGAGCTGCTGTTAGTTGGGCATTTGCCTCTACTATGGTTGAGAACGAAAGAGAAAACAGGAAAAAAGGTATTGGTGTTTTTCAAACAGTAGACCCTTTAACTGGTGAGGTAATTACTCAACAATATGATTATCCAATCTCAGCATTTAAAGCTGCTGCACGAGTTGCTTCCTATTGGGTAGATGGTGAAGAGCCTCCAAAAGAATTGTTGCAACAAGTTGCTAGAGACTTTACTTTAGATGGTGTTCTTAGAAACTTAAACAAGACTCAAGAAGATGTAGCATCTTTAGTTTACTACATGTTCCAAGGAGATATGAAAGAATCTTGGAATGCCTTTGGTAAATCAATGGGTAACGTAGCAGTTCAACCTGTTGCAGGTGCGACACGTTTTCTTGAACCTTTAAACGTAGCCGCAGGTGTAGTAAGAGGTGAAGCTGCAAGACCTATTGATAGGTATCAAGGTAACAAAACCTACAACGACATGGTAAAGTATATTGATAACCTGATACCATTGTTTACTGGTGAGCCAGTAGGAGAAACACTTAAGACTGCAGCTGCAGGTGAAGCAGATGTTACTTCAACAAAACCTATGGGTATAAGAACCATCAGACTTACTGACACTCAACGTGTAATGAACATGATGGGATACGAGCAGTTTAGTCTTAATGCTGCAAGAAAAATTAGACAGACTGTACCCAAAGCTGCTAATGAATATAACGGTATCTTGTTTGATATTATTGAGGCTGAAGCTGGTGCACTGATGGCAAGTAAAGGCTTTAGAAAAATGTCTACTGATGCCCAGCGCAGATACTGGAAAACAGATGTGTTGCCCAAGGCTAAGTCATTAGCTAAAAGTTTCTTGGCTATGCAATACTCAGGACCACTAGACACTATAGATTTACAATATCAACTTAGTCAAAAATATACGAGAGATGATCTTAATGATGCTATCGAAGAACTAAACTTTGAAGATGGCAGTGATCTTGGAGATCTAAATCGTGGGCAACTCTTTTTAATACAAAACTATCTGGACACTGTATATAGCCTTAAGCTTTTACAGACCCCATCAGATGTGGGTGCATCAAGGTATCTGTCAAAGTAAAGGGGTCTTACGACCCCTCTTCTAACATCTTATCTGCCCATTCATAAGCTTCTCTTCTTATGTCTTCGAACCTAGCATAACCTGGCTGATTAGCCAGTAGTCCTGCAAGAGCTTGTCCTGCTAGGTATATTCGTGCTGTCATTGGTTTATCGGGCGGCTTTTTATTTTGTTTAAACTGACGAGCTTCTTCCAATAAATTATTTACTTTAGGTGGCCTACCTCTAGGTTTCTTTACTTCCATATTACTTCCTTGACTGCTGCTGTATCAAAGCCTCAAGATACCATCGGGCTTTCTTTAGATCTTCTATACCATTTTTATATCTCCATCGGTGTAAGTATTTAGCAATGTTACCCCTGAGATAACCAGTATATTCTTCATCAGTTAAAAAATCTTTTATATAATTTATACACTCTATCTGACCCTGCCCGTAATGAGCAGGGTTATTTACGTTATCAAGGTCAGGAAACAAAGACTTTTGTTCCTTTAGGTATTCGTCTGCAATCATTGTACCTCCACCGTATGTTCAGTATGCTCCAGTAAAAAGTCTACTGGTATCATTGCTGCAAGATCGTGTCGTCCTGGCCTAGTGTTTAAACCCCATATACCCCTATAGTGTTCAGTACATTTTTCTTCTAGTATATTATTTACTTTGTTAGGATCGACAAGAATAAATTTATCTTCTAATCTAAAAGCAATAAATCTTTTTTCTTTGTTAGGTGAACCCCATCCTGGCTTACCCACAACATTCTTAAACTCCCACCAATGTATTGAGTAATCAATAGGACCACCACGATACTTTCGTTTACCTGCTTTGATGTCTACCTTTCCAAACTCTTTATCCAATACGTCCCAGTGTTCATTAATATCTTCTGTGCGAGTAGCCCTCCGTATAAAATTATCTTGTCGTAAATCGGCAAACTCTTGTTCAGCTACCGTACCTTCTTGAAAAGAACTTGTGTATTTTGTTTTAGCTGTCTGCATCTGAAAGATACTCCTTTAATTCCAATAGTCCACCAAGGTGTGTTCCATCGGGTTTGAATATTTGGGGTACGGTATTTATACTAGACTTTTTTAACAAAGACAATACCCATTTACTACTTTGTGATTCAATATTATACTCAGTGCAGGATGCTCCAGCACTCTTTAAGAGTGCCTTTGCATCATCACAAAAACTGCAGTGATCTCTAGTTATCATTACCCACATTATGTTATGTCCACTATTTCACATGCATCTCCAGTACATGCCATTGTTTGCATTGCAACAGTGTTGTCTTCATTTTCATACTCTGACAACTTAGACCAGTCAATACTGTCTGGCATACATGACAATAAATATTCGTAGTCATGCTTACCACAATCTTGATAAGGTGCTTGTTGATAAGTGTGATCAGAGTGTGGCAAGAATGATACACCAGACATCTCATCAAAGTGCTCATAAACAAATGCACCTACAGCCAACCACTCATCATCACGCACTGATATAGTTACACTAGGTTTATGCTCGCACCAATGACGTTGATAGGTAAGCCACAACTTAAGCTGCTCTATTGCTGTCATATCATTACGAGTTACTGCATTATCTGGTGACTTTTGTGGAAAGCTAAACACTGTAGTAGTATCACCCTTAAATACGCATGGCTCATTAGGGATACGTTGATCCTTCATGAACTGTGTTAGGGGATCTTTGTTGTCTCCTCTAACGGTTCTAATGTAATAAGGTGAGTGACGGGCATGGATTCCACTGGCTGAGTCAACAAGTTGTGATACAGTGCCGCTAGGTTTTACACAACTAATACTAGTAGACATAGGAATACCAAATTTATTAGACCACTCAGCGTTTGTATCAACAGCCACAGCACGAAGTTCATCAAGTGTTTCATCTAGTTTCTTATTCTCTAATGTCATTAATGGATTGTCCATTATCCCTGTGAGAGACACACCGAGCAATCGTTCTTCTTCGGTATTTCGTTGCCACACCTTTCGCAAATACGGAAACTTGGTGTAGGTTGATTGTATTGTTCCAAGTATAGTTGCAAGGCGGACTTTACGCTTAAGGTCTTCAAGAGAATCTGCTGCACGTACAACAACCTCTGTAAGATTACAGAACTGATAAGGCCGTAAGATAATTTCACTGCAAGGATTAGTTCCGAACTCATGGTTAGGATCACGTCTGTTATATTTTGCAGCTTGTTTCTTAGATGCTTCACGGTTAAATACTCCTCGTTCTCCTGACTTAGACTCCACAAGAGCCAGCCACTCACGCATAAACGTTTCAACGTCAGGCTTTTCTGTATAGGCTACAGAGTTGTTAGCTAGTGCACGATGAGCTGCAGTTTCCCACCACTGGCCAGACTTTGCATGACGCATACGATCATCAGACAAGTTAGACAAGCTGATCATAGCACTACGTCTTACGCCACCTACGACAACAATCTGACCAATAAAACACATCAGGTCATGACACTCCATAGACGACAGTCTACGACCCTGTGCATTTTTAAATGTATTAATTGTAAAGTTAAACAACTCAACCAATGGCGCTGGGCCTGATGCTCGACCACCAAATGTTTTTAGTCGTGAGCCAGCAGGACGCACAAGACCGATGTCCCACTGAGGGATCTCGCCAGACCAAAGTAAAGCTAGTAGTTGACGATAAGCTTTTGCCCAACCTTCTTTGCTATCTTTAACTACGATTGTAGTTTCTGATGGAAACAATAGCTCTGGAACTTCTGGCAACTTCTGAATGTATTGACGCTCAACACTAAAGCCTACACCAGTACCACAGAGCAAAATAAACATAGCCTCGTCAAAAGATTTAGGATCATCTACAGGTAGGTAAGAACAGTTGTACCCTGCTGTATTATCACGAGACAGTGCAGGTCCAGCTGTCATCATAGCTCTCATACTTGGCATAATTTCCAAGCTAAGAATAGCTGTCTCAAGCTCATCGTAGATAGCATCTTTAAATTCATTTGTATCTGTAAGCAAAGGCATCGCTACATTTTTCATGTAACGATCTACTGTTTCTGGCCAAGACTCTCGACCTTTGTCGTCAAAGTATTTTGCATACCGTGACTTGTGTATAAATGACTGATAGTCAGTCGGTAAATAATTATTCATTAATCCTCTCCTATATTTGTAGGTGCATAAACTTCACCATTATATTTACTACCCGTTGCACCCTTACCTGTTTCTACTCCGTTATTACAACCAACTACCACGACAAGTAATCCAAATATAGTTATGTAGACTGTTCGTTTAGTCCAGAGTATAAACTGTTCGTAAGTACGTTTTGCCTCCAGCTCTGCTTCTTCTCTTGGAGTCATCGTTTATCACCAGACCCCGATAGTACACCACGCTGCTGTCTGTCTTTAAGTTTCTTAATATTGTTGTTAGCTATATCTTCCATATCAGTATTTAGATCACGACACAATGCGGCTATATACCACAGGCAATCACCCAACTCATCTGCAATAGCTTCACGATCAAAGTTTTTGTCACGCATTATCTTTTTAACTTTGTTTGCAACCTCACCTGCCTCTGCTGCCAAACCCAGCGCAGGGTAAATTACTGCGTGTTCTTGTTTGTAGATAGCAGTGCTTGATGCTGCTCTTTGGTAATCATTCATCTGACCAGAGTCAAAGAACTCAAAGGCTTCTATGTGTGGGTTACTCATCGCTTTTTACCTCGCAATCTAATACTGTTGTGTCATCTATGTCGTACAAATAGTTTCTTACTAACTCAGCTATCACATCTGTGTTGTCACCAAAGGTTTCTAAAAAGTTTGCCTCTGGATCTACGTGTAATAAAATATTAATTTCAAACTTCATGACGAACCCCTAGTTATACGCATCGTATGAGTCCATGTCAATAACTAATGGCTCAATGCTTTTCTTAAAATGTGATTCCCACTCGTAGGCATCATCAAAATCTTCGAACCAAAAATTATCGTCTGCCATAACACCATCAATTTCTGCTCTACAAACCATAACATAGTTAGCTCCTTCTGGAGCTTCATCATCTAGATCTGATACAGCTATTGGTCCTTCTAAAACATCCCAAACCTTAACTATCATTACTGTTACTCCAAGCTCTTATTAATTCCATATAATGATCAAGTCCAATCATTACTACCCAAGGATTACGATCTGATCTGTAAAAAACAACAGGCTCTCCCTTAGCGTGAGACTTTGCTTGTTCGATATAATCATACACAGTTTTTAGTGCAGACTTTCTTCTTTTAACTTCTATTGTTATTGGTATCTTTTTTCTAGCTGCAGGAGACAGCTGTATATCTTCTCCACTGTCTCCCATAGTAGTGGACTTAACGTCATCAGGTTCTAACTCAGGAAATGTTTTTAGTATTTTATCTCTGATTTCGTTTTGTCCAAGACGACCTTTTGCTTTAGCGGCCCTTGTCATTTGTAACCTCTGGAACCTTTGGTGGTTTCTCTACATGAACTAGATATTCAATGCCGTAAGAGTATTCAAACATACGTAGGTTAGGCCAACAAACTTTCTTGTACTCACAGAACTGACAAGACTTATCTAGTTTTGTGTTAGGACTAGACTTGCTGGCAGGTACGGGTGATACACGTTCAGTAGGAATATCACCTGCGACCAATTCTTTTGCAGCCTCCATCTCTGTCTGCTTGGTAGACAGTTCATTAGAAAAGTCATATACATCAAGACAAATCTCCCCATTAACTTTATCAATAGCTAAAAAAGCACCACGGTTTTTATCCGTGACTAACGGATCATCCTGTGCTGCATATACATATGAAGATAGCTGACTGACATAACCAAAAGGATCATTATCTCGCAGTCCACCTTCTTTAAATTTCTTAAATGCAAATGGGCTACAAGACTTTACATCAATGGTCATTCCATCAATGACTGCATCCCTGTGTCCACGAATACCATGAACAGTTAAACGGTCTTGCATACCTTCAACAGTATGACCAGATGCCGCTACCATAGAAAGTATTAGTTCCTCTATCATATCTCCATAGAAAAACTTAAGAAGCATCTTGGCATCAAGAGGCTCTCCAATCCCTGGTTTATTTACTTTGTACCAAAGCTTACGCTTACATGGTGTGCCAATGGACGACAAGGAAAGATAGCCACGAGGTTCTTGTGGTTTACTAAATCTCTTACTCGCAACTTCGGCAATGTTCTTACCCATTGCATTTGCAATAGAGGTAGTCCAACCACCTTGTCCATAGATGACTGACTCAAGATCTTCAACTAGAGTGTCAATGTTTTTCATATTATATCCTTAAAAGGTAGCCCCCCGAAGGGGGCTTAGTTGAGAGAGGAGTATTAGAACAGAACTGCTTCTGCTTCTTTATTGTCTGCCTTTGGCAGAGTATCCGCTGAGATAGTATCAGCTTGGATTACTGAGTCCACTGGCACATGATCAAGGATTCGTACAGAATCCAGTCGTGTACCTGGACGATTTTTGTAACTGGTATCGTAGACTGATAGCATTACTTCTACAGTAGACCCATTACCAATGGGGCCATCATGATCAAAGCTCCAAGGATCACCATCAGCATTTGTAACATTAGGTGCACCACTGTCCCAATCACGGCCAGTGTCGAACTTACGTACAAATTTAGTCTTGAATAACCCATTACCTACATCCTTTGGATTTTTAATTGAACGTGATGCTTTTAGTGCAGCTACGTTCGCTTCATCCATAATAAGGTCAATGGTACAAGCACCATCATGTGCTTCGTATGCTCCCTCAAAACCTTTGAGGTCACGATTTTCGGCAAATACTTTTGCCCATTCTGCAGTACCAGTTAATTTTACTTTACGTGTAGCCATGCGGCCCTCCTTTAAGTTAGTGTACTTCACTATAGCGTTGACCATACTGTATGTCAATACCCAAGTCAACATTTAATTTCAAATCTTCATTAAGTTTTTTGATAGCCCATGTCAATGCGGAACTATGTGCATCCTCTTCTCCTTTCTTAACCAGATTAATTGATTCGTCGTGGAACTGACCAATGATGTTTGGTCTGCGAGTACGGTAGTAAGCAACCCACTTATCAAAACAGTAAGCACCAGTTGATTGGTTGAGTGTAGAGAATACATCCTTTTCATATCGAAGCGAATGCCAGAATCTACTTACTGGATTTTGTACCCACATTTCTCCATTAATCTTTCTTATCTTTTGATCCTCAGAAAACTTTTTAACTGACCAGTTGCGTTCCCAATAAGCATCAAGAAGTTTCTGTGCCTCTGGTATAGGCAACCCAGTTGTGCGTGACAGCTTAGGTGAACCAACACCATAGGTAGCAGAATAGTTTACAACCTTAAAGTTTTTACGCAAAGCTTTAAGCTCTGGCTTTTTACCTTCGTTGTAAGCATCAATGTCACACTGCTTGATAGCACCTGCATGTTTAGCTAAGTCAAGGTGCGGATCGAAACCTTCTTGCGACATCTCAAACACATACGCAGGATCATATGGTTGCATATAATGTCTCTTAGTTGTATCTTCAAGAGATGTCATGTCTGCACCGCAAAGAGTGTAACCCTCTGGTGCTGTAAGACAACCACGTACTTCTTTACCCCAAGGTCTATCTACACCAGGAAGATTAACCAAAGGCTTCTTGTGTTTAAAACGCAGAGTATTTGTAAGACCATCAATCTCTGCTCTTACATAACCGTTGTGTTGTGTTTCAAGAAAACCTTTGAAGATACCTTGCCTGTGTTGAAGCATAGAGAAATCTGCAAGAACTTTAACAGCAGGGTTTGTTTCTGCTAACCTTTCAACTGACCTTGTAAGTTCATTGTCTGATCTTACTTTAGGAACCTTACGCTCTGAACCATCATCCTCTTTTACATAGTTAAAAGTACAAGGCTTCCAACCCAGAGAAAACAACCAGTCTTTTATTTGAGGATTAGACTTAGGGTTAGGTTCTTGCCAACACTTAATAACCTCAACATCACCATCATAGTGTGGCGGTAAGTTGTGCTCTTCAAGCAAAGCAAACCAACGCTCACCATGAGAAGACATTGAACCATCTTTCTTAAAACAAACTTTAGGTTTGCGTTTAATGGCTGTAACCTTACGCTTAGGCATTACCTCTTTTAGTTCAGTCTCTTTGTCAGAAAGCAATTGACCTAGATCATCGTAACATTTTTGTGCCAGATCAACATCTAACTTCCAACCAATCCGTTCTGCAGTAGCAGCACAGTCCATCTTAAACTGAAGGTAACGAAAGAACTTATCAAGCTCTTGTTTGTTGTCGTAGATAAACATAAACCTTTTGAGCAAGTCCTGCCACAACAGCCAGTTAATCTTTACATCTTCAGTACAACGATGTGCATACTCTTCTGGAGTAAGGTTTACCCAATCATCAATCTTAGGTTTAGGTACACCAAAGTCTTCCCCAAAAGCCTCAAGATTATGTTTGTTTCCTGCACGAGTATAGTTTAGTACCCAAGACATCGGCAGAGTGTCAAACAATCTAGCCTGAAGTTTAATACCTAAAATCTTCTCAAGTAATGGTGCATCATACCTTATAATGTTATGACCAACCAAACCACGTTGACTCATAACCAAGTCACGCATGTCGTTATAGTCAAACAAAGTGTCGTAACTAGAACCATCAGATGTATAAGACAAGCAGTGTATCTTTGTGGCATCATCCAACAAACCATCAGCTTCTATGTCAAATACAATCATGCTGCAATTACACTCCCTTCATACGGTGCTTCCTCACTGAGGATGGTAGTCTCTGGATCATAGTAGACTGATCCTGCTTTACCTAATTTAGCAAACGGTCTGTTTTTGTCAACAATAAAGTCTGTGGTGTTTTGAAGCACCTCATCATCTGACTCAACATCACGTTCAATCTTTATACAGATTATTGCCTCCTCTTCAAGAGACCCTGCATACTTTGTTCTACCATCATCATTAACCTGTGATATAAATACCACACCAATGTTGAGTTCCTTGGCAAGCTGTGCCATGCGTGAACCCAAGGTAGTAAGAGTACTTGTCGCACCATCCACACCTGATTGTGATAGATAAGCAAGACGTTGTACGTGATCAACAAAGATAAAGTCAGCGCCATAAACAGACGCTGCAAGTCTTGTGTAGTCAAGTAACTTAAGAGGATCATCATGGCTACGCATTTCGAATACGATTGTGCGTTCGCCCTGAGTCAACTCCTGTGCTGCTTTGATTACAGTCTCCTCTGAGAAACCATTTTCTTTTGCATCATCCTTGGTTCTAACATTCAGCCCAAGTTGATAGGTAGCCATAGCC
>Ga0255781_10004532_pt1 | contig 10458 bp, 10 predicted proteins | sample 101ome_21_FD_179979 | JGI IMG/M metagenome (GOLD analysis project Ga0255781, IMG submission 179979) | Coastal salt marsh microbial communities from the Groves Creek Marsh, Skidaway Island, Georgia - 101413BT metaG (version 2) | ecosystem: Environmental > Aquatic > Marine > Intertidal zone >...
TCTGTTGTGCTTTTTCCAATTGGTGGATGACCGGTTGGTCAGCAGATGTTGGACTCGATGAAATTATCTGGGTAACGCTGGTTAATGGCTTTGGGATGGGCGTCATGTGGGTAACCCTCTCCACAGCTACGTTCTCTACTCTGGCTCCAGAATTAAGGGTTGAAGGTGCATCCCTATTTTCTCTTGTGAGGGCTATTGGTGCCAGCGTGGGCACATCAATCGTAATTATGATTCTGGTTAGATCTGCCCAGGTAAATTATTCAGAGCTTCGCGACCGCATCAGTTTTGCTAATGAAGCATTGCAAAACTTTAGTAATGGCGGTTTGTGGAATTTGGAGACCGCAGGTGGCGTAGCTGCGTTGTCTAAGTTGGTTTCAAAAGAAGCTTTGATGATCGGTTTTTTAAATGACTTTGTCTTTCTGGTTGCTATAGCTGCAGTTGGAATTCCGCTAGTGTTTCTTTTGCGTAGATCATGAGTGGTATCTCTTAGAGTAGGCGTTTTTCCGTCTTTTAAGGGTTATAGTTGGTCAGGCTTTATTGGGAACCGAGGTTGGTTTGAGTGTCCAATTAGAAGCTCTGTTGAATGCCCTAAACTTAAAAAGCCCAATGGACTCTAGTCCATCGGGCTTTCTATCCTTTAGGAATAGATAAAACCTTAGAGGCACATCACTATTCAGCTACTACTGGGTTGCTCAGCACACCTACTTGCTCAACTTCGATATCTACAGTGTCTCCCGGAACCATGAATCGAGGTGGTTTTCGGGCATATCCTACACCTTCAGGTGTTCCAGTAACTACGATATCCCCTGCTTCGAGGGTCATGACTTCGGTTAAGTGCCATATCAGTTTTGCAATTGGAAAAATAAGGTCCCGCGTATTTGCGTTTTGCATCGTTTCTCCGGAGACGCGGGTTTGCAATTGTAAGCCAACACCACCCGGTGTTACTTCGTCTGCAGTTACGATATCTGGCCCAAAAGCTCCGGTTCCATCAAAATTTTTTCCCATGGTCCATTGACTGGCCTTGCGTTGATAATCGCGCACGCTACCGTCGTTGAAGAGGGACCAGCCATAAATCATATCGAGTGCATCAGACTCGGCAACATGGCGGCCTGTCTTCGCTATCACCATTACTAGCTCACCCTCAAAATCAAATTTGTCGGAGGCCTTAGGAAGAACAAGAGGGTCTCCGTGAGCGATAAGCGAGGAAGGAAATCGGACAAATACCTCAGGATAAGTCGGTGGAGCAGCTCCACCCTCGGCGGCATGTGCTGCGTAATTGCGACCAATACACAGAATTTTACCAGGGCGCGGAATGGGAGGAAGAAGTTTTACAGAAGATAAGGGGCGAGCTTGAGCGTTGGCAGCTGCAGTTTTAAGTGCTTCTTTGGCCGCGGATCCCCCTTTAATTACCCCAATCATATCCCCGCCGAAGGACTGACTGGCCTTAGTGACGTCAAAAACATCTTCTCCAACACGGACACCAATTTTTTCAACGCCGTCTTCTGCAAACGTCACTAATCGCATGTTTTATCCTCATATAAAGCTAAAAGGTTATCTTCAGTTCAAATAACCTAACGTATGGAACAATACTACACTGCGAGAATTTATATCTTCAGTTGGTTGATCAGATTAATCTAATCTTCATTCGAGATCCCTCAGGCTAAAACCAGTGTAAAATTGGAGATTGTCTCCAATAATTGAGGGCTTGAAATAACGTACCATCACACTCGGTTACGATTTTGTTGATTTTGATCCCATATCAAATCCGGCCCTATGTCAGCTATGTTTCGGCACCCTACTTGGCTCATAATTTTGTTCATTTCGTCTTCAACTATGGCCACTGCTTTTGATGCTCCTTTATCTCCGCCGGCTACAGCACCGTAAAGCATTGGCCTTCCCATAAAGATGAATTTTGCTCCGGATGCTAAGGCTGTTACGACATCCGATCCTCTGCGTATGCCGCCATCCAGCATTAAGGTCATTTTGTCTCCAACCGCGGCATCTATTGGTCCGAGAGCATCTAATGAAGCGGGAGCACGATCAAGTTGGCGTGCTCCATGGTTGGAAACAATCAGGCCGTCTACGCCAAGAGCGGCAGCTCGCTCGGCTTCATCAGCGCGGATAACACCCTTAAGAACCAATGCTCGAGGCCATATTTTTCGGATGCGCTCTATATCTTTCCATTCAATACTGTTCGGTAGTTGGCTCGCTACAAACTCAGCAACTCCCGGTGCATCTGTTCCTGGCGGAGCATATGCTTGCCAGTTTGGTAACATGGCAATGCCGTGTTGGAGATAGTCCAGCATCCATGCAGGCTTAGTTAAAGCATTAAGCTTAGTGGCTAGCGTCAGTTTCAACGGACGACCAAAGCCATTCCGACGATTGCGCTCCCGGTTTGGAGACACGGGCACGTCTACGGTCACAACTAGGACAGGCATACCTAAATCAGCGGCGCGCTTCACTTGGTCATCTGCAATACTTCGATCTTTTGCAGTGTAAAGCTGATACCAACCGTGATCTGGTGCTTCTCGAGCGACATCCTCCATCGCAGCTGTTGCCGCACCCGAGAGAATAAAAGGGATATTTGCATTTCTTGCGGCGCGGGCCAGCATCAAATCTCCACCACGCCGATAGTTGCCGATACCCCCCATCGGTGAGATGCCAAAAGGACTTGAATAAGTTTTGCCAAAGATAGTTGTTGAACGGTCGATTGGCGCATCTCCGGCCATGTACTTAGGCATCAAACTACGATGGGAAAATGCGTTTTCATTTCGAGCTAAGCCGCTTTCGTCATCCACTCCACCTTCGATGAAATCATAAATTAGTTTGGGTACTCTGCGTTTGGCTATATTACGCAGGTCATCTAGGTTTATGCAGTTGTCTATATTCATCTTGAATATCCAGGAAATTTTATATCGTACGAAAGCTAGCTTAGAATTTACCTGTTTTCTTGCAAATGGTTTCAAAGAGAGTGCTATGACAATTCTGTTTGTTTCAGACCCCATAGTTGGGGGTGAAGAAGGTTGGCGAAAGGCCATGGCAGAACGTTTGCCAGACATACCCTTCAAGCTATCAACAGAGATTTATGACAAAGAAGAGATCGAGTTCGTTCTTTGCTTTAGAGCGCAGCCAGGACTTTTTGCTGGAATGAGAAACCTAAAAGCAATTTTGGCAACTGGAGCAGGGGTAGATGGCCTATTTCTTGACCCAGATTTGCCAGATGTCCCAATCGCTAGAATTGTCGATCCTTGGATGGCAGATCAGATGGCGGCGTGGACGACTTATGCCGTACTGCATTTTTTCCGAAGATTTGGAGATTACCATAAGCAACAAATTTCGGCTGAATGGCGCGAGCTTGAGCCTCCGCAATCGGCTCCACCACGGGTGGGGTTTTTAGGGTATGGAGCAATTGGATCTACCGTAGGCAAGGCCTTAGGCAATTTTGGTTTTGAAGTCTCGGCTTGGACACGCGGCTATCGCGAGCTTCCTGGGGTTTCCCATTATCATGGCATGGAGGCCCTTCCTGAATTCATGGCGAAAGCAAATTTTCTTGTTTGCCTTATGCCTTTAACGCTCGAAACTAAGGGTTTCTTGAACAAGGAACGTCTCGGACTACTTCCTAATCCTGCATACCTAATCAACCTTGCTAGAGGGCAGGTTGCGGTTACTGAAGATATTATTGCTGCGCTCCAATGCGGTAGGCTTGCAGGCGCTTTTCTAGACGTAACAGATCCAGAACCGCTGCCTGCGGATTCACCACTCTGGTCGATGGATAATGTCAGAATTACACCTCATTGCTCTGGCCCTACCAATCCTGAAACAGCTGCAGATCAGGTTGCAGGAAATATTCTGCGAAGTTTGAAAGGAGATCGGTTGGAAAATTTGATCCGTCGTGAACTTGGCTATTAAAGAAGTCTTTGCCACCAGCCAACATCGTGCCAAGCATTTAATTTGCGGCCGACTTCTTTGAATGTTCCAATGTGCGTAAATCCCACAGCTTCATGCAAAGCTATGCTTTTGGGATTGGGAAGGGTGATGGCTGCAAAGGCAGCATGAAACCCTTTTTGTCTGAGACGCGGTAGTAGTTTTGCGTAAAGTGAACGTCCAATACCTTTTTGTTGTTCATTTTGTGAGACATAAACAGTTACCTCAGTGGAAGGCTTATAAGCTTCCCGAGCCCTATGCACAGATCCGTATGCATATCCAACAACCTTATTATTGCTGATTGCTACGTAATAGGCGTGAGTGGCGCGATATTGTTCAATACGCCTGCTCATTTCGTCGACTGTAGGCACCTCTGTTTCAAAAGAAATTGGGGTTTCTTTTACAAAAGGGGCGTAGATTTCTTGGATGCTTTCAGCATCTCCAGGGCAAGCTTCTCGAAGGTCGAAGACTGTCATTGGCTTAGCGTGTTAACCGAGTTGTGAGAAAAATTAATAGAATGATTATTCCCGAAAGTAGCCAGAGAGCGGAGCCAAACCCCCCAGACATTTCGGAGATTGCTCCTAGAGCTAGTGGACCAGTTACGCCACCAATTTCGGCAGCGGAAAAAAATAATCCAGAAGCAGCTCCAGCGCGGCGTGCTCCAATTTCAGGCATTTCAACTAAAATTAAAATGGCGACGGTCATAAGGGAAGAACGGGCTATTCCTTGAAGAGTTAAGCCAGTTGCTAGTCCAATTCCTGGTGAAAGATGCATTAAAACAGTTGCGGTCAAGGCAGATAGCAAGAGTGCCAGAAGAATAAAATATCGCCTTTCACGCGTTGCAAGTCTTGGAATTATCAGAGACCCAGCAACGCCAACCGCCGTGGGTATCATTGCCCATAGATCAGCAGATGTTGCGGGTAGGCCTTTGTCTCGTAGGAGAGTAGGCAGCCAATTATTCAGGCCATGGTTTAAAAAGAATATACCAACACTCATAATTAGCATTAGCCGAACTGTTGGAAGTGTGAGGAGCTCTTTCCAGACAAGCAACTGTGGTTCACGTGGCGCACTTCGTAGGCCTGCCTCCACGCGACGGGCTTCCGCATGAGAAGATATCAATAGCCAGATAGCGGTCGCAACGGCAGTTATGACTGCATAAAATAGAAGAACTGCGCGCCAGTCATGATCAAATAATGGCATTAAAAGGGGATTAGTGATCGCCAAGGATGTGATGGCCCCAAGACTTGGTCCTGTGATATATATGCCCATTGCAAATGCGCGATCTTTGCTATCAAACCAAAGCGCAATTACCTTTGGGGCACCCACTGAGACCAGAGGTCCTCCAAGTCCAAAGACCGCAACAGCGACTAAAAATATGCCATAAGTGTCTGCATATGCTCTGAAAATCCCAGATGCAGCTATCATCAAACCCGCAAAAAAAAGAGTTTTTCTTGGACCGATGCGATCCATCGCAGCGCCGCCGGGTGCTGCAGAAATGATATAGACGAGTTGCCACGCCCCAAACACAACGCCCATTGCAGCGTGTCCGACACCAAGGTCTTTGGTTATTGGTCCGACGAGAGGTGCAAGGGATGCTGAAGTGAGGCCAAAGCATAAATACAGCAACCAAACAGCTCCGAGCATCATCCAGCGGTGTGGATGCCCAGCTGCAAGAGCTTCAATAGAGGTGGTAGAACCGCGGGCCATACATCGCTCTACCATTGCCATCCAGTGCTTACGACAGGCAGGATGTCGCTCTTAATCTACTATGAGGGCAAGCATGAGTCGGATGGATGGTCGTAAAGCTGTTGTGACCGGAGCAGCTGGGGGAATTGGGAAGGCTATAGCGTCGTTGTATGCCCAAGAGGGCGCAAAGGTGGTTATCGTAGATTTAAACCAAGAGGCGGCGGATGAGACAGCGCACGAGGTTGGTGCTGTTGCTGCTTTTGCCTGTGATGTAACTCAGATGCAGTCCGTCGAGAAGATGTCAGCACAGGCAGTATTGGCTTTGGGAGAGGTGGATACGCTAGTCAATAATGCTGGGATACCGGGACGAGGTTTTCTTGTTGATATTGATGAAGCTCTGATTGATCGAGTGATCAATGTAAATGTTAAAGGCGTAATTTTAGCTTCGAAAGCTTTCGCGCCACATCTCATTCAAGTTGGAAAAAGTGGCAGAGATGCTTCAATCATCAATATGTCTAGCCAGGCCGGTAAAAAAGGTTGGCCGGAGCTAACAGTTTATTCCGCATCTAAGGCAGCAGTACTAGGATTTTCCCGTGGACTTGCAGTCGAATTGGGCCCCAATGTGCGCGTGAATTCTATTTGTCCTGGCTACATTAGTTCAGCGGGTATGTTTTGGAGAAATTGGAGTCAGATAGGTGATAAAGAGAAGACACCTGAGGAGAGGGGAGCAGAATTTGCTGCTAAACATTGGCCTCTCGCGCGGCTACAGAGTCCTGAAGATGTAGCTAATGCAGCTTTATTTCTTGCCTCTACTGAAGCACAAGAAATTACCGGGCAAGCTATTAATGTCGCCGGCGGCGTAGTTATGGATTAATATCTTGGGAAAGAGGAGTTCAAGATGGCTTTAACATTTAATGTTGGTGAAATGCGTGTCGATCGTGTGATTGAGCAAGAATTACCCGGTTTTGATCCATTCGAATTTTTTCCGAACCTCACCAAGGAGGAATTGGAAGAGCATCGCTCAATGCTAGAGCCAAATGCGCTGGATCCTGCAAGCGGATTGTTGGTGTTTACTATGCAGTCTTATGTGGTGCGAGTTGGTGGCCTCACAATTCTTATTGATAGCTGTATTGGAAATGATAAGGACCGACCAACACGTCCGCTTTGGCATATGAAAACGGACACAACGTATATGGATGCGCTGAAGCAAGCAGGTCTAACTGTAAACGACATTGATATGGTCATGTGCACGCACTTGCACCCAGACCATGTTGGATGGAACACTAAGCTTGAAAATGGCCGTTGGGTGCCGACGTTTCCGAATGCAAAATATGTATTTTCTAAAATGGAGTTAGATTATTGGACGGAACAAAATGCCAAAAAACCAATTGGTCATTTTGTGGACTCGGTATTGCCAATTGTAGAAGCAGGAAAGACTGAGCTTGTAACCAGTGATCACGAGTTAACCCATGGAGTTCAGTTGCTCCCAACACCGGGACATACGCCGGACCACTATTCTGTGCGTCTATCATCGGGTGGTTCTGAGGCCATAGTTACTGGTGATTTGATCCACTCGCCACTGCAGTGTGCTTGTACTCATCTGCATGCACGTCCAGACGTCGACCCTGTCCAAGGTCTCGCGACCCGAAATGCAATCATGGAGAAATATGCGGATACAGATACACTAATAGCAGCAACACACTTTCCATCGCCTTCTTTGGGGCAATTCATTCGGAATGGTGATGCTTTTGGTTATCGTTATCGTGAAGGTTGAGGTGGCCTGTGACTATTAAATATTCTGTCCTGGACCAATCTATAGCAGTCGCTGGTGAGCCACAGGGGCAAGCTATTAGAAACACTGTTGAGTTGGCTGGCTTCTGCGAAGGCCTTGGCTATGAGCGTTTTTGGGTTTCTGAGCACCATAACCATCCAAGCATTCTAGGCTCTGCTCCAGAAGTGTTGCTGGCTGCAATTGCTATGAAGACTTCAAGAATACGAATTGGCTCTGCCGGAGTGATGTTGCCGCACTATTCTCCATATAAGGTGGCAGAGCAATTTCGTGTCCTCGACGCACTTGCGCCTGGGCGTATTGATCTTGGTCTTGGCAGGGCTCCTGGCTCTGACGGCCGTACGGCCTTTGCTCTCAACCCCAATGCTAATGAACGCCCTAACCAGTTTCCTGCTGATGTTCGAGACCTGATGGCTTGGGTAAATGGTACCCCCCTCGTTGATGGACATCCTTTCGGAGCTGTAAAAGCCTATCCTGCTGGAGATACATCACCGCAGATTTGGATGCTGGGCTCATCTGACTATGGGGCCCAAGTTGCTGCGCATTTTGGTTTGCCATACGCGTTTGCTTGGTTTTTCACTGATGGAAGAGGAGCGGATCAGGCTCTGAAGTTATACAAGCAGTTCTATCGGCCTTCAGAGTTGTGGCCAGAACCAAATGCTACAATTTGTGTCTGGGCGCTAGCTGGGGATAGCAAGGCAGAAGCAGAACGAAACTTTATGCCAAGAGCGAAATGGCGCCTAGCCAGAGACCGCGGCCAATTTATTTCTATGCAGACGCCTGAGGAAGTCTTAGCTGAGGGTTTCAGTGAGAGTGATGAAATGCGCATCCAGGCAATGCTCCGAGACGGTTTTGTAGGAGAGGGTGCCGAAGTTGCTCAAAGGATAAAAGCTCTTGGTGCTGAACTCGGTGTACAAGAGATTGCTATTGTTACTTGGGCTCATGAAGAATCTATTCGTCAGAGAAGTTATGAGCTTTTGGCACATCATCTAGGAGTTTCAGAGGCTCAAGGTGTAGCGGCTTGACATCGGAAACGGGTATTTTCCTATTTAACGAGCCAGTTTCCGCGACTGGTGTCATGAGAGTTCATTTTCACTGCGCATCCTCTTGGTCTAGCGATGATCCAGTGCTGATTGTTCTTCATGGGTATAAGCGTAACGCGGATACTTATCTCTGCGACTGGAAATTAGAGGCTGAGCGCCTGAATGCACTCCTTTTATGTCCAGAGTTTGACAAAGGCGGTTTCCCCACTCCACGCGAATATGAAGTCGGCCGGATGCGTACGCCGGATCGTCGCGCATTCCTCCCTCGTGAGGAATGGAACTGGGGTGCAATAGAGCGTGCCTTTGATGCAGCGTGTGAGAGGTTTGGTGCAAGCCAAGATAGTTATTGGCTTTACGGGCATTCAGCAGGAGGGCAATTTGTGCATCGCTTTGCACTTTACTGTCCAGAATCCCGTGCATCGCACATCATCGCTGCTAATGCTGGCGCTTATTCAGCTCTAGATGACCAACGTTTCCCTTACGGAATAGGGCAAAATGGGCCAGCTACAGATCTTTCAGCTTTTCTAAGCCGGCGTATTACTGTGCTTTTGGGGCATAAAGATAGGAAAACTAAAGGCGGGGTCTTGTTAAGGTCGCCTGAGGCACTCGTCCAAGGCCCTCATCGCCTAGCACGCGGGCGTTTTTTCTTCCAAAGTGGGAAGGAAATGGCTGCAAAACTTGACGTGCCATTTTGTTGGAATTTGGTCGAAGCCCATGACATCGGCCACAGTAACCGCTTACTGGCACCCGTAGCAGCAGATCTTTTTGCAGTCTCGGTTTAAAAGATAATCACTGCCCGCCAAAGTTTTGTTTGGTAGCGTTTGTCAGAGGGTAACCCCTGATGCTGGCTTTCTCAATATTCAACCTTAGGTGCTGTTTTCTAATTCTAATTGGTCCAGTTCAGTTTTGATTTGCTGTAAATCGACTTTATTTACCCCGGTCATGGGAAGGTTATCCTTGACAAGAATGCGTCGGGGATGGGCATAAGCGGGCCCGTTTTGAAGCGTAAAATCCTTCAAGTCCTTCTCTGTCACTTCCGGTTTGTTGGTTACTACAGCTGCAACTGGGCAAGTGCCTTTTGTTGGATGGCTGTGAGGCATTACTACTGCTTGGATCACAGAGGGATGCTTAAGCAGAATATTTTCCACTTCTTTGGGGTAAATATTTTCACCCCCGCAGACGAACATATCGTCAACCCGTCCTTCAAAATAGAAAAAGCCATTTTTGTCTTTTGAAAGTATATCGCCTGTGCGAAGCCAACCCTCGACAAACCTCTCAGCATTTACCTTGGGTAGATTATGATAACCGGGCGTATTGGCGGGACTTTTGATCCAAAACTCTCCAATTCGATCGCTCTCTTTACCATCTGTCCCAACAAGTTTTACTTCCGTTCCTGGCATAACGGTTCCAACAGATGAAGGTGGTGTTGGTCGCCCGTCTAGTGGCGGTGCCATACAGCCGCCGGCTGTTTCTGTCAGGCCGTACCCTTGGGCACTAGGACAGTTAAAAACACGCGATATTTCGTTCATCAGTTCTGCATGTGCTGGAGCAGAACCAAGGCGGAGCATTTGAAGGGAAGAGAAGTCAAGTTTTTCGGTTAAATCCTGCTGCTTTAGAAGCATGGAGAACATAGTGGGCACACCCCCAGCTTCCGTTACCTTCCAGTCATGGATTGCTTGGAGATAATTACGGGCATCAAAATTTCCCATTAAAACTACTGAACCGCCCGCCCTTATCTTTGGCTTGAAAGCAACGGTCATGGCATTTTTGTGATAGAGAGGAGCTGCTATCAGGCCGCGTTGATCAGGTTTTGCTGGCCAGTATTTTTGCCGAGTTTCAATCAGCCAAGTTGTATTAAGGTGCGTGAGTATGACGCCTTTAGGTCGACCTGTTGAACCAGAAGTGTATGGGTGGAAGGCTGGAGCGTCAGGCGAAATTTCTAAAGGCTCAAAACTGGCACTTGAGCTCTCGACAGATTTCCAAAAAGGCAACCAACCCTCTGGTTCTTCTCCAAAA
>Ga0255781_10004537_pt1 | contig 10453 bp, 6 predicted proteins | sample 101ome_21_FD_179979 | JGI IMG/M metagenome (GOLD analysis project Ga0255781, IMG submission 179979) | Coastal salt marsh microbial communities from the Groves Creek Marsh, Skidaway Island, Georgia - 101413BT metaG (version 2) | ecosystem: Environmental > Aquatic > Marine > Intertidal zone > Salt...
ATGTCACTTTGCTGTATTGGCTGTTTCCAACGCACAATGCCGGCGCCACGCTCCATTTCAGGAATCGAAGCTCCGCCTCGATCCTCAAGCGAAGGCAGTCCGTTGTCATCAAAGGACACAAACCTATTAGGATCGCCTGCTTTAGCACCTAGCAGGCGTGTATTCATATCAGTCACCGCCTGCTCAGCTAGTTGCCTAGCTTCCGCATATTGCATCTTTGGATTGCGATCCATCATCCGATTAGCAAGCTCATTAGCTACCATTTCACGGTTCTTGAGATTGCGTTGCACCTGGCGGCCAGTCAGCGTTGTACGCACGGCGTCAGCGTTAAGATGCAGATCTGCAATGTTCTGCGGGCTGTCCTTTAGGTAGGGTGGAAGATGCCCGTTGTTTTGCAGGTAGTCGGCAATATCCGTCATGTACCGCACGCTGATGCCATCGTCGAACCAGCCCGGCGTACCAACCTGTTCCCAGAACCACTTCGCAGCAGCGGCCTCTTCCACCTTATTAATCATCTGCTGGCGAAATGAATCTAAAGCCTCAACACGGCTTACTTGCGCTAGCTTAGGATTCCGTGCGCTTTGCTCATTCATGAACTGCGCAAAAGCATCGCTCATGCGATAACGGCGCCCGTTAGCTAATACAAACACAGGGTCAGCTTCGATGAAGCGCATTCCCTTAGTACGTGGGAACGTAAAGTCATTGACGATTTTAGCAAGCCCAGCACGCACTTGTCTGCGTAATGCACGTGGCGTTTCTGTTGGCGGCAGCTCAATTGCGCCTTCTAACTTGTTATTCAACCAATCAGTAAACTTGTTGCGCAGGTTGGGACTACGCAGCAGCGCACTGTGATTGTTCTCGAATAAAATATTGTTGAAGATTTGCAGGTAGATGCGCTTTGCAAGGTTTTGGCCGCCACGTGCCCCTGGCACTTCAAGCTCTTGTGTCACCTTGTTGAGCACTGCCTGATGATCCAGTGCGTTGACACGCTGATGAAACCCTAGATCGCTGCTTGCGAAAGTTTCGGCTAGCCGATCGATTGCTTTCAAGGCTGCGCTTGCCTGCTCAGGAGCTAGCTGATTGAGCAGCTGCAAGTGCGACGCCTCATTCAAACTAATAGGGCGCAGCTGGCTTTCACTAGCATCGATCAGCAGACCATCACGATCGCTACTACCCGCACGCCTGGTTGGCTTACCCTCAGCATCGAGGTAGTTGAACTTCTGCATATCCGGGCTGAACTGCACAGGTGACTCAGCTCTGTATACGTGGATACCCTCATCAGCAATGTTGCCGAAGTAAATGGATTCACGCGCACGCGTGTTCCACATCTCCAGCATCTTCTGTGCGTTTTCCAAGCTAGCTGTAGTCTGCCGCTGAGCGCTGTTGTGCGCACTGCGGAGCGCAGCTCGCTCAGCCTCATAACGCGCACGCACATTTTCGACGGTAAGCTCTTCTTTGGCAAACTGTTCAGCTGCTCGTGTCTGCGCTTCTGTCTCCAGGCGTGGTGCAATATTGTCCGCTGCTGCTGCACGTTGTTCTTGAATTTTTGCTAGCAAAGCATCACGCAGGTTGTTGATCTGGCCATCTGCATCAGGGACAGCTCTGTACAGATCTGCTAGCTCACGGCCCAGTTTTGCTTCTGCCTCACGCATCTCGTTGATAAGCTGCTGTTGCGCGTCCGTCATGAAGGCTTCTTTGCTTTTGCCTTCATTGATAAGCGCATCATATTTGTCCTGGGCTTTCTTTAGCGCTTCAGAATACTCATTGATTGCTTGGACTTTAGCCTCTTGCGATCGCCCACGGACAGCTTGTTCCAACCGATTGAGCTGTTGCAGGTGCTCCGCCAAACGCCGCTCTGAATGCTTCGTGCGGCCAAGCACTTTCTTCATCTGTTGGTCGATTAGCTGATCGCGCAACTGATTCATTTGTTCAGTCGTTGTCGCTTTACCAATCTTCTCAAGCGTAGCCGCTTCTTCAATGTCAACAAGCGCAAGGTCATCTGCAAGTTCTTTGCGGAGCTCCTGCTGGCGATCGACAAGCCTATTGATGACGCCTTGTGTGCCTTCTTCTGGCAACAGCAAAGGCGGCTCATCAAGATTTTCAGCCATGCGGGTAATGCGTCGCCGCCGGTACTCATTGCGGGCATCTAGCATTTCCGTTTCGAGCTGCTCTAAGTTTGGATCGCCATTGTCTCTAGCTTCTTCAAACCTGCGCCGTGCATTCTCAGCTTGCATCCTAGCGATGCGCACATCAGGCATACCCTCGATGTAACCCTTGAGCGCTGCGTGTGCTGCAACGGATTCACCCGCATGTGGAAGAAGCCTATTGACGGCATCAGGTGTCAGCTGCCCATTTTCGTCCAGCAGCTTAGCAAACTTTGGGTCTGACCAAAGAGCTTGTGCAATGCTCTTCATGTCTGATTCTACAATGTTGCGCTGCTCCAGCACACTATCGACTAACTGTTCTACCTTCAGTTGCAGTGCCGGATCTGCCATCGCTGCAATGTCAACCATGGCTCTGCCGGTTGCTGCTTTGCTTTGCGCTAGCTTTGGTCCAAACTCAGGGTGTCTTGCCACCCATGTGTGCAACGCTGTTGGCAGGCCAAAGGTTGCTAGCGCAATCGCTGCGTCACCTAAGTCCTCTTGGCTCATGACGTATGTGGCAGCTGCTACTTTAGCGGTTAGCGGTACGCCTGGTTGGAACTTCACATCCCCTGGCATACGCAAGTTTTCATTTGTTGCTGTGTTTACTGCGTCAACATAATCTTTGTGCAGGATGTTCTGCATGATCTTACTGTTGACAACCTTGCCCCATTTTGTGGCGCTGTAAGCACGGGCTTCATTGAGCACTTTGTTCGCAAAGCTCTCCGGCAACGTCAGCTGTTGGAACTTAGGGTCATTGATGTCGATGCCAGCTTTGCGCGCAATATCGTCTAGTTTATCGAAGGCTGCACCGATGCCCCTGACACCGCCGGCCTTAGCAAGTTTGACGAAAGGCAGAATCGTCATAAGCGTGCTGATTGGCTGAGCTTGAACTGCTTTGTACGGATCACGCAGGATCGACAGGATTGCGCCGGCCATGGCGGACGGCAGCTTTGACCCTTGATCGAAACCATACTGAAACGACTGGAGCGCTTTAGCTACGTCGCTGTCTTCTGTCCCGCCTCTAGCTTGGATTTGCCTGAGAACATCGAGCGACGTTGGCATGAAGGTAGCAACGAGCTGACCTAGCCCAGCGATGTTGTCGTACAAATCTGCACGGGTTGCTGCCCAGGCGTTTTTGTCCTCAAGCCTGCTGATGATAAGTTTGTCGTTTTGGGCCATGGCATCTGTAATGCCTTTGACACCCATATCCTCAAGGTTGAGCTTGTGCGTCCAGTGCTTGCCCTGAGCGATAGCCTGCGTGTGATTGAACCATGTGCGCTCAACGTCATCCGCAATATCATCCTGATTGACTGCTCGTGCAACCGTTGAGACAGCTGCCAGTGCGGGCTGTAGGACATATCGCTCTGCGAGCTCTGCTTGCGCAACGCCTCGTGCGCCTAAAGCGCCCGTGGTTGCGCCGAAAGCTCGTGCGCCAAACGCAGGCACCCCGCCGAGCTCCTCGAAAGCTGCTTCGCTACGTTTATCGTGGACACGCTTAGCAACGTCAGGATTGAGATACAGGCGCCGGACGTATTCGCTAACCTCATCACGCTTAGTAAAGTCAGGCTGCTCGGGCAGACGTGCCAGCACAGGATCTGTTGCCATAGCCCCACGCATGACAACCTGATCTAGACCCTCTATGCCCAGCAGCTGCTCAGCTTCTCCAACACCGGCTTCTGCCGCTTGCTCACGCAGCGCAGCCTCACGCTCAGCACGCAGTTCATCTGCTGACTCAATAGCAAGCCTTTGACGCTCTTCTGCTTCTGGTGACAGCGGTATCAGATCGCGCAGCGGGCGCCCGTCAACGATTGTACTACTAAGCGCTGTTTCAGTCTTCTGCTCAGCAATGCGCCGCTCATACTCTTGTGGCGTTACTTCGTAGCCAAGCCGCTGACTCATATCGAAGCGGCTTTCCTGATCGCTAGCCGTGACTGGCATTTCTAAGCGTGGCGGCGCTTCGCTTGTCACTCGCTCCAGCGTCATGCTTGCGGGATCGCCTTCTGCTCGCTGTCGTGCCTCCTGCTGAAACATAGAGGGGACAGCAGGCGCAGCGCCTAAGCCAAAGTCACGTATAACCTGCTCGCCGATGCGCTGTTGCTGCTCGCCGTATTCTGCTTCGCTAGGACTGCGCACGCGCCATTCGTTTGCTTGCAATCGCTGTGCAGCTTCCTGCGCCGCACGTTGACCCTGCTGCTTTTCCACACCTTCTTTGATGATTTGGTCTAGTGGCACATACGGCTGATCGAATGAGAACTGTTCAATGTCGATGCCAGCCATCGACAGCTGCGCATCCATATCATCATAGATTTGGTCTGCTGCATCTTCACGTGAGATGCCTTCTGCCGCAGCCTTTGCATCTGCTAGCGCTGTAAACTCATCACGCCATGTGCGCTTAGTCATATCCTACGCCTTTATTGCGATTGAGGGTTCTTAGGGTTCAGAACCCTGGCGCCTTTGCGCTTACTTGAATCGCTACCAATATTGACGCCTGTCTGCGCCTCAGAAACCCTGCGCTGTGCTTGTCTGTTTTGCGCCTGATCTGCTAACTCAGCGCTCCGCTCGTCTCTAAGTTTACGCAGTTGCTCCTGTGCATTTAGCAAAGCACTTTCGTTTTCCAAGGTAGGGTCTAAGTTCAAAGCAAATCGCGCTTGTTGCACAGCGTCATTAGCATCACTCATTTCACGCGAAATGCGGGCAAGGTTTGCTTGGTTGTTTTGTAGCAACACTCTTATATCGCCTGCTTTAGCTTTGAGCGTTGCCCGTCCTTGTTTGCTTGCCTGCAACTTGCGCAACATATCTGCGTTTCTGGCGTCCGCAGCAAGCCTTGCAAACCCGAGGGTGGACATTAGATCGATTCTGTCAGATGCGTTCTGCAACCGCCCTGCGCCTATTTCTAACCGCACTTCATTTAGGGCAATGGCTGCTTCAGTTTTTCGCTTCTCACTTGCCTCAAAGCGCTGCTGCCGTGCTTTTGCACTCGCCTCTGCCAGCTCACGCTTCTGCCTTTGGCTATCGCGGAAACGTCTCATGCGGCGCTCAGCCTCAGCTGCTTTCATGCGCTCGCGTTGCACGGTGCCCTGACGCCCAAAGAACTGCCTTGCCAAGTTGATGTTCTGCTGCATTTCTGCCTGAGCGGTGGCAGGCTTGCCGCTCATCGCTTCACCAAATGTGCGTGGTGCAATGGGCTGGGAAGCGCCCATCAGCGCCTGAATGGCTGCACGGTTGTACATTGAGTCAACAGTTTGCTGGCCTGCTGCTGCTTCAGCTCGCAGCTTCTGAAGTTCCGTGAGCTGTCGCTTACGCAGTTCTGCTGCCTGGATTTGTTCTGGCGACATGCCAGGATACTGCTGGCGTAGCGCAATCTGCTCCGGGCTGTCTGTAGCTTCAGCGCCTGGAACTAGCGGCCTACCCATCATATCCTGACCACTGGCGATGGCAGCGGCTTGGCGACGTAACAGTTCTTGCTCGCTGTCTGTAGCTTCAGCGCCTGGCACAAGCTGGCCCGCAGCTGCCATGCGCGCAATGTTCATTGCTGCCACTCGCTCAGTATCTGTCTGCTCTGCACCTGGCACAAGCTGACCGGCATCTGCCATGCGTGCGATATTCAACGCAGCGAGGTTTGCCTCAATCTGCGGCATCCGTTCGCCTAGCTGGGCGCGTTGCTGCTGTCTGATGCCAGCTAGTTCATCTGCCTCAGCAGCTGCTTGCGCAATGGCAGCACGCTGGGCATCTGTCGCTGCCTGGTTCTCACGCATTTGCAGGCGCTGCTGTGCGGCGTCATTGACCAGGCCACGAGCTTGCTCCTCAGACATGCCTAGGCCGGTCAGATTCTCAAGCGTTAGCTCGTCATCGATCTCCACACCGCTTTCCGCCGCCTGCATCCGACGCATGGAGAGATCATTCATGATGCTACGTGCAGCATCCTCTGCAACGCCTAAGCCAACAAGCGTGTCGAAATCGATGCGTGTCATATTACATTCCCGTGCGCATCTGTGCTTGCAAAGCCATAATGCGATTTTGCAGTTCTTCTTGTTCTTTCTGTTTATCTTGCAAGTCAGACATGAGCTTCTGGAGCGCTTGCTGCTGCGTAGCTGCTTTGCCAGCAGCCGCAGTCGGTACGTTCTTCACGCCCATCATCATCAGCTCTTGCGGCAGTTTAGCCAAAGCGAAATCTGCATACGACGCAGTGAGCTTGTCGCCTAACCCCGTCTGAAACTGCGTCGGTAATCCCGTGTATCGAATCTGTGCCATGATTGTACCCTACGATGAGAAGAAGATGTTAGGTTCTTGGAGGATGATTTCGTTGTTGAAGGCTTCATACTCAGGAGTGCCAGGCGCATACGCTCCACGCTGCTGCTCTAGCCACTGAACATAAGATCCTTTGGTCAGGTACGTCTTCTTAGCCTGCTCAATGCTGTCGGTGATGCTTTGCATACGTTGCTGCGCAGCTTGCAGATCAGCCTCTGCAAACCCCATTTGCTTCATTGCCCGCTGTTGCAGGATGTTGGCTTCTGCTTGCGCACCGGCAGCCAGCATACGCTCACGCTCCATGCCCGCAGTTAGTGCAGCCTGACGGCCTCCAGCTTGCGCAGCGCCTGACCCTAGCAGGCCGGCGGCGCCTGATCCAACCAGTGTTCCAGCTGCCGGGGCAGCGATACCCATGCGCATCTGCTGGATTGCTTGCTGATTAGCTGCCTGAGTCGCACGGATAGCGTCATCGTAAGCTCCGAGCACTGCACCCCGGCTTGTTTGGACTCCACCCGCTAGCTGCCCCAGTGCTTGCTGCTGCGCTGTGCGACCGATCTGTTGGCCTGTTTGAATATCGGCGCCTGCCTCATAACCTGCAATGCCGCCGCCAATGCCGCCAATAAGGCCACCAATACCCGCTCCAATAGCAGTGCCTGCTGGCCCCCCTACCAAAGTGCCGATTCCAGCCCCCGTTGCTGCGCCTGTTGCTGCACCGACACCAAACCCGGCGCCTGCGCTTCCCAACTTATTAGCCATGCTTACTCCTTCAATCCCATTTTCCCAATAATGTAGACGTTGAAGCCTGCATTACTGAGGATCAGATCCGTTGCTACACCTGTGTCCCAGCTTGCGCCTGTTCCACGTGTGTAAGTCAGCCGGACTTCGATGTAGTTTTCTAGCCCACCCGTTGCTGGAGCAGCCTCCGGCAGCGACGCACCGACGCTACCTGCAATGTTTGCCCTAGCTACAGTGCCATCGTAGGTTAGTTGGCGACCAAAATAAACTGGTCTTCCCTGTGTCACATAGCCATTGCCGCCAACGCCGCCCGCTGCGGAGTAGACAAGCGGCACACTCCACAGCCTATTCTTGAGGATATTGCCGGTAGAGCTGTCTAAAGCGACTGATGTGTGTGCAACCTGTTGATATGTCGGCGAGGATATGCGGACGCCACGGTATAAGCCAACGCCCACCTCTACCACACGGCTGCTCAGCGCAATGGTGCCTGGATTCTTGCGGATGTAGTCATTGATGCCTGCCGCCTCGACAAACACATGGTGAATAGTCCCTGGGTAAGCAATCGGGATGAGCGCACGGTCCCATAGTGTGTTGCCACCGGCATTAGGATAGCCAACCTGCCATTTGCTTACGTTGCCGCCAGTGATAATGCCGTCATTGCCAACCTTCATCAGATTGACGCACCAACAAAAATAGCTGCTGTCTTCTAGGATCTGCTCTTTGCGGTCAGTCGCAAACGACGTGTCAGCTTGGTATCGACCAGCTCTACCGCCGACTAACTTGTTGCGAAACTTGGTATCTAGCGTTTCGATCTGTGTCTGTACGCCTGTAACCGCTGCATCCGCCTGAATAAGCGTGTCAGCTGCCGGAGCTGTAATCGCTACTGTGTCATTATCTTTGCTGTACAGCGCTGTTGCAGGTGCATTCTGCGCATCTACTGGTGTGCCGCCATTTAGTGCATCGCCGAGGACAGCCGCTGTATCACGCTGAACCACAGGATGACTAAAGTTTGCACGGATAAGGACTGAAAACAGTGGCGCACTCGTGCTGTCAATGTGCCATTCGTACACAGCGAAGCGATCGACTGAGATGCCAAGGTCACGTAGGATAGTGGGATTGCGTGTGTTGAACCCGCCAACAATCTCTTCTCCAGTAATGACAACCTCTGCCATCAGCAGCTTTTCAGGCGGCGCATCCGCCGTGCCCGGATCGTTGGTCAGCTTGTACAGATACAGGCTCACGCCGTTCATGTCTGTAGCCGTGGGCAGGCCAGTGGATGAGCCTAGCATTTTGCTTTGATTCATTAGGTCGAAACTAAAGCTAATGCTGTCGAGGGTAATACTTTTGGTGTTCTCATCGCTGACTAGCTTGGCATTCCACTCATCCTGCAACGGCGGCAGGGTGAAGTGCAGCGATTCACCGGCTGATGTGCCGATGGCTGCACCGTTGGTTTGTGAGTAGAACCAGCTTACACTGAATGGCGATTCAGGTTGCTGTCGTTGGTCGAATGTAATGTTGCCGCTGAGCTGCGTAGCGACAGCAGACAGGTTGCCAGCAACGTGCGAAGGCTCGATCCCAACGCCTAACGGCAGCTTCTTGTCGTTGGTTATCTTACTCACGAAGCTGCTCCCTGTAGACAATCACAAAGGTAGGCTGACCGGGGTGCATTGTATTTGATCCGTTGTCAGATTCCCATGACTTAGTGCCTGCAACCGCACTCGTATCTTTGCGAGCAAACGCTAGGCGGAAACGCACACGCGCAAACTGATGGATAGGAAGGTTCAAGCCTTTGCGCTCGATCACATAGCTAGGTTCAACTGCTGAACCGTCCTTCAGTTTCGTCGGTGGAGCTGGCTGCATGTCAACTGTCGGCGCCGCAGCGTTGTTCAGATCCTGTGCGTGCCACACCGTAGGGTCAAACTGCCTATAGTGCAGCTCTTTGGAGTTTACGGTGCGGTCTTCTGGAGCGTACAGACTGTCAGTATCGATGAGGATTTGCAGCAGCGATGCCTTATCCAATGCACCCCCACCTGGCCCAGTGAGCTCAATAGGCCACGCTTCCCAGCTATCGATGTGCACCGCAACGCTATCAATGATGACTGGCCGGTCAAACAGGGTGCTGACAGTCCACATGCCGCCATCGGTTGTAGGGTAAGTGCCTGCGCTTGTCTCGCTTGCTGCAATCCCCTTAGCTCGGAACACAGGATTGCCTGCTGCGTCTGCCAGGTTGTAGTTCACCCACGGGCTGCTTGTGGTAATCGGCGCACCTGCCACAACCTGCTGCGGGTATGCGCCTAGAATCATAAACTGCGGCGCACGAGGCTTGGCAACTGCATCGATCGGTACAGCGTTATTGTACTCAACAATGTCGGTGACGGCCCTAGCGATACGACTGCCGTCGATCGTCGATCCGTCGCTAAACTGCTCAGTGGTAATCTTGCGTGTAGACATTACGGTACCTCACCCACAACGGTTACGTGACGATGGCCTGCTCCAGTGCGGTTGACACAGCCAGTAACATCTACGTGATGGTGATGCGGGCTAGCATTATAAACAACATAACCAGTGGTTTGTGCGCCATGAAACATGCACCCAACAACGTTGAGATAGCCGCCATCCTCAACTGTTACATAGTTATCATCCGCACCTGACTGTTCGCCTTCTGCTTTGACGATATGACAGCCGTCGAGGATGACGTTGGCAGTCGCCGCCACCACGATTGCAGGCGTATTACCCTCGCATATAAATGTCATGTTGCGCAGGATGGCACTGCCGTCGATTGTAACCTGTGTTTCTACAACGGTGCCTGGCACGCCTGTGGTGACAGATCTGTCAGTCTTGAGCGCAAAGCCTGGGCGGCGCCCCTCTGCGATGACAGCACCGAAGTCCTGGTTGCTGCGCTCTATGAACTGGTCGCCACGCAGGAAAACAAACCTGCCAACTAGCTTCTTTAGATTTTCAAGCTCTGTCTGAACTTCCTGAAAAACGCGTGATATATTCTCACCGGCAACGTTGCGTGGGTCGTATGGCATTATCTGCCCTTCCGGCGCCGGTTGCCTGTCTCTAGCATTCCTAAGCTAAGCCTATGGATGGTCAGCTCATCAGCTTTGTTCTCGACGTACCCGTACAGGCCAACGCTTACGTGCTCACCACGACTGCTGACGCTTGTGACAACACTGTTCAGCTCAGGCGAATCGATTAGATAGATGGTGTTTGCAACGGTGACGGGCGACCATTTAGCTAATGAGTTGAATACACGCCTGCCGTTGAGCATCCGCTCACGCAGTAGGTTGGTCTGCTCCTGGCGTCTGTTGCCTGGCGTCAGG
>Ga0255781_10004539_pt1 | contig 10452 bp, 7 predicted proteins | sample 101ome_21_FD_179979 | JGI IMG/M metagenome (GOLD analysis project Ga0255781, IMG submission 179979) | Coastal salt marsh microbial communities from the Groves Creek Marsh, Skidaway Island, Georgia - 101413BT metaG (version 2) | ecosystem: Environmental > Aquatic > Marine > Intertidal zone > Salt...
GATGCCGTTTTTGAACAGAATCAAACACGGCAAAACTTTCACGTTTAACTTTTCCGTGAAAAACGGCAAATCCGGCGCGTTTGCCTTCATAAATCTAGTTTTGAAATACTTTTGACTCAAGCTTTGCAAGTGTTTGTGGAGAATTTTGCACCTCTCGAACTCGTCCAAGGAGAAATGCACGACGCATAAATGCGAAGACGTGACGGCAGATAAGAAATCTTTCTCCTCGACCGGCGAGTACGACCCGTGGCCTAACCGTTCCATCTCGAACCGGAGCTTTTGCGCTGCGTTAGAGGAAGAAGAAGAATACATATTTGTGTCAGTAGATGACATCTCTCGATATTGAAAAGTAAAAGAGCGTGAGAAAGTAAAAGAAAGAAGAAAATCGCACGAGAAAGAGAATAATGATGGTGATCGTAAAAGCATCGCGTCTCTTCCTCATCCGCGCGTACCATTTTTCAGTTCCTCGAGTCGTTTCTTCTGCATCCGTTCCACGAACGCCTCGTCGTCGTCTTCGTTCAAGTTTACCACGACGCCATTATTATTCCTTCTTCTCGACGCGTCGCCTTCTTTTTCTTCTTTCAGTAACATTTCTCTCTGATAATCTCTCGCGGCCTGTTCCATGACGTGGCCGTAGTTCAACGAGCTCATCGTCGATTGGAAGTTTTCCGTTTTTGAAAAGTTTGGGAGTTGATTTGTTTCTGTCGTCATGGTGTGGTTTCCTTTTATTTACTTATATATTTTATCGTTGTTGTTTTGTTATCGATGATAATCGTCTCTCTTTCTCTCTCTCTCTCTATATATATATACGCGCGCGTGTGTCCTCAGACGATGATGATGATGATGATGCGCGAGCGCGTGTGATGTCAGTGTGATAATAGAAGATGCGCACAAAAATTTTTTTTCTGAAGAGTCAACGCAAAAAATTTCGAAATTTTTCTGTACTTGAAATACACTAATACAGCGCTTACACGGTTCTCCCGGGAGCTCCAAAGACCCGCGTCTCGAACTCTCTAGGGTCGTTTTCGGACGCGCGTACTCTTGGTGTTGTTGTTGTTGTTGTTGTTTCGCCGATTTCTAAACTGTACTACGATTTTACTACTACTACTACAACTACTACAAATCTCTAACGATAATGAATTTTTTATAATGACCTCTATCTAAACTATCGCTAAACGAACGCCTCCCGGGAGCTCCACGGACCCGTCTCGAACTCTCGGGTCGTTCGGACGCACGTACACTACTTTTTGTTGTTTCTTTTTCTTCCCCGTCGTCTGTCGTCGTCTGCCGTTTTTCTTTTCGTCGTCGCCGAAGAGTTTGACTCGCGTCTGGTAGTTGATCTGGACCATCTTGCGTTCGCAGCCGGCGTCTTGGGACAAGCATCCTCCGTCTGTTCGCGGGGAGAACTTTTTGAAACCGTGAAATCCTCCGTTTTTACCAAACGCCGCTGGATTTTTAAACGCCAAGAGGTTTCCTCCGTACGCGTCGTTCGCCGGCGTGCTATTCGAGCGCAAATCTCTCCTCGCCAACAGCTGAAGTTTACCGCACTCGCCGCACTCGGATTCGTGCACCCACTCTTCGTTCAAATACACGAGAGCCGTGACAATTTTGGACGCGTCGTCGGCGTGAATTCTCCCATCTTCTCTCGTCGCTACGCCTCGAATAGTCGACCGAATAAACGTGTTCGACAAATCCGTTTGGAAGACTTGTTCGAACGCCTTCCGCAACGTCGCGCTCGCCATCGAGTCCAAAAACGCTTCGAAAGAACCCCCTATTTCGTTCCTTTTTCTGAGCGCGCCTTCGTCGATGTTCCCGCCACCGTACGACGATATTCGTTTCAAACTCTCCGGGAAATCTCTGTTCACTTCGCGCAAGCATTCTTTCGAGATGAATCCCGGAACGTAGACGTGTTCGAAGGGCTTTTTGGACACTCGAGCTGTCAGTAAATCATCAATTCGAAGCGAGCACGAGGAGGAGGATAATAACTCACTCTCACTCATTTTTAAAGTATCCTCGAAACCGACAGCAGAAGCAACAGAAGCAGCGCCGCCGAGGTCGGCGTTTGCAGTCGTCGTCGTCGTCGTCGTCGTCGTCGTCGTCGTCGTCGCGGTGAGTAAGAAGAACAAGAAGACGACGAGCGCGAAGAAGAAAAAACTTAAAAACCGATTATTTCCAATACTATTAACAGTGTTACCACCAACGCGAGTAGGGGTAAAAGTGGTGAAGACGAACTCGTAAAAAGGCGAAGAAGAAGAATATGAAGAAGAAGAAGAAGAAGACATCGGTATTTTTTCTTCTTCCTCTCTTCTTCTTCTTCTTCTTCGTGTCCGGTTCTTCTTTGCTTCTTCTTCTTCTTCTTCTTCTTCGTAATCGCGGATTAGTAATTAATTAAAAGAGCCCTCTTTTAAAGTGCTTTTTTTGTGTTGTTTAGGGTTTATAATACACCCTAAACGGATACGTGTGATGTTTTTGATAAAAACTTTCTCCGTGTTTGTATACCCGTGAACGTAACAACGACGACAACAATAAAGAGAGAGAGAGAGAGAGAGAGAGAGAGAGAAAAGAGAGATACACACACACGCACACATGGCCACCAAAACCACCAATCCAACAACAGCAACAACGACAGCAACGCCGCCTCCGCCAGCGTACGACTCGTTAACGACAACGAACAACAACAAAAACGAATCCTCCTCAAAATTGGAAAACACCAACAACACCGCGTCCTCTGTCGTGACTTCAGACGAGAACGCTTCTTCGTCTTGCGCTTCGTTATCCATTCGAGAGTTGAGAAAGTTAGCTCCGAATACCGATCGACTCGGGTACGATGCAAACAACAACAACAACAACAACAACAACAACAGCGGTGAAGAAGAGGAGGAGAAGATCGCGCTGACTTGTCACGTGGTGAATCCAAAAAAGATTGGACAAGGTATGAACACACAATTTGATTAGTAGACAGAGAGAGAGATAAACGTTCTCTTTCTTCTTTCGCTTCTTTCCATTCGCTCGATTCTTACTCTCTCTGTCTCTCTCTCTCTCTCTCCTCGTTCTCGCATGTGTGTAACAACTCACCGATAAATGTGCTTTTTATCTCCTTCTTCTTCTTCTTCTTTTATCGTATAAAATACAGGCTTGACCGCGTACGCGTCGTATACGATCAAATCAGAATCCACCTGTCGCTTGTACAACAAAGCGAGCGCGCAAGTCGAACGACGATACTCCGACTTTGAGTGGTTGCGAAACAAATTGTTACAAAACTACCCGGGTCTTGTTTTGTACAAGTTGCCGGAGAAAATATCCGTCGCAGATCCGTTCGATGAGGAATTTTTAGAGAAGAGAAGAGACGGGTTCGAACAGTTCTTGAAGGCGGCGTGCGAAAACGAAGAGTTGAAGTTGAGCAAAGTTTTGATGCAGTTTTTGTGCGACGATCAGTTGGAAAAAGAGCCGTGGTACGCGAAAGTGAACGCGACGTCCGCGTTAGATGGCATTGGGTCCATGTTTAGCGGGTTAGGGAACGAGGACGAGTCGGTGCCGAATAATAAGAGTAACACGCCGCAAAAGACAGATGCTATCAATAACAACAACAATAACAACGAATCTCCGGAACAAGCGACCACGTCGTCGGGAAACAAAGAAGATCCAGACTTTGCCTCTTTATCCAGCTACATCAAAAAGCTCGAAAAAGAGCTCAAAGTCTCCGTGGATGTCGCCGAGCAAGTCATTTTGAGTTTCTACTCGTTGGCGATGCTTTCGGAAGCGATGGGCGAAAACGCCTCGTTCTTGGGCGATTGCGAAACCAGAGGCGCGCAAATGTTGCTGAAATCTAATCAAGCCGGTGGGTTAGGTAAAGCGTTCAAGAAAACCGGTGAAGCGATGAAAGCTATGAAAGATCCAATGGAACGCCGATCGAAAGATTTGAGCAAGCAATTTCGGCAGCCGTTGGTGTGGGCGAAACACTTGAGCGAGAGTTGCAGAGAAAGCACGGAAGCTCGAGCAAAGTGTTTGTACGACGTCATCCAAGCGAAGAAGCGATTAGAGCAGGCCAGGAAAAAGTTGGAGAATCAGCTTGGCGGTGGATCGATCGTCGTCAATGCGCCGCCGGGGAATAGCAGTAGCACGCCAGACGCGACGCCGACGAAAGTAGGTGCTACTGACTCACCCACTAGCACGGCGGGAACGCCAAACGCCGCGGCGGGAACGCCGAGCAACGCCACGGAACAACTCACGTCGTGGTTTTCCTCGGTCACCGCTTCGTTAACCGCAAAACCACCGACGATTTACGAGATGCAACAAGACGTGGAATTGAAAACGCGAGAGGCGAAAGCGATGGAGGCAAAATACGAAATCGTAAAGAGAAGAACCATGGTTGAGTTACCAAACGCGCACGAACGCATCGAAAAGGTGTTGAATTCCTGTTTCGAAGACATGACGCAATTGATGCAAGAGTTGGCGAAAGTACAAGTCGAAGAGTTTGAAAGCATCATGCCAGGTTCCACGAACGCGCAGCCGAATAACAAATGATCATATGATTGCCCGCACCAAAAAGCAAACGGTTGCGCGGGACGTACGTTGCGTGTGAAGTGCGATGAAGCGTGTGCGTGTGCGAAGTGTTGTTAAATTATTCTTTTTAAAATATAAAAAAACGATTACAGTCAAAAACGCGTTGAATTTGTGTGTGGTATTGATGCTTTCCCTCTCATCTCATCTCTCTCTCTCTCTCTCTCTCTCTCATCTTTTTTCCAAAATCCCCCTCTTTTCGCCGCGCTACTACTACCTAGCGTCTCTTCCCTTTCACCAACATTTTCTTCAACCCCGGGAACTTCTGGAATAAAACCAAATACGCGAACGCGCCGTGCGAGAGCAAAGTAATCAACACCCAAGCGAAACTCTCCCCGGTCAAAAGCTTCAGAGCAATCAGCGCAAACGCGAGTTTAACGACCATCATAATTTTCTTCAAAACTTTCATCAAAACGAAACCGACGGCGGCTCCCGCGTATATTCGCAACACTTTTCGATTGGCGCGAGCAAACTGCAACACCGTCTTCGCCACGATGACAGAAACCGGCCACGGAATGGGCACCCAAATCCACGACAACACGCCTAAATAGACTCTATCGTTAACCGCCATCGTCGAGAAGAGGAAATAATCGTCGTAGAGCATGTTTTTCGAGCACAACTCGCCTTCGGGTTGAATCCATCTCGAAACCGAATCCACCAAAGAAGAAGAACTCGAAGCAGAAGAAGAAGATCCTAGCTTCTCCCTCACGCACTTGGCGTAAAAACTCTCTCTCGTTGGTCTCGCGTAAGGGCTGATTGCCGTGAAAAACACGCCCAAACAGAGGAGAAGCGTCGCGTATTTTCTCAACAACGCTACACTTTTTGTCGTATTACCGTTGTTGTTGTTGTTGTTGTTGTTGTTGTTAGTTCGATGCGGCGGTTTCGGCTTCCCGATGTTTTTATTATTCCCAGCACTACCACTACCACCACCGCGAGTCGCCATGACGATCGATCGCACACCACTTATTCCCTTCGTTGTGTTTATGTGCGACACACGGAAAGAACGAACGAACGAACGAACGAACGAACTTCGCGTTTATTCTTTTATGTGAAGTTACACATAAAATGTTTCCAAAAGGTCATTCTCTGCCTGTGTTTGTACTCGTATAGGGTTTCAATCGATTTTTTGTTGCTTCTTCTACTTCACGTTACAAACACGACAACCTTCTCTGCTCTGCGCAGAACGACGCCGACGAGAACGACGACGAGAAAACTCTCCTCCTACTCCTCCTACTCCTCCTACTCCTCCTCCTTTGCGCGTTGTTCATTCTTCTCCACTTCTTTTTTTGTTGTTGTCGTTCTTTATATATAAGATAGTGTGTGTGTGTGTGTGTCGACCTTTTGCCATTTGGTAGGAGATCTTTACATAAATTCTCTCTAAAAGAAGCAAATACAACAACCGCTCCTCTGATAAGAAGACGAAGACGAACTTGAAAGAGAGAGAGAGAGAGAATAAAAAGATGATACGAAAATCTCTGCAATCCTCTCACAGGTGGGACCCGTCTCGACCTTTTTACGTTCCAGCTTTGGCGAGGAAGTTTAGACCAGATTTTACATTCTCGGAACAAAACAGCGAGGAAGCTTTGAGAGAGAGAGCGATGAAATCATCGAACGGCGATTCTTTCTCCTCCGCGGTGCAGCTCGAATCGGAGATTGGCCAGAGACGGTATGAGTTTTGCTTGCGAACGATGAAAGAGCAGAGGGGAGAAAATCCAGAGCTCGTGGAGCTGGTGATTGCGTCTTTGTTGAGGGCGACGGATTGCGACGTGGCGAGAACGCTGCACCGCGCGCAGCAGTATTTTGATTTTTACAAAGAAGTGTTCGGGGAGTTGTCTTTTAAGCAAACGTTGACGAACGATCGGCAGATGTTGCAAGAGAGTTTTGAATCCGGAGTTATACAGGTTTTTGAAAATTGCGACGATAAAGGAAGAGGTGCGATTGTCATTTTGCTGAATCGCATATTGCCGGGGCAACCAGAATTCAGCGGGATGCAGATGATACGAATGTTCAATTATTTAATTCTTCGTACGCTGAGGAATTATCCGACGACGCAGAAAAATGGTTTCATCTTCATCACCGATATGGGTGGGTTGTCTTTCGAAAACTATTCGTTTGCAATCACTCGAACGAACTTGTACGTGCTCAGCAAATTTGCACCGTGTAAAACACACAAGATTTGCTTGTTGCGACCGTTGTATTTCGTAAAGTTTGTGTTGCCGGCGCTAAAGTCGTTCGCGTTTCCTGGACCTATGGCATCGCACGTGCACATATTGACGCAAGATCCCAGAGATTTGTTGAGGCATCCTATAAATTTAAGGCCGGAGATTTTGCCGCCAATGTACGGCGGCACCAACAGGAGTTACGATTTCATGTCGCGCCTCACAGGGTGGAGGTTGGAGGAAGAGGAGATGGCGTGTAGCGGTATGGGAGGCTCGTGCGGAGGTGCGAGAGGAGAAAATTGCCACGGTGATGGAACGGAAGAAGGTGGTAGCGATGGACGACGACGAGGAGGAGGAGGATCGAAGAAGATGAATAGCGAACAAAAGCGGGGTAGGAAATCGACCGATTCCATCGGCTCGGACCGAAGACAAAATGATGACGATGACAACAACAATAACAATAACAATAACAATAACAACAACGATTCGAGCAGACTGAACGCGAAGGAGCAGCGGGGTCTACCACCGCGGATACCTGATACCGACAGAGGCGACAACTGTGGTTTCGTTCGCGAACGCTTCAAACGCCGAGACGAATACAGCAACGAAATCGACATGGATGCGACGAGAAGAGCGGGTTCGATAGGCAGCGACAACAATGGCGACGATGACGACAATGAAACCACGTCCTGCATGAGCTACGAGTCCGCCAAAGAGAAAATCCCGGCTTCCAGTTCCATGAACAAGTATCACACGATGGACGAAGAGGACGACGAAGACGACGAAGATGAAAGCGCCGACGCTGCCGATGGAACAAAATAACGCGTGCACGCGCGCTCCGCGGTGTTTGCACTCAAAGATAGCAGTGTTAGCAGTAATAATAGTAGTGGTATCAGCAGCAGCAGTAGCGGCAGCGGCAGTAGCCGAAGAGCCGATTGACATTTTTTTGTAATGTATATTTTCGATTTATTTCGACACAAAAATCTCTCTTAAACCACCACCACTACCGGTATCAGCGACACGAGCGAAGAAGAAGAAGAAGAAGATAGAGTGAGAGAGAGAGAGAGCTCGCGCGACGGGAAAAAGAAATGCAGGACTTTTCTCTCCTCTCGACTACCGCGAAAGGCGGAAAAAGAGGAAACGCAACGACGACGACGAAGAGAGAAACCACGGAGTGGGAAGACGCGCAACGGAAATTCGGCAACTGGAAGCCGCTAGAAGAAGAAGAAGAAGAAGAAGAAGAAGAAAGAGAGAAAGACGATTTAAGAGAGATTCAAGCGTTTGTCCCTGCAAAAACGAACGGAAGCGACGAAGACGAGAGCGACGAAGACGAAGACGACGAGGCGTTCATGAAGTCGTATCGAGAAAAACGAATCTCGGAGTTGAAGCAAGAGTCTGAGTTTTTTAACAACAACAACAACAACAAAAACAAAAAGGACGACGGGGCGACTCTGAAAACGGTGCGTCTCATAACGCGAGAAGAGTGGACGAGAGAAGTGACGAAAGTATCGCACACGAATCCTGTTCTCGTGTTGTTGACGAGAGAGAACAACGCGGACTGTTATCCGCTCGAGAGAGTCGTGGAAGATTTAGCGTATAAATATCGCGCGTCGGAGACAAAGTTTCGTCGCGCGGAGGCGAGGGATATCATTCCAAACTATCCGGAACGGAACGTGCCGACGATTATTTTGTATCGAAACGGAGACGTGGTGGAGAACATTGTCGGCATCGAACAGTTTGGAGGCAGGAACGGCGTGAATCCAGAGACGGTAAAAAGACGAGTGCGAATGACGGCGAAGGCGAGTGAATTTTTGATGGACGAACGAGAAGCTGAAGAGAAGGAGAGCGAACGACAACGGAAGATTCGAGAGGAACGAGCAAATGGGACGGGTAATAGCGATGAGGGCGACGACGACGACGACGATGAGTAATAGAATATAGATATTAGTAGTTTTTAGAAGCCGCAGTAAATATAAGAAGTAGCATTACCAGTAGTTCTTTTCACTTTACCTAATTATACGTGTTTCTATTTAGTTTGTTTCCAAGTCCAACAACATCTTCATCTTTTGCTTCTTCAGTTTATAGTGCTTCACGATACCGCCATCGTCCTCGTCGGCGTCTCCGTTTATTCTCGCGCGCGCTTCTCTTCCTCCTACGGTGGTGCTAACGATACTATTACTATTCTTACTAATCCCGAGCTCTTGGCACACTCGTAAAGCTCGCTCATCGATATCTACATTATCGTCGTCGTCATCTTCTTCTTCTTCATCATCTTCTTTTCCCTTTCTCTGACTCCGCTCTTCCTTTCTTCTTCTGCGCATTTCCTTCATAGCTTCGCAAAACTTTTCGCTTTGCGCCTTGGTCAAACTCGTGATTTCATTCTCGCAAAATCGAAAGACTTTGACCGGGTCGTGAAAAATCTCGCACGCCTCTCTCGATTGACGCACTCTTTTGAACGCCTTGGCGAAACTTTCGCGATGAAAACATTTCAGAGCGGTGTGTAGACTTTTCGGCGCTTTCGGCCCGTCCAACCATTCGCACAACAACCACGCGTCTTCGATGGCGGTGTTTGCGCCTTGACCTTTAAAAGGTGACATCGGGTGCGACGCGTCCCCGATGACGGCTATGATGCTATTTCCCGCGATTTTCGTCGGCTCTTCGCGATCATACAGAGGTCCAGCCCACGCGTGGCTGAAATCCGTATCTTCGAACATTTTCGCGATTGGTACACCTCGCCAATGCCTCGTTTTCTCCACGCAAAACTTTTTAATGATTTGATCGAAATCCTTCGACTCTCTGTTCTTGTACAATCGCTTCGCTTCTTCCTCGTCGCATCGGACCGAGAGTTGCCACATCGTTTTCTGTTCTCGGTTGTCGTCTTTATTCTCGTCCGCAAAAGGCATGGTGAACATTCTCGATTGTCCATCGACGGCGTAAAAGCCTCTATTGTTCAACAAGTAATGTTTTAAAGACGTAAATCCCGTGATTAACACGACGCCCAAGTACTTCAAATCTGGAACCACCTCCTTCCCGTACAACTTTTGCCTAATCTTTTGCACTTTCGAGTGCGACCCGTCCGCGGCGACGATTAACGCGCAGTTTTCGATTTTATCGCTCGTTTGTCGACGGTCGTTCTTTTTCAGCGTTATCGTCGCCGTCGCGTCATCAACCATCTCAATACTCTCCACTTCCGCGTTCCACACGATGTTCTCCTTCGGTATTCGTTCGAGTAAAATCTCTCGCACGACGTTCCTCGGCACTCTCAAGTTTCCTTTTCTTTTCGCCGTCGTCGTCGCTCCATTATTTTCTCTCCTCTCCTCCTTTTCTTCTTCTTCTTCTTCTTTCTTCGACGACGACGACGAGCCCTTCCTCCCTTCCTTCGCCGCCGTAAAGAGCTGCCCGAAATACCCCAAAACGTCCCCGCTCCTCGCGTCGATCGTCCAGTGTTGCGCGGAGAGCACGTTATTCTTTTTCAGCTCCTCGTAAATCCCTAATTTCTCGATCGCCGAGTTCGTTTCCGATATCGTCAGCCCGTAACCTTGCCGCCGCGCGGTTTCGCTCTCGTCTTTTTCCAGGAGCAGAATTTCGCACGAATCGTCGTCTCCTCCTCCTCCTCCTCCTTTTAGTGGTGATGTGTTTCTTCTTTTTCTTCTTCTCCGCAGGAGTTCGGCGACGACGCAGCACCCGGCGATGCCGCCACCGACGACGACTAGTTTTTTCTTCTTCTTCTTCT
>Ga0255781_10004542_pt1 | contig 10448 bp, 5 predicted proteins | sample 101ome_21_FD_179979 | JGI IMG/M metagenome (GOLD analysis project Ga0255781, IMG submission 179979) | Coastal salt marsh microbial communities from the Groves Creek Marsh, Skidaway Island, Georgia - 101413BT metaG (version 2) | ecosystem: Environmental > Aquatic > Marine > Intertidal zone > Salt...
CATCGGTCGTGCCTCTCAGACGGCCATCGGGGTAGCGAATGATCATGGGTACTTTGATACCCGAGTCATAGATGGATCGTTTTGCTCGTGGGAAGCCATCGCCATGGTCGGTGGTCCAGATGATGATCGTGTTGTCGGCGAGGCCATCTGTCTCAAGATTTTTGAGAATCTCGGCAGTCTGCTGGTCGATGTACTGAACGTTGTTGTACATCTGTGCAATGCTTCGCCTGACAGCCGGTGTGTCCGGAAAATAGGGGGGTACGGTGACTTCAAGAGGGTCTGTGACCGCTGGAATGTTTGCTGCTCGAAAATCGAGCACAGACTTTAAAAGAGGTTTGACCCAAGGCATGCGTTGGGTGGCTTGCGTGGTTTCGTCAACCAAGCGGCTTTCGTGCGTGTTCATGAGATTGAACATCGCAAAAAAAGGTTTGTCCCTGGGCAAGTGTCGCCAGAGGGCAAGGTCCTCCGGGTTCGAAAAGCCCGTGTCGACGTTCGTGTCCCAGATGGTAAAGGGGTTGCCAAATTGGTAATCGGTCTTCGTGGTGTTTGCCGTTGCATAACCGGCGCGCCTTAAAAGTTCGGGGAAAGCTTTCACGTCTGCAGGCGGAACGGCCTCATAGCCCATTTGTGAGGTGCGCATCTGGTGCGTACCCATGGATTGCGGATAAACCCCTGTGATGAGCGCTGAGCGATTGGGGGCACAGACGCCGGCGGCGGTAAAGGTGTTTGTGTAACGAATACCGGCTTCAGCCAAGGCATCAATGCTCGGCGTCCGCGCAACTGAATCGCCGAACGCGCCAATCCGAGAACTCATGTCTTCGGCCACAATCAAGATAATGTTGGGTTTTTCGGTACTCGCGAAGACACAAACCCAAGGCGCGAAAATCATCGAGAGCAATAGCCCAAGCAAGCGGTGTTGGGACACGGTATGGCGATGAGTCATGGCAGAAAGTCCAGTGGTTTCAAGTTAGAACCTATCGAACAAAAAAAACGGCTACAACCCTAAGATTGCAGCCGTTTTCGATGGGTTTGAGCCGAAGCTCTTGTCACATGTTATTTAGCGCCAAAGTTGTAGCTCACCTCAACGCCGATGTAACGCCAAGCGTCACGCGTCAAGTAAGCGGCTTTCGCACCCGCGCCGGCAATCCCACCAAAATCAAATTCTTGATCTTGATAGAAGTCATCCAACGCGTTCTTCGCGTAAACATTGGCGCTCCATGCTCCATCCTTGGAGTCAATACCAAAGCCCAAATCCAACACGCCGTAAGAGTCACGGTAAGTGGCTGGGTTGCCATTGAGCTCAGAGGGGCTCTCAGACTGCCAACGGTAAGTGCCGGTCAAATACGCATCGAATGAACCCGCGAGCGGGATGTCATATCGCGCTTGGACGGCGAGCTTGCGCTTAGGCGCATTGTTGATCTGCTTGCCAGAAAGGTCTTGACTGCCACCCACGCAACCCTGAGCTTCCGTTTGGCCTGGATAACATTGGGCCGTTTTGTATTCATCGAACGTTGCGTCAATGAAGGCAACCCCACCGTTCAACAGAAGATTAGCCGTGGGCTTAGCGGTGAAGTCGATTTCCACCCCTTGCGTCAGCGCTACACCTGCGCTGAAGAGCGCGAAGCGGATGTCACCATTTGGGTTAACGACGGTCGTTTGACCCTGCAGGTCTTTGAATTCCGTTCGGAATGCGGTCACCCCTAGTCGAAGGCTGTTATCAAAGTATTCGCCCTTGAGACCGAGCTCGAAGGAGCCCACCGTTTCAGGTGGTACAGGGTCGGCAAGCGTTGCCGCTGTAGAACCAAAGATCAGGTCGTAAGCAGGTGACTTGTAACCGGTTGCGTAGGAGGCATACACCATGGATGAATCAGCAACATCGAACATCAGCGCGACTTTGCCCGTGACATCACTCTCATCAGTCCCGGTTTCAAAGTAGGGATGAGGGCCAGGCACCGCTGGGCCGGCAACCCCGTCTCGGATGAAGTTCAAATAGATGTCATCGTTGGTGTATCGGAGGCCAACGCTCGCACGCATGCGATCATTGAACGCGTAATCCACTTGTCCAAAAGCTGCCCAGTTCTTGGTTTCGACTGTCGAATAGAACCAACTTGCACCGTACAAAGAGAACACATAGCTGCCGTCTTCGTTCTTGGCGCACTGGTTAATCGCAGGATCCGGGCTGCCGTTTGGATCGGTCCCAGCTAAGCAGAACAGCGCTTCTCGTTCGAAATACCGGTCAACCGATTGATCCCAGTAGAAAAGACCCAACGTGACGGTTGCGTTCTCGAAACCTGTGGAAGTCAAACGCAGTTCCTCAGAGATTTGCTTTTGCTCTTGGTCGCCACCAGGGCCCACGCCAGAGTCGAACGCACCATTCGTGTTGAAGAGGAATCTTCCTGGTGTCGGCTCATCATAAGGCAGCGTATCAACGCCTTGATTCGTCTGCAGATTAAAACCCCGCCAAGCGGTGATGGAAGTTAACACCCAGTTGTCTAGATCAACCGTGAGTTCTGCGGACAAGCCACTCGTTTCGGTGTTGGAAAAGCCGTCTTGCGCATCAAGTGTGATGACGTTCTTCTCATTGACCGTAATGCCACGGCTCTCATAGTCCCATGCGACGTTAGGGTTAGCGCCGAGGGAGGACAGAATGAACGAACAGCAGTTACGATCTTGCTCAGAGACATCGGCAATCAAGTAGAGGTTCACGTCATCGGAGATATCGATATCGAGTTTACCGCGGACGCCCCAGCTCTCATCGCCGTTGATGTCATTGCCGGTGAATGCGTTCTTCGCCCAGCCATCGTACTTCTTGCTGAAGAATGAAACTCGACCCCGCATGTTGTCGGACAAGGGGCCAGAGGCCGAGACGGATGCCGTCCAGGCATTGTCATCAGATGCCGTAACCTTGACGCTGCCCTCAGCTTCCTCAGACGGGCGCTTGGTCACAATGTTAACGACGCCGCCAGTTGAGTTCTTACCAAAGAGCGTGCCCTGAGGACCACGTAGAATCTCAACGCGCTCGATGTCGTTTAGGTCCGAGATGAACTGTACCGTTCGAGCAATCGAAACGCCGTCAACCACGTTGGAGACGGTAGGCTCCACCGCTGTTTGGAAAGCGGTTGTGCCAATTCCTCGAACCAAGACACCCACACCACGCATATCGCCCGTTTGGTTATAGGTCATCGATGGTGACATTTGCACCAAGTCTTGGAACTCAGTGATTTTAGCCAGGTCAAGGGTTTCGCCTGACAGTGTGCTCACTGCGACAGGAACGTCAGTGTACTTCTGCTCCCGTTTTTGTGCAGTGACCACGATCTCTTCAAGAGATGTGTCGGATGCCGCGAAAGTCGCGCCGGCGTAAAGCATCCCCGCCGCAGCCAGGGTCATCGCGGCCCTGTTTGTGAAGGTATTCATTGGATTTCTCCCCCCGTTTGAGTGTTGTAAAACACAGTCCTTCATGGTTGCTTTGGCGGCTCCGCCGTAGAGCCTCTGATAATGAGGTCCATCGACATGGTGACGCCGGTGATCCTATTGGTGCCCGTTTTCAGGCGCTCAATAAGGAGTTCGGTGCTGGTCTCTGCCATCTGATTGACCGGTTGGCGAACGGTCGTGAGTGGCGGCCAGAGTTGTTCGGCGATGACCGAGTCATCAAAACCAACAACGGATAATTCTTTAGGCAGTGATAGCCCAGCTTCATGCGCGGCGCTGATCACGCCGGCGGCCATATCGTCATTGGCAGCAAAAATAGCGGTTGGACGTTGATCCGTGCTTGCAAGAATAGTTCTAGCGGCTTCAAAGCCTGAAGCAAATGAGTTGAAACCTTGCTGCACCCAATTGCGCTCGATGATGATACCCGCATCACGCATTGCTGAGCGGTAACCTTGCTCTCTAAAAGCACCGTCTTTTGAGTCGGGGTGCGCGCAAATGAAGGCAATTTTTCGATGTCCGAGACCTAGAAGATGTGCCATCACATCTCGGCTGCTTTTCAAGTCATCGGTTCTGATGATCGGCATATTGGAGGGGTTGTCTTTGACCGTATTGAGTCCTGCCCAAGGGATGTCCAACGCTTGTAGTCGTTTGTGTAGAACAACGTCGTCAGAGAGCGGGGGTGCCAAGACCGCGCCTTCAACACGAGTCCCCCACAGGTGTTGGGCCACATCCTCGACCATGGCTGAATGACCTTTGATCGACTTCGGTATGGCGTAAAAAAGGCCTTGATAACCAGCTTCGCGACAGCGCCTCAAGATGCCCATATGGATTTGGGTGGCCCATGTTGATGCCGCAGCCTCCTCGTTGCAGACAAAGCTGATCAAAAACGTTCGCTTACTTGCGAGTCCCTTAGCCGCTAGGTTAGGCCGATAACCGAGGCTTTGAACCGCTGCTTCGACTTTTTCCCGAGTTGACGCTCGAACGGAGTCCTCTCCGTTGACCACCCGTGAGGCAGTCTTGGCGGAGACTCCAGCTTTCTTTGCGACATCAGCGAGCGTAGCGGTCATTGCGTTCGGTGCACGTATGAGCTGCTTGAAGCGTAACGTAAAAAAAATGACAGCGCTAGTACTTTTGATATCTAAAACCGAAGATAGATGATCGGAGCAGAAAAGACACTTAGTATGTAGTTTCTTTATTTTTCTATATAAACAGTGCCAAAAGTGAATGTGAGTGAATCGCTCAAAGTCCTGTCGGAGTTTTTATTGACAGCGCAAGTAAAATAAATAACCATTCCGGCTCGAAACGAATCTGATAGTGCGTTGTTGCTCGAACGAGTACCGCACTCAGGGGGAGAAACTTGGTCGTTGAGTCAGCGCAAGAGCGCGTGAGTGCACAGATCAGTCCAGCCATTGCGGCGCCGGAACATCGATTTGCACTTCTTGCGCTGACGACCTTGTTTTTTATGTGGGGGTTTATTAGCTGCCTCAACGATATATTGATTCCCCATTTGAAGAACGTTTTCCAGCTGAACTACACGCAGGCCATGTTGATTCAGTTTTGTTTCTTTGGTGCGTACTTCGTGATGTCCGTCCCCGCTGGGCGGCTGATTCATCGCATTGGTTACAAGGGCGGGTTAGTGGTTGGACTGTTGGTGGCAGGGGTAGGCTGCATCCTGTTTAACCCGGCCGCGTCAATCAAAGTCTACGCCCTGTTTTTGGGGGCGCTTTTCGTCCTGGCCTCTGGCATTACCATTCTTCAGGTCGCAGCGAATCCCTATGTCACTGCCCTCGGCCCCGTGGAGACAGCATCGAGCCGGTTGACATTGACGCAAGCCTTTAATTCGCTCGGTACGACCCTCGCACCTTTTTTTGGGGCCGCCATGATCCTAGCGGTTGCACCAGAGGTACTGCCAGAGCTGGGTGGCCCAGCCGCATCCAGCGAGGCGGAGTTGGAGGCTTTTCGCCAAGCCGAGGCCGATGCCGTCAAAGCACCCTACTTGATGTTGGCGGCGGCACTCTGGGTTCTCGCGGTGATCTTCACAAAACTCAGACTCCCAGCTCTGCGTGACGAGGATCTTGGGCCTGCAGGCAACGAGACGAGCCATGATTCAATCTGGCGACAAACGCATTTGGTCTTGGGTGCGCTGGCCATCTTCCTCTATGTCGGTGGCGAGGTCGCGATAGGCAGTCTGATCGTTAACTTTCTAGGCGAGCCACACATTCTTGGTCTTGATGAAAAGACCGCAGCCCAATTCGTTGCTTACTACTGGGGTAGCGCCATGGTTGGGCGTTTCATTGGGTTTTGGGTGATGACCAAAATATCTGCAGGAAAAGTACTCGCCGCACATGGCCTGGCGGCCATTGCGTTACTGATTGGAGTGGTCAGCCTCGATAGTCTGCCTGCAGCGATCTGCATTCTGCTGATCGGGCTATTCAATTCGATCATGTTTCCAACGATTTTTAGTTTGGCTGTGCGGGACCTCGGCAGCTTAACCAGCCAAGGCTCTGGACTCTTGTGTTTGGCGATCTTTGGCGGCGCGATGGTGCCACTCGCGCAGGGTGCACTGGCGGATTCGATAGGCCTGCAATCGTCGTTCGTCCTGCCGATGGCGTGTTACGCGTTCATTATTTTTTATGGGATCAGCGGTGCGAATATGCGTCCACTGAACCGAGGAGAGCTTTGATGCGATACCAGTGTGTTGCGTTGGCTTTGTGTTTAGGCGTTTTGCTCGGGTGTCAGGAAGCAGCGCAAGAGAAATCAGAAGGGGAGACAGCGGTGTCAACAATTCAGAAGCAAACGAAGGCCAGCTCAGAACAAATAGAGCAAGTGCTCAGTCAGATGACACTTGAAGAAAAGATCAACATGGTCAGTGGCTTAGGGTTCAATATGAATTTCTCTGAAGCTGAGGATTTTGAAAAGGTCCCGGGTGCCGCGGGGTACACATATCCCATTCCTAGACTTGGCGTACCCTCCATTGTGCTGGCTGATGGGCCCGCCGGCCTGCGTATTTGGCCCGAACGCAAAGGCCATAACCGAACTTACTACGCAACCGCCTTCCCGATCGCGAGCGCGCTGGCATCCACTTGGGATGTCGAGGTGCTTCGCGCATTTGGTCATGCGGTTGGCCACGAAGCGCGCGAGTATGGAGTCGATCTTTGGCTCGCGCCTGGGATGAACATTCATCGCGACCCGAGAGGGGGTCGTAATTTTGAATATTATTCAGAAGACCCTTACCTCTCCGGCAAGATGGCGGCAGCCACGGTGAATGGCATTCAAGCTGAAGGCGTTGGCGCCACCATCAAGCACTACGTTGCGAACAACCAAGAAACAAATCGTGTCACGGTCGATACGAAAGTGAGCGAGCGCACGTTGCGGGAGATTTATCTCCGTGGTTTTGAGATTGCTGTGAAGGAATCGAAGCCTTGGTCGATCATGAGTTCCTACAACCAGGTGAATGGCACCACCGTCTCGGAAAATAAGCCGCTTCTGACCGAAGTTCTGCGCGATGAATGGGGCTTCGATGGGGTGGTGATGACCGATTGGTTTGGTGGTTATCAATCCGTCGAGCAAATGAAAGCAGGCAATGAACTGCTGATGCCAGGCGTCAAAGAGCGGACCGACGAAATTCGAGCCGCTGTTGAGAGCGGCGATCTGGACGTAGCGGTGTTGGATCGAAATGTCCGCATCATATTGGACGTCGTCTTTAGAACACTGTCCGCAAATGATCACGAGCCCAGCGACAATCCTGACCTTGCTGCCAGCGCTCAAAAAGCGAGACAGGCGGCCGCTGAGGGCGTTGTTTTGCTGAAAAATGATCAGCAAACCTTACCCATTTCGCCAGATCTTAAGGTCGCGGCCTTTGGGACTGGGTCCTATGACTTTATCGCGGGCGGCGTTGGGAGTGGGGATGTCAATGAGGCATACACGATCTCTCTTGTGGATGGTTTGGATGCTCGGTCGGTCAAGCTTGATCCAGATCTGCAGGCTACTTATGAAGCCTATGCGATCGAAGAAAAAGCGAAGTTGCCCGAAAAAGAAATCTTCTTCCAACTGACTCCGCCGATTCCGGAAATGCCGCTTGATGAGGAACAGTTGGCACAAGCGGTCGCAAGAAATGACATCGCGATGATCACTCTGAGTCGCGATTCCGGTGAGTTCCAAGATCGCGAGTTGGATGGTGACTTTTATCTGACGGATGCGGAGCAATCGATGATCGACGCGGTCTCCTCCGCCTTTCATGCTGCAGAAAAGCGCGTTGTCATGGTGATTAACAGTGGCAACGTGATTGAGGTTGCGAGCTGGAGAGATAAGGTTGACGCAATTGTACTGCCTTGGATGGGCGGCCAAGAGGCGGGCCATGCGGTCGTAGACGTTTTGTTAGGCAGCATTAATCCGTCAGGCAAGCTGCCCACGACCTTCCCCGTCACGTATGACGACGTGCCATCCTCCAAGAACTTCCCCGGCGTTGAGCTCGAGGGTGAGGGCAGGAGCTTTGGCGGCGGTTTGATGGTGGCCAAGCCTTCCGAAGTGACCTATGCAGAGGGGATCTATGTGGGCTATCGGTACTACGACACGTTCGATGTGACGCCGGCTTATCCATTCGGTTTTGGTCTCTCGTATACGGAGTTCGAGTATTCGAACGTTGCACTTAGCAGTGAAGTGTTCGAGGACTCAATCGATGTCTCAGTGACGGTCACGAATAAGGGTAGCGTTGCAGGACGTGAGTCGGTCCAGCTCTACGTCTCGGCGCCGAATGCGAAGCAGCATAAGCCAATCAAAGAATTAAAAGGGTTTGCAAAGACGGGGCTATTACAGCCTGGAGAGTCCGAAACGCTTCGGATGACCTTAAGCGCGGCAAGCCTCGCGTCTTTTTATGACGATCAAGCGGCTTGGGTTGCTGACGCGGGACAATACACGGTGCATTTGGCTGCGTCTTCGCGTGATGTACGTCAGAGCACAGGCTTTAGTCTTTTGTCGGACATTGTGGTTGATGGCGGGCTTACCGAGTTATCGCCCGAAGAGAATCCAGATAGCTTTATTCCGAACGGGAAGTGATTAAGCAGAAACCCAAGCAACCGGGCGCTCTGAGCGCCCGGTCTTGTTTTGGGTGATTGATTAAGCTCGCTGCGACGAATATGCGTGCCTGCTCGTTACCGACAGTGCGCTGACTTAGACCTAAGATTTAGCTCGAGCGTTTACTTTTTTGGACCCCAGAGACTGAATGACGCGGCGTTTTGGCTTGTTCAAGGAAGTAGGCGTTCGCGAACGCGCTGTGTTAGCGTCATCCGAATGACCTTAACCTTGACCGCGCCAGAGTTAGTCGCTGACATCACTAGCGTGTCTGAGACTTGATCGCCCTTGGCCTCTCAGGCCGCGAACGGCATTAAATGGAGAAACCCACTATGAAGCAGCTTGTTCTCAGCGTGCTACTCATTTGGATCAGTGCAGTTCAAGGCAATGAACAAAGGCCGCCCAATATCGTCGTTCTGTTCGCTGATGATCTTGGCTATGGCGATCTCGGCGCTTACGGCAATCCGTACATTCGAACACCCAATCTAGATCAAATGGCGGCAGAAGGTCAGCGGTGGACCGACTTCTATGTGGCTTCGCCCGTGTGTTCGCCGAGCCGAGGCGCGTTGCTGACGGGGCAATACTCAGTAAAAACGGGTCTTTATGGTCGCATGATCAATGTGTTCCACCCCAATGATCCAAACGGTATTCCAGAGGCGCTCGAAACCCTTCCCGAAGCGTTGAAAAAGGCAGGCTATGCCACCGGCATCTTCGGTAAGTGGCACCTAGGCGATTATCCAGAAAACTTTCCCACTCGACATGGATTCGACACTTGGTTTGGTATTCCTTACTCCAATGATATGGATCGAGTCGGAGCGCCGCCCATCGATGAAGTCATGCAGGCCGTGGCCACCAACAACGTTTCCAAGTTCGCTGGCGGCTTTCAAGCACTCATTGAAACCTTCAAAGATCCCAAACAGGAATACTGGAATGTCCCGCTCTACCGCAGCACGGTGACTGAGAGCGGTGTGATTGATGAGTTGGTCGAGCGCCCAATGATTCAGGCCACCCTAACCGAGCGATTAACAAAGGCTGCGCAATCCTTTATGCGTGAACATCAGAAGTCGCCATTTTTGGTTTATCTGCCGTATGCCATGCCACATTTGCCGCTGTTCAGAGGCAAGGCATTTGAGGGCGTGAGTTTGCGTGGACCCTATGGCGATGTGATCAGTGAAATTGATTGGAGTGTCGGTGAGATTCGCGAGACGCTGGAGTCCCTGGGGCTTGCTGAAAATACGCTGGTCTTTTTCTCAAGTGATAATGGGCCCTGGCAGGCCGTATCGACCCTAAACGCGGGTAGCGCTGGTATGTTTCGCGGGTCTAAAGGGACCACCTGGGAGGGAGGTGTTCGGGTGCCTGGTATTTTCTGGTGGCCAGAACACATAGCCCCCGGGGTGGTCAGTGATATTGGCACCACGCTTGACGTTTACGCGACAGCGCTCACGCTGGCTGGGGTGGGGCTGCCGCAGGGAACGGACGGCCTCGACTTGTCGGAAGTGTTGCAAGCACGAGCCGAAGGACCACGAACCGAAATGCCGTATTACCATCGGGGGAATCTCACAGCCTATCGGTACGGGCAGTACAAACTCCAGTTTTATGCCGACGGTGACTTCAAGACGAGGCTCGAGGAGCCGGCCCTTTATGATCTGCATCAGGATATTTCGGAGCGGATGGATCTTTCCGCTCAGTTACCCGAGGTGGTGGTGAGGATTGAGGCCGCGGTAGCGGCGCATCAAGCAACCATCCAGCAGGCGGACCCTATTTTCGACCGTAGGGTGACTCCTGCGCCTTGAGCTTTAAGGTCAGCGTAGCGCTCATCTAGAGTCCGGTGGGCTTGCCTTAAAGCGGCCGGATCGAAGCGCCAGCCTGGGCCAAGAAATTCGGTGGGGTTGCACATTCGATTGTCGTGCAACCCCGCGACATGCCCCAATTGACGCTCCTCACACGAA
>Ga0255781_10004548_pt1 | contig 10441 bp, 8 predicted proteins | sample 101ome_21_FD_179979 | JGI IMG/M metagenome (GOLD analysis project Ga0255781, IMG submission 179979) | Coastal salt marsh microbial communities from the Groves Creek Marsh, Skidaway Island, Georgia - 101413BT metaG (version 2) | ecosystem: Environmental > Aquatic > Marine > Intertidal zone > Salt...
CCAATGCACCCTGCCCATAGGCAATTGCCCCGCCTACCACGGCATAGCCATTTGCCAAACGCCGATTTTGAGAAGCCTCAATTGAGCGTATCGCCGCCTCATAAATGGCGTTTTGATCGGCTGCGTGTGAACTCTTGGTATTCATTTTATATTCCTTTATTCCCATATGGTTGAGATGATGCAACGCCGCTATAGGTCAAGCTGCTTGGCGAAAAGTTACCGGGTTTCTATCTAAAAATTTGAACCATTTTTGCGCTGCAACAGGCCGCCGTGACGCCGGTTATCTTCCTGAGCGAATATCAGCTGGCCAGCCGTGGTTAGATGAGGTGGTATTGCGGTTTACTGAACGGCTCTAGAGCTCCAAAAAAATCTGGGCGTGAACAGATCTATGCTTACTGGGGCAAAAATCTTGCACCAGCAGTCAGATCAAGGGTATCAAGGGCGAAGTTTAAAGAAACCGCCTAGGAAAAAATGATGCCGTATTGTGAGCAAATGCAATGACCTATAGCCGCATTCAACAGCGGGCGCTTGAAGTCTTAGAACCGGGGCGTTCGGGCGATTTATATAGTAAAATCACCGACTATTTGATCGCAGCTTTGGTGATTTTGAACATTATGGCCGTAACACTGGAATCGGTAAGTGATTTTTCAGTCACCTATGCGTCTCAATTTTACTTTTTCGAAGTGTTTAGCGTGGCGATTTTTTCGGTGGAATATTTACTGCGCGTTTGGGCTTGCGCCGCGCGCTCTGATCCCGGCACAAAGCTGTTCGGCAGTTACCGGCTGGGTTATATTTTTAGTTTTAGCGGATTGATCGATATGGTTTCAATCATTCCGTTTTATTTGCAGGCTTTGTTTCCGGGGCTGGATTTACGCGTTTTGCGAACCTTGCGTTTGCTGCGTATTTTCAAATTGTCAAATTACAATACAGCAATCGAAGATTTGTTCAGCGCCATTTATGAAGAGCGTAAATCATTTATTGCCGCTCTTTACCTTTTGGTGATTGCTTTCGTTTTGACCTCCTCGTTGATTTATTTCGCCGAAACCAAAGCCCAGCCCGATAAGTTCGGCTCTATTCCGGATTCAATGTATTGGTCATTGATCACCTTGACCACTGTGGGCTATGGCGATGTCAGTCCTGTGACATGGATTGGAAAAGTGATTTCGATCATTACCGCTTTGATGGGCGTATCCGTTGTGGCGCTTTTAACGGGTATTTTAGCCAACGCGTTTAGCAACCAAATCGCCCGTCGGAAGATGATTTTCGAAGATCAAATCCGTGAAGCGCTGCAAGATGGCGTGGTGGATGCTGTAGAAAGCCGATCCTTGGAAGCTTTGCGCAAAGAATTTGGCCTCTCGCCGCAACAAGCAGATGCGTTAATGCGCCATGTTCAACGCGAAAAACGTATGGAATAACGCACAGTTTTTTGCGCGTCAAAAAACGCCGGCGCTGTTTCAAGCTGTATCGCTTTATAGGATGGAAAACGACTTTAATGTCGGTAATGCGAGCGCATAATCCAGCATAATTTTTATACAGGCTTGTATATCCATCCATTTATGAGCGATCCCATTTATGCGCATAGAGGCTTCCGTTTCGACTCCCGCACCGTGCGCTAAACTTTTGCACGGAAACGCGATTTGTGTAGGCTCTATTTTTCTGTTTTCTCTGGCCTTTCCCGCCGCCGACCTCCTGTTGCAGGATTGGGGTGTTTTGGGGTTGATTTCGATCCGCAACATGCTGGCATTTGGCCTAATCCTATTATTGTTTATTGCGCTGTCAGGTGTGCAGGGGCTGCGCGATTTACCATGGGTAAGAGGCTTCTGGATTGGCTTTACAGGCTTTGGAATTGGTTCAACCTTATTGATTTATGCGCAAGCAATAAGCGATCCGATCACCGCCGCTTTGGCGGCTGCGGCGATGCCAATTTCTGCCGTTTTTATTGAGATAATCTTAGATAAACGGCAGCTTACCCTTCCGTTTTCTATTGGGTTGGTGTTGGTTTTGACGGGTGGGTTTGTTGCCACTGGTGCAGGGCTTACTGGTTTTAATTTGGGTTGGGGCCTGATGATCGGGTTGGTCTCCGTGTCGTTTTTTGCCTGGGGATCCCGGGCGAGTGTTGTCAACCTGCCCGAAGCCTCGCCGCTTGCGCGCACTGTCGTAACCACGTTTGGAATGTGGGCTTTTACGCTGCTCTTATGGGGGCTTGGGCGGGTGTTTGGATGGGCAGGGGCGCATATTCCCCCGCCAAGCGCCGGGCATATCATTCCAATGTGTATTTACGCGCTCTTAGGTGTGGGAATTTCGCAATTGCTTTGGGTGAAAGGCGTTGGCGAAATTGGGATCGCAATTGCCTCTTTCCATCTGAACGCAGCGCCGTTTTACGTGATGATCGTGATGGTGGCTTTTGGCCAGAATTTGCAAATCGCGCAGGTCATTGGTGCCACTATTCTGGCATTTGGGGTGATCTTATCGCAAACTAAAAAGGCTTAAGGCCAAAATTCTCCATTGCGCCCCAGCTGCGATGCAGATCAAATATTCGGCTCGCCCTGCAGCCCTAACAGCTTGCGAAACCCTGTCCAATAGCCGGGCAGGCGGGGTGGCTTGGTGAGGCCATCATGAATTTCATGCGCCCATTGTGGCATTTCATCGGCTGCAAACGCGCGGCCCCAATCCAAAAATGCCGTGGCTTCGGCAGGGCGTAAGCGGCAGGCGCTTCCCACCAGCCCGATAAATGTTTCGGCCGGCGAATACCATTCATCTTGGATGCCGGTGACTTTGCGCTGCAAAATTGGCCCCATCACGCGCATCAGGCGGTTTTCAGAAAATTGTAAGAGCAGCTTGCCCATGTCATCACGCGTGTAGTGAATAAGGGGTGGGAACGTATCAAAAAAAACCGCTTTGTCCTGGATGATTGCAAAATTTCGGATTGACGGATGAAACCCGACGCGCCCGTCTTCCGGGCTTAAATTATTCCAAAACCTGGCGATCACTTGGCCGGCCGCGTTCAGCATCTGCAGCGCTTGTGCATGTGAGGCCTTGATCATCAGCGGCCGCATCAACGCATTGCTGTCAAGCGCCTCTTGAACAATCACCGGAAAGCGGCGCCCATCCATCTCTAACAATAAAAACTCTGTCTCTGGCAGCCCAACCCCGGTTTTATGCAGAATGGCGACATAATCGGTATGGTTTTTTGCAAGCTGATCCAGCGCGCCATGGTCTGATAGGCTTTGATATATTTTGATGACTTTGCTGCGGAAAGGCCCCGTACGGGGTTGGAATGGCGCGCAAAAATAGCCCAATTTTGAGATGGTGGTGCCGCGTGCGGTGCTGTCGGCGCGGATCAGTTGTTTTAGCGCGTCTATATCAACCATCCTATGCCCCTTTGCCGTCTTGTGTTCCTAAGGGCGCTATACGCGTTCGCGGGCGGGATGGCCAGAGCCGCAAGGTTAACGATCACAGCGCAGTTGAAGCCCCACTTTGCCTTTCACCGCTTCGGGCCAAACGATGGCGGCCTGATCTTTATCGGATCCGTATTGCAGCTCGATATAAGGCAAAGCATGTCGGCGCGCTCCCGACGCTGTCAGGAGGGGACTTTTTGCGATCAGCGTATCCGCATCCCGGCACTGGGCTTGAAACGGCAGGCGCTGCACCGTGTCGATGGTCCAAAGGGTGGCGGCGCTGTTTTGATGATGCGTTAAGCGCAAAGGGTTGGCGCTTTGGGTGGTGATATTGTTGAAATTATTGCCCTGAAATTGAATTTGAAAAAATCGCTCCCGGTCAAGATCAGATAGGCTGGTATCGACCGCCTCGATGCGGTCAATTGCGCCATTGATGGCACGGAAGGTATTGCCATTCACGCTCAGATCCGACAGGCCGTGGCGCTGGCCATAGGGTTTAAGGACCAAAAAGGAAAAGGATGGCGCGACATTGCTGCATAAGAAAATATTATCGCTAATAGTGAGCGCCGAAAAGCCAAACCCGGTTGTGTAATCAGGATTGGCGTCATGTTCATTGGTCCATTCGATAAAACAATTATCGACATAATTGCCTATGATGGTGCTGGTCGTGTTGGTTTGCGTTAAGGCAATTCCAGCCAGCCGAATGCCGTTTGATCTTTCGTCGCCCTGATAAAAATGATTGCCGCTGATGATATTATTTGAACCGCTTAAAATAGCGAAATGGCGAAAGCGGGATGCGCGGTTATCGCGCAGTTTGATATCATTCGCATTGGCATTCAACGCAATGCTCACCCGGTCTTGTGCTGCAAGCAAGGATTCTGCGGTGATAAAATGGCAGCGGTCAATCAACATGCCTTGGCAGCCCCAACCGGTTGAGGTGAGACCGCGATAGCGGGGTTTGGTAATCACGCAATCGGCGATATGAAACGTATCACCGGCCCGCGCCAGCATGATACCGTTGGCGATACTATTGCATTTGAGGTTGACGTTTTGCAGCATGAATTTCTGCAATTGATCAAAGCCGCTGAAATCGAGCATGTATTTGAAGCGTGTGAAGGTGAAATCTTGCGTTCCTTCGGCATCATAAAGCGCTTCGGAAAGCGTTGCTTCGCCGGTATTGATATCCACAGAGGTCACATAGATCTCGCGGCCAACGCCATTGCCTTCAACCAGTGAGCCGGCTTGGATATTGGCAATATTGTTGAGATTGTACAGTTTTTTGGGATTGGACGGGGCGTAGGTGCCGCGTGAGATGATGATATCGTTTTCCCATGCCGTATTGTGCCGGGCATAGAACTCTCCGTTTCGAATAACCCGCCGCACCGCATATCCCTGCCGCGTGGACACGGCTTTTTGAAGATCGATCGGTGCATTCACGCCGATTGTGCGCCCTCCCAGATCCAACGCGTCATGATCGCCGCTGTTTAAAAGGGCTTGAAAGGCTTTTTTAAAGGCAAGCTCTTCTTCACCAAACGCATCAATATAGGTGGTGAAGTCGAAATTATTCTGCAGCACAAACGGCGCCGATACGGGCAATTTAACCGTACCGCGAAACAACAATTTCGAGCGCAGCGTCAGGCCCTTTTCAATATAAAATTGCCCTTCTGGCACCAACAATCTACGCCCCGCTGCGGCCTCATCCGCGGCGCTGAACGCATCATAATTTGGGGTTTCGCCATCGCCTATGGCGCCGTAATCGCGGATATCCAAGATATTTGTGCTTTGAAGCATGAATAAGGCGCTGACATCTTCGATCTGCAAGCTTTCAATGCGGATAACCCCGCCATTCTGACCCGTGAGGTCAAGCCCGAAATGGCCATAATCGGGACTAGCGCCCCAAACCATATCCACCCCGTCGCGCAGGCCAGGGCCGATAATAGCGCTGACTTCCAACAATTGGCCATAGGCTGTGGGCACCACCGAGGGGCCTATTTGAGTGACTTGGGCAATATGCGCGCCCGAAGCGGCCCCGGCCCAGCCCGCGATGCGCACCGCCGGAAAATGCCCGCTGATCATTTTAACCCTGCATCTCACCCGGAGATAGGTTTCTTTGAGTATTGGAGTTTGCGTGAAGCTGCGCAATTTTTGTACTTCGATCGTTTTGCGCAGCTCTAGGCAGGCGCCAAAATCGCTATCGCCCAGCACCAAGCTGGCATCCGGGCTTAGATCGTATCCGGGATCGCCGGCCACCCCATCGCCGCTTGACCAATTTTCAAGCCCTTCCGCAAAGGTAGGTGGCGTAAATCTGGCAGCCTCGATTATGCCCAAGCCCATATTCTTCCCTTTTCACATGGTTGCGTGAAGCCGTGTTAGGGTTTTTGGGTTAAGATGGGCCGCGCGCAACGCGCGCTGGGCAGCCAGTTACACGCTGAAATCTGAGCTTGGTAAGATTTCCACCCCGGAAATTTTCCAGCTGTCGCCCAGCTTGACCATATAATAACGAAGATAATGCGCTTTTTTGTTTCGATCAAAAATTTGGATATTTTGGGCCATTCCATGATGATACGGATCAACGCTTAAAAAGGTTACCTTTCCCGGCTTCCACACCATAGGATAGCCGCGTTTGACCATCGATTCAAAATTATCAGGGCCCCCAAAGATGGATTGAATAGACGGGCTTGCATAACTGAAGGCTTTTGCAAAATCATCAAGCTGAAACGCCTCTAATTGACGAGAGATCGTGGCTTGGATATCTTCCTTATCGCCGGCGAAGATTGGCGCTGCCAAAAAGAACAGGGCGCATATAAAAGAAATTGGTCGCATATATTTCTCCTCTCTTGCGCAAAAGCTAGATCAGAGATTTATAAAATCAATCTTTCACAAATCCGCCGTTTAAAGCGTGATCGATCAAAGCCACGGTTTCTGTAACGCCGTAAAGGGCAATAAACCCACCAAACCGTGGGCCTTGACTGGCGCCCAATAGCACCTCGTAAATGGCTTTGAACCAAGCGCGCAGCGGTTCAAAACGCTCGCGGCCACAGGCAAATACGATGCTTTGCAGCTGTTCGGGGTCAAGCGGCCCCTGATAGGCCGCCAATTGATCGCGTAAATCCTGAAGCGCGGTGCGCTCAAGATCAGAGGGCGCACGGTAGGTTTTGGTGGGTTTAACGAAATCATTATAATAGCGCACGGCAAACCCTGCGGCTTGATCTAGACCGGGATGAGTGGCGGCTGAGCTATCCGGAGCGTAGCGCTGAATAAAGCCCCATAATTGGTCTTTTTCATCGGCATTGGCAACCGCAGCCAGATTCAGCAACATGCTAAAAGACACGGCCATATCGGGCTTTGGCGCATTCTGCCCGTGAATATGAAAAATGGGGTTGTTCAATTGCGCCGCCAGCTCTTGTGTGTGGAAGGCTTTGAGCTGTTGCTGATATTCATCCATGGCCTTCGGAATCACGTCAAAATGCATCCGTTTTGCGGTTTTTGGTTTGAGATACATAAAATAAGACAGGCTTTCGGTGGTGGCATAGCGCAGCCATTCGTCAATAGAGACCCCGTTGCCTGAGGTTTTAGAAATTTTCTGCCCCTGCTCGTCTAAGAAAAGCTCATAGGTAAAATGTTCGGGGGCGCGCGCGCCCAAAAGGCGGCAAATTTTGTCATAAATAGGGGTATTGGTTGAGTGGTCTTTGCCATACATTTCAAAGTCAACGCCCAGCGCCGCCCAGCGGGCGCCAAAATCAGGTTTCCATTGAAGTTTGACATTGCCACCGGTCACTGGAAGGGTGAATTCACGCCCGTCTTCATCATCGAATGTTACCGTGCCCGCTTGCGCATCAACCGCCTTCATCGGCACGTAAAGCACCCGGCCCGTTTCCGGGTGTATCGGTAAAAATATTGAATAGCTCTGGCGCCGCTCTTCGCGCAACGAGGCGAGCATCACCTCCATAATCGCGTCGTATTTTTCCGCCGCGCGCAATAGAACTTTGTCAAACTGGCCTGATCGATAAAATTCTGTGGCCGAGTAAAATTCATAGTCAAATCCGAACGTGTCTAAAAACCGGCGCAGCATGGCATTGTTATGGTGGCCAAAGCTTTCATAATCGCCAAACGGGTCGGGCACAGAGGTCAGCGGCTTTTGCATATGAGCGTGCAAACGCTCTGGGTTTGGCACGTTGCCCGGAACTTTGCGCATACCGTCCAAATCATCAGAAAAACAGATTAACTTGGTTGGGATATCACTGATTTGTTGAAATGCGCGCATCACCATTGTGGTGCGCGACACTTCGCCAAACGTACCAATATGGGGAAGGCCAGAAGGCCCATAGCCCGTTTCAAACAGCACATAGCCTTTTTCCGGTGGCGCCGCAGAATAGCGTTTGAGTAGCCGGCGTGCCTCTTCAAAAGGCCAAGCTTTCGCACTTAGGGCGAGGTCACGCATATTCGACATTGCTTCGTTCTCCGAGATTGTCAGCAGGTCTGGTCGCAAATTTCTGCTGAAGGTTGCGGCTTCCTATTGCGACTGGACCAATAGGTCAATATTCTCTAAAAAAGACCTGTCGCTGTAGGATCAGATAATGGCCGAAAATATCCCAAAAGTTTTAACCTCACAGGATTGTTTGGTGACATTGATGATGGCAATCTCGGCCTCGGATGGGCGCATTTTAACCGCTGAGCTGGTCAAAATTCAGTCGGCCGTGAACCATTTGCCAATTTTTGCCGATTATGACGTGGATCGATTCACGCTGATGTCGCAGGTGGTTTTTAATCTTTTTGAAAAAGAAGATGGGTTGGATATGCTTTTTGGCCTCATTCGCGAAAACCTACCAGATCGATTATTTGAAACCGCCTATGCTTTATGTTGCGATGTGGCGGCGGCGGATGGCATCATTCGTGAGCCTGAATTGCGGCTTTTGGAAGAGATGCGATATGAGCTGAATATCGATCGTTTGCACGCCGCCGCGATCGAGCGCGGCGCGCGCGCGCGCCACGTCACAGCCTAGCGCGGTTTAAAGCTGTTGCGACCATTTTCGCAGCACGTTTTGCTGCACTTGTTTGGCCCGTCTGTTCCAGTAACGCGCATTTCGCGAGGTTTCTCGGGCTGAGGCCAATAATTTTTGGCGCTGCTCAAGATCTTGACAGAAAATGGCAAATGCATAGGGCCGTGCAACCCCTTGCGTGACATAGCCCGCCAAGGCGCTGACATAATGCAACGTTCCGGTTTTCGCCAGGATTAGCGCCGCGGATGTGCGATCAATATTGCCACGGGGATCTCGCGGTTTGATTTTCTTCATCAATTGCGGAAACTCTGGCCATATCAGCAGCGCTTTTTGCAGCGCGCCTACCATGTCATTGGGTGTCACCCGGGACGCAGCGCCGAGCCCCGAATGGTCAATGAATAGGCTATTTTGCATATCTAATCTGGCTTTTGCCCACCGCGTCATGTGGCGCGCCGAGGCCTCTAATTGTCCAATAGTGCCGCCGCTGGCGCGGGTGGCGGCCAAGCCCAGCATTTCGGCGGTGATATTGGTAGAATATTTCATCATATCTTTGATGATTTCTGGTAAGGGATCGCTTTGATAATTCGCCAGTACGGTCTGAGCAGCTGGCATATTGGCCGCTTCGGCTTTGGGCAGCGCGACGCCTTGTGTCTTTAACAGACTGCGCAGGACCTCAGCCGTATGGGCAGCGGGGCGCCTAACCGGCAACCAACGTCCACCAGTTTTGCCAAGGGCGCTGCGGGCAACATTCCATTCTTCATAATCAGATCTTGCAGAATATTTGAACACTGGCGCGCCGCGCTTTTCAATCACCAGTTTGACACCGCTCACTGTGGGGCGGTGGTTCAAGCCGCGCGCTTCAAGCCAAGTTTGATAGCGCCCATTCTTTAACTTCCATTCAAAGAATACCCTATTGTTGTTCAGGTTTAGGCCGGAAAGGGCTGGGTTATAACCTACATGTGCCGGTTGTTGGGGATCGATCTGATATATCTCTTTATAAGTACCAGTGGCATAAAGAAAGCGGCCCGTTATTGTTTTTAAGCCCGTCTTAGCCAGCGCTTTGGCCAATTGTCCCAAAGCATCAGTGGTCAGAGTTGGATCCCCATCTCCTTGCAAGATAAGATCGCCGGTTAAAACGCCATCTTTCACTTGCCCGGTGGTGGAAAGCGTGGTGTTAAAGCGAAAATCCCTGCCCAGTTTATCAAGCGCATAAAGCGCGGTGATCGCTTTGGTAACGCTGGCCGGCGCAAACCTATCCTCTCCGCGGTGGTTCTCGATCAACCCGCCCTGCGCTAGATCGTATACCGCGCAGCCGCGCTTGCCGCTGAGCCTGGGTGTGGCCAAAGCGCTGCGCAAGGCCGCAAAAGGTTGCGGAGCAGGGCGCGGTTTGGGCCGTAAGCTGCGCAGAGGCGCCGTGGCGGCGGCTGGTGAAGCCAAAAGTGAAGCTGCAAGCCAGGCTGCGAATTTTCGCCTTGTTATTTTATCGCTCATATCCACACATATTCTTCGCTTGAGGCGTTTTAAATCCGAAAAAAGCCTGTGTAATGCCCAGGGCGATTTTGATTATGTTGGTTGCGATGTCATTGACCCCTTTAGGGGATACGGCGGGTAAATTGATGACAGACCAAAGCGCTCTTTCACCGTTTTTCGCCGCTTGGAGCAGGTTTGCGGTTGGCGCCCTCATATTGGCGTTTTTTGTGCGCCGTGCCGCGTATAAATTGTTGTTCGATTGGCGTATCATTGCGCGGGCCAGCATATTGGTCTGCGGTATTACGTCCATTCTAACAGCCCTTTCCACTGTTTCAATTGCCACCGTGTATGCGGTGTTTTTCATCGGCCCTTTGACCAGCTATATCCTAGCTGTTCTTTTTCTGAAAGAGCCCATTGGCCCGCTGCATTTAGCGTTGGTTGCAGGTGCTTTTACAGGGGTTTTGATCGTGTTGCAGCCGCAGGGCCAATTTGATCCAAATCTTGCTTTTGCTGTGTTGGTAGGGCTGTGTTATGAGGTTTTTTTGCGTTGTCGCGCGCGCTGTCCAAAATTTC
>Ga0255781_10004560_pt1 | contig 10423 bp, 10 predicted proteins | sample 101ome_21_FD_179979 | JGI IMG/M metagenome (GOLD analysis project Ga0255781, IMG submission 179979) | Coastal salt marsh microbial communities from the Groves Creek Marsh, Skidaway Island, Georgia - 101413BT metaG (version 2) | ecosystem: Environmental > Aquatic > Marine > Intertidal zone >...
ACTGGCTTCGACTTTGAAGTGAGTCTCTCAGTAGCGAGTCGAGGGTCCTAGGGCCTCGTTAAAAACGTAGGAAAACAATATAACTGCCAAACCTAAGTTGGCTTTAGCAGCATAAGCTGCTCGTCACCTATCGGGGCTCCCACCTCGGATAGTAATGGCGTCGAAATGTGGGATGCTTAGTTAGGATACCGACTAACTACTAAGATTAAGGTAAACCTTTCAGGCCATAGGTTCCGATAACTAGCCTGATCGTATTTTATCGGATGCACTCGGAGAAGCTGTTAGGTAGCTTGGAAGGACCGGGGTTCGACTCCCCGCACCTCCACCAATGAAAAAAGTATATACACACGCAGTAATTGGTGCTGGTATTGTAGGTTTATCAGTTGCATTAAAACTTCAAAGTTTAGGAAACAATGTATTAGTTTTAGATAAAGAAACATCTCCTGGAAAACATCAGTCTGGAAGAAATTCGGGAGTCGTTCATTCCGGAATTTATTACAAACCAAATTCATTTAAATCTAATTTATGCATAAGAGGAAGGGAATTGTTACTGGAATTTCTAGAAGAAGAAAATATCCCATACAGACTAGAAGGCAAAATTGTTGTAGACACTGATGTGAATAAGTTATCTTCTTTGGAGGAAAGAGCAAACCAGTTAAATATGGAAGACGTAAAAGTTTTAGAAAAATCAGATATATTGACTCTTGAGCCATACTGTAAGTTTGATAATGCTCTCTATGTTCCACAAGCTGGTGTTGTAGATTATGGTGTGGTTACAAAAAAAATAGCTTCAAAGTTTCAATCTCTAGGTGGAACAATAGAATATTTTCAGAAAATTAAATCAATTAAAACTAACAATGATTTAAAAATTCTTGAAAGTAACAACTCCATTTTCCAATCTGAATTTTTAATTAATTGTGCTGGGCTGTATTCAGATAATATTGCACAACTAGATAATGTTGAACCAGAATTAAGAATAATTCCTTTTAGAGGTGAGTACTTTACAATTGCTGAAGAGAAGAGTCATCTTGTTAATAATATGATTTATCCTATCTCTGATCCAGACCTTCCTTTTTTAGGAATTCATTTAACCAAGACTGTTGATAATAAAATCGAAGCCGGTCCTAATGCTGTTTTAGCATTTGCTAAAGAGGGATATGACTGGTCAAAAATTAATATTTCGGAGTTTAGTAAAACTATTTTTTACTCAGGCATGTGGAAATTAGGTAGAAGATATTTTTCAACAGGAATATCTGAAATGTATAGGTCTTTGAATAAGGATGTTTTTTTAAGAGAAATTTTAAAATATATTCCAGATATTACTAAAAAAGATTTAACTCCAAGAATTGCTGGAGTTCGAGCCCAAGCTGTTGGCAAAGATGGTTCACTAATTGATGATTTTGTATTCGAAAGAAAAGATCAATCTCTTCATGTTCTAAATGCACCAAGTCCTGCTGCTACAGCATCTTTAGCTATTGGAGAACACATCGTAAAAGAGGTTGGTTAGATTTTTTCTCCGGTTTGAACTGACCAAAGTTTAGAATAGACACCTTCCATATCTAACAATGACTCATGATTACCAGACTCAACAACAGAACCATTTTCTAATACATATATGATGTCGGCATTTCTTACAGTTGAAAGCCTATGTGCAATAACAATAACAGTTCTATCTTTTTTAAGAATGTCTAGAGATCGCTGAATGGCCGCTTCAGTTTCATTATCTACTGATGAAGTAGCTTCATCTAAAATCAAAATTTCAGGGTTTTTAAGAATTGCTCTTGCTATTGATATTCTCTGCCTTTGTCCACCAGAAAGTTTCTGACCTCTTTCACCTACAATTGTTTTTTCCTTTTGAGGCAAATTATTTATAAACTCATCAGCTTCAGATTTTTGTGCTGCATTCCATACTTGACTTTCTGAAGCATTCAAATCCCCATAGGCTATGTTTTCAATTACAGTACCTTCAAATAGAAATACATCTTGGCTTACTAAACCAATCTTTTCTCTAAGAGACGAAAGTTCAATGTCTTTTAAACTATTTGAATCATAAGATATTGAACCATTATTTATTTCATAGAGTCTTAATAAGAGTTTTATTAAAGTAGATTTACCAGAACCCGTACTGCCAACAATTGCAGTAGTTTTTCCGGCTTGAATAGTCAAATCAACTTTATTTAAAACATTAAAATTTTCAACATACGAGAATGAAACATCCTTTAATTCAATTTTGTTCTTTAGTTTTTTGAATTCTATATCTCCATTACCAATTTCTGAGCTTTCATTTTTAAGTGAGAATATTCTATTGAAAGATGCCATTGCTCTTTGATATAAATCAAATGTGTCACCTAATTCTGTTAAAGGCCACAAAAGTCTTTGTGTAATAAAAAGCAGCACTGAGTATGTTGCAACTTTAATCTCTCCGTCAAGAGCAAGAAAACCACCAATTAATAAAGTTGCAGTGAATCCAAATAATATTGCAACTCTGATAATTGGAATAAATGCCGCAGATAATTTTATAGCATGATAATTTGCACTTTTTACTTCATTCGAAGAGGTTTCAATTCTTTCTAATTCTTTAACTTCTCTAGTAAAACTTTTAACATTTAGAATTCCTGAAATTGAGTTTGAAAGATTTGAATTTAAGGTCTCTATTGACTCTCTAATTCGTTCGTATCTACTAGCAATAGTTGTGGTAAATTTGAATGACCCAAAAATTATGATTGGTATTGGTATAAATGCGAATGTAGCAATTAATGGAGAAATATATAAAAATGTTCCTCCTATAACTATTACAGTTGTAGCTGTTTGCAATAATTTGTTAGCTCCAGTATCAAGGAATCTCTCTAGCTGATTCACATCATCATTTAGAATTGCCATCAGTCTTCCAGATGATTTATTTTCAAAATATTTCATATCCAGGCTTAAAACATTTTTAAAGGTTTCAGTCCTTAAGCTGTGTTCTATATCTTGAGAAATTCCTCTCCAAGTAACTGCAGAGAGGTAATCAAATAAAGATTCAAGTCCCCAAATTATAAAAGTTAAAATAGCTAGAATGACTAATTGTCTTCTTCTATCAGGTATGCCAAGAGATGCTAAAAAAGACTCATTTCCCTCAACTACAATATCAATAGCAACACCAATCAACACTGGAGGAGCAAGGTCAAACAGCTTATTTAAAATTGAATATACAATTCCACGTTTAGCTTTGGTCTTTTGCTGTTGTGAGTAAACAAATAAATGTTTTAAGTTACTTTGAGTCATTAAATAATATTACTTAATTATTTACTAATTTTATTAATGCCGTCTCTAATTTCTTTTAATAATTGAACTTCTTTTGATTCGGATACTTCGACAGAGTCAACTTCTTCATCATCCACCATATCTTCAAAATGGTTATAAGCCTTAATTACTAAAAACATTACAAATGCGATAATTGTGTAGTTAATTATCTCACCTAAAAAAGCTCCAAAACTTCCTGACTGCATACCAGACGATGGGTCAATATCCCCAAAAAGGCCTAAATTATCAAGGTTAGGGAGATTAATTATTAGACCTATTAAAGGTTCAATTAATCTTTTAGTAAATACATCAACTAACGATTTGAATGAAGCACCCATGACAAATGCAACACCAAGTTCAACAACATTACCTCGATTGATAAAATTTCTAAATTCTTTAATCAATTTTCCTCCAATTGTTTTTATAAATAATAGAATACATGTAATCTAAAAACCTATGAGAAAATATTTATTAACTTTATTGGCGTTAATTTTGATTTCATGCTCATCGACAGAACCATTATCAGATGAAGTTTCTATTGAATCTTCCGAAAAAGTAACTGAAGAGAGCACAACAACTTCGACGAGCACAACAACTACTATTGTGGTAGAAGAGCCGTATGCTTTAGACGAGTTTGGGCTAGAACTACTTGAACCGCCTATTGAAATGCAAGATCAGATACAAGAATTAATGAAATTTGTTGAAAAACGGGTTGGACTTGAATTTACTTCTGATCCAAAATACCATTTTTACTCCCTTAGTGATTACCAAGAATATAATGCACTTTCTTATCTTGATGATTTTGAAGAAGATTATGAGGAGGGTGAGTGGGAGAGAGCAGTGCTATCACAAAACATGTGGGGTTTAAATAATTTGTCACCAGATGAATTATTAAATCTTCAGGTTGAATTTCAAAGATGTTTCTCAGCAGGCTCTTATAACTTATTAGATAAAATTTTAAGGGTCCCAATTAAGAAAAATCAAAATAAATTAAACCTATATGAACAAAGTGTTGTAGTTCATGAGTTAGTTCACTCACTTCAAGGTCAGCATTTTGCTACTGATAAATGGTATGAAGAAATGGACCAACTAGATGATTTCACATACTATCCAGGAGTTGTGTCATTAATGGAGGCCCAAGCAGATTATGTCCAAGGGATTTGGACAGGTGCATTTGATGCATATGATCTGCAATTATATAACTCTCAAATTCCCAACATCACATGTAGAGTAAGTCTGCCGTCCTATTTTTACATCCCAGCCGAACTTTACTACAACTTTGGTCCAGTTTTGGCCAGAGAGATTCTTAAAAATGGCAAAATGGAAGCACTAAACACTGCTTTATATAGATACGTTAATGATGGCTTAAATACTCTTCCAACTTCAGAGCAAATTTATGAGCCAGAAAAATTCTTTACAGATGAAAGATATGAAGAGGTAATGATAAATCTTATAGAAGTAGATGGATATACATTGGTTGATGAGGGAATTCTTGGGTCTCTAGATTTAGTTTATTTAATGCAAGACAAGATAGGTCAAAAAAATGCCATAAATGCTGCAGTTGGTTTAGGTGGAGGAGTATGGAAAGACTATGAAGATAATTCTGGAAATCTTTTAATGACAATAAAGATTACTGGTGATGATAAAAACGAACTTCAAGAAATCAATGATGCATTTTTACTATGGGCAGATTCACAGTCAAGATTTAGCAATTCAGAATTATTTGCTGGGGGCACACTCTACATTGGAGAGACTAATTTTTGGATTTCTAATGATATAAACTTTATGAGAATAGTTATATCACAAGATCTTGAATTACTAAATTCAATCAGTAGCCAATTAAGCGACTTTTAAAAGCATGAGTACTCTCTTCATTTGTCCAACACCAATTGGAAATTTAGAAGACATCTCTGAACGTGTTTTGAAAACATTAGCTTCTGTTGATGTAATTTATTGTGAAGATACAAGAAGAGCAAAAAAGCTAACTGATAACTTCTCAATACCAACACCTTTAAAATCATATTTTGTTGGTAATGAAATATCTAAGGTCAGTGAAGTAGAGAATGCTCTTAGTAATGGTATGAATGTAGCATTAATTTCTGACGCTGGCACACCTCTAATTTCAGATCCAGGTAATGTATTAATTCAACAATTGATACAAAAAAATTATAATATTGTTTCTATACCAGGCCCATCAAGCGTTTTGACAGCTCTAACAGTTTCTGGTTTCGAATTGAATGAATTTCAATTTTTAGGTTTTGTTCAAAAAGTAGGAAAAGAAAAGGAAGAATTTGTTATTAAATTGATTAATTCTAAAATGCCATCAGTTTGTTTTACATCTCCAAAAAGACTCCTTAAAGATCTAGATTATTTTGAAAAAGAGGGATTAGATTCAGAGATTGTTATTTGTAGAGAGCTGACTAAAAAATTTGAAACTATATACAGAGGGACAGTAAAAAGTTTAAAAAATCAAATTTCAAAAAACTTGAAAGGTGAAATAACAATAGTCATAGGTCCTTCAAAAAATGATAAAAAAATAGATTTGGATATTGACTCTGCTGTAAAAATATTGTTAGATCAAAAAATGCCAAAAAGAGAAATAGCTAAATGTCTAGCTTTCGTAACAGATATGTCGGTTAATGAACTATACGAAAAGATTAAAGATCTTTAATATTGTTGACACAATCATTACATATAAATTTTGTACCAATTTGATGTTTTATTTCATTTGAGTCACACAAAGAACATAATTTGTTGCTTTTTTTAATAACTAAGCTTTCACCCTCAACATACATAGATATTTCATCATTATGTTCAATGTTTAATGCTTTTCTTACAGATTTAGGAATTACAACACGGCCTAAATTGTCAATTTTACTTAAGTTGCCTTTACTCATAAATTTATTTAATCCTATCCTTATATAGTAGTGAATAAAATGGAAACATTAGAGGATATAAAGTGGGTAGATACCCATTGTCATTTACAGTTGATGGGTGATGAGATAAATGAAGAAGATATATCTAATTTAGAGTACTTCATCATTCCTGGTGTAGATCTACCATCTTCATTAAAAGCCAAAGAGTTTTCAATAACTTATCCAGAAAAATCTTATTGGTCAGCAGGACTTCATCCCCATGAAGCTGACTCACTAGAGCACGTAAAAAATGAGTTACAAGTGTTAATGGAGGAAGCTGATTTAATTGGTGAGACAGGCCTTGATTACTATAGAAATTTATCATCAAAAGAAAATCAAATTAAGAATTTTGAATTTCACATTGATGTTTCCAAAGAATTAAATAAGCCTTTAATAGTTCATTGTAGGGATAGCTTTTCAGATGTTTTTGATATTTTAAGTAGTAGAGATACTACAAACCCGATCATTTTGCATTCATGGACTGGAGGTAATAGATGGACTAAAAAATTTATCGAACTCGGTGTCTATTTTTCAATTTCAGGAATTGTAACTTATGATACCGCACACGATTTACAAGCCTCAGTAAGAAACATCCCAATAGATAAGATACTTTTAGAAACAGATGTTCCTTATCTAGCCCCACAACCATTTAAAGGTAAAAGAAATAATCCTACATATATTAAATATACTGGAGCAAAACTAGCAGAGCTGGTTGACTTAGTTCCTAGTGAACTTTCCAAGATTACAATTACAAACACAAATAAAGTAATGAATAGAGAAACCCAATGAGTGAATATTTTTGGATAGAGAAATTAAAAGTTAAACCAAAATATAAACTTGGACAAAATTTTTTAATAGATACAAACATTTCAAGAAAAATCACAAAATTAGTGCAAGGCCAACTGGCTGATCCAATTATTGAAGTAGGTCCAGGGACTGGCTCATTAACTAACGAATTACTTAAAGATAACTACAGAATTAAAGCTGTAGAAGTAGATAAAGCAGCATCAGATGTATTAAATGAAAGATTTTCAGGAATTCCAAACATAGAAATTTACAACGAGGATGCAATGGAGTTTGATTATAAAACTTTAACTGGACCTTGGTGGATATTTGTATCGAATTTGCCATACAACATTGGTACACGTTTATTGGTAAATCTTATAACTGAAGTGCCTGTGATCCACAGGTATGTAGTTATGGTCCAAAAAGAAGTTGGTGAGAGAATGGTTGCTAAAACGGGAACAAAGGATTACGGATCGCTTTCAGTTTTATTCCAGTTGTTTACGGAAACAAAGATACAATTTGATGTCTCCAAAAATTGCTTTTATCCACAACCAAAAGTCACCTCAACTGTAGTCACTATTCAAAGAGAGAGCTTGTTTGATGAAGATATTAGGTTAAAAGCTTTTGAAATTTCTAAAATTGCATTTCAGCAGAAACGAAAAAAGATTAGAAGTTCATTAAGTTCGATAGTAAATGAAGATCAACTTAGCAAACTAAATTTAGATGCAAATTTACGTGCGTCCGACTTGAGTCCAGAAGACTTTTTATTAATTGCTGAGGAATCAAATTGAAATTAAGAACTTCTGCAAAAATAAATTTAAATTTGGAAATTTTTTCTGAAAAACAAGACAGTTTACATAAACTATCTTCTCTGATGATACCTATTGACATATATGACGATATAGAAATCGAAGAATCAATAAGTGAAAATATCAAATTCAGTGATGAAAATCTCAATACAATTGAAAGCACTATTCACAAAGCTTTAAAACTTATAAGGAAAAATAACCCTTCTTTTGATAAAAGCTTTGATATTTATATAGATAAAAAAATTCCATACAATAGTGGACTTGGTGGTGGAAGTTCTGATGCAGGAGCAGTAATTCGCTATCTTTGTGATAATTATGAATTAGATTTACCTTCAAACCTTGAAATAGTTCGTGAAGTAGGAAGTGATGTTCCATTTTTTATACAAGGTGTTTCCGCAGTAATTAAAGGGATTGGTGAGATTGTAGAACCACTAGATTTAAATACTGACTTAGATGTATTAATTGCAGTACCCAAAGTTGGGTTGAGCACTAAGGAAGTATTTAATACATTTGATACTTTGAAATCTAAAAATAGGGATACAGTTACTTGGAATGAAATTGAGATTTTTAATGATCTTTGGCCAGCTGCTAGCGAGGTATATCCTGAACTCGTATCTTTGAGAGATGCTCTTCAAGAAAAATACCATAACAAATTTTTTATGTCTGGGAGCGGGTCATCTTTCTTTTCTATTATCGAAGCAAGAGAAGAAATAAAACCTGAAAATGTAAATTTTAGTTTTATTCAATATTGTAAAAAAATTGATTGTAGTTTGTATCAGAATGATGATTAATATAAGTTTATAACAAATGGGGGATGGTGTAATTGGCAACACATTGGGTTTTGGTCCCAACGTTGAGGGTTCGAGTCCTTCTCCCCCAGCCAGTATTTTATAAATGAGTGTATCAGTCATAGTATTAGCAGCAGGTAAAGGGACTAGGATGAAGTCCAACTTGCCTAAGGTTTTACACAAAGTTCTTGGTAAATCAATACTCACTCATTCTTTAGATACACTTTCTTTTATTGAAAACCAATATGTTGTTGTAGGGCATGAATCAGATATGGTTATTGATTCTTTACCTACTTCTACAAAACATATATTACAGAAAGATCAATTAGGTACAGGACATGCAGTTTCTACTGTTGTCAGCGGTAAAATATTTGTCGAAAATAAATCTGAATTTACATTAGTTGTTCCAGGGGATGTTCCAGCCATTGATGCTAAAGACATCCAAAACCTTATAACCGAAGTAAAAACTAAATCTTCATCTGTTGGATTCCTTACTTCTAAATTAGAAAATCCAAATGGGTATGGAAGAGTTGTTAGAAATAATGAAGACGTAAGGATTGTGGAAGAAAAAGACTGCAATGATGATGAAAGAAAAATTAATGAAATCAATTCAGGTATTTATTGTTTTAATACAGATTTCTTAATTGAGAATATTGACTCTCTAGATACTAAAAATGCTCAAGGAGAATTTTACTTAACTGACTTAATAGGTATTGCAAATAATCAAAAACAAGATATCGTTATAGTACAAGTAGATGAAGATTCAATTAAAGGAATAAACTCTATGAGTCAACTAAACGAAGTTGAAGACATAATGCAGAAAAAATTAATTGAAGATTTCATGGAACAGGGTGTTTATTTTCAAGATCCTACTTCGACTTACATTGACTCTGAAGTAACTATATCCTCTGGGACAAAAATATTAGCCAACACGCATTTAACTGGTAAAACCAGTATTGATGCGGACTGCGTGATTGGTCCAAATGCTCAAATCAACGACTCCAGTATTGGAAAAAACTCAACAGTAGTAAATTCTGTAATAGATCAATCAACAATCAAAGAAAATGGAAACATAGGACCATTTGCTCACATCAGACCAGGTTCTGAACTTGGAGAGGGAGTCAAAGTCGGTTCATTTGCAGAAACTAAAAAGTCAAAAATAGGAAAAGGAAGCAAAGTGCCTCACCTTGCTTATGTTGGGGACGCTGAGCTGGGGGAGAATGTTAATTTTTCTGCCGGCGCAATTACTGTAAATTATGATGGAGAAGAAAAGCATAAAACTGAGATCAAAGATGGCGCATTTATTGGGTCAGATGTGATGTTAGTTGCCCCAGTTACAATCGGGGAGGAATCTATGATTGGAGCAGGTTCAGTAATTACAAAAGATGTTCCATCAAAAGCATTAGGAATTGAGAGAAACACTCAAAAAAATGTCGAAGGATATGTCGATAGGAAAAAGAAAAAGTGATTGAGCAACCAGGTAAGAAAAAAATGCTTCTATTTTCTGGCTCTTCAAACGAAGAGCTTGCATCTAAAGTCGCATCTAATCTTGGTACGGAACTTTCCACTGTAGAATCTAGAGAATTTGCTAGTGGCGAGATTTACATCAGATTAAATGAAAGCGTGAGAGGTGCAGACTGTTTTGTTCTACAGAGTCATTCTGGCGATATCAATAAAACAATCATGGAACAACTAGTTTTGGTTGATGCTCTGAAAAGAGCTTCTGCAAAAAGAATTACTGCGGTACTTCCTTTCTATCCATATTCAAGACAAGACAAAAAAGCATTACCAAGAGAACCAATCACTGCAAGGTTAATTGCTGACATGTATATAGCTGCTGGTA